>WNFW01002417.1_pt1 | contig 12722 bp, 12 predicted proteins | sample 5400131 | NCBI WGS metagenome assembly WNFW01 (sample SAMN13153362, study PRJNA577476) | soil metagenome | isolation source: 20 cm soil or saprolite under grassland replicate 1 | place: USA:California | collected 2016-06-15 | reverse complement strand
ACGCAATAGAATCGTTGGTGCTGGCGACGGCCGTTGTTGCAGCGGGGGGAGGCGGCGATCACATGAGCGGCGCGGTGCTCGGGCAGTTTCTGGGCAACGAAAGCTTTCCGATCGAGTGGGAGTCTGACGCCGAGAGCGAGCTCCTGTGGATTTACGACGATCTCCACATCCCGCAACCTGTGTCGCCCATGTTCTTCGACATCGGCGGCTGGTGGCTCACCTGCGACCACATGTTCAGGCGATTCGCCACCCCGTTCGCGGCCGACTGGATCGCCAAGAAGGTCAACGGTTACGTCTACACCGCCGCCATCGCGGCCGACCCGGCCATCGTGGTCGAATCGACCGAGTACGGCGCCCGATATGCGGCGCGTGTGCCACGGGATCCCGCATATGCGGCCAAGATGGGTCCTTACCTAGGCGCTGTCCTACCCGTATATGCGACCAACTTCTTGACCTGGTGGCGTGAGCGGTTCAAGCCGGAGATCGAGGCCAACTTCGCGCGCCTCGACGGCTACGACTACAGCCGCCGCTCTCTCCCAGAGCTGGCGCTGCAGCTCGAGGACGCAATTGACGTGCACGACCGGCACTGGAAGATCCACTGGATGATCAACTTCTCTCAGTTCAGCGCGACGATGGCGCTTCGAGCCGCGATCGAGGCCGTCAAGGGCGCGGTCGACGAGGAGCTGTTCGGGCGCCTGCAGAGCTCGGTGGAGGACCGCAACTGGGATTCGATCGAGGCGCTCTGGCAGATGAAGGAAGAGGTCAAGGCCGACCCCACGCTGCGGGACGCCTTCAAGGGCGAGACCGCTGCTGACGTGCGCTCGAAGATGAGCGCAACCAAGGCGGGCGCCCGGTTTCTCGAGCAGCGTCTCGATCCGTACCGGCAGGAGTTCGGCTACAAGTCGATCTGGAGCCACGAGTTCGTGTTTCCGCTGTGGAAGGAGAACCCCGGGCCCATCATCGAGGCGATACGCGGCTACCTGGAGTCCGACTACGACTACTCAAAGTCGATCTCAGCCGTGAAGACGGACCTCGCCTCAGCCAGGACCGAGCTCATGGACGGGGTGACGGGCGATGCCAAAAAGCAGCTCCAGGGCGCGCTCGAGCTGTCCACCAACATGTCGCCGCTCACACCCGATCATCACTTCTACATCGACCAGGGCACCAACGCGCGCTTGCGCATGGTCCTGGTCGGGATCGGTGACCGCCTCGTCGAGGAAGGCATCGTCGACGATCGTGAGGACACCATCTTTCTGCTGTACAACGAGCTGCGCCAGCTGCTCGGCGAGCCCAAGGGGTTCGATGCCAAAGCCCTCGCGTCGCGCCGGCGGGACGAGCGTGAGCAGGCGTTCGAGATTCGGCCCCCGGCCTGGCTGGGCACCGCAACGCAGGCGGGCCTCGACTTTCCCTACCTCGGGCTGTGGGGCTTCCCGGAAAAATTCACCCGCCCCGCCCCCACAGCGATGTCGGAGCTGCGAGGCCTGCCTGCCTCTCCAGGCGTTGTCGAGGGCGTCGCGCGCCATGTCCGATCGCTCGAAGAGTTCGATCAGGTTCGGGTCGGCGAGATCCTGGTCTGCCAGATGACGAATCCCGCCTGGGTGGTGCTTTTCACCAAGATCGCAGGCCTCGTCACGGATGCAGGCGGTGCGGCTTCGCACCCCGCCGTCGTCTCACGCGAGTTCGGCATCCCGGCGGTGGTTGGAACATCGGTCGCCACGCAGCGGATCAAGACCGGTGATCGAGTCCGTGTCAACGGATCGACCGGGGTCGTGGAGGTTCTCCAATGACGCGGCTGATCGACCTGTCGATGCCCGTGCACCGTGACATGCTCACGTTTCCGCGCGTCCCGCCGCCGACGTTGTTGCTGTACGAGAGCTGGACTGAGTTCGCCGAACGGATCGGCGCCGCGCAGTACGGCGTGAAGTCGCTTACCGCGAGCTACCTCGTCATCACCAACGACCACGTGGGGACGCACCTCGACGCGGTCCACCACATCGTGCCCAGCGCCGGCGGTCCGGAGACCATTCCCCTTGACTACTGCTACTCCGACGGTGTCGTGCTCGACTTCACGGACAAGCCGAAGGGATACGGCATCACGGCGGCGGACATCGACGCCGCCGCGGCCAATGCCGGATGCACGATCAAGGAGAAGGACATCGTCCTGATCCACACCGGCGCCGGCGCCTACAACACGGAGGAGCGGTATCGGACCGACCATCCTGGAATGACGCGCGAGTCGACGCTGCACCTTATCCACAAGGGCGTCCGCCTCATGGGCATCGACGCCATCACGTTCGACCCGCCGGTGTGGGCGATGTTCGAGCGCAAGCAATTCTGGGAGGCCCACCGGGTGATGAACGAGGAGCCGTACTGGCACCTCGAGAACCTGACCAACCTGGAGCAGATCGGGCGGAGCCACGGGTTCAAGCTGGCCGTCTTTCCGATCAAGTGGGTCAACACGACCGCAGCGCCCGTGAGGGCGGTCGCCATCCTCGAGGACTGAGCACATTGCGGCTGCCGCCCGTCCTCGGGTTCGACGATCAGGACTGCGAGAACCGAGACGAGGCGGGCGGCAAGGGAGCCGGCCTCGCCAGGATGACGAGGTTGGGCCTGCCCGTGCCGCCAGGCTTTGTCATTCGCGCATCTGTTCTGGCCGAGCTTCTCGATGCGTCGGGCGCTCGCGAGCAGGTGCTTTCGCACCTCGCCGGCGCCGGCGAGGGGGCGTTGGAAAGCTCGCGTGCCTTGCAGCCGCTGGTCCAGGAGCTGCAGCTGCCCACCGACTTCTCGGCCGCTGTGATCGGTGCGCTCGACCGCTTGAAGTCCGCTGCGGGCGTCGCAGTGCGTTCGAGTGCCTGCGCCGAAGACTCAGAAGCGGCCAGCTTTGCCGGCCAGCAGGAGACATTCCTGAACGTGAGAGGCAGCGGGGAGGTCATGAGCCGAATCCAAGATTGCTGGGCCTCGTTTTTTTCCGAGCGAGCCCTCTTCTATCGCGCGCGCAAAGGCAACCTGTCGGATCTCGGTATGGCGGTGGTGGTGCAGCGGCAGCTGGTGCCCGACCGCTCCGGGGTCATGTTCACCATCGACCCGGTCCGCGGCCGGCACGACCAGATGATGATCGAAGCGGTGTGGGGCCTCGGTGAAGCCGTCGTCTCAGGCAGCGCCACACCGGACCATTACGTGGTGAGCCGGGATGGCGTCGTCAAGGTGGCGCGTGTCTCCATCCAGGAGATGGCCGTGCGCACAGATGCGGCCGGCGGGGTGAGTCAGTACGCGCTCTCCGCCGAAGAGGGTGGCGCTCGCGTCCTGAACGACGCCGAGCTCGCCGAGCTGGCCAAGATAGGCAGGGAGCTCGAGGGTCAGTTCGGTCATCCGCAGGATGTCGAGTGGGCCTTCGAGGACGGCCAGCTCTTCCTGCTCCAGTCCAGACCAGTGACAACATGATCGAGGCGGTCAGGACCTGGGTGCGAGAGCGCTCGCCGCAGGCGCGGCACCTCGAGCAGACGCTGGCGTGGACCTTGGAGCTGGAGCCATCGGCGTCCGAAGAGGTGCAGATCGCCGCGCTCAGCCACGATATGGAGCGGGCGTTTCCCGAATCCAGCCCGAAGTGGGAGGCGGATCGCGGCTGGAACGACCCGCTTTACGACATGGCGCACACCGAGCGATCGGCGCGATTTGTCGGCGACTTCTTGAGGGACGCAGGTCTTGCCGAGCACAAGGTCCGGGAGGTCGTCCGTCTCATCCTTGCCCACGAGACGGGTGGATGGCACGACGCCGACGTCGTCCAGGCCGCCGACTCGCTGAGCTTCCTGGAGACGATGGCCCGACCGGTCGCGAGGTGGGTGTTCGAGGGCCGCGCCTCCCCCGAGCAGGCGAGGGCGCGGATCGATCACGCCGCCCAGCGAATCCACCACCCCAGGGCCAGGGAGATCGCTAACGCGATGCTGCCCCAGGCGATGCGAGATTTCGACGAGGAGCTGGCTGGTGGAGGAGCCTGAGTGGCACTCGCCGGCGAGCATTGAGGAGGCGCTCGCGCTCAAGGTTCGCCTGGGGGATGCGGCGACGGTCGTCGCCGGCGGGACGTTTACAGGAATCCTGGTCGCCAACGACCTGATCCGGCCACACGCCTTCATCCACCTGGCGCGCTTGCCAGGGCTGGACCGGATCGAGATCGGCGACGAGCTGCACCTGGGCGCGATGGTCACCCACCGGCGGGTCGAAAGGTCAAGTGAGATTCGCGAGTCGTCATGGGCATGTGTCGCCGAATGCTTTGCCAGCGTCGCCAGCCCTCGGATCCGCAACCAGGCAACCGTCGGGGGCGTGCTCTGCGACGCCGACTACGCGAGCGACCCGCCGACATTGCTCGTGGCACTCGGCGCGCGCGTTCGCCTCCGGAGCCCATCCGGCGAGAGGGATGTCCTGGTCGCTGATTTCATCAAGGACCATTACGAGACGGCGCTTGGCGCCGACGAGCTGCTGATCGATGTCGTCGTGCCCCGGCCGCCGCGTCATGTGACCTATTTCAAGTTCAAGTCCCGCTCGAGCGAAGACCGTCCATGCGTCGGCGTCGCGGTCGCGGCAGAGGTGGATGACTCCGGCCGGTGCCGGAGCCTTCGTGTGGTCGTGGGCGCGGTTTCTGGCCGGCCGCAGGAATTTCCGCAGGCCTGCTCGGTCGCGCTGGGGGATCGGATCACGATCGATGTCGCCACTGAGATCGGCCATCAGTATTCGGAGCTCGCCTCGACGCTTTCAGATGTGCGGGGTTCGGCCGCCTACCGCAAGCGCCTGATCGCTGTTTTGGTGCGACGTTCCCTGGAAACGCTCGCCGCGTGACGCTGGACCCGAGGATCACCGGCCGCTTCGAGTACGGACAGGACCAGCAAGTCGAAGGCATGCTGCATGCCCGCATTCTTCGCTCCCCTCACGCGCACGCAAAGGTGCTGTCGATCAATACCTCCGAAGTACCGCAGCAGGTGGTGACGCTGACTCGAGACGACGTGGCCGACCTGGAACCCCTCTACGGACCGATGGTCAAGGACCAGCCGATCGTGGCGCGCGAGCGGGTGCTGCATGTGGGTGACGCTGTTGCGGCCGTGGCGGCGGGCACGCCTCGCGAAGCGGAGGAAGCGATCGCGCTGGTCGAGGTCGAGTACGAGGAGATGCCGGGCGTCTTCGATCCGGTGGACGCGACCGGCGATGCCGCCCCGCTGCTGCATGACGGTATCGAGATCCCGGCCGAGCTCCGTCCGGACGGGCGCAATATCTGTCACCGCTTCCGTCTGCAGTCCGGCCTGGGCCAACAAGGTTTTGAACTTGCAGACGTCGTCGTCGAGGACACTTTTGCAGTCGCAGCCGCTGCTCACGTCGCGATGGAGCCCCACGCAACTCTCGCCTACTGGGAGGAGGGCAGGCTCCACGTGATCACAGGGACCCAGACACCTTTCAATGTCAGGCGCGACCTCGCGGCGCTCTTCCGGCTTTCGGAGGAGATGATCCGGATCGTCGTGGCTCCAATGGGAGGGTCGTTTGGCGCCAAGACCTTCATGCGCCTCGAGCCGATCACGGCCGCTCTCGCTCGCAAGGCGCGGAGGCCGGTGCGCGCCGTTCTCACGCGCGGCGAAGAGTTCCTCACGGTGAACCGCCACCCCGCCCGATTTCACATCCGCCTCGGGGCGACGCGGGATGGAACTTTCGTCGCGAAGAGCGTCGACGCCTGGTGGGACACGGGCGCTTATGCGGACTGCGGGCCGAGCGTGTGCACGAAGGGAGGCTACGCGGCGATCGGACCGTACCGGATTCCCCACGTCACCCTCGATTCGCGATGCGTGTACACGAACCTGCCGCCCGCCGGAGCCTTCCGCGGCTACGCGGCGACACAGGGCGTCTGGGCGTCCGAGCGCTTGACGGACCTGATGGCGGGCCGTCTCGAGATCGATCCCCTAGAGCTGCGGCTGCGAAACCTGCTCCGAGATGGGGATCGTTTCGCCACCGGTGAGGTGATGCGCGACGTCCGGTTTGCCGCCTGCTTGCGGGCCGCCGCCGAAGCCGTGGACTGGAGCGAAGGCCGGAAGAACAAGGGACTTGCGGTGATGCTCAAAGGCATGCAGACACCGAGCCGGACCGGCGTTGCCCTCGAGATCGATGCCGGCGGCCATATCGTGTTGCGATCGGCCACCACGGACATGGGCCAGCGCCCGGACATCGCCCAGCGCAACCTTGCTGCTGAAGCCTTGGGGCTGTCCCCAGATCTGATCGCGGTCGGCCCCAACGACACCGACCTTGTGCCATTCGACACGCGCACGACCTCGTCTCGGTCTACGTTCATGATGTCGAACGCGATCCGCGAAGCGGCGAATGATCTGCGCCGGAAGATCGCCGAGCGCTTCGAGGTGGCGCCCGAAGACCTCGTGTTGAGCGATGAAGGGGCGGGCGTCGCCGGCTCACCGGATCTGAGCCGGCCGCTTGCTGATCTGGCGGGACTGCGTGGCGATGGGACATTTGTGACCCCAGGCGGCCTCGACCCCGATACGGGCCAGGGCATCGCCTCGTCGCACTGGCACCAGGCCGCCGCGTCGGCGGAGGTGCGCGTCGACCCTGAGACTGGGGTCACCTCGATCACGCGCCTGCACACCGCGGTCTACGCCGGGAATGTCGTCGACCGGCCGGGTGCTGAGCTTCAGAACGAGGGCTCGACCATCTTCGGGATCGGCACCGCGCTGTTCGAGGGCATCGTCTTCGAGGGTGGGCAGGTGACCAACGGCAACCTTTCCGACTACGAAATTCCTTCGATTCTCGATGTCCCCGACTTCACGTATGACCTGCTCGAAGGTGGGGAGCACAGCCACGGACTCGGTGAGATGGCGGTGCCAGTCGTGCCGGCCGCGATCGGGAACGCGGTTGCGGCTGCTGGCCACCCCGTCCGCAACCTGCCGATGAGCGCGGAGGCAGTGCTCGGCTCGTCGACTTCGCAGGGCTTGCGTCGGCCGAGCTCCCCACAGGGTGGGTGGGAAGGCGACTGACTAGCCCGATGAAGATCGCTGTTCAGGTCAACAACCACCCGGTCGAGCTCGAGTCGCGTGCCGACGAGACGCTGCTCACGGCAATGCGCCGGGCCGGTTTCCGCTCCGTCCGGCTCACGTGCGGCATCGGCGTCTGCGGCGTGTGCACCGTGCTGATCGACGGCCAACCCATCTCCAGCTGCCTCGTGCTCGCGCCCGCCGCGGCAGGCGCCGGCATCACCACCACCGAAGGCCTGCACGACGGCGATCCAATTGCAACCGCTTTCCAGGAGCTCAGTGCCTTTCAGTGCGGCTACTGCACGCCGGGTTTCATTCTGACCACCCGTGCCCTTTTGTTGGAGAATCCCGACCCCGCCGATGACGAGATCCGTCATGCGCTGGCCGGGAACCTGTGCCGCTGCGGGAGCTACCTGAAGATCCACCAGGCGGTTCGTCGGGCGGCGGAATCGATGCGCCGTTGATGAGCCGCGACCTTGCACGTTGGTCCGTCTGGGCCGGACCAACGATCAGGTGTTGTGCCTCTTCAGCTCACTCCACCGAAGACCAATCTCTTCTACGGTCCCAGATGTGATCGGCACAGCGAAGAGCCAGAGCTTGGATCGTCGAGCTGGGGTTGACCCCGCCGCTTGTCGGCATGCTGCTGCTGTCGGCGATGAATAGATTGGGCACGTCGTGCGCGCGATTGAAAGCGTCCGTGACCGATGTTTGTGGGTCGTCGCCCATGCGGGCCGTGCCGAGCAGATGCCAGCCCCAGATCGGCGCGAGGCCGAAATCGCGCACGCTTTTCGCTCCGGCCGCTTCCAACACCTGCCGGCCGTGCGCGATCATGTCCTTGCCGAGCCGCCGGCTGTTCTCGTTCAGCGCATGGTGCGTACGCAACCCGGGCATCCCGAAACCGTCCAGATGCTCCCAGTCCAGCTCGACGCGGTTCGACTCCTCCGGCAGGTCCTCGCCGCACATGTACATCGATATCTCATGGTTGATGCGCTCGTCGAAGGCGGCATGATGGCCTGATCCCCACGGCGCGATCTGCAGCGCGAGGTTGAGCGGGGACCACCCTGGGCAGCCGCTCATGATGAAGCCCCGCACGTACCCGCGCTCGGGATCGGTTTCGTAGAACTGGCGGGTCGAGACGGTGCCGCCCCACGTTCCCCTCCAGCCGTCGACGGGCTGCTCGAACTGCCCGACCGCGAAGCTCTGCACGTGGACCATGAGGTTCTTGCCCACGAGCCCACTTGAGTTCGCCATCCCATCCGGGTGGGCGGGCGACGCTGACATCTTGAGCAGCCTGGGTGTGCCCAGGCCTCCGCATGCAACTACCACAACGGCTGCATGCGCCTCCTGTATCACGCCGTTCCGGTCGTAGTAATGCGCACCCACGGCGCGGCCGTCGGGTCCGAGTGTGATCTCGCGCACCCGCGCGTTGGTGCGCAGGTCCACGCCGTTCTTGAGTGCGCCCGGCCAGTAGGTCAGGTCCGCGGTCGAGAGCGATTCCTGCGGGCATCCAAACGTGCACCAGCCCCGGTTGTCGCAGGCAGGCCGGCCGCGGTACGCCTGGGTGGTGATGGACTGCTCGGTCGGCCACCAGTACCAGCCGAGCTTCTCGTAGGCGTCGACAAGCAGCTCACCCGGGCGTCCCAGCGGCGCGGGAGGGTTGGGAAGCGGGTCTCTGGGGGGCCCGCATGGGTCACCGGCCAAGCCGGCGACGCCAACCTCGGCCTCGTTGATCGTGTAGTAAGGCGCCAGCTCCTCATACGTGAGCGGCCAATCGACGCCCACGCCGTCGAGAGTCTTGACCCTGAAGTCCGACGGTGCAAAGCGCCAGTAGTTGCCCGCAAAGCCGATCTGGCTCCCGCCGACCGCGTTGTACATGTAGACGTCGATCGGATCGTCGCCCTCACTTCCCACCGGATAATCCGACGGCCACCTGCGGACATTGGGGTTCGCCGCCCAATGCCTCCGGCCGCGCACCTCCCAGTCGACGTGGGCCTTGGGCAGGCGAGCGCGGTCCACCCAATCGCCCTGCTCGAGGCATACGACCCGGGCGCCGTGGTCGGAGAGCCGCTTGCAGATGGCGGCGCCCGAAGCGCCCGACCCGATGACCAGAACGTCCGCGCGAGGATCCTCGCTCACGCGCGGATCTCCTTCTCTGCCGGCAGCTTCCGCCACCGCGGCGGCATCGAGCGCACGCGAGCCAGCAGACTCGGATCGAATGGTCTCATCGGACCGCCTTTCATCGGGCCCAGCCCCCTCCATCCCGTCGTGGCTTCCAATGCAGCCAGCACGTCGGGATGGCCGTAGTAGGCCTCGTACGTGAAATCGCTGATCATCTGAAAGGCGTCGGGGTCGCCGTCGCGCTGAAACTCGCGCAGCAGGCGCTCGCGCTCGTCCGGGGTGCAGCCCGCGAACGTTCGGTGCGACCTGGTCCGCGCGATCCGCTCCACCAGGTCGAGCGCGTTCAGCAGGGCCGGGCGGAGGGATGGGACTTCCGAAACGGTCGCGTCGATGTACTCGGCTGCGCCCACCGCGGCGGCGTCGGGCCGGCCGCGATCAGCCGGAATGAGAGTCGCCACCCAGGCCTGGAGCGTCGCGCCACGCGCCGCATCGAGGACACGGAAACCCCGCGGTTCGCCGACGGGCACCTCCGCACGGCCGACCTCCAATCGGTAGTCGGGCCGGTTCGCCTGCGCGACCTTGTGCCCAGCTTGCTTCCGGTCGTATGCCATTTCAATGTCCTCCCACCGCGGCCCTTCTCAGGCCGGAGCTCTCGCGCGTCACCAATTCAACTGGATGCAGACGTACGCGCGTGCCATTCGGCGGTCCATCCAGCTCCTGCAGGAGCCGAGCCACCCCCGCCGCGCCGAGATCCTGCATGGGCACACGCACGGTGGTCAGATTGGGATGGATGAACTCGAGGCCCGGAATATCGTCGAATCCCACCACCGAGATATCGTCCGGCACCCGGATTCCCTGTCGTCTCAGCTCCGCGAGCGCACCCAGGGCCATCCTGTCGGTGGCGACGAACACCGCAGTGACCGAGCGATCACCAAGCAAGCAGGTCATCGCCTGGGCCCCGCCGGCTGTCGTGAAGTCCGCCTCCACGATGTTGGGCGTGAAGCCGGCCTTGTGCATCGCATCCGCGTAACCGAGCTCGCGTTCGTGGCTTGTTCGAAGCGTTGCCGGGCCCGAGATCATGGCCACCCTCACATGACCCAGCGCGACAAGGTGGTCTGTCGCGAGACGTGCGCCGGTCCGGTTGTCGGGAACCTCTGACGGCCAGCGCTCGGCACGCGGCTGAAGAGCGACGATCGCGCCGCCATAGCCGGCGATGCTTCGCGCGTAACCGGTCATCGCGTGCCGGTAGTGCGGCTCCTCGAGGCCGCCGCCCGCGAAGATCACGCCTGACACCCGGCTCAGGCAAAGCATCTCGACATAGCGCAGCTCGGTGGCGGGATCGCGGTCGCTGCTGCAGACCACCGTCAGAAAACCCTTGGCCGAGGCGGCCCTGGTGGCGCCTTTGACCACTTCGGCGAAGTAGGGGTCGCTGACGTCGTGGACGACGATCGCGATCGTCGGCAGGCGCCTGGTGCGCAGAGCCCGGGCCATCGGGTTGGGCCGGTACGAGAGTCGCTCCGCCGCCGCCTGCACTCGCGCACGAGTTCGTGCGTTGACAGGGTGATCGTTGTCAGGGTCCAGAGCGCGAGAGGCGGTGGTCAGGGAGACCTCCGCCTGCCGGGCCACATCGGACAGGACCGCCATGCGCAGACCGCGGACTTTCGGCTCTACCTTGCTCAAGCTCTAGTACATGACCACGCCGGCGGAGACGTTCATGTCCTCGCCGGTGATGCCCGAGCTCGCGTCGCTACCCAGGAAAACGCATGCAGCCGCCACCTCATCGGCATGAACGGGTCGCTTCAGGGCGGCTATATCGCTGAACATCCGCATCGAATCCACCTCCGAGATCTGAAGCGTCTCCGCCTGCTGCCTCACGATGCGATCCAGTCGTTGACCGGCGACCGGGCCCGGGCAGACGCTGTTGACCCTGATGTTGTGAGGGCCGAGCTCGAGGGCCAGGCTGCGGACGAGGCCGATCACCCCCATCTTTGCCGCGCCGTAAGGAGTTCGCTCGGGCAGTGGGCGCTTGCCGGTCATCGAGGACGTCGCGATCAGGCTTCCGCTTCCGGCCGAGATCATGCCCGGGATGAAACGGCGGAACGTGAGGTACACGCCGTCGAGGTCGATTGCAATGCACTCGCGCCACTCGTCATATGTGATCTGGTGCATGGGGCGGATCGCTCCGGCGATGCCCGCGTTGGCGACGACCACATCCACCTTGCCGAAGTGGTTCAGCACGGACTCCGCCATGGCATCCGTGGACTCAGGGTCGCTTACATCGCAGCGCAAGGCAAGGCAGTCAACGCCGCCGGCGCGTATCTCCGCGGCCGTGCGCTCCAAGGAATCTTTGGTTCGCGCGCAGATGGCGAGCGAAGCACCCGCGTCCGCCATGGCTCGCGCGATGGCGTGGCCGATGCCCTGGTTTCCGCCGGTGATCACGGCCACCTTTCCGTCGAGCGTTCGGGTCGCACCTTCCGACCCGGTCACGAGGAGTCGCGGAAGGGAGGACGGAAAAGGATTTCCACCTGCATGGCATACTATGTCGACGCCCGTCTCGCGGTGTCAATACCGACCTCCGGATGGTCGGCTGTTGTGGGAGCGCAAGGCTTGAATAGGACGCGTCCTGTGCCCGCCATCGATCACCTCGGCTGGGCGGTCCGTTCGATCGAGACATCCCGCCCTCACTTCGAGGCCGGCCTCGGCCTGGGCTTCCAGAGCGACGAACGCTTTGCCGAAGTTCGCGTCGCCTTCTTTGGCGCAGGTCCAACGCGCGTCGAGCTGCTGGAACCTCTGACTCCGGAGTCCGAGATCGGCCGTTTCATCTCCCGTCGCGGTGAAGGCCTGCATCACCTTGCCCTGCGCGTGGAAGATGTGGCCTCAGCGCTGGCGGACGCTCAAAGCCGCGGGTTCAGGCTTGTCGACGAAGCCCCGAGGCCAGGCGCTCGCGGGACCACCGTAGGGGTGGTCGATCCGCAACGCGAAGATGGCGTCCTCGTTCAGTACGTGCAGGGTCCATGACTGGATGATCCTGACGACCCTCGTCGGCAGCTATCCGGTTCCACAATGGCTGACGGCCCATCCGAGCCGGCAGGGTCTGCGCGATGCGACTGCTGTAGTTCTGCACCTTCAAGAGCTGGCCGGAATCGATCTGGCGGTTGACGGCGAGCTCTACCGCTTCAACCCGGATCATCCCGAAACGAACGGAATGATCGAGTACTTCGTGCAGCCGATGGATGGTGTTCGTTCGGCGATCCGGCGCTCTGACATCGAGGTCTTTCGATCTCAGTCACACCTGGATTTCCGTCGTCGGCCCGCAGGCGTGGTCGAGGGTCCGATCGGCGAAGGAACGTTGAACCTCGTCGAGGCCTATCGCCAGGTCGAGGACCTGAGCCGCGCACCCATCAAATTCACTGTGACCAGTCCCTACATGCTCGCCCGCATGCTGCTGGACACGCACTACCGAGATCCTGCCGCCCTCACCCTGGCGCTCGCCGACGTGCTGGCTGCCCAGGTCCGCCATATCGGCGCAGCCGTGATCCAGGTCGACGAGGCCAACCTCCCCGGGCGGCCGCAGGATGCCGAGCTGGCGGC
>WNFW01002415.1_pt1 | contig 12724 bp, 11 predicted proteins | sample 5400131 | NCBI WGS metagenome assembly WNFW01 (sample SAMN13153362, study PRJNA577476) | soil metagenome | isolation source: 20 cm soil or saprolite under grassland replicate 1 | place: USA:California | collected 2016-06-15 | reverse complement strand
CTGGACCTCGCCGATGATCTCTTGCTCGTCCTGCTCGCCCTCGAACGCGAGCACCACGCGCCAGTTGGGGGAGAGCCGCTTGACGTATTCGATTCCGTACTCTCCGAACTCGAACTTACCTTCTCCGCTCGTATACGCCATCGAGACTTTGCCTGCGAACGAGCCCCACGGGGTGCCCTTGAGCAGGACGAGCCCCGGCGAGAGCTCCCACTCCTGTGAGCCGATGATGTTCTTGTCCTTCTGGATGGGGAAGACCGTCTTGAAAAAGGCGACCGCGTCGGGCAGGTACTCGTTCTCCTTCAGAAATCGATAGCGAAGATTGATTTCGGTATCGCCCAGTCCGTCTTCCCGCAAGTGCCTGGGCATGTTGGACGTATCTCGGTTCGACTTTTCGAGGGTCGCGTTCGTGTAGAGGGCCGATTCGAACTCCATGGCGAAGGAGTCGGTGAACCCATAGGCGAGGAAGAGGAGATACTCGTGCTGCGTCAGCTTGCCGAAGAAGTCCTGGTCTCCGGCTCCGCTGAAGCCAAAGTCGCTCGGCTTGTATTCCGACGTCGTGTCGCGGGTGTACTCGTAGAACGTGTAGACGAGCAGCTCTTTGTTTCGCACGTAAGTGCCGGCGAGCGATGTGGCGATGCCCTCGCCTCGGTCGTAGAGGTAATAGGGCTGTTGTGCGCTCGAGGGTTGCGGGCTGAGCGCGAGGACTGCTGCGAGGACTGCTCCGACGACGAGCGTTGCGACGGAACGTCTGCGTCGCTCCATGGGCGTCTCCCCTCTTCAGTCGCGTCGAATCGTCTTATGCGCGTCGATACTATTCATCGCTCGTGCGTCGAGTCAAGCGCAGACTCGCAATTTTTCGGTTTCGCGGTCCTCGGCGCGCGCCCAAGGTCGGTCTCTCCGTTCCGCGACGTTCCAGGAAGCGATCGCTCATCGAGGATTCACCCCGGGGACGTACAGGGGTTTGCCTGATTCCCAGCCGCGAGCTTTCAGGGGAGAAGCGTTGTCACGCTCCTCACACTGGTTCGCGGGAGGCCTACGATGCTGAGGCACGTGCGGCGTGGTTTCCCTGGGCTGCTCCCCGTCCTCGGAGTGCTCCTCGCGCAGCTCGTCCCGACAGTCGCGAGCGGCGCCGACAGCCTCAGGCCCCCGGACTACACGTTCACCCGAGGGCTCTCGGAGTCTGTCTACGCGCCGGACCAGATCATCCGCGAGATCCTCGAGGTGTCGGTCCCCGAGCCGGACGAGCCGGATGGCCAGATCAATCTGCACGTGGAGGTGGTGCGGCCGAACGTCGAGGGACGGTTTCCAGTCATCCTCGAGGTGAGCCCCTACCACGGAACGCTTGCCGATCGCGATGGCACGCGGATCCTCCCGGAGCCTCGGGATGCCGAGGGGCGGCCCCTCGGGCTGACGGGCTACTTCGTTCCGCGCGGGTACGTCGTGGTGATGGTGGATCTGCGCGGCACCGGGCAGTCCGAAGGGTGCCTCGACCACATCGGACCGAGAGACACCTCCGACATTCGCACCATCGTCGAGTGGGCGGCGACCCAGTCGTGGTCGAACGGGCGGGTCGGGATGACGGGTCACTCGTACGTGGGCTCGACGCCCTCGAACGCGGCAGCGAGCGTTCCCAACGGCTTGGTGACGATCGTGCCGAGCGCGGGGCTCGCCCACATGTACGACCACCAGTTCCAGGCGGGGGTTCCGTATTTCCTGCAGTGGGCGGGTCCGATGTACGCCTACGAGCAGCTCGCGCTCGAGCGGACCCTGCCCGGCGGTGACGACGAGCTGCGGCACCTGAACTACGCCGGGTGTGGCCTACCGAACTCCTCGCTGGTCGCCGGCGAGGCGCAGTTGTCCGGGCAGTACGTCGCCTGGCACGCCGCGCGCGACTGGCGGGCGGGCGCGACCGCGGCGCCGGTCCCGGTCTTCATCGTCCACGGGGTGAACGACAACGCCGCGCGTGTCCCGAGTATGCAGTGGTTCACGGATCGGCAGGCGGCCTGGGCGGGACGGCCGGATCGGCCGGCCGACAAGATCTGGCTGGGACAGTGGGACCACGGCTCCGGGTGCTGTCCCAACCGGCGCGGCATTCAGTGGACCTACGCGCTCCACGCCTGGTTCGACAAGCTCCTGGCGCAGCGCCCGGTGAACACTGGGCCGCCCGTGGAAGTGTTTCTCACCGACGCGCCCTCGCTGCCGGCGGCCATCGTGAGCCGGACCGAGATCTACACGACGACGAGCTGGCCGGGCTCGCCGCGGCTCGTTCGCTTCTTTCCGTCCGCGGACGGAAGCCTGAATCAGCTGACCCCCCTCGCGCCGGGCTCGGTGTCGTTCGCCGGTGATGCTCGGGGATTCGTCCGCCCGCAGTCGACCGGCGGAGCCACCTTCACCACGGCTCCGGTCGAGCAAGACGTGCTCATCGTCGGGCTGCCGACGCTCACACTCGTCGCCTCGGTGACGGCGCCGCGGGTCCACCTGATCACGAACCTGTACGACCAGGAGCCGGGAGGCACCTGGCGGCGGATCAGCCAGTTCGCCATCAACCCGGAGCTTCGCAACGGCATCGACACCGTCGAGCCGGTCCTGCCCGGCGTGGCGTACACGCTCGCCCCGCCCGCGTTCGCCATGGCGCACCACCTGCGCGCTGGGCACCGGCTCGTGCTGCGCGTGACGACGAGCGATCCCGACAAGGTTCCCACCTTCGCGGAGGACCCACGGGTGACCGTGTTCACCGGGCCCGGCGGCACCGCCGTGGACGTCCCGGTGATCGATGGCGCCACCTTCTACCCCGACACGGTTCGCCTGGCGCTCACGGACCCGAGGAGACCGAAGGTCGGAACCTCGCAGCCCACCCTGCGCACCTCCGTGACGCCTCTGGCCCCGGGGGCCGGGACGCGGAACGAGCTCACCACGGCGCTCTACGAGTTCGACGTGCAGTCGGGCTTCGACAACTCCCGGCTCCTGGCGGGAGCCGTGCCCGCGTTCGAGGCGGACATCGACCTGTTCCTCTACCAGCAGCAGGCGGACGGGAGCTGGGTGCAGGTCCAGGCGGGCGAGACCAGCCGGCTCACCGACGAGCTGCTCGGGTTCGAGAGGCCTGCGCCGGGTCGGTATCGGCTGGAGGTGCACAACTGGGCGGGCGCCCCGGCGACGCGGGTGGACGTGACCATCATCTTCGTCAACAGCGCAGGTGAGCCCGGCGAGGGCGCCTGAGTGCAATGTCGCGAGTTGCCCTGCGCGGGCTGATCGCGTGCGCGCTCGTCCCGCTGGTCCTCGGGCTCCCGGGCCACGCGCGGGCCGATTGCACCGCCATCGAGCGCGCCTTGGCCGGCGCCGCGACCGACGTCCAGTGCGTGGCGAGCCCCGACCTCACCACGCGCAACCCGGACACCACGCCGCCCGACAACTCGCGGCCGGGGCTACCGGCCAACGCCTTCACGCCCCGCACCGACGCTCAGGCCGTCTCCCCCGATCCGCCATTCCGCACGCCGATCGACCCGGGTCGCACGTTCCCGGGGCTCCAGATCACGGGCGCCATGACCGACGACGTCAACGCCCGCTGGGTCCTCCGCCTGCCGAATGACTGGAACGGCCGCCTGGTCGTCGGCATACCGGGCGGTTTCCGCAGCGAATTCATGGGCGACTTCATCTTCAGCGACCTCGTCGTCCAGCTCGGCTACGCCTACGCGTCCACCAACAAGGGCATGCTCAACTTCTTCTTCACGGCGCCGGCGGCCGACACGGCCGCGTGCCGCCTCTCGCCGCGGATCGCGCCCACGGGCGCGCTCTTCACGCACTTCTACGTCGACGACCCCGCCGACACCATCAACGAGTGGTTCGTGCGGACGCTCCAGGCGACCGACGTCGCCGAGATGAGCATCGAGGCGCACTACGACCGCCAGCCCGAGCGTGTCTACCTCTTCGGCATCTCGAACGGCGGGCACGTCGTCCGGAGGATGCTGTCGGAGTTTCCGAGGCGGTTCGACGGCGGCGTGGACTGGGAGGGCGTCTACTGGTCGCCGGCCGGGCCGAACATCCTCGTCGACCTGCCGCTGGCGCTCCGCAACTGGGAGCCCTACGTCGCCTCGGGGTTCAGCCGACGGAGCCCCGCGTTCCAGGCGATGCTCGACGCGGGCTACCCGCCCGACATCTTCGCCAGACCGCCGACGCCGGGGAACACGTTCAGCCCCGTCGTCGGGTCTCACTGGGAGACCCACGCCAACAATTACTGGGACGTCACCACGTGCGTCTTCGTCCGCGACCTGGACCCCCTCTACGTCATGAACCAGGTCGACCCGCGAGGCGGCAGCGACACGCAGGACTACGACTATCTGGCCCGCCGCAAGCCGTTCCAGCTATCGCCTCGGATCGGCCGGATCTCGACGGACGGCGATATCTTCCGTCCGCTGCTCACGCTGCAGGGCACGATGGACGCGCTCCTGCCGATCAAGCGTCACGGACGGCCGTTCCGCGACGCCGTGGTGGCCGCCGGGCGGGCAGGGCTCCACCGCTACTACGAGATCCAGAACGGCAACCACATCGAGCGGTACCGCCAGAGCTGCTGTAACTTCACGCAGCTCGAGTTCATTCAGGCTCACGCCCACCGCGCGTTCCAATTGCTCGTCGACTGGGTCGAGCGCGGCATGGCGCCTCCGCGGAGCCAGTGCGTCCCGCGCGGGGGCACGATCGTGGCAGATCCTGGCTCGGCCGGCCGGCCGGAACAGTGTGCGGAGTTGCTCGTCGACTGAGACGCGAACCGCGCATCGCGCCTTGACGCCCACCGTCTTTCCTGCTACCCGTTGGGCCCTTCGACCGCGCGCTCGGGGAACTCCGCGGGTCGACAACGCCGACACGCTCGAAGGAGGACGCCATGGCGGTCCAGATGCCTTCGCCGGAGCAAATGCGCGAGGTCGCCGGCCGATGCGGCCTGTCACTGAGCAGCGCCGATGCTGAATCCTTCCGGCAGCTCTTCACGGGGTACGTGGCCGCCTACAACGCGGTCGACGCGATGCCGGACGAGGTCCCCGCCGTCAAATACCCGCGCACGCCCGGCCACCGGCCTGGTCCGGAGGAGAACCGGCACAACGCGTGGTACCGCAAGACGTCGGTCAAGGGCGCGCCGGGCGGCAAGCTCAAGGGCAAGCGCGTGGCGCTCAAGGACAACATCATGCTCGCCGGCGTGCCGATGATGAATGGCGCCTCGACGCTCGAGGGCTTCATGCCCGACTTCGACGCGACCGTCGCGAGCCGCATCCTCGACGCGGGCGGCGAGATCGTCGGCAAGACGCACTGCGAGTACTTCTGCCTCTCGGGGGGGAGCCACACGAACGCGACCGGGCCCGTCCACAACCCGCACCGCATGGGCTATTCCGCCGGCGGGTCGTCGTCGGGCAGCGCCGTCGTCGTCGCCCTCGGTGAGGCCGACATGGCGATGGGCGGCGACCAGGGCGGCTCCATCCGCATGCCGGCCTCCTTCTCCGGGATCTGCGGGATGAAGCCGACGTGGGGACTGGTGCCGTACACGGGCATCATGCCGATCGAGATCTTCGTCGACCACACCGGGCCGATGACGGCCACCGTCGCCGACAACGCGCTCCTGCTCGAGGTGATCGCGGGCGACGACGGGTACGACCCGCGGATCAAGGCGCCCAAGGTGCATCCATACTCGACGATGCTCGACGGCGGCGTGCGCGGGATGCGGATCGCCCTCGTCACCGAGGGCTTCAAGCAGCCGAACGGCGAGAAGGCGGTGAGCGAGAAGGTGCACGCCGCGGCGCGCCGGCTCGGGGAGCTGGGGGCCAAGGTCGACGAGATCTCCATCCCCATGCACAACATGGGCCCGGCGATCTGGACGCCGATCGGCGTCGAGGGGCTCACCCAGACGATGATGTGGGGCGACGGCTATGGCCTGAGCCGGTCCGATCTCTACTCCGTCTCGCTGATGGACTTCCACCGGAACTGGCGCCACCGCGCCAACGAGCTCTCGGAGACGACCAAGCTCTTCCTGATGCTCGGCACCTACATCCTGAACCAGCACGGCTCGCGCTACTACGGCAAGGCCATCAACATCGTGCGGCGGCTCACGGCGGCCTACGACCGCGTCCTCGGCGATCACGACCTGCTGCTGATGCCGACCACGCCGATGAAGGCGACGCCGCTGCCGGGCCCGCAGGCGAGCCGGGAGGAGTACATCCAGCGGGCGCTCGAGATGATCGGCAACACGGCGCCCTTCGACGTCACGCATCATCCGGCCATGTCGGTGCCCTGCGGCATGGTGGACGGGCTGCCGGTCGGCATGATGCTCGTCGGCAAGCACTTCGACGAGCCAACCATCTACCGCGCGGCCCAGGCCTTCGAGCAGGCGGGCGACTGGAAGAAGATGTGACCGGACGCTGACGGGGCGCCCGGGCGCGAGCCGGCCATGGAAGCCGTCGTCACCGCGGTCTTCGAGGTGCTGAACTTCGGCGCCATCATGGTCCTGGTCGTGCTCGGCCTGGGCGTCATCGCCGGCATGATGGGCATCTTCAACTTCGCCCACGGCGAGTTCGTGCTGCTCGGGGCCTACACCGTCTACCTCTTCCACACGTGGTCGCTCCCGATCTGGCTCGGCATGCTGGCGGCCCCCGCGGTGGTCGCCGCCGTCGCCGTCGTCCTGGAGCGCCTCGTCATCCGACGCTTCTACGCCGCGCCGGTCATCGCGATGCTGGGGACGTACGCGCTCGGGCTCGCGATCCGCGAATCGGTCCGCGGGCTGATCGGCGGCCTGTACCGCGCCGTCCCCGAGCCCCTCCCGGGCTCGTTCGACATCGGCGCCATCCACATCGCGAAGTGGCGCCTGGCCATCGTGGTCATCACGGTGCTGGTCATGGTCGGCAGCTATCTCCTCCTGACCCGGACCGGGTTCGGCCTCCGCGTGCGCGCGGCCCTCGAGAACCCGTCGCTGGCCCGGGCGTCGGGCATCTCGACCAACCGGATCTACGCGGCCACGTTCGCCTTCGGCGCGGCGCTGGCCGGGCTCGCGGGGGCCCTCGTGGTCCCCGTGTTCTCCCTCTCGGCGGATCTCGGCATCCGCTTCCTGATCCAGGGCTTCCTCGCCGTGATGCTGGGCGGCGTCGGAAGCTTCGAGGGCTCCGTCATCGGCGCCGGAGTCATCGGCATCATGAGCGCGGCGCTGCCCTGGGCCGTCGCGCCGGTACTCGCCGACGTGCTGGTGTTCGTCATCGCCGTGGTGCTCGTGAGGATCTGGCCGCGCGGACTGACCGCGGGAAGGACGGTATGAGACATGAGCGACAAGAGCGGGCTTCGTGATGGCGCATCGAGGATGACCCGGCGGCGCTTCCTGGGAAGCGCGGCCTGGATGAGCGGGGCGATCGCCGCCGGTGCTCAGAGCTGGACGATCCGGCCCGCCTGGGGGGCGGCGAGCGGGCCCATCAAGGTCGGCATCGCGACCGACCTCACCGGCGCCATCGGCTACGCTGGGAACGCGAACGCCAACATCGCGAAGCTGGCGATGAAGGAGATCAACGCGAAGGGCGGCATCCTCGGCCGGCCCATCGAGCTCTACATCGAGGACACCGCGTCGGCGGAGGCGACGGCCGTCGCCAACGTCCGCAAGCTGATCCAGCGCGACAAGGTCGACGTCGTGTTCGGCGGCATCACCAGCTCGATGCGCAACGCGATCAAGGACGTCATCGTCACGCGCGGCCGCACGCTCTACATCTATCCGCAGCTCTACGAGGGCAAGGAGTGCACGCCCTACATCTTCTGCACCGGCCCGACCCCGGCCCAGCAGTGCGACGAGTTCATCCCGTGGCTCATGAAGAACGGCGGCAAGCGGTTCGCGCTGCCCTCGGCCAACTACGTCTGGCCGCACGTCCTGAACCAGTACGCGCGCAAGGTGATCGAAGGCAACGGCGGCGAGGTCATCTTCGAGGAGTACTACCCGCTCGACCAGGTCGAGTACAGCGCGACCGTGAACAAGATCATGACGAACAAGGTCGACGTCGTCTTCAACACGGTCATCCCCCCCGGCGTGGGGCCGTTCTTCAAGCAGCTCTACGAGGCGGGCTTCACGAAGCGCGGTGGGCGGCTGTCCTGCGTGTACTACGACGAGAACACGCTCAACATCAACGCGCCGCACGAGATCGAAGGCCTGGCGAGCTGCCTCGACTACTTCCGGGCGGTGACGAAGGACGAGCCGGGCAGCGCGCGGATCCAGGCCGAGTACGACAAGCAGTTCCCGGGCAACATCGTCTTCGCGGCCGGCAGCGCCGCCACCGGGATGTACCGGGGGCTCCGGCTCTGGGAGGCCGCGGTGAAGGAGGCGCGCTCCGTCGACCGGGACGCCGTGGCGAAGGCGCTCGATCACGCCAAGATCAGCGAGGGACCGGGCGGCCCGGCGGAGATGGTGCCGGGCAAGCGCCACTGCAAGATGCGGATGTACACCGCGGTCGCCAAGCAGGGCACCTACGACATCGTCGCCCGCAGCAAGGGGCTGGTCGATCCCAAGGAGTGCTGAGTGGCGCGCGCCCAGTGGTGGCGCCCGTCCCCGGGGACGATCGTGGCGGCGCTCGAGGTCCTCCTGCTCTCCGTCTTCGCGCTGCTGCCGCTGGCCCTGCAGCACTTCTGGGTCATCTTCGTGACTCGCGTGCTGATCCTCGCGCTGCTGGCGCTCAGCTTCGACCTCGTCTGGGGCTTCGCCGGCATCATGAGCTTCGGGCAGGCGCTCTTCTTCGGGGCGGCCGGCTACGTGGTCGCCCTGCTTGCCCGTGATGCCGGCGTCACGTCCGTCTTCGTGGTGCTGCCGGCCGCGCTCGCGGTCGGGCTCGCGCTCGCCTTCCTCGTGGCGTCCTTCCTGCTGCTCGGCCGCAACCCGCCCAGCCTCACGTTCGTGGCGCTGGGGACCCTGACCGGCTCGTATGCGGGCGACCGTCTCGCGCGCGGTTGGTACTACCTGGGCGGGCAGAACGGCATCCCCTCGATTCCGCCGATGACGGCCGGCCCGGTGCAGATCACCGAGGGCGTGGCCTACTACTACCTGGCGCTGGCCTTCCTGATCGCCGTCTACGCCGCTTGCCGCTTTCTCGTCGGCTCGCAATTCGGGCTGGCGCTCGCCGGGATCCGCATCAACGAGGCGCGCATGGCGTTCTTCGGGTACCACGTCCAGCTGCTGAAGGCGGTCGTCTTCTCGGTGGCCGGCGCCGTCGCCGGCATCGCCGGCGGGCTCTACGCTTTCCACGAGGGCTTCGTGTGGCCGAACATGCTCGGCGTGATCCTGTCGACGCAGATCGTCCTCTATACGCTTTTCGGCGGCGTCGGCACGCTGATCGGAGCCGTCATCGGCGTCATCGCGATCGAGATCGTCAGCTTCGTCCTCGCCGACGCGTATCCGACGGTCTGGCCCGTCATCCTCGGCGTGCTGCTGCTCGTGATCATCCTGTTCCGGCCGAGCGGGCTCATCAGCCTGTTCGTCCCGCGGCGGACGCGCGTCGGCGTCTTCGGGCTCACCGCCCGCCGCCCGCGGCGGATCCCTGGAGAGGTCGATGGCGCTGCTTGAGGCCGCGGCCGTCACGAAGGCCTTCGGACAGCTCACGGCGCTCAGCTCCGTAGACTTCGTCGTCGAGGAGGGACAGCTCCACGGCCTGATCGGTCCAAACGGCTCTGGCAAGAGCACGCTGCTCAAGTGCATCGCGGGCGCCGAGCTGCCGAGCGGCGGTCGGATCCACTTCCGCGGCCGCGACATTACGCAGGCCACGCCGACCGAGCGCGCCCGCGCCGGGCTGAGCCTCAAGTTCCAGGTGACGAGCGTCTTCCCGGAGCTCTCCGTCTACGACAACGTGCTGCTCGCCCTGCAGGCCCGGAGCCCCCTGACGGCCCTGACCTTCTCGCGGACGCGTGCGGACCTCCACGGACGCGTCATGGAGATCCTGGGCGAGCTGCGCCTCCTCGACCGGGCGGCGGCCACGGCCGCGGTCCTCTCGCACGGCGAGCAGCAGTGGCTGGAGATCGCCATGGCGCTGGCCTCGCGGCCGCAGCTCCTGCTGCTCGACGAGCCCACGGGCGGGATGAGCCTCGAGGAGCGGCGGGCGACCGGCGAGCTGCTCGTTCCGCTGCGGCAGTCGTGCTCGATCGTCATCGTGGAGCACGATCTCGACTTCATCCGCGAGATCTGCGACGTGCTCACGGTCCTCGACCAGGGGCGCGTGCTCGAGACGGGCACGGTCGAGCAGATCCAGCGGAGCCGCAAGGTGCAGGAGGTCTACCTGACCCGTGTCTGAGGCGGCGATCCTCCAGGTGCGCGATCTCTGCGCGTCCTACGACCGCAGCCAGGTGCTGTTCGGCATCAGCGTGACGGCGCCGCGCCGTGGCGCCGTCGCCGTGCTTGGCAGAAACGGCGCGGGGAAGACGACCCTGCTGAAAACCATCGTCGGTGAGGTCGCGGCGGGTGGCGGCCACATCGTCTTCGACGGGTACCGGGCCACGCGCATGCCGACCGAGCGCCGCGTGCGCCTCGGCGTGGGGTACGTCCCCCAGGAGCAGGGCGTGTTCGGCCGCCTGTCGGTGCGGGAGAACCTCGAGGTGGGCGCGGCGGCCGCGGGCGACCGCAAGGCGATCGACTCGGTGCTGTCGATCTTTCCGAAGCTCGGACAGCGGCTCGGCCAGCCGGCCGCGACGCTGAGCGGCGGCGAGCGCAAGATGCTGGCGATCGGCCGCGCCCTCTTGTCCCGGCCCAAGCTCCTGCTGCTCGACGAGCCGACCGAGGGCGTCTGGATCGGCGTCATCGAGGAGATCGCGGAGCGCCTGCGGGCGCTCGTGAAGGAGATGGCGATCGTGCTGGTCGAGCAGCACCTGGAGCTCGCGCTGAGTGTGGCCGAGTATGCCTACGTGCTCGATCGGGGGCGGGTCGCGCTCGAGGGCCCCGCGGCGTCCATCCGCGACGACCCGCGGCTTCTACAGTATCTCGCCCCTTAGGGCTTCTCCCCCAGCACCCGCGCGAGCGTCGATCCCAGGAAGTCCATCCTCACAGGCTTGTGCAGGAGTGCGACGCCCGGCTGGGTTACACGGCGGTCGTTGTCGTGGCCCGCCGAGCCCGTGATGATGATCACCGGGATTTTTGGATTGCGCTCACGCACGGCCTCGAGCACCTGCCAGCCCGTCATCCCCGGCATCAGGAGGTCGGTCAGGACGACGTCGTAGGGGTGGCTCTCGAAGTGCCTCAGGCCCTCGGAGCCGTTCGACGCGGCGTCGGTCTGGAAGCCGAGTCCCGTGACGATGGCGTGGAGCGTCTTGCGCACCGGCGCGTCATCGTCGATGACGAGCGCGCGCTTCCGACTACTCGGGCCCGTTGCCGTGGCATTCACCGTCTGTTTCTCCCTCTGCTGAAATACGGCAAGGCCGATGCCAGGGAGCGGATCGCGGCTAAGCTCCCGTCATCGCGCGACTTTCGGTTTTCGGAAATCCGGAAACCGCGCCGGCAGGATGATCGCAAAGATACCGGAGCTCCGCGCGCTGACCACTGGCCAGTTTCGGTTCATAACAGGATGCGCGCGGCTGGAACCTCCACGTAGATCGCGCGCGCCTCGCCCGCGATCGCTCGGCCGAGCTGCGCGTGCGCCGTGATCTCGAAGACGCGCCCGCGTCGGCGCACGAGCCGCGCCGTGAATCGCAGGCGGCGCCCGACCGGCACGGGACGCCGGTAGTCCACTTCCAGCCGCGCGGTGACGGCGCTGACGACGCCGAGCGCGATCGGCACGCGATAGGTCAGGCAGTCGAAGACGTGAGCGAGGAGGCCGCCCGCGAGGATGCCGCGGAAGCCCTGATGCGCGCGGCGCACGACGAAGCTCGTGGTCACGCGGCGCCCACGCCGGCGGAAGATGAGCGCGAGCCCGTGCGGGTGGCGGGGCCCGCAGACGTAGCAGCCCTCGACCGATGGTGGGCAGCGGATCACGCCGGCGGCTCGACGACGCGGAGCGGGCACGGCTCGCGAGTATACTGGATTTCGATGCGCCGCCCGCTCGCGCTCTCGCTCGCGCTGCTCCTCGCCTCCCCGCTCTCCGCCGCCGCCGCCGGCGATCGCCCCGCGGAGGAGATCCGCCCGCGAGTCGAGCATCACCTGCGCGCGGCGGAGGAGATCGCGCGGCAGCTCGAGCCCGTGCTGGCGCAGGCGTGCCCGCGCTTCGCGAGCCGCGAGGCGTGGGACGCGTACCTCGAGGGCAGCGTGGATCGCGCCGTGACCCTCGTGGCGCACCTCGAGCAGGCGTGGGTCGAGGCGAAGCGGACGGGCGACAAGGACGTGCGCCGCGAGGCCAAGGCCCCGCGCCGGCGCGTGGACCAGGCCCAGCAGCTCATCGCGAAGCTCCAGACCTGCGCCGACGGCAACGCCGCGGACTTCGAGCCCGGCATGGTCCGGCGGCGCATCGAGCGCGCTCTCCCGCAGCGCCAGGGCGAGATCGCGCTGCCGCGATAGCGCCGCGCCCGCCGACCGTAGACATCCCCCGCGCGCTGCGGTATCGTCCCCGCCATGGCCAAGATCCCGTTCTCGCTCGAGGGCAAGACCGCGATCGTCACCGGCGGCGGCACCGGCATCGGCAAGGCCATCGCCATCGAGTTCGCGAGGGCGGGCGCGGATGTCGCCCTCTGCTCGCGCAAGCTGGAGCACCTCGAGCGCGTCACCAAGGCCGTCCGCGACGTCGGCCGGCGCTCGTTCGCGATGGCGGTCGAT
>WNFW01002414.1_pt1 | contig 12724 bp, 11 predicted proteins | sample 5400131 | NCBI WGS metagenome assembly WNFW01 (sample SAMN13153362, study PRJNA577476) | soil metagenome | isolation source: 20 cm soil or saprolite under grassland replicate 1 | place: USA:California | collected 2016-06-15 | reverse complement strand
GACGGGATGCGCGAGGCCGAGATTGCGAGAATCGACTACGATGTCAGGGGGCGATCCGAATACATCGATAGTCCCGCCAGCGAAATCCATGATGGTGCCACCGAGGTGCGCGAGAATCTCGAACGCGATCCCTCGCTGGGCCGCAAGCACGCCGTCTATGACGAGATGCGCGCGAAAGGCCTGACCGACTATGTGGCGTGGCCGCTGTACCATACGCTCGGCAAGCGGCATATCGTGACGTTTGCAACCGACCGGCCCGGAGGCTTCGACGACGCGCATATCGCCGGCCTGTTGAAACTGTTGCCGGTTTTGGCGCTGGTCAGCGAAATCCGTATCAAGAACCGGCTGGCGCGAACGCTGCTCGAAACCTATGTCGGGTCGCATGCCGGCGAGCTCATTCTGGCCGGCGCCACCAGGCGCGGAAGCGGGACGACGGTACGCGCCGCCATCATGATCTGCGATCTGCGTGATTTCACCCGGATCTCCGACAACTGGCCGCGCGATGACGTCATTGATCTTCTGAACGGCTATTTCGACGCGATGTCGGAGCCGATTGCGCGACATGGCGGGGAAATACTGAAATTCATCGGCGACGGTCTGCTCGCCATTTTTCCGCTCAGCCGGCCGTCGGCCTGCGCAAATCTGCTGCATGCCGTGGCCGAAGCCCGTCAGGCCATGGTTGCCCTGAACGAAAAGAACAGCGAAACCGGTCGTGCGCCGCTGAATTACGGCATCGGTGTCCACGTCGGAGATGTCATGTACGGCAATATCGGGTCGCGCACCCGGCTCGACTTCACCGTCATCGGACCTGCGGTAAACATGGCTTCGAGTCACGAAGACCTCACCAAACAATTGGGGAGAACGGTGCTGCTGTCCCGCGCATTCGCCGACTTCGTCGAAGGCGATTTCGATCTCGAACGCGTCGGCGAATATCCGGTGCGCGGCTTCAACGACCCAATCGAGCTGTTTGAGTATCACGGCTGAATGCCGATCATCGTCTGGGGCGAACCGCATCTGCGCCGGATTCTGCGATCCTACGCAAATTATTACAACAATATGAGAACGCATGCCATCCGCGATTCCGAAGCGACCGATGAAAGTGCGGGCGTCGATAGCTTCCGCACCAGGCACGGCATTTATGTGCTGGTCGCGGCCGCGACCGCGATGACCGGTGCGCTTATCTATCTACCAAAGGTGCGTATCTCGCCCGACGCAGCGTTTTCAGTGCCGGACTGGAGCTGTTAAAGGCCAGCGCATTCATCCCGCCAGCAGGCGCCAGCAGGTTTCGACAAAGACGTGCGCACCGGTAACAATGTCGGCATCGCCTGTGTTTTCACTCCAGTGATGACTGATGCCGCCGATCGAGGGTACGAACAGCATGCCCGCAGGCATGACAGTCGCGAGAACCTGGGCGTCATGACCGGCACCGCTGGGCATGCGGATAGACCTGCCGTCGGCAAAGGTGGCGCTCGCAGTTTCGATTGCATGCTGGATGACGCCATTCATCATGGCAGGGGTTCCGGTGCGAAGACGCTCCACCGCAGCACTGCAGCGGCCTTTGGCGGTGACGTCTGCAGCCATTCTGCGCAGCAAATTCTCCAGGCGGTCGATTACGCCCGGGTCATCGTCGCGAATCTGGAACAACATTTCTGCGCTGCCGGGAATGATGCTCGGCGCGCCGGGATCGAGCGTGATTCGGCCGGTGGTCCATACCGTGCGCGGGCCACATACCATGGGGAACCGATCATCAATGGCCACGCAAAACCTGGCCAGCGCCACGCCGGCATCCTTGCGAACGCCCATGCTGGTCGTGCCAGCGTGATTTTGCTCGCCGATGAAGCTGATCCGGTATTGCCAGATACCGACGATGGAGGTGACGACGCCGATCCTGAGATCGGCGCTTTCGAGCGTCTCGCCTTGCTCGATATGTGCCTCGAGATATCCGATATGCCGCCCGCGTTCGACCCGCGCGCGCGCCCGGCCGGCAAGACCTACATCGCGTAGGGCGTCCCTCATGCTCCGGCCGCTGCTGCGGTCGCGTGCGGAATCGATCTCCGCTTCGGTTACACCGCCAACGTAAGATCTGCTGCCCAGGAAATGGCCGAAATGCCCTTCCTCATCGCACCATGCAGCAACTTCGACGGCACCGGTTGCGTTCGGATCAGGATTGATGACGCGAGCGGCTTCGAGAGCGTAGACGACGCCAAGCGGCCCATCCAGCCAGCCCGCAAAATTCTGACTTTCGAGATGCGACCCGGCCAGCAGTTTTGGTCCGGATTTCGTACTTGTGCCGAGCACATTTCCGATGCCGTCGATCGTAGCAGTGAGCCCGGCCTCAGGAAGCTTCTCGGCAAGCCACGCCAGTGACCGCATATGCGGCTCGGAAAAAGTCGGCTTGTGAACGCCCGTCTTGTAGGCTCCGGTGCCACGGAGCGCATTGAGATCCGCAAGGACCCGGGCACCATCGACACGGAAACGATCATCAGGCATGAACCGCAACCTTCAATACCTCGGCACGGATCTCTTCGACGAGCCGTTCTTTCAGCCTGACGAATTCGGGCGTGGTCTTGATCTTGTAGGATCGCGGGTGGGGTAGATCGACCACGATCTCGGCCTTGATGCAGCCGGGACGGGCGCTCATGACGATGACGCGGCTGCCGAGGAAGATTGCCTCTTCGATATCGTGGGTGACGAACAGCACGGTTTTCTGGTCGCGTTCCCAGATCCCGAGCAGCATTTCCTGCATCAGCGCGCGGGTTTGATTATCCAGCGCACCGAACGGCTCGTCGAGCAACAGGATCTTGGGATCGTTGGCAAGGGCACGGGCAATAGCCGTGCGTTGCTGCATGCCTCCGGAAAGCTGCTTCGGCCAGTGATTTTCAAATCCCGATAAGCCGACCCGATGGATGAACCCATCGGCGATCTTGCCGCGATCCCCTTCGGAAATCCCGCGCTCGCGCAGGCCGAACGCGATGTTTTCGCGCACGGTCAGCCATGGGAACAGTGTGTACGACTGAAACACCATGCCGCGATCCGCGCCAGGTCCCGCTACCTCGTGCCCGTCTAGAATGACGCGGCCGCTCGTCGGCAGGTCAAGCCCGGCGATGATACGGAGTAGCGTGGATTTTCCGCAGCCCGACGGGCCGAGGATGGTGACGAAGTCATTGTTGCCGACGCGGAGATCGGTCGGTTCCAGAGCCCGCGTCGGCGCATTGCCCTGGCGCGCAGGGAAGGTGCGTGAGACCTGATCGATCTTCAGCTCGGTCATGCTAATTTCCACGGAAACAGCCAGGCGTTGAAGGCCTTGAACAGGAAGTCAGACACGAGGCCGATCAGCCCGATGACGATGATGCCGAAGATGATCTGGCCAGTGTTAAGCAGGGCCTGGCTGTCGGTGATCATGTGGCCGATGCCCGATGATGAACCGATGAGCTCGGCGACGATGACGTAGGTCCACGCCCAACCCAGAACGAGCCGAAGGATTTCCGCGATCTCGGGGGCAGACGAGGGCAGCAGCACGCGGCCGATGATGCCGCTGTCGCTGGCGCCTAGCGTGTACGCTGCTTCAACGAGGTCGCGCCTGATGTTTCCGACGGTCACCGTGACCATCAAGACAATCTGGAAGACCGAGCCGATGAAAATGACCAGCAGCTTCTGCAATTCGCCGATACCCGCCCACAGGATCAACAGCGGGATAAAGGCCGAGGCAGGCAAATAACGGGCAAACGAGACGAACGGCTCAAGCAAGGCCTCGATCGGCTTGTAAGCGCCCATCAGAACGCCGAGCGGCACAGCGATGATGGCCGCCAGCGCAAAGCCGCCGACGACCCGCCAGATCGTCATGCCGATGTCGAACAGGAAGCCGTGCTTGGTTAGCAGTTCCCAGCCTTCCTGCAGCATGGTCAGCGGGTTGGCGAGGAACGTTCTCGAAACGTAGCCGCCGAAGGTTGCCGATGCCCACACGGCAACGAACAGGACGAAGAACGCAAGGCCATAGGCCGCACGCTGCCTCGATGTCACGGGATCCAGGGGACGTAGCACAGGGCATATACCTCAACGCAGTGCGCCGATCGCGGGAAGTCTCGCTTCGACATCTGGGAAGCGGGACCGGCGAGGCGGCGACTGAAACTACTTGATGAAGCTCGCGTCAAAGAGGTCGTCGGTCTTCGGAACCGATTTGATGACGCCGATCTCGAGCAACAAGTCTGCAGCTTCCTTGTTGAAGGCCTGGAACTCGCCCGCGAAGAATTTCTGGTTAGCGGCCTTGTCCTGCCAGCGCAGATATTTTGCCGAGTTGCCGAACTGCTCGCCGGACTGCTTCACATCGGCGCCCATGATCTCATAGGACTTGGCCTGATCCTTTTCGATCATGGCGATCGCCTCGAAATAGCTGTCGGCCAGCGCCTTCGCGGCTTTCGGGTTGTCGGTCAGGAACTTCGGCGTGCAGCCGAACGTGTCCATGACCATCGGGTAGTCAAGTGTGGTGGCGATGATCTTGCCCTTGTCCGGCGCAGCACGTACCGTCGAGAGGTACGGCTCATAAGTCATGGCTGCATCGTTCTGACCCGACACGAATGCCTGCGCGGCCGCGGCTGGCTCCAGGTTCACCACCGTAACGTCCTTCAGCGAGACGCCGTTTTTCTTGAGCATCCAGGCCAGAGTGAAATAGGGAGCGGTGCCTGGTGCGGACGCGGCGATCGTCTTGCCCTTCAGATCCTTGATCGAGGCGACATCGTTTCGCGTTGCTATGCCGTCGGCGCCGTAGCTCTTGTCGAGCTGGAAGATCTGCTTGGTTGCAACGCCGTTGGCATTCCAGGATATCCAGGTTTCGACCGTGGTCGCCGCGCACTGGATGTCACCCGACGCGACCGCCAGATGCCGGTCCTTCTGCGGGATCTTCCTGATCGTCACATCGAGGCCGTTCTTCTTGAAGATGCCCGCCTGGTTTGCGAGCGTGAGCGGCGCAAAACCGGTCCATCCCGAGATCCCGATGCCGACCTTCACGTTTTCGGCGACGGCTGGTGCGGACACCAGGAAAGCGGCGGCTGCCGCGAATATTCCAAGACTACGCATGGCTGTATCCCTTTTTCTGATTCATGGATTGCGTCCTGTTCGTCTGTTCATACCCGTGCGGGCGAACCTATTGCATAGTCCGTCATTGTGCCGGACCCTCACGCGCATTGATATCCCCTCAGCCGCCTTTGAAACGGGCAACCAATTTGTGGGACTCGCCCGGATAGAGGAGGCGAACGGCAGTCAGCGTCCGGGCGCTGCGCCAGGTGTGCCGGTCGATCACGAGGCAAGGCGCGCCGATCGCAATGTCCAGCGCCGCCGCGATCCGGTCGTCGGCCGCGATGGCGCTGATCGAATGCTCAGCTTCCGTCCAGGGGATATGGTGGAGCAGCCACGAGCCGGGCGGTTCGATCGCAAAGTCCGCCGTGGCAGCGTCGGGCACCGCGTCGAGATCGATAAGTCTGTCCTCGATAGCGAACGGCACATCATCGGCGCTGTGACGGCACGCAATCGCGATCACCTTGCCGGTTTTCCGTACCCCAAGACGCGCGCGGTCTGCGGCGTTTGCGGCGCGGCGCGAGCACCGGATCAACTCATAGCCATAGCTGCGGCCGAGAGCGCTGATCTCCGCGCGGATGTCGGCGATCTTGAGGACCGCTGACAGGGATTTGGGACGGCGCACAAAGGTTCCAGCCCGCCGCCGCCGCTCGATGAGATCAGCTTGCGCCAGTTCCGACAGTGCCTTGCTCACCGTCATTCGCGAGCAGCCATAGCGCGCCATGAGCTGGTGCTCGAACGGGATGCGGTGACCCGGGGGCCATTCACCGGTCAGGATTCGGTGCTCGATGTCGAGCCGGATCTGCTTGTACAGCGTCGGTCTGTCGGCTTCCCGGAGTTTGTTGCGATCTGTGGAGAGGCTCATGCAGCGAGCCTCCGCACGGCTGCGTTGAATGCGTCGCGCGCCTTCTGGCGGAGCCGATGGCGCCCACCCTCGACAACTTTGTTGCCGCCCGCCCAGACGCAAGCGACGGCACCCGCACCTGCTGCGAATATCCAGCCGTCGAGGACGGCATCCCTGCGGCGCCCGGCTAGCGAGGGATGCGTGGTGTCGAGGGTCACGATGTCGGCGCGTGCACCTGCCTGGAGTCCGACGGTCGGCTGCGCGAGCGCCTGGGCGCCACCGGCGAGCGCAGTATCGAACAGCGCGCGGCCGGTCGAGACGCCGGGACCGCCGGAGAGCACATTGCGCTCCCGGTGCTGCAACCGCTGGCCATATTCGAGCTGTCGCAGTTCGTCGGTGACGCCGACCAGTACATTGGAATCTGTGCCGACGCCGAACCGGCCGCCTACGCCAAGGAATTCGCGGGCCGGAAAAATGCCGTCGCCGAGGCTCGCTTCGGTGACCGGGCAGAGCCCGGCGACTGCGCCGCTCTTGGCAAGCGAGGCGATCTCTGTCGCTGTTACGTGGGTCGCATGGATGAGGCACCAGCGCCGATCGATCGGCGCATGTTCGAGCAGCCACTCAACCGGCCGCCGGCCCAACCAGGCGACGCATTCCTCGACTTCCTTGACCTGTTCGGCGGCGTGGATATGCACCGGCCCGGCCTCGGCCAGTGGCACGATTGCCGCCAATTCGTCTGAGGTCACGGCCCGCAGGCTGTGCGGCGCGACACCGACATTGGCTCCGGGCAGCGCGCGGACGGCCATGCGTGTGGCGGCAGTAAGCCTCGCAAACTGGTCGATCGAGCAGATGAACCGGCGCTGGCCGGCATGCGGTGCCGCGCCGCCGAACAAGCTGTGTGCGTAGAAGCTCGGCAGCAGCGTGAGGCCGATGCCGGTGATTTCGGCGGCTCGCACAATTTGTGTCGCCATCTCCGCAGGATTGGCGTAGGGCGCGCCGTCGCGGTCGTGATGGAGATAGTGGAATTCCCCGACGCGCGTATACCCTTGCTCGAGCATCTCGACATAGAGCAACGTTGCGACAGCTTCGGTGTCTTCCGGAGTCATCTCCAACGCGAAGCGATACATCGTCTCGCGCCATGTCCAGAACGTATCTGCAGAATTGCCGCGCGTTTCGGCAAGCCCTGCCATGCCACGCTGGAACGCGTGACTATGCAGGCTCGCTATTCCGGGGATTGCCAGCTGGTGGCGTTCGTCGTGGGGTCCCAGCGCTACGTCGGTCGTAACCTTCGTGATGGTTCCTTCCGTCACAACCACCTGCACGTCATCGGCCCACCCCGAGGGGAGCAGCGCTGACGCGAAGTGCAGAGTTGACATGTTTCCAAACCGGCTGGACAGAACACCAACATGATTTTATGTATAGACATATAGATGCCCCCGTCAAGCTGCCGCCACTGATGGAGTGTTGCATGGCCGAGCGCTTTGATCGAATCTGGCACAATGCCCGGCTCGCCACGGTTCGGGAGGATTTGCCTGAGCTCGGCGTGATCGAGCGTGGCGTGATTGCAGAGCGCGATGGCCGCATCGCCTTCGCCGGCGCGCGTTCCGACTTTCCATCGGATCCCGATGCGGCCGAGCAGATCGATTGCGCGGGGCGGTGGATCACGCCGGGACTGGTGGATTGTCATACCCATCTGGTTTTCGGCGGAAACCGTGCACACGAGTTTGAGCTGCGGCTGCAGGGAGCAAGCTACGAAGAGATCGCGCGTGCGGGCGGCGGCATTGTCGCGACGGTCGCAGCGACGCGGGCGTCCAGCGAGGCCGAACTTGTTGCCAGCGCGCTGCCGAGGCTCGATGCACTGATCGGCGAGGGCGTGACGACGGTAGAGATCAAATCCGGCTATGGGCTCAACACGGAAACGGAGATGCGACAGCTGTTAGCAGCACGTGCAGTAGGCCGCTACCGGCCGGTCAGCATCCGGACGACGTTTCTTGGCGCGCACGCACTGCCTCCGGAAGCTGATGGCGACAAGGATCGATACATCGATCTTGTTTGTCGCGAGATGTTGCCGGCGGTGGCGCAGGCCGGACTCGCCGACGCCGTTGATGCCTTCATGGAAGGCATAGCGTTCTCGAAAGATCAAACGGCGCGGGTCTTCCGTGCGGCAAAGACGCTTGGATTGCCGGTCAAGTTGCATGCGGATCAGTTGTCGAACCTCGGCGGAGCAGCGCTTGCTTCGGAATTTTCTGCTTTATCCGCCGATCATCTGGAGCACACAGATCGCGCCGGCGTCGCCGCCATGGCGCGGGCAGCTACGGTGGCGGTGCTTCTGCCGGGCGCGTTCTATTTCATTCGCGAGACCACGAGGCCGCCAATCGAACTGTTCCGCGCCCACGGCGTGAACATGGCGCTGGCTACCGACTGCAATCCCGGCAGTTCGCCGCTTACGTCGCTGCTGCTGGCCATGAATATGGGCGCGACGCTGTTCCGGATGACCGTTGCCGAATGCCTTGCCGGTGTGACGCGAGAAGCTGCGCGCGCGCTGGGTGTTCTCGGTGAGACCGGTACGCTCGATGCCGGCAAATGGTGCGATCTCGCGATCTGGGATATCGACCGGCCTGCCGAGCTCATCTATCGGATGGGCTTCAACCCGTTGCACAGCCGGGTGTGGAGGGGACAATGAGCGACCGGGACGCATCCGTTGTCGTTTCGCCCGGAAGGGTCAGCCTCGACGACCTGGCGCAAGTGCTTTCAGGTGCGGCCGTCGCGCTCGATCCGTCATTCTGGCCGCGCGTTGAAGCAGCATCGGCCATTGTCGCGGCGGCCGCGCGTGCGGAAACTCCGGCTTACGGCATCAATACAGGGTTCGGAAAACTGGCGTCGACACGCATTCCTTCCGACCAGACGGCGCTGCTGCAGCGCAACCTCATCGTGTCGCATTGCTGCGGGGTAGGGCCGCCGACGCCCGAACCGATCGTTCGTCTGATGATGACGCTGAAGATCGTCTCGTTGGGGCGAGGCGCTTCGGGCGTGCGCCGCGACGTCATCGAGCAACTCCAGGCCATGCTGGCGCGAGACATTTATCCGCTGGTGCCGCAGCAGGGATCAGTGGGAGCGTCCGGTGATCTGGCCCCGCTTGCGCATATGACCGCCGTCATGATCGGCGAGGGCCAGGCCCTTGTCGGCGGACGGGTTGTACCAGGCCTTGATGCGCTGGCCGCCGCCAATCTCGCGCCGTTGACGCTCGGACCGAAGGAAGGCCTCGCCCTGATCAACGGTACCCAGTTTTCTACGGCATATGCCATTTCCGGCTTGTTGCGCGCCCATCGCCTGGCCTGCGCGACGCTGGTGACAGGTGCCTTGTCGGTCGATGCGGCGATGGCTTCGACGGCGCCATTTCGGCCCGAGATTCAGCAACTGCGGGGGCATGCCGGGCAAATCGCAGCCGGTGCGGCCCTGACGGCGTTGCTGGCGGGCAGCGACATTCGCGAGTCCCATCTCGAAGGCGACGAGCGCGTCCAGGACCCCTATTGCCTGCGCTGCCAGCCGCAGGTGGCCGGCGCCGCGCTTGACTTGCTGATGCAAGCCGCCCGCACATTGATGATCGAGGCCAACGCAGTCACAGACAACCCGCTGGTACTGGTTGAGACCGGGGACATCGTCTCGTGTGGAAATTTTCACGCGGAGCCGGTCGCATTTGCTGCCGACCAGATTGCGCTGGCACTGTCCGAGATTGGTGCGATCAGCGAGCGACGCATCGCCACGCTGGTTGACTCCGCGCTCAACTTCGGCCTGCCGCCATTCCTGACCCCTGAGCCGGGCATCAACTCCGGCTTCATGATTGCCGAAGTGACGGCGGCCGCGCTCTACGCCGAGAACAAGCAACGCGCCTCAGCCTGCTCGATCGATTCGACGCCGACCAGCGCCAACCAGGAAGATCATGTGTCGATGGCCGCGCACGCTGCGCGCCGGTTGTCGGACATGGCGGACAATCTTGCCAGCATTCTCGGCATCGAACTCTTGGTTGCGGCGCAAGGCATTGGGCTGCGTTTGCCGCATTCGACCAGTCCTGCGCTTGCGGCTGTTATTGCAGTGTTGCGCGAGCAGGTGCCGGCGCTAGGTGTCGATCGCTACATGGCCGACGATCTCACGAAGGCAACGGCCCTGGTCGAAGCCGGCACATTGCCGGCCGCCGCGATTTCGGTGCTCGAGACGAACCCGTTTCCGATGCTTGCCGAGAAAGGTCATCTCTCATGAACCGCCGACTGGACAACGACCGTACGATCCGAGCTCCCCACGGGCCCGGCATCAGTGCCAAGAGCTGGTTAACGGAAGCGCCGCTCCGAATGCTTATGAACAATCTCGATCCGGACGTTGCTGAACGGCCGAGCGAACTTGTCGTCTATGGCGGAATTGGTCGTGCAGCCCGCGACTGGGACAGTTTCGATCGGATCGTTGCCTCACTGCGCAAGCTCGACGGCGACCAGACGCTGGTCGTCCAGTCGGGGAAGCCGGTCGGAATTTTCCGCACCCATCCCGATGCGCCACGGGTCCTAATCGCGAACTCGAATCTGGTGCCGCATTGGGCGACGCTCGATCACTTCAATGCACTCGACAAGCTTGGGCTGATGATGTTCGGGCAGATGACTGCCGGATCGTGGATCTATATCGGCAGCCAAGGCATCGTGCAGGGGACGTACGAAACGTTTGTCGAGGTAGGGCGACGTCATCACGGCGGCAACCTCGCGGGCAAGTGGATCCTGACGGCGGGTCTCGGCGGTATGGGCGGCGCCCAACCACTTGCCGCGACGATGGCCGGGGCGTCGATGCTCGCGATCGAATGCCAGCAGAGTCGCATCGAGATGCGGTTGCGCACGGGTTATCTCGACCGGCAGGCAAGCACACTTGATGAGGCGCTCGCGGCCATGGCGCAGGCGGCGCAGAGCAAGACACCACTCTCGGTCGGCCTGCTCGGCAATGCCGCCGATATTTTTCCCGAGCTGGTGCGCCGCGGCGTAAGGCCAGATATTGTCACCGACCAGACCAGCGCGCACGATCCGATCAACGGTTACCTGCCGAAGGGATGGACGCTCGCCGAGTGGGACTCGAGACGCGAGGCCGATCCGAAAGCGGTTGAAGCGGCGGCCAAGACCTCCATGGTCAGCCACGTCCAGGCCATGCTGGATTTCCACGCCCAGGGCATTCCCACGCTCGACTATGGCAACAACATCCGCCAGATGGCGAAGGATATGGGATTGAAAAACGCGTTCGATTTTCCCGGCTTCGTTCCGGCCTACATCCGTCCGCTCTTCTGCCGCGGCGTCGGGCCATTCCGGTGGGCGGCTCTCTCGGGAGATCCCGAAGATATCTTCCGGACCGACGCCAAGGTTAAGGAGCTGATGCCGGACGACAAGCATCTTCACAATTGGCTCGACATGGCGAAGGCACGGATTAAGTTTCAGGGACTACCGGCACGAATCTGCTGGGTCGGCCTTGGTGATCGCCACCGGCTGGGCATGGCGTTCAATGAAATGGTGGCGAGCGGCGAGCTGAAGGCGCCGATCGTCATCGGTCGCGATCATCTCGACAGCGGCTCGGTTGCGAGCCCGAACCGCGAAACCGAAGCGATGCGCGATGGCTCGGATGCAGTGTCCGACTGGCCGTTGCTTAATGCGCTGCTCAACTGTGCCAGTGGGGCTACGTGGGTCTCGCTGCATCACGGCGGGGGCGTCGGAATAGGTTATTCGCAGCACGCCGGCATGGTGATTGTCGCCGACGGAACCCCGGAGGCTGCGCGCCGCATCGAGAGGGTGCTTTGGAACGATCCAGCGACTGGGGTCATGCGTCATGCCGACGCGGGCTATGAAAGTGCGATTGCATGTGCCCATGCCAAGGGGCTCGATTTGCCGGGTCTGACGTTGTAGCGCACCGGACCTCCTTTGCTCTTGCGAAAAAACACGGCCGTCGGCGCAACGGGCTGGGTCAAGAGATAGTAATCCTTGCGAAACTCCTAGCCGACATCTTCGGTCCGATCGCGCCAGTGGCCTCATAATCTCCTGCACCGGCGGCAAGGACCTGATGTTATTCGAGGTCGACGAAGCTGCTATCCGCATTCGCGAAGAGGCCGACCAGGACGCCAACATCATCGTCGGTGCGTCTTTCGATGAAAGCCTGGAAGGTATCGTCCGCGTCTCGGTGGTGGCGACCGGCATCGATAATCTCGGCCCGGCGCGCCAGACGCAACCAACGGAAAGCTCACTCACGGAACTCGCCGGCAGGCTGCGCAATGACAGCCGTCGCATCGCCGACCGCATCGAACGTAGTGCACCGCTGCCGCAATTAGAGAGTCCGCCGCTCCGCCCGACGGCCCGCTACCCCGAAGAGCGACCGGCAAAGCCGATTTCGGAATATGCGCGCCATGCGGCTCTGCAGGGCCTCGATCCGTACGGCCGCTGGCGGGCAGACCGCCCCATTGCCCGTTTTCCACAAAAGTTGAACGGTTGCTGAATCCAAAGATCGCAAAGGCACTTGGTCTTACTATACCCTGTCTCACTGCTCGGCCGCGCTGGCGAGGTGATCGAGTAGGCGGGCGCATGTCGCCTATTGACAAGGTTTTCGGATGCCCGCCACGACGGACGGTGCCGCAAGCTGTGGCCGCGGGCGTCCGAAAACCTTGTATGGGGCCCATCGGTGTCAAATAAGAAAAACGTCACGCATGTGAGTCATTTTGTCACGTCAGCAGATGGCCTTGCGGCAATGGTCGCCCCTTGCTCGGCTGCGCTGAGCCGTCAAGCCCCAAAGCCGCGTCCG
>WNFW01002413.1_pt1 | contig 12724 bp, 11 predicted proteins | sample 5400131 | NCBI WGS metagenome assembly WNFW01 (sample SAMN13153362, study PRJNA577476) | soil metagenome | isolation source: 20 cm soil or saprolite under grassland replicate 1 | place: USA:California | collected 2016-06-15 | reverse complement strand
TGAAAGCGCATGGTTTCAAAATCACGCTAACGGGCGGAGATGCCTTGGTGATTCCCACGGCCAATCCAGATCAGCTCGGACTCTTCCAGCGTGGTGGAATTGATGCTGTTTGGACAGTCGAGCCATGGGTGACTCGCCTTGAGCGGGATGCAAAGGCGCGCGTTTTTCTCGAAGACAAGGACACGATCACTACCTGGCTTGTTTCAAGCGTGAAGTTCCTGCGTGACCGGCGCGAATTGGCGAAGAAGATCGCTGAAGCGAACTCGCAATTAACTAACTGGATTCAGCAAAATGAAGCAGAAGCACAAAAGTTATTGATAGAAGAATTGAAAGCAGAGACACGGGCTGATTTTTCGCCAGACGCTGTTGCGCATGCGTGGAAGCGGATTCAATTCACCAGCGAAGTGTCGCGCGATTTGATTGCCAAGTCGGTGCAGGACGGCAAGGACGCCGGTTTCTTAAAAGGCTCGACAGACACATCGAAGTTAATCGAAGCTCCGTGATGCGTCGAGCAGTCCGCCCTTCCTCAGCGACTCAGGAGCTGGAGGTCATTCCGCCATCGAAGCTCGCTATTGAGAACGTCTCGAAGAATTTTCGAAGCGCATCGGGTCCGATTCTGGCGCTGGATCGAGTGAGCCTGAATGTCGCCGAAGGTGAATTCGTCTGCCTTGTCGGTGCAAGTGGCTGTGGCAAAACCACCTTGCTAAACATCATTGCCGGTCTGGAGAAACCCGATACTGGCATGGTGCTGGCTGACGGCAAACCGGTGACAGGACCTGGGCGCGAACGGCTCGTTATGTTTCAGGAACCGGCGCTTTTCCCATGGCTCGATGTGTTTGGAAATGTTCTCTTTGGTCTCAAGCTGAAACCGAATTTGACAAATAAAGACCGGCGTGATGTCGCGAAATATTATCTCGAACTCGTTGGCTTGAGTCGATTCGATCACGCAAACATTCATGAACTTTCCGGCGGAATGAAGCAGCGCGTGTCGCTGGCTCGCGCGCTGGCACCGAATCCACGCGTGTTGCTTATGGACGAACCGTTTGCCGCGCTTGACGCCCTCACTCGCGAACAGCTTTATGGCGACATTCAAGAGATTTGGAAAGCGCGTCGTAAGACGATCGTCTTTGTCACGCACAATGTTCGTGAAGCGGCATGTCTGGGCGATCGCGTTCTGCTTTTTTCGCCGCATCCCGGTCGCATCCAGGAGGAATTCACCATTGACCTTCCGCGACCGCGTGACATCAACAGCGTTGACCTTGCCGCTCATGCCACACGAATTACGAAGGCTCTCAAGAGCATTGGTAAAACCGAGACTGTTGTTACCAAATGAAACGATTTCTGCTGGCGGCCGCATTCTTTGCTGCTCTCGTTTGCCTTTGGGAGGCCGCTTATCGCGCAAAAATTTGGTCGCCTGTGCTGCTTCCATCCCCCGGGCAGGTTGTAACGTACTTGGAGGGTGCTGCTGCTGACGGAACGCTTGCGAAAGCGACCGTGATAACAATGCGCCGCTTACTGGTGGGCTACTTGATTGGACTTGTCCTGGGACTTCCTCTCGGTCTCGTGACAGCACGCTGGAAACTGTTTGGCGATACGATCGGAACCCTTGCACTTGGTTTACAAACATTGCCCAGTGTCTGCTGGGTGCCGCTTGCGCTGTTGTGGTTCGGCCAAACAGAAGCGGCGATGCTTTTCGTGGTAGTCATGGGGACTCTCTGGTCGGTGATCATCGCCACCGAGACTGGTGTGCGCCATGTACCGCCGATCTATCGTCGCGCGGCTTTGACCATGGGATCGAGCCGACTGCATATGTGGTTTAAAGTCATCCTTCCAGCTGCGCTTCCCTTTATCGTCACGGGAATGAAGCAAGGGTGGGCTTTTGCCTGGCGCTCGCTGATGGCTGCTGAAATTTTCGTGACAATCCTGACTGGTTTTGGCCTTGGGCAACTCCTCCATTATGGCCGCGAATTGAGCGCCATGGAGCAGGTGATTGGGATCATGATCGTTATTGTTGTGATCGGTTTGCTAGCCGACAAAATTTTCTTTTCGCCGATTGAAAAGTTTCTGCATCGACGCTGGGGGACGAGCCAGGCATGAGGTTCGGACAAAAGAGAGCGCCTACCTCGGCGCAACGCGAGGTGCGCATCACCAATAAGCTCGGATTGCACGCGCGGCCAGCTGCGCAGTTCGTCAAATGCGTACGGAGCTTTCGATCGGAAATCTGGCTGGTGAAAGAGGGCAAACGATTTTCTGCCTCCAGTCTCATTGATGTTCTACGCGCTAATCTCGATTGCGGTGCGACGGCAACGCTGGAAGCACACGGCGTCGACGCAGATGAAGCTCTGAAGGACTTGGAGGAGTTACTCGCCGAATTCCACCAAAACGAAACCGATTAGCGCAAAGGCCGCGCCACCAGGATTCCGCTGTCCGAGCCGTAGCGATAAAGGTACTTCGACAGCTGTGAGTCCACGACCACGTGACCGTAATTGCTGGGTGACGAAGCATGCATGAAGTGCAGGGCGCCATCACTTGTGCGTAATGCAAGTCCCACGTGTGCAGTCGAGTGGAGGCCATTCCTCTCTCTCGAAATCACGCCGATAATATCGCCGCTACGTAGTTTCGATTCAATTCCTGCGACTTTGCTTTTCGGGATTTCGTAGAGTGGCCGCGATGAAACATTCGCTTCCATTCGCGCCAGCGGACCGAGCAAAGAACGATTCGAGGCTAGATAACGATAATGTCGCCAGCCGGTGCTCATCTCCCGTGCAGAATGTGGCACGCTCCGCCCGCCCAGATCGCGGGTCAGATCTTCAACAAGGCCCCGTCGATTATTATCGTACAACCAGTCTTCCAAGTAATGCAGACGCGAAAGATAATCGCCAGTGCACTCTCCGCCGCGGTATCGATCCATCTCGATGTAGTGCAGTAGACGTTCCGGAGTCCAGTTCGATTCCGGTTCGTTCAACATTCGGGCGAAACCGAGCGCGATCTCAAAAAAGGTCCAGCAATCCATTCCCTGAAAATTTGCGGACGGCGACTCAATCCGGTTGTCGATCTCAAGAGTGAAGTGTTTATAGCGGGTTCCTACTAACGCCTGTCCTACCGCCGCAGTCCGTTCCCCGATTGGCAACGCTTTCCAGTTGCCAGCTTTGGCCTTTGCGACCAGTCGATTGAACTGGTCCTGTCCCTTGAAGACAGTCCCCAACGGCAAGCGCGATTCAGACGCTAGCACGATTGAACAAAGCAAAAACAGGGGAACCAACACCTTCCAGCTTCGCATAAGGGGCACAAATCAAGCTGAAATGAAAAAAGTTACAAGGTAACAAAGTTAAAAAGGTTAGAACGTTAAAAGGGGGCGCTCACAGCGCCTGAGCAAGCTTTGTAATTTTTTTAACTCTTTTAACTTCTCCACGGTCTCTTATCCTTTAACGTTGTGCCAATTCGTTTCCCAAAAAAAAGCCGGAGAAACATAGTTCGCCAATCGGGGGACGGCGCAATTGCCGAGCGTTCCACCCGAGTACGGTTGCGTCCACGAGCGGACTGGCATAAGCGCAATTTTCTTACCAGCGTACTGATTCCATCCCTTTTCGTTAAACGGGCGGGTGATCAGGCCCCGCGGCCCCCGCAATTTCCAAAAATCCGCGAAGGCGAAATTTGTATCACGTGGATCGGCCACGCGTCATTTCTTGTCCAGACGCACGAAGTCAATGTGCTTATCGATCCGAACTGGTCGAAGTGGCTCAAGGTAATCAAGCGCCTGAAGCAACCGGGCTTCGAAATTCATCATTTGCCCTCGATTGATTTCGTCCTGGTTACACACGCTCATTTCGATCACCTCGACCGGCGCACGCTGCGCCGCGTAGCCGCCGACCAGCCAATCGTTGTACCGATAGGCGTAGGAAACCTGGTGCACGATCTCGGCTTTCATATCGTACACGAGCTTGATTACTGGCAGACGGTCGAGCTGGGTCCGCTCAAAATTTCGCTCACACCTTGTCATCACTGGGGCGCGCGGTTTCTGGCAGATCTGCATCGCGATTTCGGCGGATTCGTCATTTCGGCGAATGGCCGCACCATTTTTCACTGCGGCGATAGCGCTTACTTTCCTGGGTTTAGAGAAATCGGTGACCGCTACCCGGTCGAGATTGCGCTGCTTCCGATCGGTGCGTACGAAGCGCCGACTGGCCGCGAAGTTCACATGAATCCAGAAGAAGCGGTCAAAGCCTTTCTCGAACTCCGCGCCAGGACTTTAATCCCGATGCATTATGGAACCTTTCGTCTCGGCTTTGAACCATTGAATGAACCGCCACAACGTTTGCTCAAATCCGCACAGGAACACGGAATTGAAGACAAGGTTCTGGTGATGACCGAGGGGAAACCCGTGGTTTTATGAGAAAGAAAACTTCGAACGCCCAACGCTCAACGCCCAACGTCCAATTCAGAAGGCGTGCGACGCTTATAGACAGACGTGTTGCGGATGGAGTTCGAGTCAATGAGGTACCAAACGCAGATTACGCAAACAGAGACTCGCGACGCTACAATCTTGAGGACCGATTGCTCGATTTCGCGGTGAACATCGTCGAGCTTACCGAGTCCTTTCCGATGACAAGGTCTGGGAATCATCTCGCGGGACAGCTCCTGCGCTGTGGAACGTCGCCGCTATCTAATCATGGCGAGGTGGAGGCAGCAGAATCCCGCAAGGATTTTCTTCACAAGCTACGAATCTGCCTGAAAGAACTGCGTGAAACGAGACGTTGGCTGCGTTTGGCCAGCCGTTTAAAAAAATTCGGCCACCTGGCGGGTCTTCCCGCTTGCCTTAGCGAAGTCGATGAACTCATTAGAATCTTCCCTGCCAGCGTTCGGACCGCCGAGAGAAACGCCAAATGATGCGCGCCGCTTCTGAGTTCGACATTCGGCGTTCGGCGTTGAGCGTTGAGCGTTTTCTTCTCTAAGGATGTTCACTCCGCGCTCCACGCGCTCTGAAATTCTTGGCGCAACGAGCGCAGGATTAATCGTCGTCGTCTTTTGTCTTCTTCTTCTCTGGCACAATCCGCTCGTTTTTTGGAACGACGACTATGAGTTGTCTGTCCTGCCTGTGTTCGCCGACATGGCGCGCAGTTGGTCAGAAGGCCATTGGCCAATCTTAAGCCCGTACTCGTGGGTCTGCGGCAATCTCGCCGGGGAATTTCAGTACGGAGTGTTCTCGGTTTTTGTAAATGCAGTCATTATCGCCGTCTGGAAATTTCCGTTCACATTTCCTCAGCAAGCAGCCGCCGTGTCCATTTCGCATCTTTTCGCTCTGGCAGTGGGCGCATTCTTGCTGGCGCGCGATCGCGAATTTTCAGTTCCCTTATCGATTTTCGTGGCGTTAATCGCTTCTTTGAACGGTTGGATCATCTGCTGGGGCGCGACGGATTGGTTCGGAGCACTTGGTGCGTTTACATGGCTGCCGTGGGCGTGGTGGGGCGCGGCTCGCGCGATCGATCCAAACCGAAGCAAATTGAGATTTCTCTGGCCGGCGCCGTTTGTTTACCTCGTTGTGACCGGCGGATTTCCCTACACCGTCCTGATGTTATTCCTCTTGATTGCATGGCTGGCAATCAAATCGTTGGTCGAAACTCGAAGCATTTGGTCGGTTGTGCCAATGCTCGTTGGTGTGGCACTCGGCTTCGGGTTATCGGCCCCCGCGTGGCTCGCAATTCTTGATTTGGTTCAGGGTTCAGCCCGCGAACTGCAACCAGTGAGAGCGCACTGGCAATGGCTTGTCCCACCAGCAGCTTTGCCCGGCCTGATCTTGCCATGCTGGACCGTTAATTGGTCCGATTTTTCCAACCGCTATTTGCCACACACGGCAATGGAACTGGCTTGCGGGCTTGTTGCTCCGGCTGCGCTAATCGCTGGATTGGTCTGGCGCGCGCGGACGCTCGTTAGGCAAATCAAATGGGAGTTATTCTTTCTCTTATTCGTGCTCTTGCTCTCCATGCTTCCGACTGCCGGGCTTTTTCGGTGGAGTTTTCGCTGGCTGCCATTGTTTCATTTGGTTCTCGCGATCTGCGCCGCAGAAGCTTTGCACCTGCGAATGGGATCATCCGCCCTCGCCGAGGCTACGTCGGACAGAACGGTCCTGGCTACAGCGGCGCTCGTTCTCACCGCCGGTACGGCCATTGCGATGCTCATGTTGGGCACGACTGGCTCGTACGCATTCCCGCTCACATGGGTCTTTCTTGGGTTCGCGGGATTTTGGTGTCTTTGGGAAGTCGCGCTGCGCCATTCTGATCTGCGGAAATGGGCGCCTGTGACGATCACCTTTTCGGCGTTACTCGCGACCTACATCTACATCCCGACGAATTGCGGTGTTCCCAGGTACGATTTCTCTCAGCAACTGCTTAAAACTGTGCCCCTCGATCCAGCGCGGCTCTATCTCAGCATTTATCCGTGGGCCGAGCTCACCTATTGCATATCCAACAAACCGCAGCCCGTCGGCGAAGTTTTGCGCCCGGGAAGCACACCGATGTGGGCAGGATTGCATTTCATCAATGGCTACAGCCCGATTCGGCCGGCCGGCGTCGCTCGCGAATTCGCGACCTCGATTCATGGCGAAATCAATCCCAGCGTAGGAAGTTATTTGCTCAGTAGCCAGGCCGGTAAAGATGGTGAACTAACTTTGTTGGGTGTGGATGGAATTGTTGTCGCGCGAGAATTGGATATCACGCCTCAGCCGGCTTCCGAATGGGAATCGATTCTTACAACAGATGAAGGACGAGTCTTCCATCGACGCGGCGTACCCTTCGCGCGAGTCCGCTCCATAACTTCCATTGATTCGCGGCCCGGGGAGCAATTTACGACAGCAACTGTTTCACGAATCATTGATTCGCGAAATCGGGTAGAAGCTGATGTTGCTGTGCCCAAGGGTGATCGTCCGGCTCTGGTCACTTTTTCCCGACCGTATTTTCGCGGATATGAAGCGCGTCTCGACAATCGAAAGCTCGCCGTCACGTCTTATCGCGGATTATTTCCAATTATCGAAGTCCCAGCTGGCGTCCATGGACGGCTCGCTCTCATTTATCGACCAGCATGGTTGATCTGGGGAAGTGTAGTTGCTGCCGTATGCGTCCTTGTAGTCCTGGTAGCATTCATTTTGAAGGGCAGGGCAAACACCTGAATTTTTGCCGCCACTGTGAGGACATTGGCGATTTGCGGCAGGTAAATGTTTAAACTCGCAGGCGCCGGATGATGCGCGCAAGCCTGCCTGTCCTCGCTCTTTTTAGCTGAAGATAACGCGCTGCCCACTCGTCGGAGATCCGAGTTGCTTGTTTTTCAACAGCTGGCCGTGGGATTTCCAAGCCTGGCGGAAGCGACAGTTCCAAAAATTCCAAAACTCGCTCCGCGGCCGAACGGTGAGACGCAACGACATCTTCATAAAAGAGAACCAGAGGCTCAATTTGATTTTCACGAAAATAATTCGCCCAGCCCTCGTCGTGCGCGGCGATGCGGTTGCACCACTCGTCGATTACCTTGAAATCGAACTTCGGTGCGTCATGCGGTTGCGATTTTTCTTCGCGTTTTTGAGTCCAGACACCCGTCTGGCACGCTATGGCCCAGGAGACTGCCTGCTCGACATGGTTCCGGCGGCGTATCCAAATGTATTTCGGTTTGTGGAAAACTGCGGCAAGAAGTTCTGCTTCGTTAAGATTTTTGTATTCGGGAATTTCCTGCAACAGCTGGAGCATTTGTTCGAAATAACTCCACATCACGACGATGCCGAAGACTCCATTGGCTGTGGTATTTTTCCGCAAAACTTGTTGCACATAGGCGGCGCGCGATGGCGAACCCCAGCGTTTTTCCCAGGTTTCTCCGGGCTTCGACAAAAAATGCTCCTCCGGCGATCCGGCTATGCCAGTGCTTCGGAGTATGCTGCAAAGCAAATGCGTTCCGCTGCGCTGAACGGAAGCAATGATGTAAGAAATCGCTGGGTCCATTTGTCTGAATAGATGATTGTAGGGCATGCGGTTCGCTTGCCCAATTATGAAGTCGCCCTGGTAAGCGGCGCGCCCGCCGCTCCTACAATCGTTCGCCGCTCGCCGCTGCGAGCGTCTCTACAACTGTTTTGGAGCTTCCAGCAACTCGATCACCCGTTTTAGCAAGCGGCCTCCACCGCCGCCGTCAATACTGCGATGATCGAAGCTCAGCGTGATCTGCGCCTCAGTCACGGGAACAAATTCTTTTTTCTTTTCATCCCACGAGGGAACTTTCTTCCCCGCTCCGAGACCAAGCAGCAAAGTCTGGTCCGGTAATGGGATTGGGGTACCCCATTCCATTCCAAAAGTCCCGAAGTTCGAAACGGTCGCGACGCCGCCGGCTTGCATCTCCGGAGAGATACGCCGTTTTCGCGCGAGATCGACGAGTTCCTTGTATTTCGTCGCAAGATCGGCAAGGGAGGTTTTGTCCGCTGCTCGGATGACCGGCACCATGATTCCGTCCTCGGCTTCGACCGCGATGCCGACGTCGATAGAGCTTGATTGCACAACACGATTGCCGATTAATTTCGCCGCTGCGCCCGGAGTTTCCGCAAGGGCTAGTGCAAAGGCGCGCACTGCGTAGAGGCCTGGGCCGGGTTTGGGATCGCGCGATTGTCGATCCTGTAACACGGGATCGAGATTCACTGATGAGCCAATCGTTGAAAGCGGCCGTGTCCAACTTCGCCGCATCGCGTCCGCTACACCCGCGCGAATCGCAGAAGCTTCGTGCGCCGTTTGGTTCTCGATTTTCTGGAGGAAATTTTCGAGATCTGTGATCGTGACACGATTACCTGCGCCACTGCCCATGATTCCTGCGAGATCAGCAGTTGTTAGCTGCAGCTCGGCCATTCGCGCACGAACACGCGGGGACATAAACGTTGCGCCTTTCGCCGTAACTGGAACAGGCAATCCCCCGGCGCCGTCGCCATCGCGCGCGGCGGTTTTCTTCCCGCGCACTGGAGCAATTTCCTGATCAGCACGTGCTGGAATTTCTTCTGCGACTTCGCGTTGCGATGGTGGAGGCGCTTGTTTCGCAAATCTCGCGGCGTCTGCTTCGCTCGCTTCCACGTAGCCAAGGACCGCGCCGACCGGATAAGTCTCTTTCAATTGCACGGTGATTTGGGCAATCTCGCCTTTGCACGGCGTCGTCACACCCATCACGGCTTTGTTGGTTTCGACCTCAATAATTTCCTGATCGTCCGCAACTTTATCACCGGCCTTTACCTTAATATCGACAATTGTGGCTTCGGCAATCGATTCGCCGAGCTGCGGCATGATGATTGGGACTTGCGGCATAAATTTCTATTCTCGAAGCAGCGCGCGAGCTTTTCGCGCGATCTCTTTTGCGTTGGGTCGATGGGCCGACCAAAGATTTGGATGATAAGGGATCGGGGTGTCTTTTGCGTTGATGCGTTGCGGCGCTGCGTCCAACAAATGAAAACCTTCGGCGGAAACACGCGCAATCACCTCGGCTGTCGCGCCGCCCCACGGAAAGGATTCTCCCACACACAGCAACCGGCCCGTGCGCGCGACCGAAGCCAGGACGGTATCGGTATCGAGCGGCCTAACCGAACGAAGATCGACAACTTCAATTTCGAAACCTTCGGCGGCCAATTGTTCCGCGACTGCGAGCGCTTCGTGCACCATCGCGCTGTAAGTGACAATGGTCAGGTCGCGCCCTTCTCGCGCGATGCGGGCTCTCCCCGTGGGCAAACCGTCGGTTGGTAGCTTGTCTGCCTTAAGATGGTAATAGAGATACTTGTGTTCGCAGTAGATAACGGGATCATCGATGGCCACCGCTTCGATCAGCATGGTGTAGGCGTCTTCCACGGTCGCAGGCGTCATCACAATGAGCCCCGGATAATGCGCATAGATTGATTCCATCGATTGGCTGTGGAATGGACCGCTTCCTTTCGTTCCGCCAGACGGTAGGCGAACGGTGATGGGGACTGGCATATTCGTCCGCCAGTAATGGGTGCCGGCATTGTTCAGGATTTGATTTAGGGCGATGCTCGAGAAATCGGCGAACTGCATTTCGACAATCGGTCGCATTCCCTCAATCGCGGCCCCAATTGCGGTCCCTACCATCGCGTCTTCGCTAATCGGCGTGTTTAGTACGCGCCCGGGGAATTCCTTGGCCAGACCTTTTGTTGCTTTGAAAGCGCCACCGAACGTGCCACCGACATCCTGCCCATAGATAAACACGCGTTCGTCGTCACGCAGCAGCTTCGCCTGCGCCTCGCGGATCGCTTCCAGATACGTGATGCTCATGAGGTGAATGACGAAATAACGGCGATACTCGAAAGAGATTGTGAACGCATGGGTTGGGCTTCCGTCATTTGAAAATTCGGGCTTCCTTCGTCATTCGCGCTTTGTCATTCTCCTCCTTCCACACGATCAACAAGATCGCGTGTGGAGATTGCGCACCAATCTTCCTTGTCCCCTTCGGGCGGGGCCTCCTTTTGTGCAGTAGCGATTGCTTCGTCTACCTTTGCTGCTGCGTCTTTGCGCCACTCAGCAAGCGTTTCGGCATCGGCTAATTTTAGATCAGCGATTGTTTGCTCGGCGACTTTCAAACAATCGCGCGCAAATGGCTCGCGCTTGATCTCCTCTGTGATGTAACTGGCATCGTCGTGTTCGCCGTGCCCAGAAAGCCGCAGCAATGAGGCGACGACCAACTGCGGCGGACGCCCTGCGCGTGCACGTTTGACTGCGCTGCCGATTACATCGAGGCACGCACCGAGATCCGTTCCATCAACACTGTACCCTTCAAAGCCGTAACCAATCGCGCGATCGACCAGATCATGACACGCGAACTCGCGGTCGTTCGACGTGGAATAGGCATAATGATTGTTTGTCGCGACTATCACCAAGGGCACCTGTTCTACTGCCGCGATATTCATTCCCTCGTGAAACGCACCGGTTTGCATCCCGCCTTCGCCGATGCATGCCAGGCCGATGAAGCCTTTCTCCCCTTTAAATCGTTTGGCCATCAACGTGCCGACAGTGACTGAAATCATCGCGCCGAGATGACTGACCATGGCGAGTTGATTGTTCTGTGGGCGGCCTCGATGGATATTGCCGTCGCGTCCACGCATTGGGCCCTGGCGTGAACCTAAATATGTGCGTGTGACATCTAGCAGCGGTTCGCCGAATGCAGATCGGCCTGCCTGGTCGCGAATCAATGGCGCGAAGATATCGCCCTTTTTCAAAAATAAACCGCACGCCACGCTGACCGCTTCCTGGCCTTTGCCAATGTAAACGCCGCCAGTGATCAGACCTCCCCGATACAGACTAACGAGTTTTTCCTCCAGCGTACGTGCCAGCAGCATCCAACGGAACGCTTCGAGAAAGCGCTCGTGCGGCGGCGCGGGCTTTGACTTTTTAGTTTTTGATTGGCGCTGCGCCGTCTGAAGCATCCCACAATTTTACGCAAGATCGGCCAGCCCGCGCAAAAAAATTTTACAGGCTCAAGGGGCTGGTCTCTGGGGAGGACAAACTGCCGATAACTCCAAGCTAGCAGCTGCCCTCCCCAGATGGAAATTACCGTGTCGCGAGCGCGAGACGTTGTTGCCCCGGCCCCTGTTCTGCACTCGCAAATGTTTCGGTGGAGACTTGGTGTGGCGCGGTCAATTTCATCCCGACCAGCTTGCTCACGCCGCGCTCTTCCATCGTTACCCCGTATAGCACATCGGCCTTGGCAATAGTGCGCTTGTTGTGCGTGATGATGATGAACTGGCTCTGTTCTATGAACCGGTCCAGCACACGGATAAACCGGTTGATATTGCCCTCGTCCATCGCCGCGTCCACTTCGTCCAGAATGCAAAACGGACTCGGTCGCACCATGTAAATTGAGAAGAGCAACGCAACCGCGACCATGGACCGCTCGCCTCCGCTCAACAATGACACGCTTTGCAGCTGTTTACCCGGAGGCTTGGCGCTGATCTCGATTCCGCAATTGAGCGGATCATTTTCATCAAGCAAGGCGAGGTCCGCGCGTCCGCCGCCGAAGAGCTCCTCAAACATTTCACGGAAGTTGATGCGTACCTGAGCAAAGGTCTCGCTGAACAACTTTCGGGTGGTCGAGTTGATCTGCGCAATCACGTCGAGCAATTCGCGACGCGAATTAGTAAGATCGTTATTTTGCGCTTCGAGAAATCTGTATCGCTCTTCGAGTTCATCGTACTCATGAACAGCGTCCAGGTTAACCGGGCCCATATTGTCGAGTTGGGTTCGAAGGTCGCCGACCAACTTGTCGAGATCTGAAAGGGCAAGCTCCGGCGAGCCGGACGTCGCAGGCGCTTCGCCCTCCACTTTGTCATTACGCTTCAGCTGCGCCCGCAGAGTTTTTTCAAACGCATAGTGGTCCGGGCTAAATTCGCGCAAATTGATTTGATACCTGCGTGAAACGCGCTCGGTGAGATTATCGATCCTCAACTGCAGCTCTGCCTGGCGCACTTGTTCTTTGGAACGCGAGTCGCGCAGATCATTCAACGAGTTTCGAATTGTGCGCAGATTCGATTCCGCGTCGTTCATTGTTGTAGAGCGTTCCTTGCGCTGTTCGATGAGCGCGGCGAGCACCCCCTCAAGATCCGCATGTTTCGCAGTTTGTTTCTCGATGGCGGACCCGGCTGTTCGCGACTCTTCAGCTTGCGTGGTGAGGCGCTTTTCGAAGTTGGCGATCTCGGTCTGGCGCGCCGCAATGG
>WNFW01002788.1_pt1 | contig 12732 bp, 10 predicted proteins | sample 5400131 | NCBI WGS metagenome assembly WNFW01 (sample SAMN13153362, study PRJNA577476) | soil metagenome | isolation source: 20 cm soil or saprolite under grassland replicate 1 | place: USA:California | collected 2016-06-15 | reverse complement strand
CCGGTGGAACGCGTGCCCGGCGCCCGTGCCGCGGTGGTGGAGCACGAAGAGTGGGGCGAGCGCACCCGCAACATCTTTCTCGTCGTCGCCGCGCTCGAGATCGCGGCGCTCATCCCCGCTGCGCAGCGGTGGCGCAAGGGTGTCCACCTCGCCTCGGCGGTTGTCGGACTCGGCGGCGCGTTCGCTCTGTACGAAGCGGGCGAACACGGCGGCGAATTGGTGTACGCCTACGCCGGGGGCGTGGGCATCCGCAGCGGTAATCCCGACGACGTGGGCCGCCTGCTCGTGGCGGGGCTCTATCACCAGGCCATGCTCGACCGCAAAGCGGGAAAGACGGCCGAGGCCGCCCAACTGATCGGCCAGCTGACGCAGCGCCTTCCGGATGACACCAGCGCGCGCCTGCTTGCCATCGAATCGCTCATCATGGACAAGCAGGATGGGCGAGCGGCTTTGGGGGCACTAGCGTCCTTCCCGGCCGTGCCCGAGAGCCGCTTCCTCCGGTTCCGAGTCGGGATTCTCCGTGCCGACGCGTTCGTCGCCGCCGGAATGCCGGACTCGGCGAAAGCGACCCTCGAGGCGATGTCCCGGGAGTTCGCGAACAATCGGGCGGTCGAAGAGCGGCGGGCGAAGCTGAGATAGCAGTTGCGGGAGGTTGGGGAAGGTGAGGGGAGGTTGGGGAGGTTAGAGGAGGTTGTCCCGTCCGCGATCAACCTCCCCCAACCTCCCCCAACCTCCCGAACCTCCCCAACCTATCTTTCCGAGCATGTCCGACCTCCTGGCGGCCCGCTCGCAGATGGGCGTGTCGCTGGCCTTCCACATCGTGTTCGCCGTGATCGGGATCGCGATGCCGCTCATGATGGTGTTGGCGGAGCGGCGCTGGCAGGTGACGGGACACGCGATTTACCTCGATCTCGCCAAGCGGTGGGCCAAGGGGACGGCGATCCTGTTCGCGGTGGGCGCGGTGTCGGGGACGGTGCTGTCGTTCGAGCTCGGCCTCCTGTGGCCCCGCTTCATGGAATTCGCCGGTTCGATCATCGGCATGCCGTTCTCGCTCGAGGGGTTCGCGTTCTTCACCGAGGCGATCTTCCTCGGCATCTACCTGTACGGCTGGGACCGGGTCTCGCGGCGGGCGCACCTTTGGGCCGGCGTCGCCGTGGCGGTGAGTGGGACGGCGTCGGGCATCTTCGTCGTCATCGCGAACGCCTGGATGAACGCGCCCACGGGGTTCCAGCTCGTGAACGGGCAGGCGGTGCACGTCGATCCGATCGCGGCGATGGCCAACGGGGCCGCGCTGTCGCAAACGCTGCATATGACGCTCGCGGCGTACGCCGCCACTGGGTTCGCGGTCGCCGGAATCCACGCGTTCCTGCTGCTCAAGGACCCGGCGAACGCGTTCCATCGCCGGGCACTCGAGATCGCGCTGATCGTGGGCGCGCCCGCCGCCGTGCTGCAGCCGATCTCGGGTGACCTGTCCGCCCGCCACCTCGCGGCGCATCAGCCTGTGAAGCTCGCTGCCGCGGAAGCGCTGTTCCGCACGGAGGCCGGCGCGCCGCTCACGCTCGGGGGTTGGCCCGACGCCGCGGCGCGCGAGACGCGATGGGCCGTCCGAGTCCCCTACGTGCTGTCGCTGCTCGCGTTCCACGATCCGCACGCCGTCGTTCGGGGCCTGGACCAGGTCCCGCAGTCCGAATGGCCGAGCGTTCGGGCCGTGCACTTTTCGTTCGACGTCATGGTCGCCGCCGGGACGTACCTCGCCGTCGTGGCGCTCTGGACGGGATGGCTCGCGTGGCGCAAGCGCGATCTGGCACACCACCGCTGGCTCATGCGCGCGGTCGCGCTGGCGACCCCGCTGGGCTTCATCGCGGTCGAGGCGGGGTGGATGGTGACCGAGCTGGGCCGCCAGCCGTGGGTGATCTACGGCGTGCTCAAGACCGCCGACGCGGTGACCCCGATGCCAGGGCTGATGTTCCCGTTCGTCACCTTCACGCTGCTCTACTGTTTCCTGGGCGTGATCGTCGCCTGGCTACTGTACCGACACATCATCCGCAGTCCGGCGGTTCCAGAATGGCGGGGGTTTTATATGCCCCGAGGGGAGTCCGGTTGACCGAATACTGCGTGGTGAGTGGTGCGTGGTTGACAAACAAATGCGTGGTGCGTGGTGAGTGGTTCCCGACGGCGCGCAACGGCCGGCCGGCTCGCACCACGTGCAACCACGCACCACTCACCACGCATTCCGTCATTCCATGACGCTCCCCGATCTCCTCGCCGGAGTCATTTTCGTCGCGCTCAACGCCTACGCGGTGCTCGGCGGCGCGGATTTCGGAGGCGGTGTGTGGGATCTGCTGGCGCTGGGCCCCCGCAGAGAGCGTCAGCGCGAGCTCGTCGCCGAAGCCATAGGCCCGGTGTGGGAGGCGAACCATGTGTGGCTCATTCTCGCGATCGTGCTGCTCTTTACGTGTTTCCCGCCGGCGTTCGCGCGGGTGGGTACGCTACTCCACATCCCCCTCTCGCTCGTGTTGATCGGCATCGTGCTGCGAGGTTCCGCGTTTACCTTCTGGCGGTACGGTCCGGACGAGCAGCAACGCCACTGGGGCGGGGTGTTCGCGATCGCGAGTCTCATGACTCCACTCTTGCTCGGAACCGCCGCGGGCGCGATCGCCTCGGGTGCCCTCGGAGACGGGGGACGGGAGAGCGGGGACTTCTACCACATGTACGTCGCCCCGTGGCTCAATCCGTTCGCGCTGTCAGTGGGACTGTTCGCGCTCATCGCGTTCGCGTTCCTGGCGGCAGTGTACCTGACCCTCGAAGCCCGCGAGCGGGAGCTGCAAGATGATTTCCGCCGTCGCGCGCTCGCATCGGGTGCGGGGTTATTTCTGGCGGCGGTGCTGGCGCTGCTGCTCTCGCTCGACGGCGCGCCCCGCGTGCGCGACGGGCTCATCTTCGCCGCCTGGGCGGTGCCGCTGCATCTCCTCACTGCGGCGGCGGCAGTCAGCGCGCTCGTCGCCCTCTGGGTGCGTCGTTGGGGCGTGGCGCGCGTGGCCGCCGCGGCGCAGGTGTCGCTCATCCTCTGGGGCTGGGCGCTGAGCCAGTATCCTTACATCGTGCCGCCCGACCTTTCGATCGCCGGCACGGCCGCGCCAGCGGCGACGCTCCGTCTCATGGTGGGTGTTCTGGCGGTGGGCGGGGTGGTGTTGCTGCCGTCGCTGTATTACCTGTTTCGTGTATTCAAGGGAAGTCGTCAGTCATCCGTCATCCGTCATCCGTGAAGGCACGTCGTTACGACGTCCTCAATCGAACACCCGCCGCGCCACCCACCAAGCGGCGAGGCCGCCCGCAATGAAGCCCAGGAGCATCCCCCATACACCGAACAGCTTGTCGGCCAGCGCTCCGACGAGCGTTGCCACGACGAGGTTGACCAGCGTCTTGAGCAATGTCACGTTGCGTACCGCTCCGCGCCGAGGAAGTGCAGCGACACGTACGGCTCGGCGCCTTCGACCCAGCTGTCGTGCCCCGGTGCGATGTGAAACAGGTCTCCGGGCCCGAGCGAAAAGGCTTTACCGTCGTCCATGACGACGCGGCACCGCCCCGAGACGACGAGCCCAACGTGCTCGACCTGACAACTCTTGGTGCCCGCGATGGGACCGACGTGGGTCGACCACTTCCACCCCGGCTCGTAGCTGGCGCGCCCGACGGCGAGGTCGCCGATCTTCACGAGGTCGAACTTCCCCTTCTCGAAGTTGCGCGTCTCGTCGGGCCGGTCGAATCGCCTGATGATCGCGTCTTTCACGTCCTGGTCTCCTTCATCCCACCACGATGGTGAGCAGCACGCGCTTCAGCAGCCACAGCGCGAGCCATGCGGCCAGTGGGCTCCAGTCGAACCCGGCGGCCGGCGGGAGCACGCGGCGTATCGGCTCAACGAGCCAGTCGGTGAGCGCGTACGCCGGCCGGAGCCACCGCGAGTACCGGAAGTAGCCGAACCAGCTCGCGAGCACCCGTACCCAGAGCGCGACGACGATGATGCTGTACACGAGGTCGATCGCAAGGGCGATTGCCGCGCGAGGGCCTGCGGAGTACGCGGCCGCCACGCTGAACGCCGTCTCCACCAGCCAGTTCCAGAGGGTGAGGAAAAGCACACCCGCGGCCGCCACCGCCACGACGAGCCACCATCCCGCGTGCACCGGGTTGCCGCCGGCCCGCACGAGGCGCGTTTCAATCGGACGGATCAATGAGTCGCTCGCCGTGCGGAAGGTGCGGCCGAGCGCGCCGAACGGCGAGATGCGCCTGGTGCGCACCAGCCAGGAAGCGAGCGCCACGAGCACGCTCGCGGCGAACGCGCCGAACACGACGTAGCGAAGGGCGACCTGAAGCTCGGGCATGCCTTAAGTCTAGCGCGATGCGCCGCAGCCTTCAGCGGCGCCCCGCTCTCAGGGCACGAACACGTCGACCGCGTCGGTCTGTGAAAACCCCGCCTTGGGTCCGCCGCCGATCACGTAGAGCTTGCCCCCGACCACGGCGGCCCCAAGGCCGTGGCGCGCCAGCGGCAGCGCCGGGCCGGTCGTCCAGCGATCGGTCGCGGGGTCGTACACCTCATGGTTCGCGAATACGGAGCCCCTCGTCTCTCCCCCGACCACGTGGATCGCGTCGTCCAGTACCGCCGCCGCGAGCCCGCCGCGCCGGCTCGGCATGGCGCGCCGCCGGGTCCAGCGATCGGTCGCCGGATCGTAAGCTTCCACGACATCGTAGTTCCGGTCGGGATTGAGCGGTCGCCCGCCGATCGCGTATACCAGAGCGCCGGCGACGGCCGCAGTGAGGTGATCGCGCGGCGTCGGGATCGGTGCCGCATCGCGCCAGCGGTCGGTCGCGGGGTCGTAGATCGTCGTCGCGCCGACCAGCCGACGCCCGACCCCCCACCCGCCCACGACGACGAGCTTGCCGTTCACCACGCCTGCGCCCGAGGCCCCGCGCGGCGTGGGAAGCGGGGCGCGCGGCTCCCAGCGGTTTCGATCCTCGCGATACAGCCACAGACTGCTCTCGGGCACGAAGCTCTGCTCGGCGAGCCCACCCACGGCGTACAGCGTGTCGCTCGCGACGGCGAGCGGCATATGGTGGCGTGCGGCCGGGAGATCGGCGATACGCTCCCAGCGGTTCGCAGCTGGATCGTAGCGGAACGCGGCGGCGGTGGCCCCGCCGGTGCGGTCGATCCCGCCGGCAACGTAGATCTTGCCGTGCAGCACCGCGGCGCTGAGCTCCTGGATCGGCTCCGGCAAGGGCGCGGCGGCCGACCAGTGGCCGTCCCCCGCGAGGAGGGGGAGGCCAAGGAGAAACGGGAAGACGACGGGACCTACTCGACCGTCCACGTCCCATCGCGGGCGAGCAGCGTCCCGAGGTCGGGGGCCTCGCGTCCGAGCCCGGCGGCCCGCGCCTGCGCGTAGACGTCCGCCTCGTAGGCGGTGGCGGGAGAGCAGTAGAGCACGCCGAGCGCCACGGGAAACTGCGGCGGCTCGAGCCCGGCCAGCAGCTGCGCCAGCGTGCGGTTGGTCTCGTCGTGCACCAGGATTTCGTCGAGCGGCACGCCACCATCGCCCACGCGGGCGACTTCGAGGGCGAGGGCTCCCGGCTTCAGGCGCAGGCCTCGCTCCTTACTTGCTCCGAACACCAGCGGCTTGCCGTGCTCTACGTGCAGCTGCGCGTCGGGCGCCGCGTCCTTCGCCGTGAAGCTATCGAACACCCCGTCGTTGAAGACGACGCAGTTCTGGAACACCTCGACGAACGACGCCCCGTGGTGCGCGTGGGCCCGCTTGAGCAGCGCCACGACTTGGGCCTGCTGGGTGTCCACCGCGCGTGCGACGAATCGCGCCCCGGCGCCCAGGGCGAACGCGCACGGCGATACCGGGTTCTCGACCGAGCCTTGCGGCGTGGAGGGTGAACGCGTCCCGCGCCGCGACGTGGGCGAGTACTGCCCCTTGGTGAGACCGTAGATCTCGTTGTTGAAGAGGAGAATCTGGAGATCGACGTTGCGGCGCAGTACGTGCAGCATGTGGTTCCCGCCGATCGAGAGGCCGTCGCCGTCGCCCGTGATGACCCACACGTCCAGCTCGGGGTTGGCGAGCTTGATCCCGGTGGCGATCGTCGGCGCCCGCCCGTGGATGGTGTGGAACCCGTACGTCGAGAGATAGTAGGGAAACCGTGCCGCGCAGCCGATCCCCGACACGAACACGGTGCGCTCGCGCCGCGCGCCCAGCTCCGCCAGCGCCTTCTGGACCGCCTTGAGGATCGCATAGTCCCCGCAGCCGGGGCACCACCGGACCTCCTGGTCCGACGCATAGTCCTTGGGGGCGAGCTCGGCGTCGGTGATCGTGGTGACCGTCATAGGCTCGACCTCACCCCCTGAATCGCTTGCACGATCTCCGCGACTTTGAACGGTTTTCCTTCCACTTTGTTCAACCCCTCTGCGGGCACGAGGTAGGCCGCCCGTAACAGCTGCACCAGCTGGCCGCTATTCATCTCCGGCACGAGCACGCGGTCGAAGCGCTTCAGCAGGTCCCCCAGGTTCGCGGGGAACGGGTTCAGATAGCGGAGGTGGATGTGCGAGACATCGAGCCCGTCCTCCCGCGCCTCGCGCACCGCTTGCTGAATCGCGCCATACGTAGACCCCCAGCCCACCACCGCGACGGCGCCGTGGTCGTCCCCGAGCGCCGGGCGTTGCGGCGGGATGTCGTTCGCGATCCCGGCGATCTTCGCCGCGCGGGTGCGGGTCATGCGGGCGTGGTTTTCGGGGTCGTAGGAAATGTGGCCGGTATCGTAGTCCTTCTCGAGCCCGCCGATGCGATGTTCCAGGTTGGGCGTGCCCGGCACGGCCCACGCCCGCGCGAGGGTCGTGGGATCGCGGAGGAACGGGTGGAAGCCCGCGGGGTCGGTCCGGAACCGGACGGGGAAGCGGGGCAGCGCCGACAGGTCGGGGAGGCGCCACGGTTCGGCCGCGTGGGCGAGGTAGGCGTCAGACAGCAGGATCACCGGCGTCATGTACTTGGTGGCGATGCGCACCGCTTCGATCGCGACGTCGAAGCAATCGCTCGCCGTCGCCGCCGCGATCACCGCGAGCGGCGCGTCCGCATTGCGCCCGTGCACGGCCTGGAACAGATCGGACTGCTCGGCCTTGGTGGGCATGCCGGTAGAGGGGCCGGCTCGCTGGGAATTGAGCACCACCAGGGGAAGCTCGGTGGCGATCGCGAGACCGAGCATTTCGGTCTTGAGCGCCATCCCGGGGCCGGAGCTCGACGTCACACCGAGCGCTCCGGCGTAGGCGGCGCCGATCACGGCTCCGATCGCGGCGATCTCGTCCTCCGCCTGGAACGTGATCACGCCGTACGCCTTGAGGTTCGCCAGGGTATGGAGCAGCAGCGAGGCCGGCGTGATCGGGTAGCCCGCGAAGATCATCTTCTCGATCCCCGCCCCGCGCATGCCGGCGATCAGCCCCCACGCGATCGCCTCCGTCCCGCTCACGGCGCGGTAGCGACCCGGCTGGACGGGTGCCTTCGCCACCGTGTAGCCCACGAGGTGCTCCGACATCTCGGCGGTCTCGCCGAATGCGTGGCCGGCGTTCAGCGCTGCCACATTGGCCTGAGCGAGCTCGGGACGGTCCGCGAACTTGCGCCGGAGCCAATCGGTCGTCACCTGCCGATCGCGGCCGTACATCCACAGCATCAGGCCGAGCGCCCACATGTTGCGGCAGCGGTGCGCCTCCCGGGTCGAGAGGCCGAAGGCCTTGACGGCCTCCACCGTGAGCCGTGTGATGTCGACGGTGAGCACCTGGTATGGAGCGAGCGAGCCGTCCTCGACCGGGTTGGCCGGGAACCCGGCCTTGGTGAGGTTGCGCTCGGTGAACGCGCCCGTGTCCACGACGATGGTTCCGCCGACCCGCAGATCCTTCACGTCCACCTTGAGCGCGGCCGGGTTCATGGCCACGAGCACGTCGACCGCGTCCCCGGGGGTCGTGACGTCGACGCCACCGAAGTGGATCTGGAAGGCCGAGACACCGTACGTCGTGCCGGCAGGGGCGCGGATCTCGGCGGGGAAATCGGGGAAGGTGGTGAGGTCGTTTCCGGCAAGGGCTGCTTCTACCGTAAAGCGCGAGCCGGTCACCTGCATGCCGTCGCCCGAGTCTCCGGCGAAACGGATGACGACCGACTCGCGTGCCTGGCGAGCTGGTGGAGTGGTGAGGATAGCCATTGCTGAAAAGGTAGTGTCCCGACGCTCGGAGGGTAGGGCGGCGCCACGCTACGGGTTCGAGACTCGGCCCGATGAGCTCTCGAACCGGATCACCAGCACCGGATCGCGGCGCCGGGCGATGTCCTCGAACACGATGAGGTACGGTTCGCCCGTTCTGCGATGGAGAGCATATACCTTGACGAACGCGCGTCCCCCCAGCTTGGTATCGACGCCGAGCTCGCCGGTGCCGCTGACGTTCGGGTAGAGTGCCGCGTCGAAGTCCACCGTTTTGATCTCGAGCGAGTCCGGGATTCGCAGGGAGTAGTGCTGGACGGGATCCGCAGGGGTGACGGTAGGCGGGAGAGTGTTGATGGTCTTGCTGCAGGCGCCGAGTATCACGACTGCCAGCGTCCCCAAAACACCTGGCTGCAACACCTGCGCCATAGGACCTCCTCCCTACTCGACCGGAGCGAACGCCGCCGCTACGATCCTCGCCTGCTCGGCCTGGTGCGCCGCGGGGTAGCCTTCCGCCGGGCTCGACCGCTCCGGTCGCCCGATGTCGCGTACGGTCACCTCGGGCCCGACGAGCTCGCGGAGCTGCGGCAGCATGAACTTCTGCGGCCCCATGTTGCGCGGCTCTTCCTGCACCCACACGATCTCGCGCAGCTTGGGATAGCCGCGGAGCAGCGTCGCCAGCTCCTCACGCGGGAACGGATACAGCAGCTCCACCCGGGCGATCGCCACGTGCTGGGCCTGGGCCCGCGCCGGGGCGAGCGTGAGATCGTAGTACACCTTACCGCTACACAGGATGAGCCGGCGCACGGGGGCGCGGGGCGTCGCCGCGGCGTCGTCGAGCACCGGCTGGAACCGTCCGGTCGCCAGATCCTCGAGCCGCGAGCTCGCTTGCGGCAGCCGCAACAGGCTCTTCGGCGTGAACAACACGAGCGGCCGTAGCTCGGCGTGACGCGCCTGGCGCCGGAGCAAATGGAAGTACTGCGCCGGCGTCGTGCAGTTGGCGATGCGGATATTCCCGTCGGCGCCGAGTGCCAAGAAGCGCTCGATGCGGGCGCTCGAGTGCTCGGGTCCCTGGCCCTCGTAGCCGTGGGGGAGGAGCAGCGTGAGGCGCGACGTCTGCCCCCACTTGGCGAGCCCGGCGATGATGAACTGATCGATGATCACCTCGCCGCCGTTGGTAAAGTCGCCGTACTGGGCCTCCCACAGGACCAGCGTCTCGGGTGCCGCGGCGGCGTAGCCGTACTCGAAGCCGAGGCAGGCGAACTCGGAGAGCGGGCTGTTGTGGAGCTCGAACGGCGCGCGCGCCCCCGGAAGATTCTGGATCGGGGCATGGCGGCGGCCGTCCCGGGCGTCGTGTAGCACAAGGTGGCGCTGGCTGAACGTGCCGCGCTCGGTGTCCTGACCCGTCAGCCGGATCGCCGTTCCCTCGGCGAGGAGCGACGCGAACGCCAGGGCCTCCGCGTGGGCCCACTCGATCTGACCCTCGGTGAGGGCGGGCCGGCGCCGCTCCAGCTGTTTCTGCAGCTTGGGAATGATCGTGAAGCCGTCGGGCACGAGCAGCAGCTGCTCGTTCAGCGTCGTGAGCAGCGGGGCGGACACGTTGGTGTCGGGCTCCGACAGGGCGGTTTGCGCGCCGGAGATTCGTTGCGGCTCTTCCCCCGCTCCCGCCTCACGCAGGTGGGCCTTGAGCGATTGCTGGATCTCCGTGAGGCGCTGATACACCTGCTCCGCTTCCGCGGCTGCCTGCGCTGCATCCATCACACCCTCGCGCGTCAGCTGGTCGGCGTAGCGCTGGCGCGCCGTGGGCGTCTGTCTGATCCGCTCGTACATCACCGGCTGCGTGTAGGCCGGCTCGTCGCCTTCGTTGTGACCCCACCGCCGGTAACCCACGACGTCGATGACCACGTCGCCGTGGAACTTGTCGCGGTACAGCATCGCCAGCCGCACCGCCGCGAGGCATGCCTCCGCATCGTCCGCGTTGACGTGGATGATCGGCGCGTCGAAGCCCTTGGCGAGATCGCTCGAGTAGTCAGTCGAGCGTCCCTCCTTCGGATCGGTGGTGAAGCCGAGTTGGTTGTTGGCGATGAGATGGATCGTGCCACCGGTGGTGTAGCCTTTGAGCCGGGCGAGGTTGAATGTCTCGGCCACGACGCCCTGCGCCGCGAACGACGCGTCGCCGTGGATCAGCACGGGGAGCGCCACCGTCCCGTCGTGGATGGCGTCCTTGCCGCGGCGATTCGTCTGATTGGCGCGGGCCCGTCCTTCGACCACCGGGTTCACCGCTTCGAGATGGCTCGGATTCGGCGTGAGCGTGATGTTGACGGGCTTGCCGGCGGCGGTCTGGTACACGCCGTCCGCGCCGTGGTGATACTTCACGTCGCCGGTGCCGCCTTCGGGCGTGAGCGTCCCCTCCACGTGCCGCCCGCCCTCGAACTCCGCGAAGATGGTCTCGTAGGGAAGGCCGACGACGTGGGCCAGCACGTTCAACCGGCCGCGGTGCGCCATACCCAGCACCACGCGCCGGGCGCCGCTCGTGCCGGCGAGCTCGATCGTCTCGTCGAGCATCGGCACGAGCGTGTCGAGCCCTTCAATCGAGAACCGCTTCTGGCCGAGGTACGCCTTGTGCAGGAAGCGTTCGAGCGTCTCGACCGCCGTGAGGCGGGCGAGCAGCTTGCGCCTCCGTTCCGGCGTGAGGGATCTGCGGTGCTCGCCCGACTCGATGACCTGGCGCAGCCACAGGCGCTCCTGGTGGCTGCCGATGTGCTCGACCTCGTAGGCGATAGTGCCGCAATAAGTCTCCTGCAGCCTGGGGTATGCCTCGGCCAGGGTCCGCCCGGGCACGTAGATCCGCAATAGGTCGGCCGGGATCCGGGCCATGATTTCCGGAGTGAGCCCGAGGGGGCCGGGATCGAGCGCGGGATCGCCTGGCGGGTCGGCGCCGAGGGGGTCCAGCCGCGCCGCCATGTGGCCGAAGTTGCGGATGGCTTTGACGAGGGCCATGGCCGCGGCGACGTGCTTTAGCTCGTCGGGATACGGGATGCGAGATACGGGATGCGTGGGGGCGGTGGCGGGGACGCTTCCCGCATCCCGCATCCCGCCTCCCGACGCGCCCAGGCTCTCAAAGACCGCTTCGTAAAACTGCTCCTCTCCCTGGAGGAGCCCATCGAGCCGTCGCAGGAAGTTTCCCGACTCCGCCCCCTGAATGATCCGGTGATCGTAGGTCGAGGTGATGGTCATGACCTTGGCGCCCCCGATCGTGCGGATCGCGCCGGTCGCGATGATCGAGCCCTGTCCCTTCATGAGGCGGGGCACCGAGGCGACCGTCCCGATGGTGCCCGGGTTCGTCAGCGTAATGGTGGCGCCTGCGAAGTCGTCGGGGACGAGCTTATTGGTGCGCGCCTTGTCGACCAGCGTCTCGTACGTCGTGTGGAAGGTCGCGAAGTCCATGCCCTCCGCGTGCTTGATGACGGGGACGACCAGGGCGTGACTGCCGTCCTTCTTCTCCACGTCCACGGCCAGGCCGAGGTTCACCGCGTGCGGATCGAAGCGGTGCGGCTTCCCGTCGACGTCCTGGAAGGCGTGCGTCATGACGGGGAGCTCGCGCGCCGCCCGGACGATCGCGTATCCGATCAGGTGCGTGTAGGAGATCTTCTTGCCCGCCGCCGCGAGCTGCGCGTTCAGCTCACGCCGCCGTGCGTCCAACCCGCCGCCGCCGCGAGCTGCGCGTTCAGCTCACGCCGCCGTGCGTCCAACCCGTCGACGGTGATCTCACGGAACGAGGTGGCGGTGGGCACAGACAGCGAGTCCGCCATGTTCTGCGCGAGGCGGGCGGCGGGACCGGTGATCGGAGTCAAGCCGGGAGACGGGAGAGGGGAGACGAGAGGCGTGGCCACCGGCGCCACCGCGCTCCTCGTCTCCCGACTCCCGCCTCCCGCCTCCCGAAGCGCTTCGGCGGGGCTGGTCGGGATTACGGGTAGCTCGGCCAGTTTCCCGTTATCGAACAGCTTCCGCCACTCTTCTCCGACCGAGGCGGGATCGCGCAGGTATTGCTCGTACATGACCTGCACGAAGGCGGCGTTGTGGGTGCCGAAGACGAACTCGCTCACGGCTGCAATTTAATCAATCTGAACCACCAGCAGGTTCCTCCTCCCGCTCATACGGATCCCAGAGCCAGTGAAGGAAACAGGTCGGCCATTCACATAGTACTTGGCCCCAGGCAACTCTTTCCCCTTAAAGACAAACGTCCATCCGCTCTCTTTAGCCTCGATAGCGTATTCGATTCCCCTGCCGGTCTTCGCGCGTGAGAAAGCAACAATGTTGGTTCCAATAGCGAGATTCTCGATACTCATATCCTCCCAACCGGTGGGCACATGCGGATCAAAGACGACAGTCTTGTTGATCGCATCCGGCTGGATGCCAAACACATGCTGGATCAGCGGAAGCTCGATGCCGTAGCTGGTCCAGGCGATGGTGAAGCAGCCATAGTCGGGCATCATCTCGGTAATCGAA
>WNFW01008109.1_pt1 | contig 12739 bp, 12 predicted proteins | sample 5400131 | NCBI WGS metagenome assembly WNFW01 (sample SAMN13153362, study PRJNA577476) | soil metagenome | isolation source: 20 cm soil or saprolite under grassland replicate 1 | place: USA:California | collected 2016-06-15 | reverse complement strand
CTCCCACACTTTGCCGCAATGACTGCAGCGCTGCTCGCCGGCTGGATGGCGGTACGGGCTAGGGGCTAGCCTTTTAAATAGAGTTAACGCGACCGTTCTCTCGTTACTCGTCAGGCCTTCTGCCGGGCTCGGTAGGGAATCCCAAATAATTCCTCCAAACTGAAAATACAGGACCGCTGCTCTCATGTTGCCCACGTGAGTCCGACGAAAATCTGAAATGTCACATTACAGACTTGACTCTAACGCCGGCTTGCTGGCGCGTCCGAAGAGTCATTCGGCCGCGCGGTGAGTTCCAGAAAGTCAGGAAGTAAGAGTTTGAACCCACCAATTTGTGTGCGTGGCATCGGATTTCTTAGGAGTCGCTTTTCGGCGTCAAATGCCGGTCTAAGCACTTAACCGATGCCTTTTACGCTAACTTAAGTCGGCAAATCAAGAACTTGCCTGGTCCGACCCTCAACCAGCGAAGCTCACCTAGGCGGAGAACACTGACGTCAATTTATTGACAGAGTCGGCAAAAAATAGCATGGACATATATACTCCATGCGTTCGGTAATTGCGCGATTATCTTTGGGCTTCTCTCTCATTGCCCTGACAGCGGTGCTCTTGCTTGCTTCGGATTGGCATCAGCGGAGACCTGCGGCACAGCGAATTCCCCAGGTCGCGATTCTACTCTTGTCCTCTCAACCCGTGCTCCTCGAAGGTCTCGAGGGAGCCCTCGAGATGTTGCGCGAGAATGGTTTCATCGACGGGCAGAATATAGCGCTCCGCCAGTACAACGCAGAAGGCGATATGGCAACGCTAAACGCGATCGCGCGGCAAGTCACCGACGGCCAATTCGATATGGTCATGACCTTCAGCACTCCAGCCATGCAGGCGGTTGCCAAGGCGAACACGAGGGGCAAGGCAATTCACGTCTTTGGCTTGGTAGCTGATCCTTTTGCAGCAGGGGTTGGGCTTAGACGCGATGCTCCGTTGGATCACCCGCGGCATCTCGTAGGAACCGGGATCCCTCTTCCAGTGGGCGAATCTTTTCGGCTCGCGCGTCAATTGTTTCCGCGCCTCAAAACGGTGGGCGTGGCTTGGAATCCGGCAGAGTCGAATTCCGTAGGGTTCGTCGGGCAGGCGCGGACGGCCGCGCAGGAATTGGAAATCCAGCTTTTGGAAGCGCATGTAGATAATTCATCGGGCGTTCTTGAAGCGGCCAGTTCGCTCGCTTCACGAGGGGCCCAGGCGTTGTGGGTGCCGGGAGACAATACGGTCGTGTCGGCCTTGAACTCGGTAATAAGCACTGCGAAAAAAGCGCGCATTCCGGTTTTCACTATTCTTCCCGGCGATCCCATGCGCGGTACGATACTCGATCTCGGCGCAAATTTTCATGAAGTCGGTAAACTCACGGGAAAATTGGCGGTGGACATCATTCGAGGCGCTGATCCAGCTCAGATACCCGTGCGTGATTTCTCGCCGAGGCGACTGGTGGTCAACCAACTCGCCGTGAACGGCTTGAAGGACCCGTGGCGTATTCCAGACGACATCGCTGCAAGCGCGGATATTCTCGTGAACGAAACAGGAGTACGCGTAAAGGCGGCACCGCGCCAGGCGGCCGATAACAGTCAAGTCCCGCTGGCAAAAAAGTGGAAAGTGCGAATCATCGAATACAACAACGTTCAAGACGTAGAAGAATCCGAGGCCGGCGTGCGTGCGGGCTTACGTGAAGCCGGCTTGAAGGAGGGGCGGGATTACGTTGTCGATGTTCGCAATGCGCAAGGCGACATGGCAACGGTGAATAGCTTGGTGGATGCCGCGATCACCGAGGGGGCGGACCTGTTAATCACGCTGTCGACGCCGACACTGCAGGCCGCTCTCAAACGGGCGGCAGGAAAGCCCATCGTCTTTACCTATCTGGCCAACGCGGTGGCTGCCGGAGCGGGCCGGAGCGACGAGGATCATCTGCCCAACGTGACCGGGGTCTACAACACGGCCGCTTATGCCGAGATGCTCGAACTGATTCGCCAGGTACGGCCCGACGCGCGGGCGCTCGGAACTTTGTTTGTGCCGGCGGAAGTCAACATGGTCTACCACCGAGAGCAGCTGAATGAGGCGACACGAAAACTTAACTTCAAGCTCGTCGCCCTGGCAGCCAATACGAGTGCGGACGTGGCCGACGCTGCGCTGGCTTTGACGAGTCAGCGCATCGATGTGATTTGCCAGATTCCGGGAAACCTCACGGCCGCGGCTTTTCCGAGTATCGCGACAGCAGCCAACAAGGCGAAACTGCCGATCTTTGCTTTTCAATCCTCTCAGGCGCGATATGGCGCAGCGGTCGTCTTGGCACGCGACTACGGTGACGCAGGAAGAGAAGCCGGTTTGTTGGCCGCTCGTGTCATGCGCGGCGAGAACCCTGGCAAAATTCCGTTTGTTCCCTTCAGCAAAACGAAATTAGTCATCAATACCAAAGCGGCGCGGCACATCGGCTTGACGATTCCACCCGCCATCGCAAAAAAAGCCGAAGAGGTCATCAGTCAATAGCGATGGAAATTACCAGACACCGGTTGGACAACACTTTCGAGTTAAAAGCCAAGGGCAGGCTCGATGCTTATTGGGCCGGGCATTTGGGCGATGAAATAGCCGAGGTGTTGCGCGAGGGCGCACGGTCTATCCGGCTCAATATGAAAGAAGTGGAGTACGTTAGCTCCGCAGGCATCCGAGTATTGTTCCAGACCTATAAACAACTCAAGGACATCCACGGGACATTTGTCGTATCGGAACCCTCCGAAGCAGTGCAGTCCGTGTTGGAATTGGCTGGCGTAGCCGAGCTGCTGTTTGACAAACCGTCAACCGGCGACGTTCAGGTCGCCACGCCTACGCAAGCGGAGACTTTTGTCCGAGGCAATGCGCGGTTTGAGATTCTGGAAAGCCGCCCCAGTACCATGACAGCGCGCGTCATCGGCTCTCCCGAGCTGCTGGTTGGATGTCAATTCCACCAGGAGCATTGTCAGGAGTTGCCGTTTGGTCAAGCAGCACTGGGAATTGGCTTGGGCGCATTCGGTAAAAATTTCGCGGACTGCCAGTCCCGTTTTGGCGAGTTTTTGGCGGCAGCCGGCGTTGCGGCGTATCTGCCGACGGATGGCAGCAACGTCCCCGATTATATTCTGTCCACCGGTGATTTCGTGCCGCGGTTGCAAGTTCTTTACGGCATTGCTTGCGAGGGCGATTTTTCAAAAATCGTTTACTTTGAAAGCAGGGACAATTCCTTGCAATTGACCTTGCGAGAGATCGTCGAAGTGTGCCGGGAAATGGCCGGGAGCGATGCCATTGCCGTCGCCATGATCGCCGAATCGGCGGGTCTCATGGGCGCGGCCCTGCGCCGTTCGCCCGCGCTCGAAGCCGCGCCGCAGCCCGCTTTCGAGCACCCGCAGATTCGCCAATGGCTTTCATTTACCGCCGAGCGCGCCTACGCGAGATCTCTGGCGCTCGTGGTCGGCGTCGCGACATCGAACCAACGCTCGCGCCTTAATCCCATCGTCCGACCGTTGGCGAAAGACTGCGACCTCGCTGGTCACTTTCATGCCGCGTCGTTTTCCTACCATCCGCTCAAAAAAGGCGAAACGAATCTCAAGGAGGCCGCCAGAGGGTTGTTCGAAGTCGAGAACTTGGAGGGAGTCTTGCACTTGCTCAATGACGAACGTGAATCGGGCGCCGGCCAGAGTGAATTCTTTCGCGGCGCCTGCTGGATCGGCTCGATTTCGGAAATTTCACTGGAGAAATAACCCATGGCATTACTGATCGGCGCCTTGACAATCGGCTTGATTTTGTCGCTGCTCGCCCTCGGTGTCTTTATTACCTTTCGCATCTTTCACTTCCCGGATATTACGGCCGACGGATCGATCACTTTTGGCGCAGCGCTTTGCGCCGTGTTGCTGGTGCAGGGCGTCGATCCGTTTTGGGCAACTGCGGCCGCCTTTGCCGGAGGGGTGCTTGCGGGCACGATCACCGGTATCCTTAATACTCGCTTCAAAATCCAGGCGCTGCTTGCGGGCATTCTCGTGATGACGGCGCTTTATTCCGTCAATCTTCATGTCATGGGCAAGAGCAACGTGCCCTTGCTTTCCGAAAGTACCGTGGGGACTTACGCCGAACGGGCGGGAGCCCTGTTGTCAGGCTCGACCGGCGATATCAACCTCGGCGGCTGGCTGGTCAGCATTCGTGACATTTCGATGTTGCTAATGGCCTTTGCCATTGTCGCGCTCATCGGGCTCATGCTTTATCTTTTTTTTCGGACAAATCTTGGTACCGCCATGAGAGCGACCGGCGACAATGCTCAGATGATTCGCGCGCTCGGAGCGAACGTCGAGAGCATGACCGTGCTTGGCCTGGCGATCTCCAACGGATTGATCGCGCTGTCGGGGGCGCTGTTGGCGCAATACCAGGGATTTGCCGATGTCCAGATGGGTATCGGCATGGTGGTCTGGGGGCTCGCAAGCGTCATCATAGGCGAAGCCTTGGTTGGCCCGGGAAGTTTGGGACTGGCCTTCACGGGCGCTGTCATGGGATCGGTTCTCTTCCGCTTGCTGGTCGCCATCGCCTTGCGTTGGGGGCTCGATCCCAACGATCTCAAACTGATCACCGCCGGGTTTGTTTTCGTGGCTCTGATCCTGCCGCGGATTTTGACCAAGCTCGAAAAAAGGCCGAACGCCGTCAAGCCAGTAGCCGGAGCGCATCCGGAATCGGTGCTCAATGCTTGAGCTCAAAAATGTTTGCAAGACGTTCAATCCTGGAACGTCGAATGAAGTGACAGCACTTTGCGGTGTCGAGCTCACCATCGATGAGGGTTCCTGGGTGATCGTGATCGGCACAAACGGATCCGGCAAATCGACCTTACTCAACGCAGTTGCGGGCAGTTTCCCGGTAGATGCCGGCACCATCCACTTGGCTGATGACGACGTGACGCAATGGCCCGAGCACCGCAGGGCAAAAATGATCGGTCGTGTCTTCCAAAACCCTTTCAGCGGCACCGCCGCCACCATGTCCATCGCTGAGAACTTTGCCCTCGCGACGCGACGGGGCCTTTCCCGTGGGCTCGGGTGGGCACTATCGGCAGAGCTAAGGAAAGACTTGCGCGACCGCGTGAAGCAGTTGAATCTCGGCCTGGAGGACAGACTCGGGAACATTATAGGTAGCCTCTCGGGCGGGCAACGGCAGGCGCTTACGCTGCTCATGGCCACTTGGCTGAAGCCGAAATTGCTTCTTCTCGACGAACACACGGCCGCATTGGATCCTAAGAGCGCTGATCAAGTCATTCAAATGACCGACGAAATCGTCTGCCGGGAAAAGCTAACCACCCTGATGGTCACGCATTCCATGCATCAGGGAGCAAATCTCGGTGATCGGCTGATCATGATGCACCGGGGACGGATCATTCATGATTTTCGCGGTGCGGATAAGCGGAGGCTACGAGTGAATGACTTGCTGGCGCGTTTTGAAGAAGTCCGGCGTGCTGATCAACTGGATGAAACCGCGGCGGACATGCTGAGGCGCGCCTACGTCTGAAATCGGCCGGCGCGGTTTTTCCAAGAGGAACATACTTGTCCTTGCGCGGCTGTGTTCAAACCCGTTCTTGTAACGCGATCGCAAAAACCTGCAAACTGATCTACGGTATCCTTTCTATGCCTTTGTAATTTCAATGACAGCCGTCGATAGCGAACGCCAAGCGCGAAACCTGAAAGCGTTATTGGGGGTTGCCAAAGCCCTCGCCAGCGAAATTAAACTCGACAACCTCTTACAAGTCATCGTGGCCAAGGCCGCCGAGGTCATGGACGCGGAGCGCGCCACGCTCTTTCTCTACGACCAACCGCGCAACGAACTGTGGAGCAAAACCACGCAGAAGCTCGAGATCAATGAAATTCGCATTCCGCTCGGGGTCGGCATCGCCGGAACCGTCGCCAAGACACGCGCGCTGATCAATATTTCCGACGCCTATGCGGACCCGCGGTTTGATCCGACCTTCGACAAACAGACCGGTTACCGCACCCGCTCCATTCTCTGCCTGCCGTTGATCGGCAACGCCGACAGCCTGGTCGGAGTGATTCAGGTCCTGAATAAAAAAGATCGCGAAACCTTCGACGAAATCGACGAGTCCCTGTTGGCCGGGTTGAGCGATCACATCACCGTCGCATTGGAGCGCGGGCGTCTGATCGAAGCTTATATCGAGAAGGAGCGTCTGGAGGAGGGGCTGAAGCTCGCGCACGACATCCAGATGAGCATGCTGCCCAAGACCTTTCCGCCTTTCCCAGAGCGCCGCGAGTTGGATATTTTTGCCGCCATTACGCCGGCCAAAAAAGTTGGCGGAGACTTCTATGATTTTTTCTTTCTGGACGAAGATCGCCTATGCTTCGCAATCGGCGATGTCTCGGGCAAAGGGGTGCCCGCGGCGCTATTCATGGCCGTCGTCAAGACGCTTTTCAAAGCTATCGCTGGCCGAGTTCAGAATCCGTCCGACATTCTGTCGACTGTAAACCAGGAGATTTGCCGCGATAACGACTCGCAAATGTTTACCACACTGTTTTGCGGCATTCTCAATACCCGCACCGGCGAGATCAAGTATAGCAGCGGCGGACATAATCCTCCTTACCATCTCTCTCGCGCTGGCGTTCAACAGGTGCCAAAAACGGGCGGAAGAGTGCTCGGCCTGCTCGAGGAAACTTCTTACGGTTGGGGTCGTTTGGCACTTGGTTCCAGCGAAACGATTTTCCTTTACACCGACGGAGTCACGGAGGCGATGGACCCGGCGGGGCAATTGTTCTCAGAGCAGCGCGTGGAATCGATTTTGACTCAAACCAAGTTCGCCTCCGCCCGGGAGCAGATTGAACACCTGACCAGCCAGATAACACTTTTCGCCGCGGGGGCAGAGCAATCGGACGACATCACCGCCCTTGCAATACGCTACCTGGGGCCGGCCGGAAACAAGAACGAAGAGCTGCGGTTCACGCTTAAAAACAGACTCGCGGAAATCGCGAGATTAGGCGAGCGGCTAGGCGAATTTGCCGCGGTCCACCAGCTTGCGCCGAGTGTCCTCTACGATCTTAACCTCGCGTTGGAAGAAGCGGTCACCAACATTATCTCTCATGGTTATTCCGATCATCGCGAGCATGAGATCCTGGTCCGCATCAGGGTTGAGTCGGGAGAAGTCATCGCGGAAGTGAAAGATGACGCGCCGGCTTTCAATCCGCTCACGGCGCCCGACGCGGACGTCACCACGCCCCTCGATGAAAGGACGGCAGGCGGATTGGGAATCCATCTGATGCGAAAGCTGATGGACGAGATCGAGTATCAAAGGCTGGAAGATGGAAATCTGCTGATCATGAAAAAAAACATCGAGGCGTAACAACAATCAGGCGCGAGGCCCTATTCTGTTGTCCAAATAATCGTGATGTGGCTTTGGACCTCGACCCGCCGATCGTGGCTCGAAAACAGACGGGTTAAAGGCTAGGAGTCATCAAGAAGATTCGAAAGTCGTTTCACGATCTAGCGCAGTAAGTACTTGAGTCAAGATTTGACCCTATTCTTCCCACACTCGGTTGACGAGCAGGTCGGTTGACGAGCAGGTTCTTCATCCCGTCGATGCGGTTATTGCCCGGCCGGTCGGGGATTAGCAGTGTGCGGTCGTCGAGCAGCTGAACGAAGCCCGGCGCATCGCCCTTGGGCGAACAGTCGATGCTGGTCCCATTCGAGGTGGCGAGCACCAGGAACGGCGATGCCGCGATGAAGGCGCGCCCGACCTCGGTGATGCGGTCGGTTTCCTTGGTGGCGATGTGGGGCAACGGCTCGGCATAAATCTTCGCGAGATCGTCCAGCGAAGTAACGGTGTAGGCATCGTTCCGGTCTATCGTATCCATGTCATATTCCTCCTCTGGTCAGCGACGGGTGGCAGTGGCCTTCGTTAGATTTGTTCAATATCCATTAGCCAACCGAGTCTTGTCAACATTGAGAAGCACTTGAGGGTTTGAGGGGTCAGCAGGTCTTGTATTTTGACATTTCGGATTTTTGTCGACACCACGCGGCTACGAAAAATACCTTCTCTCAGAAGACAACGCTTTTCTTGATGAGGGTTTCGGTAACGAATGGGAAATTGTCTGCGAGCCAGGCATCGATCCCGCCTTCGAGCGGGCGAACTCTGGTGATTCCTTTGGCTCGCAGCAGCAGCGCCACCCGGGCGCTGGTCGCTTCATTGGGTCACGAGCAGTAGAGGACGACGTCGCGATCCCGGGGAATCTCTCCGTGGCGCTCTTCGATCTCTTCCATAGCGATACGAAGCGCACCCGGGATCATCTGAGGAAACGCCTCGATATCCATGGGCTGGCGCAAGTCGACGATTGAAATGTTTTCTCCCGCCGTGAGTTTGTCCATGAGTTCTTTCGGAGTGATGCGCGCAATCCGCAGCCGACGAAGGAAGCGTCGGCGCTGGATGAACTTCCACAAAACATAAGCTGCCAAACTTCCGGCCAGGACTGCGACCAGCCAACCGCCCCAGCGCAGTGCGATCTGCTCGAGTTGATCGCTGAACATCAAGCCCAAGCTCGTGACGGTGACGACCCAGAAAAGTGCGCCCAGAGAATCGTAGACCATGAAACGCCGCACGGGCATGCGGAAGATCCCCGCTAGAGACGGTGCGGCGGTATTCAGGCCGGGTACAAATTTGGCAACGAGCAAAGCATGGACGCCACGCCGGACGAAAACATTCTCAGTTCGCCGAACGCATGAGTCCGGTTCGAGAGAAATGCGGCACAGTAGCTTCAGTATGCGGCCGCCGCGGTAACGGCCTAGAGAGTACCAGAACAGGTCGGCCAAAATAACCGCGACGAATGCCAAGGCCACCGCGAACGTCAAATTCATCTTGCCGGCACGGGCCAGCGCGCCGGCCGCGATCAACAGAGGAGCAGCCGGGATAGGCAAACCCATCTGTTCGAGCAGCACCCACCCGAACAATACAGCGTAGCCGTGCCTGATCAGGAAGTCAGCCGCTTGTTCCAGGCTCAAACTCTGGGAGTAATAGACGGCCTCGGTCCATAGGCTCGCAAAATAGCAGCTAAGGACAGTTAATATGAGCGCCGCAATCGCCGATTCGGCATAAATCCAATGAGCCTGGGAGCGGAGTCGTTTTTCGACGCCTTCATCTCCGACTGGCTCTTCGGTGCCGTTCATCTTGCGCGCGCCGCGCGCGGCCAGAGCGACTCAGGTCTTTTTGCGAGCCTGGGAAAGAGCGAGAGTTCCCATCCAGAACGGCAGAAATAGCGCCGCATACCACCCGCGGCTTACAGCTGCATGCGCGAACATGACCGCCAGGACGACGCCCACGGCGAGCATGGCGACACCCATGAGCAGGCGCTTACGGGCTTCCTTCGGCCCGATATTGGCGCGATCTGCCTTTCCGACATTCATCGAAAGCTACTGGTGTTTTTATTAATTTTTTTCGATCTCCGCTCGGGTCTCACCCCTTAATAGCCGACATTCGTATATCCGGCTAGAGCTTGAAGCAGGGCGCAAGTCTTTGTTTTTGACATTGCCGCGAGGGGAGAAACGAAGGCTCAGACGTACTTCTAGTTTCTTCCTTTTCGTTTTCTCTCATCCGCACAGGCAGTTTTGAATTCAACTCCACAACTTCTTGCTCGCGAGCGCCGCGCCGTCGCGCAGGGCGCGCAGCTTGGCCCAGGCGATTTGCGGATGGACCCCGTAACGACAAAAGGGGGAACCCGATCACGATCCGAACTTGCGGATTGCGTTTCTCGAAGACGCTTTTGCAGACTCGAAAAGTTGGAAACATGATCGTCCAGGTTGTGGGCAGTCGCTCTGCACGAAGTACGATCATTTTTTTTGATAATTATTTTCAAAACTGTCCACTATTAGATAGCAATCCCTCTCGACTCAGGCTAGGTTAACTGAGCGGTAGTTGAAGAATCAAGAACGATAATGGCGCGCACGAGGTAGAAGACATGAGAAACCCCGCTTTGCGGGCTACGAACTGGGAGGTTCGCGATGAAGATAGTGGTTATTGGTGGTAGTGGGCTCATCGGCACAAAGCTCGTGAACAAGCTTCGTCAGCTGGACCATGAGGTGGTGGCGGCATCACCCTCTTCGGGCCTGGCTGAAGCGCTTGCCGGCGCTCAGGCTGTCGTCGACGTAACGAACTCGCCCTCGTGGGAGGACAAGGCAGTTTTGGAGTTCTTCGAGACGTCAACTCGCAACCTCCTTGCTGCTGAAGTGGCTGCCGGCGTAAGGCACCACGTTGCGCTGTCGGTCGTCGGCACCGAGCGCCTTCTCCAGAGTGGTTTTTTCCGCGCGAAGATGGCCCAAGAAGATCTGATCAAGGCTTCGAAGTTTCCTTATACAATCGTTCGTTCGACGCAGTTCTTCGAGTTCGTCAACGGCATCGCCCAATCGGCCACCGATGGGCAAACGGTTCGCTTGTCGCCTGCCCTTGTGCAACCCATTGTGTCCGATGACGTTGCTGATGCACTGGCGGAAGTCACGCTCGGGGCGCCGGTGAACGACACGATCGAGATAGCCGGTCCCGAACGACTACGACTCGACGAACTCGTCCGACGATTTTTGAGCGCAAAGCAGGACGCGCGTCAGGTGGTCGCAGACGTTCACGCACGCTACTTCGGCTTAGAGTTGAACGATCAATCGCTCACCCCAGGCGACAACCCGCGAATCGGGCCGACGCGTTTCGAGGACTGGCTCAGCCGCTCCATACCTCAAAGGTAAGTTAGCCAGGTAGGGTCGACGTCCAGATCAAGTAGTGCGCCGGACGACCGGCGATGATCTGCCCGTCACCCTACCTAAACAGATTCCGGAGTCAACTCTTGACTTAAGTACTTAGCCTCGAGAGGTCCTGAAACCACTTTCGTGATCGCATTCTCTCGACCCATCATGAAGTGGCTCTCCTAAATCAAGCGAGAGCATTATAACGATGGGCGTTTCTTAACGCACTAAAAAACATCGATTTGGGCAACAACCCGTAGAGATGCGACCCCGTGGCCCGCTGGTTTAGTGGCCAAGCACCTGATCGACACCGACCTAGACCTGATTCAAAGCGGAACAACTCTTCCTTTTATCCGTGAGATTTACGATAAAGACGCTCCGGGCATTTACTTCGAGACTCGTTGGTTCCGCTACCGTTTCCCTTCCGCCAGGACTTCCTCAAGCAGTTTGTAATCGAGAACCTGGCTCACGGGAATTTCGTTTTTGATTTTCGCCTGCTCGCGGATTTCCTTGATCTCGGCTTTCACCGCGTCCTCCGGCGTGCTCCCGTCTCTGGTGAAAGCCTTGATGATCTCTTTGAGCGAGAGCGCCGCGGTCTTGCGGTCGAGCTTGAACTCGTCAATCAAGAGGCCGATCACCTTTTCCTGGTTCGCTGGGTCTCTGGTGAAAGCGATGCCTTTGAGCGTGGTGCGGATCATCCGTTTTACCTGGGAGGGATTCGTCTTGATCTTCGCGTCCGCGGCGCCGACTCCGGCGAACGGAGTCTGGAGATAATCGACGGCGCTGCCGAGATTGCGAAAGCCCAGCTCCTCCGCCTTGAAGTTGAAAGGAATCGAAAGCATCGCCACATCGGCCGCTCCGCTCTGCAGCGCCGCCAGCGAATTGGCGACGTCGCCCGTGGCGACGAAAACCAGGTCCTTTTCCGGGTTGAGACCGTGGGCCCGAGCCATGACCTTCGCAGCGGAGGTCGGCGTCGCCAGCAGGCCCGTCGTCGACACGGTCTTTCCGCCCTTCAGCTCCTCGATGGATTTGATCGACGGCTTAGCGAACATATAAATGAGCACTCTGTCCATGCTGAACATCGTCGCTTTGATCGGCACGCCGGTGGCCGCGGCGCGCATCGCCGAACCGATGGCGGTGGTGTAGTCGATCTCGCCGGCGACCATGCCGGCGACGCCGACGTCGGTCTTGATGACTTCGAGAGAAACGTCCAGCCCTTCGGCCTTGTAGACGCCGAACTTGTCTCCCACATAGAAATTGAGAAATGTCATGCTCTTGGCCGGCATCGCCACGCGCACTTTCTGCGCCGCCGCTTCGGGAATCCCGCAGAATGCAAGCGACAAAAAGAGCGCGAGCGTGATCCCGCGTCGCAAGACTCTTCGTTCAGCCGTCTGTCCGGTTTTGGCATTGGTCTTCATATTCATGCTCCTTGGCAAGCTTGCGGCCGCGTAAAAAACTGCCGAAGTCTATGCGGAACGCGAAGATTCTATCAATTGCAATTTATAGAGACGAGAGAAAAAGGAGTCGGGACAAGCCTATCCCCTTTTCGTCCCCCCTCGTTTGACCTGACACTCAAGTGCTGAAGGTTCATCTCTCATGAAGTCTGTCATCGTTCTCTCCGTTAGCGCCTGGGGCGCTGTTTTGATTTTCCCTGAGGTCGCGCTCGACCTCACTGTCTCCAGTCATATGCGGTGGTGAGATCTCAGTCCGCCAAGATCTCCTCCTGGCTATGCTCCGCGCACCCTGCGGAAGCACTCGCGCAGCTCCTGTGTGAAAAGAGCCGGCTGCTCGAAGGCGGCGAAGTGGTCGCCCTTCTTTACCTCGCTTTTGCCTCTGCGTCGCGCTTTCGGAAGGCGGCTTCTCCAGCGTCGGACACCTCGACCCACTTCGGGTCAGGCGAGGCATCGGCATCGTAGTTGTCGTGCCAGTTCCACCACTTGTACGGCAGGGTCTGGGGGTAACCCTCTGGCGAGTCCTCCCA
>WNFW01012135.1_pt1 | contig 12740 bp, 7 predicted proteins | sample 5400131 | NCBI WGS metagenome assembly WNFW01 (sample SAMN13153362, study PRJNA577476) | soil metagenome | isolation source: 20 cm soil or saprolite under grassland replicate 1 | place: USA:California | collected 2016-06-15 | reverse complement strand
GATCCGAGCAATTTGCGCGCGCGCGGTCTGGATGCGATTGAGCTGCGGCTCGAAGCCCGGCGCCTCCTTGGTCATATGCGCAGGCACGAATGGCCCGCCGACTGCGCCGTCACCACTGGGTTTGCCGAGATCGAGCCCGAGCTCGGCCAGGACGCCGCGTATGCGCCGCGCCTTCGCATCGTAATTCTCGGCCATCGAGCCGACCATCGCCGCCTGGCGCTTTTCGAGGCGGTCGAGGGAAGCAAGCAAGCGCTCGATCGCGCCGCCAACACCGCCTGCGCTCTTGGCAAGAATGCCGGTGCGTGAATCGCTGCCCCGATCGAGCGGAATCACCATGGCTCCCTTGTCCCGCGCCGGCTTCGGCGCATTCGCCCGCGGTTCGCCGCTTGAGCCACCGTGCGCCGGCTGCCTGATCGCACCGGTGATGTCGCCGAGGCCGTTGAGCGCGCTGGCACGCGACTCCAATGCCGCTTGCCGTCGCAGAATTTGCTCGAGCTTCTTTTCGTACGCCTCCTGGTCGATCAACTGACGACTCGAGAAGCGATCGATCTGGGCGCGCAGCTCAGCGATGCGGTCTTCATAGGCAACCGGGTCTCGGCGCGGCGCAACTGCGCCGGCGGCCGCATTCGGGAGTCGTGCGGCCGGCTGCAATCATCGCGGTACTGAGAAGGCGACCGACGAAACATTGACGCATCCCTGCCGCTTGCCTAGCCGACTGCTCTTACGCCCGCGCTAATTCGGGCCACTTCAAAGCGGCACGGTTAATTTTCAGGAATCACATGTGGCGGAGACGGAGACGACAGAAGGACGCCCTCAGGGACCAAGCGCGGCGACAGAGAAGCATAACCCGAGATGGTGTTTCCTCGCGTCTTGTCCCACCTGACGGCGCGGTCGCTGCAGACCCCCTTGCCGGGCGCGGCGCAATCGGGCGAAAAATTCGAGAAATCAATGACTTCCAGTGCATAGCGGCTATTGATAGGAAAGAGCTGACCCGGGCTGGAAATGCATCGGCCAAATCATGGCGCTGCCCCTTCAGAGGCGGGCTGTATCGACGTGCGCAGTCGCTCAAGCGCCTTCCTTTCGTCCCTTTCCCGGCTTTCAATGAGTGGTTGAAAGTGCCGCCAAGTCGACCGTTGCGCCGGGGACTTGTCGACGGCGGCAGGCATCGGCGCAGGCTGACACCGACACGGCTCGCGCCTCGCCATCCCAGCTGAGCCGACCGACCTGCGGCAAAATCCGAATGCTGCTGCACGCGTGGTCTCCGCGGCTGCGCAAATTCGCGCTTGTCAGCGGCACGCTGAGTGCCGCGGTGATGCTCGCGCTGTTTGCGCTGTGGTGGCGGCTCTCCAGCGGCCCGATCGAGCTCGATATCGCCACCCCATGGCTGACCGCGGCGATCAAGGAAAATTTGGGTGCCGGGCACGAGGTCGAGATTGGCGGCACCCAACTCGAGCGTGACGCGAAGAAGGGACGCACGTCGCTGCGCATTCGCGACATCGTGGTGCGCGATGCCGACGGCACCATCGTCGCCAGCGCCCCGAAGGCCGAAGTCGGCATCTCTGGCGTGAGTCTCCTCCTCGGTCGCATCCGCGCCGAGCGCTTGAGCTTGGTCGGCGCCGAAATGGCGGTGCGCATCGAATCGGACAGCAAGCTCACGGTTTTCGCCGGCAGCAACAAGCGCCCCTTTGTCACCGCTTCGGCCGCCTCGGCGCCAGCGCCGTCGCAGCCGATCCGCTCCCCCGCAAACGCCGAGCGCGCAGCCGCAGCGGCGAGGCCGGAGCCGCCCGCCTCGGCCGCTCCCCTCGCTCCAGCCGCGCCCGCAAGCGTCCGCAGCAGCGTTCCGGATCTCGCCGCGCTGATCGCCTGGATCGAGCGTCTCGACGCGAGCGGGCTCGATGGCCGCGAGCTCACCGAGATCGGGTTGCAAGGCGGCAATCTCACCGTCGACGACCAGCGCAATGGCAAGCAATGGACGTTTACCAATATCGATTTGAGCGTGACGCGACCGAAGGGGGGAGGCATCGCGGTCGCGCTCGGCTCGCACAGCCTCGAGCGGCCTTGGCACCTGCGCGCGGCGATGACGCCGGGCCAGCAGGGTCACCGCATCATCGATATCGAAACACAAAAACTTTCGACCAAAGACGTGATGCTCGCCATGCGGTTGAACGCGGATCAATACGAGTCCGACCTGCCGCTGTCCGGGCGCATCCGCGCCGATGTCGGTCCCGATGGCATCCCGTACATGCTGGACGGGCGCATCGTGGTGGAGAAGGGCCTCATCGTTGATCTCGACGATCCGCTGGTGCGCGTTCCAATCGATCGCGCCGAGATCAGTCTCGATTGGGATAAGAGCCGGCGCGCGCTGGTCGCGCCGTTCCAGGTCGTCTCCGGCGGCACGCGCATCACGCTGCTGGCGCAGTTCGAATCGCCGCACGACGGCAGCGGCATCTGGGGTCTGCAAATCTCCGGCGGCGGCGCGGTGCTGGCGTCCGCGCCGGTCGACCCGCACGCGCTGGTTCTCAACCGCGTCCTGCTGCGGATGCGGATCAATCCCGCCAAGCAGCGCATCGATCTCGACCCGAGCGAGGTAGGCAATACGGATCTCGGCATCGCGCTCACCGGTAGCCTGGATTTCTCCGGCGACGATCCGCGAGTCACGCTTGGATTTGCGAGCACGCGCATGTCGGTTGCGGCCATGAAGCGGCTATGGCCGGTCACGGTGGCCTCGAAGGTGCGCGCCTGGGTCGTCGACCATGTCCAGGCTGGCACGATCGAACGCATCGACATCTCGACCAACGCCCCTTGGTCTACGCTCAAGTCGAGCGGGCCGCCCGTTCCCGACGATGGCTTACTGATCCAGCTCACCGGGCACGGCGGCGAAATGCGCCCGGTCGAAGGCCTGCCGGCCATCCGCGATGCCGACGTCAACCTGCACATTTCCGGTCGCACGGCCGTGATCAATATCGGCCGCGGCAACGTCGACATATCGTCTGGCCGCAAGCTCTCGATCACCAACGGCGTCTTCGAGGTGCCCGACACCTTCCCGAAGGCGCCGCCGGCGAAGGTCCGCTTCCGTCTCGATGGGTCGGTGCCGGCCGCGGTCGAACTGTTGAGCATGCAACGGCTGCGCGACTTTTCGGGCGCGCCCATTGAGGCTTCGACCAGCCGCGGGACACTGACCGCGCAGGTGACACTCGCGCTGCCGCTCAAGGAGGATCTGGCGCCCGGCTCATCGCTCTACACGGTCAACATGGATATCGCGAACTTCGCCGCCGAACGCATGGTCATGGGGCAGAAGGTCGAGGCCGCGCTGCTCAAGGTGAGCGCCAATAATCTCGGCCATTGGATCAGGGGCGACGTCAAGATGAACGGCGTTCCCAGCGTGCTCGACTACCGTAAACCACGCGACGGTGATGCCGACGTCCGCGTCCAGGCCACGCTCGACGAGAACGCGCGCAGTAAGTTCGGCTTCGATCTCGGCGGCGTTCTCACCGGGCCGGTGCCGATCAAGCTCAGCGGACGCGTTGCCGCAAACGACGGCGACAGCCGCTTTGCCGTGGAGGCCGATCTCACACAGTCCAAAGTGGACAACCTCCTGCCCGGATGGGTGAAGCCTCCGGGCCGCCCCGGTCGCGCAACGTTCACGCTGATCAAGCAGCCGCCGGCAACCCGGATCGAGGACCTGGTGGTCGAAGGGGCGGGAACTTCGGTCAAAGGTACGCTCGAGGTTGATGCCGCGGGCGATGTCGTTTCTGCAAATTTCCCCGTCTTTGCCGTTTCGGACGGCGACAAGGCGACGCTCAAAGCGGAGCGCGGCGCCGATGGCGCGTTGCGGGTGAGCGTACGCGGGGATGTCTATGACGGACGCGGCTTCGTCAAATCGACTCTGACCGGCCCTGCCAACAGCAAACAAAAGACCGACAAGGACGTCGATCTCGACATCAAGATCGGCACCGTGGTCGGGTTCAACGGCGAGACGCTACGCGGGCTCGATCTGCGCCTGTCGCGGCGCAGTGGCGTCATCACGAGTCTCGCATTGAACGCCAAGCTCGGGCGCGATGCGCCGCTCACCGGCGATCTGCGCGGGCGCGGCAGTAACGGCCGGCAACTTGTCTTCATCGAGAGTAACGACGCCGGCGCCTTCTTCCGCTTCACCGACATGAATTCGAAGGTTGCCGGCGGCGCGATGTGGGTCGCGCTCGATCCGCAGAGCGCGGATCTGGCGCCCCAGGAAGGTATTCTCAACATTCGTGACTTCGTCGTGCGCGGCGAAGCGGCGCTCGAGCGCGTCGCTGCCGCTCCGGAGCAAGCCGGCGGCGGATCGCCCGGCGTCCAGTTCTCTCGACTGCGGGTCGAGTTCACGCGTTCGCTCGGGCGATTCACCATCCGCGACGGCCTGCTCAAGGGACCTACGATCGGCGGCACGGTTGAGGGCTATATCGACTATCATCGCGACGAGGTGCGCATGCGCGGCACCTTCGTTCCGCTATACGGGCTCAACAATATGTTCGGGCAGCTTCCGATCGTCGGGCCGTTCCTGGGCGGCAGCAACGAAGGCTTGCTCGGGGTGACCTATGAGGTGGTCGGCCCGCCGAGTACGCCGGTGCTGCGCGTCAATCCAATCTCCGCGGTAGCGCCGGGCTTGCTGCGCAAATTCTTCGAGTTCCCGGGCGGCAATGCTCCCATGCCGGCGCAAAGCTACGCCGAGCCAGCTGGCCGGTATTAGGACGGAGGCCCTCGCCCGTAAGGACCGGATCTGAGGACAGGCTTATACCGGCCGCAACAAGACGTGCCGTTTCTTGCCGAGCGAAAGCTTGATTACGCCCTGCGGTGTGAGGTCGCGCGCCGTGAGCATCATCTTCTCGTCAGCAACCGCGACGTCGTTGACCTTGAGACCCCCGCCCTTGATCTGCCGGCGTGCCTCGCCCTTCGAGGAGACCAAGCCGACGTGTACGGCAGCATCGAGGACGCTGAGGGGTTCTAGCTTCCCACTCGGAATTTCCACCGTCGGCAGCGTCTCGGCGAGCGCGCCTTCCTCGAACGTGCGCCGCGCGGTTTCCGCCGCCTGCTCGGCGGCGGCACGGCCATGCAGCAGCGCGGTTGCCGCAGTCGCCAGGACCTTTTTGGCCTCGTTGAGCTCTTGCCCCTGAAGGCGAGTGAGGCGCGCGATCTCCTCGAGCGGCAGTTCGGTGAACAGCTTGAGCAGGCGGCCGACGTCGCCGTCTTCGCAGTTGCGCCAGAACTGCCAGTAATCATACGGGGTCATTGCGTCGGGGTTGAGCCAAACCGCGCCGGTTTCGGTCTTGCCCATCTTGGCTCCAGACGATGTCGTCAGCAGCGGCGTTGTCAGCGCAAACAGCTGAGCGTTGAGCAGCCTGCGGCCGAGGTCGATGCCGTTGACAATGTTGCCCCACTGGTCGGATCCGCCCATCTGCAGAATGCAGCCGTGGCGTTTGTAGAGCTCCACGAAATCGTAGGCTTGCAGGATCATGTAATTGAACTCGAGAAAGGTCAGCGGCTGCTCGCGCTCGAGCCGAAGCTTCACCGAATCGAATGTGAGCATCTTGTTGATGGTGAAATGCCGCCCGACATCGCGCAGGAAGGCGATGTACTGCAGCTGATCGAGCCACTCGGCGTTGTCCGCCAGGATGGCGCCGGCGTCAAAATCGAGAAAGCGAGAAAAGACGCTCCGGATCGAGGCAATATTGCTCTCGATCTGCCCGCTCGTCAGCAGCGCACGGCTCGCGTCCTTGCCGGACGGGTCGCCGATCTTGCTCGTGCCGCCACCCATCAGCGCGATCGGGCGATGGCCGGTCTTTTGCAGCCACCGCAACATCATGATGGTCAGCAGGTTTCCGATGTGCAGGCTGCGCGCGGTGGCATCGAAGCCGACATAGGCGGTGATCGGGGGGGCGGCTGCCTTGGCGTCGAGGCCCTCGGCGTCCGAAACTTGGTGGATAAATCCGCGTTCCGCGAGAATGTGCAGGAAATCGGACTTGTAGGCGCTCATGCCGCCTCGCCTCTTTTAATCGCCTGTTTGCGGCCGGTGGTGTAACAGGTCCAGCGCGGGATTGAAACCAAGGACGCCTCGATGGCGCGCGCTGTTGCGATCGGTTTGATGAGCGGCACCTCCTATGATGGGGTGGACGTCGCTCTCATCGAAACCGACGGCGAGACGATCGGCCGGCTCGGTCCGACCGGCTATCGCCCCTACAACGATCAGGAACGCGAGGTCGTGCGGCGCGCGATCGCGGTCGCCGTCCATCTCACCGACCGCAACGCACGCCCGGCGATGCTACCCGAGGCCGAAGAGTTGGTGACCGACATGCACGCCGAGGCCGTAGAGGCGTTTCTCGCAGCCAACGGGATGGCGCCGAGCGAGGTCGCCGTCGTGGGCTTTCACGGCCAGACCGTCCTGCACCGCCCTGACCGCGGCCTCACCATCCAGCTCGGCAACGGCAAAGCGCTGGCCGGCAGACTCGGCATTCCCGTGGTCTACGACTTTCGCGCTGCCGACGTTGCCGCCGGAGGACACGGCGCGCCGATGGTGCCCGTATTTCATCGCGCGATGCTGCGCCTGCTTAAACGAGAGCACCCCGTGGGCGTGCTCAATCTCGGTGGTGTCGCCAACGTCACCTTCATCGACGGCAACGCCGGGCTCGTCGCCTGCGATACCGGCCCCGGCAACGCGCTGATCGACGATTTCCTGCGCCTGCGCAGCGGTCAGCCGCAGGATGATGAGGGACGTACCGCGGCCGCCGGCACCGTCGACGAGGCCGCGGTCGAGCGCGTGCTGGCGCATCCATTCTTTGCCAAGCCGCCACCCAAATCGCTGGATCGCAACGCCTTTCGTCACTGGGTGGCGGAGGAGGGCCGGCTTGCGAGCAAGAGCACGCCGGATGGCGCTGCGACGCTCACAGCAATCACCGCCGCTGCGGTCGCTCGCGCCATCATCATGTTGCCGCGGCCGCCGGCGCGATGGATCGTCGCCGGCGGCGGCACGCGCAATCCCACCCTGATGCGCATGTTGGCAGAGCGCCTCGCGCCGGCGCCAGTCGAGACCGCCGGCGCTGTTGGCGTTTGCCGCTCACCTATCCGACTACGACCGGCGTGCCGCGGCCACTGACCGGCGGCATTGTAGCGCGTCCTTAAGTGCCAATCCTGGGCTCGTCATTCCGGCCGAGCACCGTGTAGCGGCGAGAGCCGGAATCCATGATCACAGGCTGTGATTATGGATTCCGGGTTCGCGGGCTGCGCCCGTGCCCGGAATGACAGTCAGAACTTATGCGCTTGTCGCGCTGATCCTATTGCTCATTTACTAAGTCGCGGATCACGCGCTCAATTCCTTTGACCACACGCGCCACCTTCTCCGCGTCGATCTTATCGGGCGTGTCGCTCGGCCGATGATAATGCGGATAACGGAACGGCGCCGTATCGGTGATCATCACGGCCTCGAATCCGTGCTCCGCGAAGGCCCAATGATCCGACCAACCGATGCCGGGCACGAAACCTGGCGCCACGCCGCCGATGCTCGGGAAGGCGGTGTGGGAGCGGAACGACCGGATCGTCTTGCGCACAAGCGCGCGCGAGCCCAGCATGCCGACGAATGCAACGAAGTCGCCGCGATCGGGAAACATCAGGCCAAACGGTGCCGGATAAATCTGGCTTCCCGGCGCGCTCGAGTAAAAGCCGATGGTCTCGAGCGAATACATCGCGATGACCCGCTCGTTGCGTCTGGCAAGTGCCCGCGCATATTGCAGGCTGCCCATCGCCTCGGTCCGGAAATAGGGCGGTTCCTCGTTGACAAAGAACGCGAAGCGGATGCGCTTGGTGCCGACAGCGTCGAGATCGCGTGCGAGCCGCGCGAGCTCGATGACCGCGGCTGCGCCAGTCGCATTGTCGTTGGCGCCGGGCGAGCCTGACACGCTGTCGTAGTGGGCGCCGACCACGATCACCCGGGGGTCGGAGTTTTGCGTCCCCGGTTCGACGGTGACCTCGATATTGCGCACCATTTTGCCCGCGGCCAGAAATTCCTGCCGGCCGATGGTGTAGCCGAAGGAAGCGAGCGTCGCCTCGATGTAGCGGGCGACCTTCTCGAGTTCGTCGTAGTGGGCGAGATTGTGTTCGCGCGCGGCAATCGTCGCGATATGGCGCTTGAGCGATTGGGCGAGCGTTGCTTCTTCCGGCGTGAGCGGCGGCAGCGCCCCAATATGGGGTTTGCCGGGCATGGAGGTCATGTAGTGCATCGCGCCATACCCGGCGGCTGCGATGCCAACGATGAGAAGAACTGCAAGTAATGACATCCGGCGCGCCATCGCGGGCGAGCGCAGACTTTACGGGGATGAAGATGATCTCAAGCGGCGCTCGGCTTGCGCTCGGTCTTGAGCCGCTTGTCGAGATAGCCGCTGATTGCCTGCATCAGCGTATCGACCTTGCCGTCGAAGAAATGATTAGCGCCCGGGATCACCTTCTGCTCGATCACGATGCCCTTCTGCGTCTTGAGTTTCTCGACGAGGCCGCAGACGTCCTTGTGCGGCACCACCGCATCCTTATCGCCATGCACGATCATGCCAGAGGATGGGCACGGCGCGAGGAATGAAAAATCGTAGAGATTGGCGGGCGGCGCGATCGAGATAAAGCCCTCGATCTCAGGCCGGCGCATGAGCAGTTGCATCCCAATCCAGGCGCCGAAGGAGAAGCCGGCAATCCAGCAGCTCCTCGCCTCTGGGTTGATCGACTGTGCCCAGTCGAGCGCCGAAGCCGCATCCGACAACTCGCCTTGGCCGTGATCGAATGAACCTTGGCTGCGCCCCACCCCGCGGAAGTTGAAGCGCAGCACGGAAAAGTTCCGGTGCACGAACGCGTAGTACACCTGATACACAATCTGGTGGTTCATCGTGCCGCCGAACTGGGGATGCGGATGCAGCACGATGCCGATCGGGGCGTTGCGCTGTCGCGCCGGGTGATAGCGGCCCTCAATGCGCCCGGCCGCGCCGGTGAAGATGATCTCGGGCATGAACAACCTCGATTGGGTGGTTGATCGCGACTCGCGGCGGCTGCCTCAGAGCGCGCTTGACGGCTGCGGCGAGCACACTTAAGTATCTAGAACCATTTCAGATTTTCGCAAGCGGCGTCGCCGACGCCAACCGGCGCTTGCGGCGGGCGCTTTCTAGCACGGGTGCGGGGGCAAAAAGCAAGGGTTTCGCAGCGCGTTGACGCGCCTGAAGCTTGGCGCCACCTCATCGCACCCGACCGAAGGCTATGAACGAGCGCATCTACCTCGATTGGAACGCAACCGCGCCACTGCGCAAAGAGGCGCGCGCCGCGGCGCTTGCCGCGCTCGACCTCGTCGGTAACCCGTCCTCGGTCCATGGCGAGGGCCGCGCCGCACGCCATCTGATCGAGCAGGCGCGGGAACAGGTGGCCGCACTCGTTGGAGCCGCGCCGCGCAACGTCGTGTTCACCTCGGGCGGAACCGAGGCGAACATGTCGGCGCTCGTGCCGACCGCCGCACGCGACCGGCTTTTGGTTTCAGCAATCGAGCACCCGTCGGTGCTCGCCGGAGGGCGCTTTGCGGCAGAAAGCGTGGAGCGCCTGCCGGTGACCGGCCGCGGTGAAGTCGACCTTCATGCGCTCGAGGCGCGGATGGCTGCGCTCGCAGGCCCGGCGCTGGTGTCGCTCATGCTCGCCAACAACGAGACCGGTGTCGTCCAGCCGGTGTCGCAAGCCGCGAGCCTGATCCATGCGGCAGGTGGAACCCTGCACGTCGATGCGGTCCAGGCCGCGGGTCGAATTCCTTGTGATATCAATGCGCTCGGCGCTGATTTCCTCACCCTGTCCGGGCACAAGATCGGCGCGCCCAAGGGGGTAGGCGCGCTGGTTGGGCGCAATGCGGTCGCGCTCGATCCACTCGTCAAGGGCGGCGGCCAGGAGCACGGCCTACGCGGAGGCACGGAGAATGTGGCGGCAATCGCGGGGTTTGGGGCCGCGGCAGCGGCGGCTCGCGCCGACCTTGCGAGCGAGCGCACGCGCATGGCGGCGCTGCGCGAGCGGCTCGAAGCGCGACTCAAAGCCGCTTCGCCCGAAATGGTCATTTTCGGCGCCCAGTCCGAGCGGCTGCCCAACACAACGCTGTTCGCGGTGGCGGGAATGAAGGCTGAAACCGCCGTCATTGCCTTTGATCTTGCCGGGGTTGCAGTATCCGCGGGCGCGGCCTGCTCCTCCGGCAAGGTCCAGCCCTCGCACGTGCTCGCCGCCATGGGAGTTCCACCGCAACTCGCGAGCGCAGCCGTGCGCGTGAGTCTGGGCCCGAGCACCACCGAATTCGAGATCGAGCGCTTTATTGAAGCTTGGATTAAGGTGTCCGGATCATTACTTAGACAGTCAGAGGGCATGGCCGCCTGAAACAAAAGGGTCGAGCTAACCCGGAAAGCAAACGACCATAACCGACTGATCCAACCCGCGGTCCTTGAAACCGCAGCGGAGGGAAGAATGCCGGCCGTACAGCAGACCGTCGATCAGGTGCGCCGGATCGACGTTGACCAGTATAAATACGGGTTCGTCACGGACATCGAATCCGACAAGGCTCCCAAGGGCCTTTCTGAAGACATCGTCCGCTTCATTTCGACCAAAAAGAACGAGCCCGAGTGGATGCTCGCGTGGCGGCTCGATGCCTATCGCCGCTGGCTCACGATGCGCGAGCCGCGCTGGGCGCGCGTGAGCTATGGCCCGATTGACTACCAGAACCTCTACTACTACTCCGCCCCCAAGAAGAAGGAAGGGCCGAAGTCGCTCGACGAGATCGACCCCGAGATCCTCAAGACCTACGAGAAGCTCGGTATTCCGCTGCGCGAGGTGGCGGTGTTGGAGGGCGTGGTCAAGCCCGAGGGCGAAGAAGGCGGAAACGGCTACGGCCGCGTCGCCGTCGATGCGGTGTTCGACTCGGTCTCGGTGGCGACCACATTCCAGCAGGAGCTCGCCAAGGCCGGCGTCCTGTTCATGCCGATCTCCGAGGCGCTGCAGAAGCACCCGGATCTGGTGAAGAAATATCTCGGCACCGTGGTGCCGATTTCCGACAACTTCTACGCCACGCTCAACTCGGCGGTGTTCTCGGATGGTTCGTTCGTTTACGTGCCGCCGGGCGTGCGCTGCCCGATGGAGCTGTCCACCTATTTCCGCATCAACGAGCGCAACACCGGCCAGTTCGAACGCACGCTCATCATCGCCGACAAGGGGTCTTATGTGAGCTACCTCGAAGGCTGCACCGCGCCGATGCGGGACGAGAACCAGCTCCATGCCGCGGTGGTCGAGCTCATCGCGCTCGAGGACGCCGAGATCAAGTATTCGACCATCCAGAACTGGTACCCGGGCGACGCCAGCGGGCGCGGCGGCGTCTACAATTTCGTGACCAAGCGCGGCGACTGCCGCGGCAAGAACTCGAAGATTTCCTGGACCCAGCTCGAGACCGGCTCCGCCATCACCTGGAAATATCCGAGTTGCATCCTGCGTGGGGACAATGCGCGCGGTGAGTTCTACTCGATCGCGATTTCCAATGGTCACCAGCAGGTCGATTCCGGCACCAAGATGCTGCATCTCGGCAAGAACACCACGAGCCGGATCATCTCCAAAGGAATCGCAGCGGGGCACTCCAACAATACCTACCGCGGGCTGGTGATGGCGCATCCCCGGGCGAAAGGCGCGCGCAATTTCACCAATTGCGACTCGCTCCTGATCGGCGACAAGTGCGGCGCTCATACGGTGCCCTATATCGAGGCGAAGAATTCTTCAGCCGTGTTCGAGCACGAGGCGACCACCTCGAAGATCTCCGAGGACACGCTGTTCTATTGCCAGCAACGCGGCCTTTCGGAGGAGGAGGCGGTGGCGCTGGTGGTCAATGGCTTCGTCAAGGACGTGCTGCAGCAGCTGCCGATGGAATTCGCCGTCGAGGCGCAGAAGCTGATCTCGATCAGCCTGGAAGGCAGCGTGGGATAAAAATGAATCTGCTGGAAGTGAAGAATCTGCACGTCGAGGTCGACGGCAGGAAAATCCTTAACGGGCTTGAACTTTCCGTCGGCCGCGGCAGCGTGCATGCCCTGATGGGGCCGAACGGCTCGGGCAAATCGACGCTCGCGCACGTGCTCGCCGGCAAGGAGGGCTACGTCGTTACGCAAGGGGAGGTGCTACTCGACGGCGAGGACATTCTTGCGCTGCCGCCCGACGAACGCGCCGCTCGCGGTCTCTTCCTCGCCTTCCAGTATCCATTCGAAATCCCGGGCGTCGCCACGATGACGTTTCTTCGCACCGCGCTTAACGCGCAGCGCAAGAAGCGAGGCGAGGCCGAGATCTCCACGCCCGAGTTCCTCAAGCACGTGCGCGCGGTCGCTGGCAAGCTCGGCATCGAACAGGAGATGCTGCGGCGCGGCGTCAATGTCGGGTTCTCCGGCGGCGAGAAGAAGCGCAACGAGATCCTGCAGATGGCGCTGTTGCAACCGCGGCTGTGCGTGCTCGACGAGACGGATTCCGGCCTCGATATCGACGCGCTCAAAACCGTCGCGGACGGCGTCAATGCCCTGCGCTCGCCCGAGCGCGGATTCGTGGTGATCACGCACTACCAGCGCCTGCTCAACTACATCGTGCCGGACGTGGTGCATGTGCTTTCGCGCGGCCGCATCGTGAAAACCGGCGACAAGGAGCTGGCGCTCGACCTCGAAGCGACCGGCTACGCTCAATATCAAGAAGAG
>WNFW01009742.1_pt1 | contig 12740 bp, 13 predicted proteins | sample 5400131 | NCBI WGS metagenome assembly WNFW01 (sample SAMN13153362, study PRJNA577476) | soil metagenome | isolation source: 20 cm soil or saprolite under grassland replicate 1 | place: USA:California | collected 2016-06-15 | reverse complement strand
CGGTGATTGACCGGATAGGCGCGAGATGGGTCATTCTCTCGGGAGCCGGACTCGTCGGCATTTCCCTAGTGCTCATGGGGTCCATGACCAGGCTGTGGCATTACGAACTGCTCTGCATCCTGGAGGTTGTGGGCTACGTGCTGGCGGGGCCAATCGCCAATCAAGTCCTCGTGGCCCGATGGTTCCAAGTGCGGCGTGGCCGGGCGATGGGTTACGCGTATCTCGGGTTGGGGCTAGGCGGAGTCGTTTCGCCGCTGCTGGTGCATTTTCTGACGCGAAGCTTCGGTTGGCGCCATGCCCTTGAGGTCGTGGGCCTGCTCATCCTGATGGTGCTCTTTCCGGTGGGGATCTGGATTACGCGCTCCACCCCGGCCGAAATGGGTCTTCTGCCAGATGGGGCGGAAAGCAATGGACCGCCGGAAGAAAAGAACAGCGCCACCTTTTCCTCCGCAAGCGGAGTCGGAGAGGCGGTTCGTACAGCGAATTTCTGGCTCATCCTGGCGGGGTCCACACTGGTGATGGGCGCCATAGGCTCGGTGACTCAACATTTCATCCTCTTCCTCAAAGATCAGGGCTACTCGGCAACCACCGCCTCTCGATACTTTACAGCTCTGCTTGCGGTAGGCCTCGGCGGCCGCGTACTGGCGGGCTATCTGGCGGACCGCTTCAGGAAGAAGAACACCATGGCCCTGTTCTACGCATTGCTCAGCGCGTCGCTCCTCTTACTCGGTATGGCCCATCAGCCTGTTGCCGCCGGGACCTTCGCGCTGGTATTTGGCTTCTCCATGGGCGCGGACTATATGCTGATTCCCCTCGTCACGGCGGAGTGCTTCGGGACCGCGTCGCTCGGCAAACTGCTGGCACTGATCATCATGGGGTACTCGCTCGGTCAGTGGGGAGCGCCGTGGATTGCGGGAAGAATCTTCGATTCGCAGCACAGTTATGAATTAGCATGGAAAATCATGGCCGCGGCGGGTTTATTGGGAGCCGCCGCCATTTACGCCGTCTCGGACCGGCGTAACACAAAGCACGTATGACCGGGAAAAAAAGCTTACAGCTCAACGACAACCAAGCCCCACGCCTTGACGGCGTTGGTAGCGTCAGATAGCGTAAAATGATTGCGTGGTTCCTTTTGAGCCGCTGGTGAGAACACCGTGAGAATTCTGTTTGTGGCATCGGAGGGGCTGCCGTTTTCAAAGACGGGCGGCCTGGCGGACGTCGTGGAGGCGCTGCCGAAGGCGCTGGTGGTGCAGGGCCATGAAGTGGCGGTGGTGTTGCCACGGTACCGCGGGACGAAGGCCACTGCGGTGGTGATGCCAAGCCTGACGATTCCAATGGGTGGGACACGGCTGCGCTTTCCGGCGATAGCCGATGGCACGCAACTGAATGGCGTGCGCTACTACTTTGTGGATGACCCGGAGTATTTCGATCGTGACGGATTGTATGGCGGCAGCAGCGGAGATTATCCGGACAACGGGGAGCGGTACACGGAGTTCTGCCGCGCGGCGATCGAGGTAACCAAGCATGTCTGGCCGGCGGATGTGATTCACTGCCATGACTGGCAAACGGCGCTGGTGCCCGTGCTGCTGCGGACGTCTTACCGCGATGATCCGTTGGTGAAAGATATTCCAGTCGTGTTCACGATTCACAACATGGGGTACCACGGGCAGTTCACCAAGGATGTGCTGGACCGCGCGGGAATTCCCCAGGGCGTATTTCATACCGGCGAGATTGAGTTTTTCGGGAAGGTGAACTTGCTGAAGGGCGGGCTAGTTTATTCGGATTATTTGACGACCGTCAGCAGGAAATATGCGGAAGAGATCCAGACACCGGAAAATGGACACGGACTAGATGGCGTTGCGAGAGGCCGCGCGGATCGGTTGGTGGGAATTCTGAACGGCGTGGATTACGCGGCGTGGAATCCGGAGAAGGACAAACTCATCGCGGCAAGGTACTCGGCGAAGGACTTGAGCGGGAAGCAGGTGTGCAAGCAGGAGCTGCTGGAATTGTTTGGATTGTCACACGATCACCTGGAACGGCCGCTGATCGGGATCGTGTCGCGCTTCGCGGATCAAAAGGGTTTCGATTTGATTGCGGAAAAAGCGCACGAACTGATGCGCGAAGATCTGGTGTTGGTGGTGCTGGGAACGGGCGAGCGCAAATATGAAGACTTGTTCCGGTCGCTGGCGGCGGCCTATCCGGGCCGCGTGGGCGTGAAGATCGCTTACGACAACGCGCTGGCGCACAAAGTCGAGGCGGGGGCCGATATGTTCCTGATGCCTTCGCGCTACGAACCCTCGGGGTTGAATCAGATGTACAGCTTGAAGTATGGTACGGTGCCGATTGTGAGAGCCACCGGCGGGTTGGACGACAGTATCGAGCCGTTCGATGTGGAACACGGCACAGGGACCGGGTTCAAGTTCAAGGAGTATACCGGCGAGGCGCTCTTGTTTGCGATTCGGCAGGCGCTGCATCATTACATGGATGAGCGGATCTGGAAGCACATCCAGTTGAACGGGATGGCCAAGGATTTTTCATGGAAGACGCCTGCAGCGGAGTATGCGAAGCTGTATGAGGCCGCGCGAGTCCCTCGCGGATTATCGTCACAGGCACAAAGCTCAGGAAAGGCCGCTCCTGGCGCCGGACAAGCGGGCCGCGGGGCGGGGCAGACCCCTCAGGCTACGGGGCAAGGCGCAAGAAACCAAAAGCCTGTTGGAACATCTAATTAGGTTGATTCAGAGAGAGAGGCGGCGGCCAGATTGGCAAGCCGCTGAGGACAAAGAACATGGCTGACAATACAATTCAAACGGCAACCGATGGAAATTTCGAAGCCGAAGTGCTTACGGCCAGTAATTCGCAGCCGGTGATGGTGGACTTCTGGGCGGAATGGTGCCGTCCGTGCCACATGCTCGCGCCGACGGTGGCGGAGATCGCGCATGACTATGCGGGCAAGCTCAAAGTGATGAAGTTGAACGTCGATGAGGCGATGAATTCCGCGGGCCGGTATCGCGTTCAGGGAATTCCCACGTTGCTGCTGTTTAAGAACGGACAGGTCGTCGAGCAGATTGTGGGAGCGGTTCCGAAGGAGCAAATCACCAAGGCGCTGGAGCGGCACATCGCGTAAATTTAAAGGCCATTGAGGGGCGTCCCGATCCGATCGGGGCGCCGCGATTTTTCGATGGCCTCCATCGTTTCGCCTACCACTGCGAGTAAGAGTCCTGACATAATCTTGGCACCAGCTTCGAATAAATTCTTGCGGCGGAGGAAGAGTGCATCATCTGCATCGCTCGCAGGCGGAAGAGCAGGACCCACTTTCTCCGGCAGCTGCGCCGCCCAAGCCCCACCCTCGAATCTTCTTCTGGTGCGTGGCCCTGGTTTTGGGACTGTTACACGTGTGGGCGCACCGCAATGATGTGTCCCCCGACAGCATTTCGTATATCGAAATCGCCTGGGCCACGGCTCGCTCTGGTTTGCAACAGATTGTCAACGCCTACTGGAGTCCGCTCTATCCTTTTCTTCTGAGTCTCGTTTTTCGGCAATTTCATCCTCCGGTGCAGTGGGAATTTACGGCTGCGCATCTCCTGAATTTTGCGGTGTATCTTGCGAGCCTCGCTTCCTTTGAGCTGTTTCTGGAAGAATTAATTCTGCAGCGGCAAGCTGCCTGTGAATCACACGAGAAATCTTTGCATGTTTCGCCGCGAACCGTGTGGATCTGGGGATACGTATTTTTCCTCTGGGCTAGTTACTTTTGGCTGGGTCTGGCCTGGGTTACGCCGGACCTTTGCGTTGCCGTGCTGGTGTATCTCGTCACCGCGCTGTTGCTTCGCATCCGGCGCGGCCGGGGCAACTGGCTCGAGTTTGCGGGACTTGGCGCATTGCTCGGCCTCGGCTACCTGGCGAAAGCGGCGATGTTTCCTTTGGCCTTCGTTTTTTTGCTCAGCGCTTTCTGCCTCGGCTGCATCGCGGGAGCTTCTTTTCGTACCTCGGCTCTCCGCACGCTACTGGCGAGCGTAGTGTTTGCCGGGTTTGCGCTGCCACTTGTCCTGGCACTCTCGGCGACGAAAGGACGGCTGACATTTGGAGATTCCGGACGCATCGCGTACACGGAATATATTGATGGGGCCACAAAAATAGTTCATTGGCAGGGAGAGCCATTGGGGGCAGGAAAGCCCGCGCATCCGACCCGCAAGATTTTCTCCGACCCCGAGGTGTTTGAATTTGCCTCTCCGATACCGGGCTCGTATCCGCCATGGTATGACCCTTCCTATTGGTATGAAGGAGCGCGTCCGCATTTCTCGTTGAAGGGACAATTGTGGGCCTTGTTCCGGGCGGCCAACCTGTATCTGAAGATATTTTCGAAGAGCGGCGCGCTTTGGGCGGTGTTGTTGGCGGTGTTGGTCGTCGGGAAAAGGGCGCTAGCCTGGGGACGCTTTGCTACAGGTGCGTGGCCCGCGATATTGCCTTCGGTGGCGGCGCTCGCCATGTATTCGCTCGTGCTCGTCGAATTTCGTTACGTCGCGCCGTTCGCGCTGCTATTGCTGATCTGGATGCTGGCGAAAATGAGGATCGTCGTAGGGGCGGAGCCGCAATTGCTGAGACGATTCCAACTCGTTATCGTCCTTGCACCGGCGCTCACCATGGCGTGGCCAGTAACGCGCGATGTGTATGATGTTATACGCAACAAGCCTTATGAGCCGTGGGTGGTTGCGCAACAACTTCACTTCATGGGGATCGCACCCGGGACGGACGTTGGTTGCCTCCGGAGTTCTCGTGACTCTGATTGGGCGCATTTGGCCGGTGTGCGGATCATCGTGGAGATCCCCTACACCGAACTGCCGCGTTTCGTCGGCGCGGATACCGCTCGAAGGCAGCAGGTTCTCGCGCTGTTTACTAGCGTTGGGGCTAGAGCGATCATGACCAGGAATGCGGAAGCTGCCAACCCCGTGGACGGTTGGCAGCCGATCCCGGGAACGCATTATTTTATCTGGCAGCAACCGTGGCTGATCGCGGCGCCGGAAAAAAAGTGAAGAATGTGGCGGGAGTGAAACCACAAAGACCATGACGGAAAACCAGCAGATCACCAGAATGCGTTGTGCATGGGCGAAAAGCGAACTTAACATCCCCTATCATGATGAGGAATGGGGCGTGCCCGTGCACGACGAGCGCAAATGGTTCGAGTTCCTGGTGCTGGAAGGGGCGCAAGCGGGATTGAGCTGGGACACGATTTTGAAGAAACGCGCGCGGTATCGCGAAGTGTTTGACGGATTCGATCCGGAGAAAGTGGCGCGCTACGACAAAAAGAAAGTCCGCGAGTTGCTCGGCGACGCCGGAATCATCCGCAACCGCCTTAAAATCGACGCCACCATCAGTAACGCCCGCACCTTCCTCGAAGTCCAGAAAGAATTCGGCACCTTTGACGCCTACATCTGGCGCTTCGTTGGCCGCCAGCCCAAACAAAATGCCTGGAAAACCCACAAACGCCTCCCTGCAAAGACCACGGAATCCGACGCCCTCAGCAAAGATCTGCAAAAGCGCGGCTTTCGCTTCGTCGGCTCAACCATCTGCTACGCTCTCATGCAAGCCACCGGCATGGTAAACGATCACCTGGTCTCCTGCTTTCGTTTTGCCCAGCTTAAGAAGTAGAATCACCGCTGACTCCTCAAGGCTAGGGGTATCAACTGGATGGCCCGATTTACCGATCGCGCGAAGTGGCTCCCGCTCCTTCTTGCAAGCGGTGTGTTCCTCTGGGACTTCGCCGCATTGCAATGGGTTTTCGCGCATGAGCCGGGCATCACGGCGCGCGTTGTCTTCTATTTCGATGTCGCACTCCTGCCGGGTACGCTTCTGTTCTCCCCAACGCCAGCAATTTTATTTAATTGCAGCCTGGCCTGTCTGATTGGCTTGGTCATTTGTCTGGTGCTGAAAGAGCGTGCGAATCATTCTAAAGCCTGAATTGCGCTTGCTTACCTTGATCGCGGGCGGCGACGTATCGCGCCGCGCCCTCGAAGCACTTGCCCAGGAAGGCTATCGCGAGCATGCGCTGGCCCTTTACCAGGTTTCAGAAATGCTGGGGTTGTCCCGCGTAGAGACGGAAGATTTTCTGGGGCAACACCAGGTTCCACTTTCCGCGATCGGCGAAGCCGATCTCGATCGCGAGGAGGCCTTGTTTGAAGCGGCGGCGCGTCGCCGCCCGCGCTAGCCGTTCCGCGGCAGGATTGCTGTCTCCAACACCACTCCGCTTCGGTACCTGATTGCCATAGACCAAGAACATCTGCTCGGACAACTATTCGAAAAGATTTTTGTGCCTAACGCGGTTCACGCTGAATTGACCAATGAAAAGACTCCGGAAAAAGTCCGCAGATGTGTCTGCTGGCTTCCCGGGTGGTTTGAAGTTCGCAGGCTGCAACTGACCTCACCCGCATCGATCCCCATAAATCGGCTTCAAGGCCAGCGAGAAGCCATCCTGCTTGTGGAATCGCTTCCGGCTGATGTTCTTTTGATGGATGAACAGACTGGGCGGACGATCGACCTGGGTCGGAACTTGGCTCTTTCCGGCACACATGGTGTCCTTGAAGGGGCTGACACCATCGGGCTCATGAGCGATTTTCCACTCGTTCTCGGGTTCTTCATTTCATCGGAACAACAATTGTTACAACCTCATCGTGCGCGACGAGGGCCCAAATAACTCATCGTGCGCGACGAGGGCCCAAATAACTGAACTATCCCTTGCTTGCGTTGAGGGGGCGAGCTTACGATAAGAACCTGCCGTTTCTTGATGTTTTCCATAGCAGTAAAGGTGAAGTGAACGCGAATTAGTTGAAGTGTGATTGGGGAGAGGGAATGGACAGGCAAGAATGCCTGTCCCGCCTTGGGGGGAAAGTCTGCATGAAATCGGTGGTCGTGGTGGGCGCGCAATGGGGCGATGAAGGCAAAGGCAAGGTGGTGGACTACCTTGCGGGATCGTTTGACTACATTGCGCGCGTCGCGGGCGGCCACAACGCTGGGCACACGGTCATCATCGGCAAGGACCGCTACGTTTTGCAGCTGATTCCGTGCGGAATTCTTCGGCCGAAGCAACAAGCAGTGATCGGAACGGGCACGGTGGTGGATCCGGCAGCGCTGGTAGCGGAAATTGCGACGCTCTCCAAGGCCGGGATAGATGTGAAAGGGCGCCTGCACGTCAGCAATCGCGCACACCTGATTTTTCCATATCACCGGGAGCTGGACAAAGCCGCGGAAAGCGCGCGCGGCGCGAACAAGATTGGCACGACCTCCCGCGGAATCGGCCCGGCCTACGAAGACAAAATGGCGCGGCGCGGGCTGCGCATGTGCGACCTGCTGGAGCCGGAGTTGTTTCGAAAGAAAGCCGCGCACGTGGTCGCGGAGAAGAACCGGCTGGCGAAGGGCGCCTACGGCGCGGACATCGACTTTTCGCATGAAGTGGAAGAGACCCTGAAGCTGGGCGAAAAGATTCGCGGGTACATTTGCGATACGGCGGAACTGTTGAACCGCGCAATGGACGAGGGGAAGTCCGTGCTGTTTGAAGGCGCGCAAGGAACAATGCTGGACATCGACCATGGAACGTATCCATATGTAACCTCTTCGAGCGCGACCTCCGGCGGTGCGGCGACGGGCGTGGGGGTGCCGCCGACAAAGATCAAGCACGTACTTGGAATTTCTAAAGCGTATACGACGAGAGTGGGTGGCGGACCGTTTCCGACGGAGATGCCCGATCTCGATGCGAAGGAAGTCCGCGAACGCGGAAAAGAATTTGGCGCGGTGACAGGGCGGCCGCGGCGCTGCGGCTGGCTGGATTTGCAGGTCCTGCGCTACGCGAAGATGATCAATGGGATCGATTCGCTGGTAATCACCAAACTGGATGTTTTTGATACGCAGCGGGAAATTCAAGTGTGCGAGGGCTACAAGTACAAAGGAACGCCGCTGAAGGAAATGCCCGCGCTCGCGGAAGAATACGAGCACGTTACCCCCGAATACAAGACACTCGCTGGGTGGAATGAAACAACGTACGGCGTGAAAGACGCCGCAAAACTCCCAAAAGCTGCGATCGACTATCTGCGCTTCGTTTCGGATTTTCTGCAGGTCGAGATTGGAATGATTTCCACCGGACCCGAACGCGACGCGACGATTGTGCCTGCGGGAACACTGCTGGCGCGGTGGTTATAGCCAAGGGCCCAAAGATCCACACCATGCTCAGCTACGAGCAAGCCCGGAACAAAGTCGTCGAACAAGTTGGGAAGAGGAAAGGACCACGCGCAACCGCCGTTGTGAGCGTGTGGGATGCGCTGGGACTGGTGCTGGCCCAGGAAGTTCAGACGGACCGCGAATATCCCCCGTTTGACCGCTCGACGCGGGATGGGTACGCGGTTCACTCGAAAGAAGCCGCGCCGGGCGCACAACTTAAGTGCGTGGGAGAAATCAAAGCCGGCGACACGGTGAGGGAAGCACTGGCCGCGGGAACCTGCTTGCAAATCATGACGGGCGCCGCGGTTGCGGCAGGCGCGGATGCGGTCGTGATGATCGAACACACCAGCCGGGAAGGCGATCTCGTGCGATTCGAACGAGCGGCGCAACCCGGACAGAACATCGTGCCAAGGGGAAGCGAGGCGCTAGCCGCGCTGACCATTTTGACGCCGGGCATGCGGCTCGGATACGCGGAGCTGGCCCTGGCGGCACAAGTCGGTGCGGTGAACCTGCAATGCGCGCAGCGGCCGCGCGTCGGAATTCTATCCACCGGGGACGAAGTAGTATTGATCGACGAAACACCAGGAGAGTTTCAGATTCGAAACAGCAATAGCGTCTCGCTTGCCGCGCAGGTTCGAATCGCGGGCGGCGAGCCCGTAGTCCTGGGGAATGCGGCGGACCGCATCGAGGATTTGGGAGAGAAAATAGAGCGCGGGCTGAAGGAAGACACGCTCGTGCTGTCGGGCGGCGTCTCAATGGGAAAATACGACCTCGTTGAAAGCGTGCTCAAAGCCATGGGCACGGAATTCCTTTTCGATGCGGTGGCGATCCGGCCGGGGAAGCCGGCCGTGTTTGGAATGTGCCAGGGCAAACCGGTGTTCGGCTTGCCGGGGAATCCCGTTTCGACGATGGTGACGTTCGAATTGTTTGTGGCGCCCGCGATTGATTTGTTGAGCGGTGCGCAGGCGCGCGCGTTGCCGTTGGTCGAGGCGCGGCTGGCGGAAGCATTGAAGGAAAAACCCGGGCTGGCGCATTTTTTGCCCGCGCACGTGGGGTGGGGTGGCGGGGTACCGGAAGTGAAAACGTTGAGGTGGCAGGGCTCGGGCGATATTGCCGCGCTTTCCAAGGCGAATTGCTTCCTCGTGGTGCCCGCAGATCGTGAAAAGATCGAGATCGGTGAGAGTGTTTCCGTGTTACTGAGGAAGGACGCGGTCTAGGCTCACGGGTATGGCAAAGCTTTCGCACTACGGACAGAAAGGCGAAGTGCGGATGGTCGACGTGTCGGAGAAAGCAGTGACGACACGAACGGCGGCGGCGCGGGGTTTTGTGAAGATGAAGCCGCGCGTCGTGAGCGCGGTCCGGCGGGTGAAAAACCCGAAGGGGAATCCGCTGGAAGTGGCGCGGATCGCGGGAATCGCGGCCGCAAAGAGGACCGCGGAATGGATACCTCTTTGTCATCCACTGCCGCTGACGCACATTGATGTGACCGCACGGCTATGCCAAAATGGCGTGGAAGTACGATCCACAGTGACCACGGCCGCCCAGACGGGCGTGGAAATGGAAGCCCTGGTTGCCGTTACCGCCGCGGCCCTCACAGTTTACGACATGTGTAAAGCCCTCGATAAAGGGATGGAAATCACGGACATCGTTCTCACCGAGAAGACCGGCGGGAAGAGCGGGGACTTCCATCGGCGGAAGTCTGCGCGGAGGCGCGCGCGATGAGCACCGCAGCGCACAAAACGGTAAAGCTGCTCCTGGCGGATGATAACCCGCTCGTGCGGGAGTTGATCGTGAAGGGGCTTGAACCGGTCTGCGAAGTGGAGACCTCCACGGACGGCGCGGACGCCCTCTTGAAGGTCGTCGACGCGCCACCCGATGTGATTCTCTGCGATTACAAAATGCCCGGCCTGGACGGCCGGCAACTCTTCGAGAAACTGCGCGCGCGCGAGTCGACGCGGCACATTCCATTTTTGTTCATGGCCAGCCGGCCGGACATCGAAGAGCGTCTGAGGCCGCTGGTGGATGGTGTCGAGGATTTCATCACCAAACCATTTTTGATTAAAGATCTGGTACGCATCACGAAAAAAGTTGTGGATCGCTTGCACCTCGAAAAACTGCAGAAAAAGGCGTCACGACCGGGCGTCATTCAAGGACGGCTGGAAGAGATGAGCATGATCGACCTGATGCAGTCGCTGGAGATGGGGCAGAAATCGTGCCGGTTGATCGTGCGGCAAAATGGCGCGCAGTGTGAACTGTATTTTGCTAGCGGCCAGTGCCGCGACGCCAAGATCGGTTCGGCGGAAGGGGATGAAGCCGTTTATAAAGTTGTGTTGTGGACGGCAGGAGAATTTGAGATCGATTTTAACGCCGCGAATGCCTCGACAAAAACGACCACGACGCGCAACACGACTGGCCTGTTGATGGAAGCTATGCGGCTGATGGACGAGGCCAATCGCGATACGGTAGGAGCGCCGTGAGTCTCCCGAAGAAACCTTCCTAATGCGCGTCGCGGTCCTTACCATCAGTGACTCCGTGACCAAGGGCGAGCGCGAGGATTTGTCCGGCCCCGCTGTCGTCGCGTTTTGCCGCGGGCTGGGCTGGGAAGTCACCTCGTCATTGCGCGTGTCGGACGATCCCGCAAATATCCGCGAGCAGTTGCGCGCCCTGGCGGATTCCGGGCGCGTGGACGTGCTCTTGACGACCGGCGGTACGGGGATCGGACCACGAGATAACACGCCGGAGGCCACCCAGGCGGTGGCTGACCGGATGGTGCCGGGCATTTCAGAAGAGATGCGCCGCAAGGGCCTGGAACATACGCCGACGGCCGTGTTGTCGCGCGGCGCTACAGCGGTGCGCTGCAAAACGCTCATCGTCAACCTGCCGGGAAGCCCCAAAGGCGCGGTGGAATCTCTCGAGGCCGTGGCCCACCTACTGCCGCACGCCGTGAAAGTCCTCCACGGGGCACGGCACGACTAGAGTTCCATTGGCGCTTACCGAGTCAAGTCCTGAGACGTTCTGTTCGGAGCTAGTTAGCCGTTGAACGGATGCTCTTTTCCGCCCAGCGTTGCCGCACTGCAGCCAGAAATTTCTCTTTGTCCTTTTGCATTAGCCGCACCAGCGTTTGATTACCGGTATCTTCGTGCCCGGCTGCCCACAGGACCATTTCCGTGAGGACCGGCGCAAGATCGATTCCTTTCGTTGTGAGCGAGTAAATCAGCTTTCGCCCATCCGATGGATCTCGCTCGGTGGTGATGATTCCATGAGCTACCAGCTTCCGCAGGCGATCTGCCAATATGTTCGTCGCGATTCTTTCGTAGGACTCCAAGAATTCCTTGTAGCTCCGGAATCCCCGGAGCATCATGTCGCGGATGATCAGCAACGACCAGCGATCGCCCAAAATCTCCACGGAAGCATTCAGCGGACAACCCGACCGCCGCTTTGGACTCGACGTCTTCTTTGGCATAATTCGACGGTAGCATATTTTCACTTGCATTTCACAAGTAAGATGGGCACACTGCCTCTCGTTATGCGGGCGATCCTTAGTCTATCTTACAAGGAGTAAGTTATGAGCGGAGTACGGGTTCTGGTTGGCACACGCAAGGGCGCGTTCGTCCTGACGTCGGACGGCAAGCGCGAACGCTGGGGTGTAAGCGGCCCCCATTTTGCAGGCTGGGAGATGTACCACGTCAAGGGCTCGCGCGTCGACCCCCATCGGCTGTATGCGTCGCAATGCAGCGGCTGGTTCGGGCAGATCATTCAGCGGTCCGATGATGGCGGCAAAACTTGGACGCAGCCGGGGACGCCGCCGGGCGAACGGACCACCCCAGAGGGAATGCCGAAAGGCGAGAGCAACAAGTTCGTGTACGACACCTCCGCGCAAACCGGCAAACCCCTCACCACTCATCAGTGGTATGACGGCACACAGCATCCGTGGGAGTTCAAGCGCGTCTGGCATCTCGAACCGTCGCCTACCGATCCGGACACCGTCTACGCCGGAGTAGAAGACGCCGGCTTATTCCGCTCGACCGATGGCGGACAGAACTGGCAAGAACTCGCCGGACTGCGCGGCCATGGCACAGGGCCCAAGTGGCAGCCCGGCGCCGGCGGGCTGTGCCTCCACACCATAATTCTCGATCCGAAGGACCCCGGCCGGATCTACATCGCCATCTCGGCCGCGGGCGCCTTCCGTACCGACGACGCCGGCAAGACCTGGCGGCCGATCAACAAGGGACTGCATTCCCAATATATCCCAGACCCGAATGCCGAGATCGGCCACTGCGTTCACCACGTCGCCATGCACTCGTCTCGCCCGAACGTACTCTTCATGCAGAAGCACTGGGACGTGATGCGCAGCGACAACGCCGGCGACTCTTGGCAGGAAGTCAGCGGCAACTTGCCCACCGACTTCGGCTTCGTGATCGACGTTCACGCCCACGAGCCGGAGACCATCTACGTCGTCCCCATCAAGAGCGACGGGGAGCACTTTCCGCTCGATGGCAAGCTGCGCGTGTACCGCAGCCGCACGGGAGGCAACGAGT
>WNFW01002408.1_pt1 | contig 12742 bp, 12 predicted proteins | sample 5400131 | NCBI WGS metagenome assembly WNFW01 (sample SAMN13153362, study PRJNA577476) | soil metagenome | isolation source: 20 cm soil or saprolite under grassland replicate 1 | place: USA:California | collected 2016-06-15 | reverse complement strand
TGAAGCGGTGGGTCACGCCGACGGTCCAGCTAGCCATTGTCGTCGCAAACCCGGACCGTTGTCCTTTGAAATCGACGATATAGTCGATCGGTCGAACCGAGAGAACCTTTTTTGCGAACCTCCATTCGGTGTAGTTGACAATGCCGAACGCGGGAGCATTCCCCGGGATTGGCGCACCGGGGCCCACGTTTTGAAACCAAGAATGTGGGGGACCGTTGTTTACGGTCCCGCCGACGAGCGCGTGCGTCTGGAAAATGTAATAGCCTCCGTCGAGGTCAGAAGCGTCCCTGCCTCGTTGAATCTGTGAGTCCAGGTCAGATTGAATTGTTGCAGGTTATCGTGTCCATCCTTGAACTTGCCTCCCCAAGGAATCGATACCACCCCATAGGGAGTCGTTGTTGCTTTTGGATACCCAGCGAGCCATAGCCGTACCGTTGGGTGAGCTGCACCGTTCCAATGTGCAATGTCGTCGCCCGCGTGTATCCCGAAAAGGATCGACCATTGATCGTTTAGTTCTATGGCTGCATTGATGCCCGTCTGCGTGTAGCAATCGAACGTGAACATCAGCGAGTGCGTGTACAGGTAGTTGTCGGGAGCGAGTTGCGCTTCAATGTCCGGCGGAGAAATGTACCGGCCAAATTTGATGACCATTCCTTGCGCTACGTTAGGAATGTAAACGAGTCCATAAGCTTCCACTAGATCGAATCCGTACAGACGATTGGGTTCAGGAGTTGTCCGCTAAACCATCCTTGCGCCTTCGTCCAGCGATAATCGATGCCATACACGGGGCTGAAGCGAAATCCCCAGTCCACGTGATTCCTTTGCACGGTGTCCGGAAGGCGTTCAATGCGCACTACGGCCTGGTCGAGCTCAAGCTTGTTGGGGGCGATGGCGTACGATTCAGGAATGTTTGATTTGTTGGAATGCTGAAGTCGAATCCAGCATTTACCCAGCCATACACTTTGATCCTGTTAGCCTTGAGTGCTGGAAATGCAGACCAAAGAGCCTTCTCTAGCGGATATTCGGGATCCGTGTCGGGCACGCCGATGAGTGGAGTAGGCCCAAGATATTCTGAGCCCGGAAATAACGGATCAAGCGGGGCCGTAAGAGCGCGACGCTTCTCCTCCTGCGGCGCGGACGTCTCCGTAGCGGCTGAATCAGATTGTCCTATCGTTTCTGTTTTCGCCCTGCCGAGCGTCTTGGGCTGCTCGTCTCTTGCAGGCACCGTTTTGGATTCATCGTCCGCGAATGCAACACCAGTGGAGAGACTTCCGGAGAGAATCAAGGTCAACAACACGCGCACGAACTTCCCCTTGCGGGCAACTAAACGCATTCTTGTCTCCTAGCCTACGGCCCGCTCTTCGTGAGCCCAGAACCGTTCGCGAAGAACTCTCTTGAGGATCTTGCCGGAGCCGCTTTTCGGTAGTTCAGTATCTGAAAACTCGACACGGCGGGGGATCTTGTAGTTGGCTAAGAATTGCCTGCAATGGCTGGTCAGGTCGTTCGCGCTCAGAACCATTCCGGGCTTCAGCACGACGCAAGCCGTCACGAGTTCACCCCATTGGGGGTCAGGGATTCCGAAGACCGCCACTTCGCGAACCGCGGGATGTTTGTAGATGACCGCTTCGACCTCGCCGGAGTAAACATTTTCGCCACCTGTGACGACCATGTCTTTCAGGCGGTCAAGGATGTAGAAATAGCCGTCCGAATCCTGATAGCCGATGTCTCCCGTGCGAAACATTCCGTTTCGAAACGCGAGAGCGGTGTCTTGCGGATCGTTCCAGTAGCCCCGCATGACATTGGCGCCCCGTGCGACCAATTCCCCGTGCTGCCCGACTTCCACTTCCTTTCCTGTTTCGTCCTCTACTCGTAGGTCAATTCCTGGACAGGGCCGCCCACAAGATAAGAGCTTGCCCTCGAGATGTTCCTGATCTCCAAGACCTGTGAGGAAGCCGGTCTCGCTGAGTCCATAGCATTGGAGAAGTTTCACGTTCGGCAGAAGCTTTCTCGTCCGATGGACAAGCTCCGGCGCCATTGGAGAGCCACCATAAGCCAGGACCTCGAGACTGCTCAAGTCATACGACTTTGCTTCGGGGAACTGTGTCAGCAGGTTCAGCATCGTCGGCACGAGCACCGCGTGGGTTACCCGTTCGCGCTGGACCAACTCACAGAAACCTTGCGGGCTGAACTTTGGAATCGTGACTTGGCGCGCACCGAAAGCCGGTGCTGCGAACATGGCGGGAAAATCGGCAATGTGAAAAATCGGTGCCGCATGCAGATAGACACCTCCTTCTCGGTATCCCATCCAATAGCTGAAGTGGTCGACGTTCGCCAGGATGTTGGCGTGACTCACCATGACGCCCTTCGGCCGACCCGTCGTGCCACTGGTATAGATGAGAGCGAGAATCGCTTCCGGGTCATAAATAGGATCTGGACAGGACTCATTCCGAACGTCGAAGGGCTTTTCATCCAGCACGAGTTGCCACTGAAGCTGCACGGCCGGTCTCGGGAGCGAGGAATGCCGCACCAGCCCGCGTGGTTTTGCATCAAGCAGAACTCGATCGATTTCGGCTGCGGAGAGCCGTGCGTTTATCGGGACTGCAGTAACGCCGAGCCAGCTGCAGGCGTAGACCAACTCGATGTACTCAGGAGAATTCGGCAACAGAAGCGCGAGGCGGTCGCCCGCCGCAAAGCCGTTGGCGGCGAGCGCAGCCGCAATGTTCTGGACGCGCTCGTGGAGCGCCTTGAAAGAAACAGCGGCACCGTCGACAACCAACGCCGTGCGTTGCGTGTAATACCGGGATGCCCGACCGAGCGAATGAACGTAGATCATGTGCCCCTCACCGCGCGTGACACTTGCGCCCCTCTCACCTCGTGAATGCAACGGAATCGACTGAACCTGGGAGCATCAAAATGTAGTGGTTCTCCGGTCGCAGGTCTTATGCGTTTGCCTCCGAAATTATTGGCTGCGTTGTTGGCTCAGCTTGAGTGCCATATTCGGAGTATTTAGTCCTCAGCTTGAGAAGTCCCATTAGTACCTCATTTTCTTCTTGAGCGAGCTGCTCGACGGAGCGCCCGCCAGCTTCGCGCATTACTCCATCGACGACGGTCTGCTTCAGCTCGGGCGTGATGTTTGGAGTTCCAAGCGCCTTCATCATGCCTTGTAGTGGATCCATGAGATGCTCCATGAAGTGTCGGATCCCGCCCGGGCCCCCGCCCAGGTGCCATTGCAGGCTTTGCCCCATTACGCCCCAGCGAAGCCCCGGTCCATAGCAAACGGCCGCATCCGTTTCCTCTACACTCAAAATGCCCTGCTCAATGATGTAAAGCATCTCTCGATAGAGCGCGGCCTGGAGTCTGTTCGCTACGTGCCCGGGAAGTTCCTTTCGCAGGTGAATAGGTTTCTTCCCGATCGACGCATAAAATTCCATCGCGCGTTGGATAGCTTCGGGCGATGTCTTAGCTCCTCCAACCACTTCGACCAATGGAATGACGTGTGGAGGATTGAAGGGATGCCCGACGACAATGCGCTCGGGATGCTTACACTTGGATTGCATGACGCTTGGCGTTATTCCCGATGAACTCGAAGCAATGAGCGAATCAAGAGGAGTGGCCTCATCCATTTCAGCGAACAGTTTCATCTTGAAATCCGGACGCTCGGGTCCGTTCTCCTGGACCAAGTCAGCCTTGGATAGTGCCTGCTTCATATCTGTCGTGAAGGCTAGGCGATCACGGCTTGCACCTGGTTTGAGGCCCGTGCTTGAGAGTAACGTCCAGGCCTCGTCAACGTACTTGCGTAAGCTGGCTTCTGCGTTCGGCGCCGGATCGGTTGCGATCACGTCCAATCCACGAGACAAGTAATAGGCTGCCCAACTCGCGCCAATCACGCCCGTACCGACGATTGCTACATTCCGAATCTCCCTGTTCTTTGCCATGCAATCCTCCTTAAAGTTGTTCAAGTTTGAGATAAAATCGTTTGTGCTATTTAGACTTCTACCTGCCTGCAAATGCCGGTTTGATGGCTGCGTCCGCTGCGGGCTTCGCAAGTTCCGCTCCGTGGTGATTCACAATTAGCCGGTCACCCCTCTGCCCTGTAACATAAGTCCATACCCATTGGAGAAAAACGCTCAAACGGAGGCTCGACGTGGCGAGGAATTGAAGGTGCACGGCGGCCCAAGTGAGCCAAGCCCCGAACCCGCTTATTTGCACCTTGCCGCTTTGCAGCACAGCAAAACCCTTGCCGACCACAGCCATGGTGCCCTTGTCAAAGTAGCTAAATGGACCAGGAGGGCGGTTACCTACGACGCGGCTGCGAATCAGCTTTCCGGCATAACGTCCTTGCTGAATCGCTACCTGAGCAACCCCTGGCAGCGGTTTGCCATTCTGGTCAAGCGAGGCCGTATCGCCCGCCACAAAAATCTCGGGGTGTCCGAGCACAGTAAGATCTTTCTGAATGCGTACTCTCCCTGCGCGATCTGTTTCGACGCTGAGCCACTTGCCCGCCGGCGAGGGTGCGACGCCTGCTGTCCAGATCACCGTTTTGCTTGCGATGCGCTCGCCCGCGATTACAATGCCTTCCGCGTCGATTTGATCGACACTATGTCCTAGCCGGACTTCGACTCCCAAATTCTCGAGTCGTTGCTTCGCGGCTTTGGAGAGACTTTCCGAAAATGGCCCCAAAACTTTCGGAGCCATATCGACGAGCACAATTCTTGCCGAGGCTGGATCGATCCTGCGGAAGTCAGATTTCAGTGTGCTTCGGACGAGAATGGCGAGAGCGCCGGCCATTTCCACGCCGGTGGGGCCGGCGCCAACGAGAATGAAAGTCAGCAAGTCCCGATGCCGGGCGGTATCTTCCTCGGCCTCTGCCGTTTCGAACGCCTGCAAGATCTTGTTTCGGGCTGCCTCGGCATCCGCCAGACTCTTCAATCCCGGTGCGTACTCCGCAAATTCATTGTGACCGAAGTAGCTGTGACTAGCGCCCGTCGCCAGGATTAGATAATCGTAGGCAATCGGTACGTTCTGCCGGTCGGCGTCGCTAACAATGACGCACTTCTGATCCTTATCTACCCCTGTCACTTCCCCCATGATTACTGTCGTGTTCTTCTGATTCCGCAGAACGCCGCGGATTGGCGTCGCAATCTGACCGGGCGTCAGCACCGAGGTCGCCACCTGGTATAGCAAAGGCTGAAACAGGTGGTGATTTGTGCGGTCGATCAAAAGAATTTCGGCTGGCGTGTTCTTCAAAGCCTTGGCGGCGGCTAAGCCGCCAAACCCCGCGCCGACGATGATAATTCTTGGTTGCGACATCTCTCCCTCGATTCAATTCAGCCGATCTGGAACGAGAGCTTCCGGTACTGCGACCTCTCAGCTTTCATATTTGAAAGACAGCAACAAGCGCGTGCGGTATGTCTGCACTTTGCCGGCCTTGACAGTCATGTCCGTCTTTACAACCTCTGCCACGCGCAGATCCCGCAGCGTGCGCCCGGCAGTCTCCACTGCATTCTTCGCCGCGTCTTCCCAGGACTGCGTACTCGTGCCGATGACCTCCACGACTTTGTAAACCGTGTTTCCAACTCCAGCCTGTTTCGCCATGACTCGCTCCTCTCATTGGTTTTACCGACGCCGCACACCGACTAGGCGGCAGTTGCCGAGTTTTTTGTCCGCGTGAAATCCGGCCGGCGCTTTTCTATGAACGCCGTGAATGCCTCCTTCGCATCGGCCGAGCGCACCCGCACGGAGAACTCCTCATTCTCCAATTTTGCTGCTTGCTCTAGCTGAGCACGGACAGGCTGCCTCATAAGTCTCTTGCAGGCTTGGAGCGCGATGGTGGGTTTCTCAGCCAACTTTTGCGCCGTCTCCGTTGCCGTTGCCAACAGTTTTTGGTCCGGCACGACGCGAGTAACTAGCCCGAGTTCCCCTGCGCGCTGCGCATCGAAAGGCAGTCCCAACTCAATCAGCTCCGCCGCGCGCAGGTAGCCAATACGTGCGGGTATCGAATAGCTGGTTCCGAATTCCGGCACGAGCGCCAAATTGATGAATGGCATCTGGAACTTCGCACTCTCTCCCGCGTACACGAAGTCACAGTGGGTCAACATTGTGGTCCCCCCGCCAATGGCGGCGCCATGCACCGCAGCAACCACCGGCTTTTCAAAATTGATCAGCGCGCCAATCAAGTGAGCTTGTGGACTCTCGCCTGGTCCTGGGGGGTTCCTCATGAAGTCCTCCACATCATTTCCCGCACAGAACGAATCGCCGGCACCATGCCAGAGCACGACACGTATGTCGTCGTCCTTCGCGGCGGCGTTGAGCGAGTCCGCGATGGTGACGTACATCGCTGAAGTCATGGCATTCTTCTTCGCCGGCCGGTTGAGCTGGACCCGCAAGATGCTTCCGGAGCGTTCTGTAACAATGTCACTCATCTTCCACCTCGGGTAGCGGCCGATTCCAAATTCGAAGGGTGCGGGATTGTGCCGCTAGCACGAAAACCGTCGATATCGCCAGCGGTGAAACCAAGTTCTTTCAACACCTCGTCGTTATGCTCGCCGATTCCCGGCGCGCGCCTGGCAGGTACCTTAGTAACACCGTGTACTTGAATAGGACTGCTGATGGTCGAGCTCAGCTTCTCGCCGGCTCCTTCGAGCGGAACGACGATGTCATTCGCGCGCAATTGCGGATCATTAACGACTTCCTGCGGCTCACGCACGGCGCCGAACGTGATCTGAGCGCCGCTGAAGACTTCGTACCAATGCGACATTGGCTGCGAACCAAAAATCTCATCGAGCATTGAGGTCAGTTGCGGGCGGTTCTGCGCCAGCTTGGCAGGATCGGAGAATCGCGGATCTTTTAGGATATCCTCACGACTCAATGCTTTCAGAATCACGGGTACCTTGTCCGGAGTAACTACGAGAACGAACCAGGTGCCATCGGAAGAGCGATACACGTTCAAAGCTGCATTTGCGGGATGCGCTCGATCGTGCAGCCCATAGAAATTCGCACCGCATAGAGCGGCCTGGATGAAGACACTGGCCGACCAAATACCTGCCGCGAGGAGCGATGTCGTGACGTAGGATCCTTTGCCGCTGCGTTCGCGACGATAAAGCGCGGTCGCAATCGCGGCATAGACGCAGACCGCAGTCGCATTGTCACCGCTACCTGCCACCGGCCAGGTCGGCGGCGTTCCAGCATCGCGCGTCATGAATAGCAAACCACTTCGCGCCCAGTAGGCCGTGAGATCGAATCCCGGAAGAGCGGCGTCCGGACCTTTCTCGCCGAAGCCGGTGAGATCGGCATAGATCAGACGCGGATTCCACTGCGCGACATCGTCATATTCGAGCTTCAATTTCTTGCGCGCGGGATGCGGTGTGTTGACGATGAACACGTCGGCCCACTTGGCTAACCGCTCGAGAACCTGCTGCGCGCTCGCGGCTTTCAGATTGAGCGCAACGCCACGCTTGTTTCGATTCGCCAATTGGAAGGGATAAGGCTCTTCCGAACGCGGCTGCGGAGGGATTTTCTGTCCGATTCTCCACAGCTCTCCGTCGGGCGGCTCGACTTTGATTACATCCGCACCGAAGTCGGACAGGATCGTCGCTGCGCTGGGCCCAGCGATGAAGCTCGCGAGGTCCACGACCTTTAGTCCTGAGAATATGTTTTCGTCTGGCATGAGTTTCCTTCTTTCCTCTTCTGACCGGGAATTTCAAAACAAGGCTCGAACCCGCCCTGCGCTAGCGTCCCTGGAACTTCGGAGCACGCTTCGCAAGGAAGGCAGATGTTCCTTCCTTCTTGTCTTCGGTCCCGGCGCAAATCGCGAACAGCGAAGCTTCCAGGAGGAAGCCCCCCGCGAGGCTCGTGTCTAATCCTTTGTTTACCGCCTCGATGGAGTACTTCACGCCGACGGGTGCGTTGGAAATGATCTGGTTGAGAAGGGCTTCAACCCGCGCGATCAGGTTGGCGCCTGGAACGACTTCATTCACCAGGCCGATGCGATAGGCTTCTTGCGCGTCGATGATTTCGCCTGAAAGAATAAGTTGCAATGCGCGGCCCTTGCCGATCAACCTGGGAAGACGCTGCGTTCCGCCATAGCCCGGCATTACGCCGATCTTCACTTCGGGCTGACCGAACCTAGCAGTTTCAGCGGCTATTCGAATCGTGCTGGCCATCGACAGTTCACAACCACCACCGAGCGCAAAACCATTCACAGCAGCGATGACCGGCTTGCCGAGGTTTTCAATGAGGTCAGTAAGCGCCTGGCCGGACCTCGTTTTCTGTTCCGCCGTGAGCGGAGTATCGTTGGCCATTTCGCTGATGTCCGCGCCGGCCGCAAACGATTTGTCCCCCGCTCCCGTGAAAACGACCCCACGCACCTCGGAATCGTCGCGGGCGTCTTCGAACGCGGATCGCAATTCGGAAATGGTTTTCGCGTTCAGAGCGTTCAGTACTTTGGGTCGATTGATGGTCACATAGGCAATCGGGCCCTTTTTCTCATACAGAACGTTCTCAAGTTTCAAAGCAGAAGCCGGCGAACTCATGATTCTCTCCTCGTAATTGGTAAGACTGATCGAGCCAGACTAGAGACTCGCAGGCAGTTCCGCGTACGCGATTCCAGATAAATTTCCTTCGGCGAAGACGATATTTTTCTTATTCGATCCGTCGAGATTGGCGCTGTAAACGGACCCGCCCAAATCAGTCAGGAACATACGTTTGTTTTCGAGATCCAACGACAGCCCGATTCCTTCCATCAAGTGGTTAAAGACAATTTCCGGTTCTTTGCGCTTTCCGGGCACCGCATCCATGGCCGCTCGATTCACTGTGTTTCCGCGAGGCGGATCACCGCGGTCGGTCCAGTAGATCAGCCGGTTGCCGAGGTCGAGGTCAAGATCGATTGGCTCGGGCAGGTTGTCGTAAAGAACTTCGATGTCCTTGCGGTTTGCCGCAGTTTGACCCCTTGGGACTTCGAGGCTTGCGCGGAAGATGCGTCCCTCGCCCGCGTTGTCATTTCCTTTTTGTGTCCAGTAGAATTTGCCGCCGTTCACATCAACCGCGATACCAACGCACCAATTCCTCGCATCAAGGCGGTCGGCATCTCCATGACCCGTTTCAACGAGCGTTTCGATGTTCGAGCCGTCGAGATTCGCGCGCATGACTCGCATTCCTTCGCGGTCCGACCAGTAGAGTTTCCGGTTCTTCGCGTCGAGCTGGAGCTGCTTGGGAGTCCAAGTCGCGCCGGACGGAACAATGTTCGTGACGTTTGTGCCATCGAGGTCAGCACGATCAATCGTGCCGTCGTTGGCTTTGGGATTTCCCATGTTTGTCCAATAGATATGGCCGCGCGCGACGTCAACCACAATGCCGTCGGGGAGTTGTCGGCCTTCGTTGACGATGGTTTTCAAGTCGGAGCCATCGGGATTCGATGTCAGGATGCGACCTGCGGAGAGATCCAAAAAGTACAAACGGGCCACAGTCTTTGCGGCGAGCTCTGCTGTTTCGGACTTGGAAGCTTTAGAAGACGACATAGAATCTTTTATTCCTTTCTCTGTTGCTTTCATTTATGAACGTCGTTTCGGCAGAAGTGCTCTAATCTGGCTAGATGAAAGCGCTGAGGCCGGTAATGGTCTTGCCGAGAATCAGGTTCTGCATCTGGAAGGTGCCCTCGTAGGAGTAGAGAGCTTCCGCATCCACGAAGAACCGCCCGACGTTGTACTCAGCGGCGATGCCGTTGCCGCCGAGCAGCTCACGCGCCCACGCGACCGTCTCGCGACATTTGGCGGTAGTGAAGGCCTTGGCAAGCGATGCATGCGCGTCCGTCATCTTGCCTTCGGCCTCGAGCTGGGACATGCGCACCAAGAGGCACTGCGAAGCGGTGATGTTGGCGAGCATTTTGGCCAGGAGGTCTTGCACCATCTGGAATGAGCCGATCGGCTTGCCGAACTGCAACCGCTCCTGGCAGTACTTGAGCGCATTTTCGTAAGCGCCCATGGCACATCCTGTTGCCTCCCAGCCGACCATGAATCGCGTCATTTTCAGGACGCGCGCCGTATCTCGGAACGATTGATCGTTTTGCAGGCGGTTTTCTTCCGGAACGCGGCAGTTCTCCATCGTGATCAAGCCGTTCTGCACGACCTTGAGGGCGATCTTGTTCTGAATTTTTTCGACCTTGAAACCGGGTGTGGTCTTGTTCTCGACGATAAACGCCTTGACTTGGTCGTCGGCGAGATCGCGCGCCCAGATGATCGAGATGTCGCACCAGGGAGAATTGCCGATCCATTTCTTCTGGCCGTTGAGGACCCAGGTGTCCCCGTCACGCTTGGCCGTAGTCGTAAGTCCGCGAGAGGCTCCTGAACCGACGAGAGGCTCGGTCAGGCCGAAGCAGCCAATTTTTTCCCAGCGGGCCATTGGCGGAAGCCATTTTTGCTTTTGTTCCTCTGAACCGCCCAGATAGATCGACCCCATCGCCAGGCCGCTATGCACACCGAAGAAAGTGGCGATTGAGGAATCGATGCGCGCCATCTCCATGGCGATTAGGCCGAATAGCTGCCCACTTCCGCCTCGGCAGCCATACCCGGTCATGCCAACGCCGCCGATATTGAGTTCCTTAATCCCGGGCAACAACTCAAATGGGAAAGAGTCCTCAACCCAATACTTCGTGATGATGGGCTGGACTTTGGTTTCCATGAACGTGCGCACCTGCTTCACGACCGCCAGCTCATCGGCGGGCAGAGTCTCTACGAGTTGGTAGAAGTCTGAATTGGGCTGAGGAAGTGCTTTTTTGATTTCTTTTGTTGGGCTCGCCATGAGGTTTTCAGTTGCTCCGTTTGCCTTGTGTCTGTGAACGGCACGCGGACTAGAAGCATCCTGTCAGCCAAAGATGTTGTTGGCTTAGGTCGCTGAAAAGAGGCACGTTACTTTTTCCGGGATGGTTCAAGCTGCAGAACCGATGTCAAAACGTTCACGGAATTGCCAAGACTTTGACGAAGCGGAGAATTTCAAAAGGGCGTGAGCGGATTCCCGTCTGTTGAGTATGTTCTTGAACCACAGACACAAAGGTGTCGAAACGAACCGATGATAGTGGGGAAGGCAAACCCGTGCTGGTGGTCAATTTGGACAGACTTCTCTACGAGCGCAGGGTTAGAGTCCGCGCAAAACGTGCCCGAGCTTGTTTCGTTTTGTTGTCAAATAGCGCAGCGTCGAAGGGGACGCTGGAATCTCAAGAGGCAGCCATTTCGTAACGGATAGCCCGTAGCCTTCGATGGCGACGAGCTTGCGGGGATTGTTGCTTAAGAGGCGCATGGAATGCACGCCAAGGTCTCGCAGGATCTGCACGCCGATGCCGTAGTCTCGTTGATCGGGCTTGAATCCAAGGCGTTCGTTGGCCTCTACGGTGTCGAGTCCTTCATCCTGCAGGCCGTAGGCCCGAATCTTGTTGGCCAAGCCAATCCCTCGTCCTTCTTGGTTCAGGTAAAGCAGCACTCCACGACCTTCCGTCGCGATCCGACGCAGGGCTTTATCGAGTTGAGTGCCACAGTCACAACGAGCGGAACGCAAAACATCGCCGGTAAGGCACTGAGAGTGCACCCGCACGAGTACGTCCTGCCCGTTTCCTACCTCGCCGCGAACAAGAGCGACGTGAGTTTGCTTGTCGATCTGATTCTCGAACGCGTGAAGACGGAATTCTCCGTATTCGGTTGGCAGTTTTGTGGAGGCCACGCGCTTTACCACCGACTCTGTACGCATCCGATAGGCAATCAGGTCGGCGATGGCGACGAGTGGAATGTCATGTCGCCGCGCAAATCGACTGAGTTGTGGCACCCGAGCCATGGTGCCGTCCTTGTTCATGATTTCGCAGATGACGCCGGAAGGATGGAGGCCGGCTAGTCTGGCCAAGTCAACAGCCGCTTCGGTTTGCCCGGCACGTGCGAGCACTCCGGCACTCTTTGCGCGCAACGGAAAGATGTGACCAGGACGAGTCAGATCCGAAGGCCTTGTAGCCGGACTAATTGCGGCGAGCACGGTGGAGGCGCGATCGGCGGCCGAAATTCCCGTGGTTGTACCTTCCTTCGCCTCGATGCTGACACAAAAAGCGGTTTCAAATCGCGAGCTGTTGTGAGGGACCATGAGTGGAATTTCGAGCGCATCGAGATGCTCGGGTGTCATCGCCAAACAAATCAGTCCGCGGCCATACTGCGCCATGAAATTAATGGCTTGCGGCGTAATCTTCTCAGCGGCGACAGTGAGGTCACCTTCGTTTTCGCGACTTTCATCGTCGACAACAATCACCATTTGCCCCGCGCGTATGGCCGCAATCGCATTCTCAATGCTTGCGAATGAGCGTGTACGGGTGTGGGGTTCTCTAACAATCTGAAGTCGTCGTCTCATGAAGAGGGCCCTCCGCGGCCGCTGATATGGTCCGTTGTTTTGAAGGCAAGACTCCAATTAGCGGCGGTGCTCTTCTTTCGAGAAAGCGGAACGCCCGAATGGTGGGTGGCAAACAACTGATCGGCGGACGCCAGTACGACCAGAATCCAGAACATTTCGGCAACCAGTAGATGTGTCATTTGCAGCCAGACAGGTGCCAACAGAATCACGTTCATTGCGCCGAGCGCAATCTGGCCAGTCAGTGTCACGGGAAGAAGGGACATCCATATGGAGCGCTCTTGCTTTCGCCAGAACGCCTGAAGCAGCCACAAAACATAGAGGGAACCGATGACCACGGCGATAGGATGGAGAACCCTCAAGCGCAACA
>WNFW01002407.1_pt1 | contig 12742 bp, 7 predicted proteins | sample 5400131 | NCBI WGS metagenome assembly WNFW01 (sample SAMN13153362, study PRJNA577476) | soil metagenome | isolation source: 20 cm soil or saprolite under grassland replicate 1 | place: USA:California | collected 2016-06-15 | reverse complement strand
GAGGCCGCGCATCGCGCGCAACCGGATGTGGCGGAGTGGAGCGTTCGCACCGCGGGTATTCGTCTCGCGCTCGGCGATACGGCACAAGCGGATTCGCTTCTCAACGTTGTCATCGCTCGCACGCCACGCCCCGACGCGTTGCTGATGCGTGCGCTGCTGGCGGCGGCGCGTAACAAGCCGTCAGCCGCGATGGCGCTCAGGGAGGCGCTGGCCGCGGGTGCGGACACCGCGCAGGCACGCGCCGCACTTTCGTTGCTCGCCGTGCGGGGCTCCCGCTGGTCGGAGGCCGCGATCCAGGCGCGCGGTGCACTCAGCGCGGCCGAAGGCACGTTCCACCATCCCTTCCCCGGAGAATTCCTCTCCCAGGCGCTCGGCCAGATTGCCCTGGACGCACCGGCTCCCCAGGCCGACAGCGTGCTCGGCTACGCGGCGGCACGTCGTCCCGGCTCGGCGCGGTACCGCGAGCTCGCCGCGGTCGCTGCCCTACGTGCGGGACACTGCGAGGAGGCCGCTGCGAGCTTCGTCGAGTTGTTGGATTTCGCGCTACAGCGTGACAACGGTCCCGCGCTGGTCCGGGAATGCTGGGCCGGTCAGGAGCCTACGGTGGGGACTGGGACCTCGGCCCGCGGGGCTGCTGCAGGGGGGAAGGCGAAGCACTGAGGACGTCGCGGATCTCGCCCGCGGCCGCAATGACGTGATCCACATCGCGCGACAGCGCGCGCGCCTGTTGCGTCGCGTGCGTCAGATCGCTCAGCACCGCCGCGACGCCGGCAGACCGCAGCCGTAGCAAGTCGAAGCGCACATTCTGCATGGCGAGGACGCACGATTCGATTTGCTCCTCGACGTTGCGCCGCCTGCTGAGCAGATCGCTCAACGCCTGCCGGTTCCGCTCGAGCAGTGAGAGCTGTCGCTCGCGCTCGCTGCCCTCTTCGTAGCGCTTCACCGCCTCGATCCGCACCTGGATTCGCTCCAGCGCGCCATCGTCGACGTCGGCGCTCATGCCATGCAGCATCCGCGCGAGCTCCTCGGCGCGCTTGAGCAGCCCGTCGACCGTCGCCACGACGTCGGGCAACAGCTTTCGCTCCGACGTCGGGACGCGCTCCATGATCTTGAGGATCGCTTCCCGATCGTTGCGCACCTGCCGGACCTTGTCGACGTTGTGCCCGAATTCATCGGCTTTGGGCGGAGGCAAATTGCGTTGCCCTCCGCCGAAACCGCCCCTCCCCAGCGCCTGCTGCGCGTCGGGCGCGGCAGGACGGTTCAGGACGTCACGCCAGGAATAACCCGACTGCCACAGCTTCATGTACTGCGGCAGCAGGCCAAAGGCGGCCCACGGGACGGTCACGAACAACGACCACCCCAGGCCGCCGCCTTGAATCATGTCGATCAACATCAACCCGCCACAGACCGAAGCCCAGGAGACGAACCCGTCGCGGAACTTCGCGACCATCTTCGGCTCGCCGGCCGCCGTCAGGTCGGACTTCGGATCTCGCTTCGTGGACCGGCTCACGCGGCGCCGTTCCAGGGGGCGGCCACCGCCGGAGAGCCGCGCCGGGGGTCCACCCCCGCCACCCCCGCCCAGGCGCGTCTCACCGCGAGCCGCGCCTGCCCCGCCGCTGGTGCGGCGCGATGGGCGGTACGGCGGCGCGGTGCGCGATTCGAGCGCGCGACGCAGCGCGTCTGCTGTCGGCCAACGCGCTTCCGGTTCTTTTTCGAGCGAGCGCATGACGCACGACGCCAGATCGTCCGGGCAGGTCGGTGTCTTGTCCTGGAGGTTGGGTGCTTGCTCGGTGATTTGTTTGAGCAGCAATCCCGGAACGGTCGGCGCCGAGAAAGGCAACTCACCGGCGAGCATCTGGTAGCCGACGACGCCCAGGCTGTAGATGTCCGAGCGTCCGTCGATCTCACGATCGCCCGCGGCCTGCTCCGGGCTCATATAGTGCGGTGTGCCGATCGCGACACCAGTGGCCGTCAGTGTTCCGGGCCCCGTGGTCGAAGTCAGCGCCTTGGCGATTCCGAAATCGGTGAGGACGGTCCTGCCGCGGCTGCCTTCGAGCAGAATGTTGTCCGGCTTGACGTCGCGGTGGATGATGCCGAGGGCATGTCCCGCTCCCAATGCATCAGCCGTCTCCATCATGATGCGGCGGGCTTCTTCAGGCGGCAGTCGCTCGCGGCGTTTGAGGCGCGCCGCGAGCGACTCACCATCCACGTAGGCCATCACGAAATAGACGAGGCCGTCCGGTCCTTCGCCGACGGAGTGAATCGGCACGATGTGCGGATGGGACAAGCGCGCGGCCGTTTCCGCCTCGCGCAGGAAGCGGATGCGGATTTCCTCACGGAAGGCGAGCTCCGGCGGCAGGACCTTGACCGCCACCTTCCGCTTGAGCCGCTCATCCCGCGCATGGTAGACGACCCCCATCCCGCCGCGGCCAATCTCCCCCTCCAGGGTAAAGGAGGAGCCAAGGGCCTGGCTGAGCCGCTGCGCCAGCAGGTCGGTCATGCCGTTCTACAATTCATTCGAGGTCAAAAAGATACTCTTCAAGCGTCGAGTTGGCAGCCAAGCGCCGCTTTGGCGGCGTAATCCGGAACGGACCTGCCGCCACCGGCGTTTTTTGGTGGCATGGTCGGTGCATTCCGCATACCGGAATACAAGCCACGCAACTTACAATCGGAGATGCCAATGTCAGACCGGATGACTCTGCCTGTACTGCCGCTACGCGATGCCGTGTTGTTTCCGGGCGTCGCGACGCCGATCGGTGCGGGCCGTCCCGCGACATTACGTGCCATAGAAGCCGCCCTCAAGCAAGCCGACCGCAAGGTCTTCGCCGTCGCCCAGAAGGAGAACGTCGATCAGGTATCCCCCGGTGTGCTCTACACTACCGGCACGATCGCGCGCATCAGTCAGGTCCAGCGCAATCTTGGCGGTGTCCAGCTGATCCTGCATGGCGAAGGCCGCGGTACCGCCGTCCACTATTCCGAGACCAACGGCTATCTCGAAGCCACTGTTCGCGAAACGCCCGATCTTCCTCCTCTCAATGAGAAGGATGCTGCGTTCGTAGCGTTGCACCGCGAGGTCCGCGAGCGCGCCGCGGAGCTGGGGCAGAAGTCGGGCCTGCCGTCCGAGGTCGTACAGCAAGTGCTGCAGGGCGTAAGTGATCCCGGCGCACTCGCCGATCTCGTTGCCGGACATCTCGATATCCAATCGCTGGAGCGGCAGCAGCTGCTGGAGACGCTGGCTGTGGAGGACCGGCTGCGCCGGGTGATAGTCCACGTCCAACGCCAGATCGCGGTGCTCGACGCGCAGGAAGACATCAAGTCGCAAGTCCAGGAGGAGTTGGGCGAGCGGCAGCGCGAAATGCTGCTGCGCGAGCAGATGAAGGCAATCCGCAAGGAGCTGGGTGAGGAAGGCGAGGCCGCTGACGCGGATGATTTGAAGAAGCGCCTTGACGCACTCGAGCTGCCGGAGGCTGCCCGCAAGGAAGTCGATCGGGAGCTGGCACGCCTCGAGCGCGCCGGTCGCGAATCGATGGAAGCGCAGGTCATCCGGACCTATCTCGAAACCGTCGCCGAGCTGCCCTGGAGCAAGCGGGCGGATGAGTCGCTCGATCTGAAGCGGGCGGCCGAGATCCTCGAGGAGGACCACTACGGGCTTCAGGATGTCAAAGATCAGGTGCTCGAGTTCCTCGCGGTTCGCCAGCTGCGCCAGCGCCAGCCGAAGGAGGTAGCGCCGGGGAATGAGGACGACCGCGCCGCGCGCGCGCCGACGCTGCTGTTCGTCGGTCCGCCGGGCGTCGGCAAGACCTCGATCGCCAAGTCGATTGCCCGCGCGATGGGCCGGCCGTATGTCCGCATTTCCCTTGGTGGCGCGCGCGATGAGGCGGATATCCGCGGCCACCGCCGCACCTACGTCGGTGCCATGCCGGGCCGCATCATCCAGGGGATGAAGCAGGCCGGTGCGAAGAACCCGATCTTCCTGCTCGATGAGGTCGACAAACTGGGCATTTCCTTCCAGGGAGACCCCGCGGCGGCGCTACTCGAGGTCCTGGATCCGGCACAGAACGACTCGTTCACGGACCATTACCTCGGCGTGCCGTTCGACCTCTCCGAGGTGCTCTTCATTGCGACCGCGAACTTTTTGCAGAGCATTCCCGGACCGCTGCTCGACCGGCTCGAGACCGTCAACTTTGCGGGCTACACCGAGCGTGAAAAGCTCGAAATCGCCAAGCGGTACCTGGTGCCGCGACAGCTGCGCGAAAACGGCTTGCTGGCCGGGCAGTTGACGCTGAGTGACCGGGCGCTGAGCGAGATCATCTCGAGCTACACGCGCGAGGCCGGCGTGCGCCAGCTGGAACGCGAAATCGGCAAGCTGGGCCGCAAAGTCGCCCGCAAGATTGCCGATGGGGCGGTGGAGAAGGTCACGGTCGGACCGCAGGATATTCCAGACCTGATCGGCCGGCCGAAGGTGCATCCCGAGCGCATGGCCGGCGAGGATCAGGTCGGCGTGACGACGGGCATGTACTACACACCGGTGGGCGGCGACATCATGTTCGTCGAAGCGAGCGTCATGCGCGGCAAGGGGGAGCTGGTCCTCACCGGACAGCTCGGTGACGTCATGAAGGAATCGGCGCGCGCTGCGCTCACCTATGCGAAGTCGCATGCCGAATTACTCGGGATTCCCGAAGGCGCGTTTGTCGACACTGACATTCACGTGCACGTGCCGGCGGGTGCTATTCCGAAGGATGGCCCCTCCGCAGGCGTGACGATGGCGACTGCGCTCGTCTCGGCGCTATCGCGCCGGCCGGCGCGCCACGACATCGCGATGACGGGCGAGGTCACGCTGCGTGGCCGCGTGCTGCCGATCGGCGGGGTCAAGGAGAAGGTGCTCGGTGCCGTTCGGGCGGGAATCACGTCGATCATTCTGCCGAAAGAAAACGAGCGGGATCTCGAGGATCTGCCGGAGGAGGCCCGCAAGACGCTCGATGTGCACCTGGTGGAGGAATTGGGCGACGTACTGAGCCTCGCATTGCGCGGCGCCCGATTCGAGTCCGGCCATCTGATCTTCGAAACCGAAGCGCCACTCGGGCTAGCGCGCGCTCACACCGCCCACAACTAGCTCGACCGCTGCCTCGCGCCACCGCTCGCGCAGCGCCGGTTCATCGGCGCCGAGCGGCCGCGCGCTGGCAGCGACTACCGCTTCCAAGCTGAGGTAACCCACCATCAGTATCAGCGCCTGAGCGGCGGCGAGGTGCGGGTCGAGATCGTCCCGCACCTGGCCCAGGCCCTGACCTTCGGCGAGCAGCACGACCAGGCGATTAATGGCGGGCGCGAAGGCGGCTGCCCCCCCTCCTCCCGGGCGGCTTCCCTGTCCCAACAGCGCGACCATCTGCGGATGGCGGGCGAGAAACTCGAATTGGGCTTGCAACGTGAGCCGCAGGCGTTCGAGCGGCCCCCCGGCAGGGAGCGACAGACTGGTCAGAGCGGTTTCCAGCTCACCGGCGGATTCTGCGAGAACCGCCTGGAAAAGGCCGCGCTTCGAGTGGTAGTAGTAGAACAGCAGTTGCTTGTTGACGCCCGCGCGTCGCGCGATCTGTTCGACGCGCGCGCCCGCAAAGCCGCGCCGAGCAAACTCCTCGCGGGCCGCCGCGACAATTCGTAATGCCCTATCATTACTTAACTTAGGTGGCATCTCGCGATTTCATCAACCGTTCGGTTGATGAAATCTAAGGCCCGTCGTCTGGCGCCGCCACTGGCCGGGCGGTTGGCTTCGGCGCCGCGGGCCAACTCACACCCAAATCGTTCCAGTTCAGGATCGTGTTGAACACGAGCGCGAAGCTCCCCTGTGTCTCCCACCGCCAGAACGGACGGATCGCGAACAGTACGACGTGCCCCTGACCAACGGGGGCATCGAGCACCGCGGGGCGACCAGCCAGCTCCTCCCCATTGACGAGCAAACCCGATAGCCGCAGCGAGTCACGCTTCTGATGAAAGCTCAGCACCACCCGCGGCCGCGTTCGCGCCTGCTCGGCGGTCAGGCCTGCATCCTGATCCTCGGGAATGTCGGTGCTGGTGTCCAGCTGGAAGAGCGGCACCTGGTTGAAGTAGACCGCCAACGTGTCGGCATATCCGTACGCAATCGGACTGCGCCCGTCCTTTAGGACGGCACGATAGATCCCGCCCGATGCCCGCAACTGCCGCGCGGGGCTGATGTCGACGCCCCGGGTCACGCCGTAATCCGTGAACACGGCGGATGTTCCGCCCTCCGTGATCGCCACGCCACCCGCGTCTATCCACTGGCTGAGCGCGGTCATGCCCTCGAGGCCGATGCCGGGGCGCACGTCGTCCGTCGAATCCACTCCGCCGAGGTTGGGCGTCTCGGCAGTGCGGCGCCACGGAATCGGCGGGCCGTTCATCGGCAACCCGTTCACGATTTGCTGCGCGTTGTTGCTGACGTACGGAAGCATGAGCACGTTGAACTGCTTCAAGAGGTCGCGTTTGTTGAGCTGCTGCACGCTCAGATACGTGTACGGGATCCCCAGGACATCGAAGGCGTACCGCACCCACCCCTCATTCTGCGTGTTGAGCCAGGAGTGCACCAACGCAATGCGGGGCACGTCCAGCTCGTGCCGCGCAACCTGTGGTGCCGGCCGCACGCCGGTGACGCTCAAACCGAGCGACTCCGCGGCTTGGGTGATGCGGCTGTCCGCGCCGTCGCCTGCTGACACGATCGTTGTCCCACGCCCCCAGGTCCGTCGATCGACCGTAAACGAGTCCTCGCTCGCCCACATCCGGACATCCCGCAACGCGAAGCGGAATTGGATCAGCCCGCTCTCGGTCGTCGGCGCGATCAGATACGCCGCGGGAGCCCGGACGCCGGTCACCTGACCTTTCACACGCGCATCCGCGGTCATCAGCGTCGCGGGCGCGCGCAACACGCTGGTGTCGTTGATCGCATGGAGCGCGACGTTACGCACGTACTGCAGCGTCCAGCCCGTATCATCGTACGGCCGTGGATCGTCGGGGCCGTAGTCCTGCTTGCTGAAGTAGCTCTTTGCGAGCGGGCCATACGGCTGGTCGAGTCGCACGATGTAATCACCCGCCGCGACGTCCATGCCTGCCGCTTGGAACGGGCGATCGGCGCGTCGTACCTCGATGCCGTGAAAGCGGAGCAGGTTGACGAGATTCGCAGCCTCGACCGCACGCGGCTGGCCCGCGGGAATGTGATACGCGTTCGGTCCATCCTTCGCGCGCCCGCGCTCGACGGCGCGCACGCCCTTGCGATAGAATTGATCGAGGTAGCGGCGCCCGTTGCGCGCCATGTAGTTCAACGCGATGAGGAGGGCCGACTGCTGGTAGTTGATGTTGTTGCGGATGCACCAGCGCACCCCGTTGAGCGGCGGATTGGGACGGAACCACTCGATCGAGGTCTGTCGCTCCGGGAGCTTGACGGTGTGGCAGTCGGCGCCGCGCGATGTGTACGTCTCGTAGAAGCGGCCGATGGAGTTGTGGCCGTTCGCCACCCAGAACATGTAGTTCGGCGTCCAACCGTCGTAGAAGTCGTGGGTCCAGACTCCCGGCAACCCGCGCCTGGTCAGCTCGGTGATTTCCTGAAACGCCAGCTCGTGCCATTCGCTGATGACGATCGGATCAAGCTCTCGGTTGTACGGTCCCGTTCCTGTGGAGGTATAGAGGAAGGGGACGGACTCGTGGAGATCATGCAGCACTGTGGGGTGCCAGGCGAAGAACGTGTTCATCATCGTGCGCGTCAGAACCTGCGACATCACCATGCCGTCGCGATTATTGTCGTGGGCCGTGTACTTCCCCCAATAGATGAGGCCGGGCCCGATGTTCTTGTTCGCCTTCCGGTAGCGGTAGATGTCCACCATGCGGTCACGGCCATCCACCTCGGTCACTGGCGTGATGAGTGTGATGATGCTGTCGCGAATCTGCCGGATAAGTGGCGTGTCTTCCGTCGCAAGCCGGTAGGCGAGCTCCATCAGCATTTCCGGCGAGCCTGTCTCAGGCGAATGGATAGAGCCCGTCGCGTAATAGATCGGCTTCCCCGTCGCGATCAGCCGCTGCGCCGAATCGGCGGTCAGCCGTCTCGGGTCGGCCAATGCCGCGGTAATGTCGCGATAGCGGTCGAGCTGGGTGATCGTCGCCGAATCCGCGATGGCGGCCACGATCATGGGCCGGCCCTCATCGCTGGTCCCCAAGTCAAAGACCTTCACCCGCGGCGATGCTTCATCGAGCGCCCGGAAATAGCGGGTGATATCCGCGACGTACGACAGCCGGCCGACCGTGCCGGGCACGTAACCGAGGACCTTGAACGGGGTCGGTACGCGGGGGTCGGCGGGCAGATGGTCGGTGAGCTCCGTGTTGAATCGGGGCTCAGTCGTCAGCTCACGGATCTTGGCGGTGTAGGCGGAGTCTAGCGGTTGCTGGAGCGCGAGGAGCGCGATAACGGCGTGGACCATGCGACGTTCTCCGGAATGCGGGACAGACCTTCCTTGAGGAAATCCAGCAGCAAGCGGTTTACTTGATCGGGCGATTCCTCGGGCGCGTCATGGCCGCTGTGCGCCACCACGACGAACTCGCTGCGCGGCAACTCGCGCGCAAACCGGCTGCCGTCGCGCAGCGAAATCCACCGGTCGGCGTCGCCCCACAGGATCAGCGTCGGTGTCTGCACTGTGCCGAGGCGTCCGTCGAGGCTGTCGAACCTGAACTCCCGGAGCACACCTCGCAAGGCACGCCCATAGTCCCGATCCGGAACGGGGGCGTAGTACTGATCGACGTCGGCTTCGGTGACTTTGCGGGGCTCGGCGAACGTCGAGCGAAGAATCCGGCCCGTCGCCCAGCGTCCCCGGAATGTCGTGGCGACGGCGCCCAGAAATCGCCAGCGCGCGATCTTCAGGACGCCGGGCCACCGGACGCCGTAGCCGGCCGCGTCGATCAGGACCATGCCGCGCACCCGATCCGGATTCGCGAGAGCGACCTCGGCAGCGATGGCGCCGCCCATCGAATGCCCCACGAGGACCGCGCTCGAGATGCCGAGCGAGTCGAGCAGCGTAACGACCAGACGCGCATACGCCGCGTTGCTGTATCCGTGCGCCGGCTTATCCGAGAATCCAAACCCGCGATTGTCGAACGCCACGCCGCGGTAGCCGGCCGCCACGACTGCCGGCAGCGCGTATCGCCAGCCATACAACGATGCTCCGATCCCGTGAATGAACACCACGGGCGTCCCGTTGCCCGAATCGATCATTCGGAGGCGCGTGCCGTCGATCGTTCTGTATTGAGCGCGAAACGGCGTCCCGGCGGGATAGCGCCTCGCTTCAGGAATCGGGGCAGCACGGCAGGCGCTGGAAAGCAGCAGTACGCAGCTCACCATCAGTCGCACGCTCATGAGACCGTCTGCAGAGCGCGTCGCGCGAGCTGCACGACAAGGGGATGGGAAGTCCAAAGGCCGGCGATGGCCTCTGCTTCGCCCGCGGTGATCACCAGCTGAGACTCGTCGATCACGAGTATCGTCGCGTCCGGTGCATCCTCGGCGGCCGGCGTGATCCAGGAGGGCGGGTCCGGCGGCAGGTCACCGCGGATCAGCAACTGGATCTGCGCCCGCTCAGCCGCGCGGCGCCAGGCGGGCAGCGTGGGCCGCCACAACTCGCCGGCCATTATCCCTTCTACCCGGCGCTCGGCCCGGGCGACCAACTGCTGCACGAGATTCGCCACGGCCCGGCTGCCGGACACTTCCCTGGTCACTGGATCGCCGGGACGTGTTAACCCGCGCAAATCGCGGCCCAATCGATCCAAAGCTTCTCCCTGGACCATGGCGAGCTGCGCGATCAGCGCCTGCGGATCGGTCGGCCGATAGCGGGCCGGGCGAGCGGGTGGCGGCGTCCGCGTTGCGGCGCCGCGAGTAACCAATCCCTCCAGCGCCGCATAGGCATTCGCACGGGCGAGTCGCGCCCCGCGCGCGACGGCGTAGCCGGTCGCGGGGCCCAGTCGCAGCAGTGTCGTGTAGACGAGCGACTCGGTCGGCGTGAACCCGAAAGGCGTCAAATCGACTGGCATTGTAGTAGCAAATACTACTACGTTATCCAGAGACCGCTATGTCAAACGATATTCAGGGGCATCCCGAGCAGCCTGGCGATGAGCGCCAAGCGGAACGTCACGTCGGTCTGTCGCTGTGCGGGGCTCTTGCCAGGGCCTTCAAGAGGGAAGTAGTGCGATACCACTGGATTAGTGGACTTGGGCATGACACGAAGTCCAGCGGGACTCCAAACCCCTTGATCGTCGGTTTCGCTGTACAGCCGAGCCAGCACCTTCGACGCACTTGGTACCTGGCGCACGATGCCGAGCCGAGCCAGCAACTCCAGCCAGTACGCGGCGAATACCACGTCCGTGACCCGACCCTGGGCGTCCGCGTGGAGGGGGTCGCCCAGCAGCTCGAACAGCGGTGGGAACGTCTTCTTTCCCGCCAGGATCGAGAAGGCCCGACGTGGGGTGGGAATCGAGAAATAGGCCGCCAGCCGCTCGAGAAAACCGGCGCGCTCGCGCTGGACCGCCGGCATGAAGGCGAGCATCTCGACCGAGAACACAGTCGGCGGATACACGAGCGGATCCAGCACCGTCTTGCCGTGGACCTTCCTGAAGGGCTTCTGAGCCACGTCACTTCGCAAGTACATCGAGATGTCACTCGCGATGCGATGCGCCGCGCCGCGTAGCCGCGGATCATCTTGATGGGCACCCCGAGCCAGTGCTGCCGCGGCCGCCTGCGCGCCCATACTGCGGGCCCACAGGCCTAGGCCCGGGTCGGCTTTGGCGGCGCGCTGGAACTCGACCAGCAGCGCGGGATCGTCATCCCGCGAGAGCAGGCGAAACAGAAAGCGATCGGCGAAACGGAACGAGCGCCCGTCCGGGGGCCAGCCGAGCTCGAGCAGCCGGCGGTACTGAAAGATCGTTCCGACTTCTTTCCATCCCATGGCTTTCGAGGGCGCGGGCGCGAGCAGATTCCCTCCCCACAACCCCGTGTCCTTCTGTTTGCGGATGATCGCGAGCGATTCCTTGTAACGCACGATCTCCTCGCGCAGCGCCGCGAGTCGTTCGATGTCGCGCGACTGCTCGGGGACGACTTCAGTCAGAGTGCGATACTGGATGGGGAGACTGGCGGCCTCGTAGAGCCACGACAGAGGCACGGTATGTGTGGACGGAATCTCCAACCGCCGCTCCAGTGGTAGGAGGTCGGACCAGCTGGTGCTGCTAGGTCAAAAGCGCGCGCAACTTATCCGTCCCCAGCACAAAGAGCAATCGCCTGTGCGTAACCCATTATCCCCGTTGATGTTCCCCTTAGGGCTGTGGGCGCTGAAACTCCGAGGCGGACAGCCACCGCGGCAGGCCAGGGGCGTTTGCGATCGCCCGCGCGGTCCGTACGGTCACGCGAACCTCCTGCGCCATCCCCGCGTAGCGGAACGTCGGTTGATACTCGTCACTCGGCTGGTGATAGCGCTGCGCGTTGTAGATGTCTTCCTGCGCCTGGCCCCACCCGTTCGGCCGCCCGACGAAATCGACGCCCGGCTTGATCGATAACGCCGGGACGCCGGACCGAGCGAATGGGAAATGATCGGACCGGAAGAACGAGCCGCGGATGTCGGGCTGCGACTCCACCGTCAGGCCCTCCGCGCGCGCGGCGGACTCAAACAGCGGACCGAGCGTCGAGCGGTCCATGCCGAGGGCGCCGATGTCGCGCGTCGCGCCACGAACGTTCGTTACATCGAGATTCAAGACCGCGGCGGTCTGGGCGAGCGGCAGCAGCGGCCGCTGCACGTATGCCTCGCTGCCGAGCAGGCCACTCTCCTCTGCCGTCGTTGCCACAAACAGGATAGACCGCGCCGTCCGGGGCAGCTGCGTCAGCGCCTTCGCTGCGCCGAGCATGGCCGCGATGCCGGATGCGTTGTCCTCCGCACCGTTGTAGATCGAGTCCCCACGCACGGCGGGGCCGATCCCCTTGTGGTCCCAGTGCGCGGTCAGGAGCACCGCTTGAGCGGCGAGCTGCGGGTCGCGCCCCCCCCCTCCCCCCCGCCCAGGTAGCCGTGCCGCGACGTTTTCCGACTCGACGCGCCGCAGATCGCTGTGCACGCGCACCACGGCCTGCAATCCGGTGGCGACCGGACGGAAGTCTCGGCGCGCTGCCGCGCGGCTCAGCGAGTCCAGATTCAGCCCGGCCTTGGCGAGCGCAGCGCGGGCAGCGCTTTCCGTCACCCAACCGGCGAACGCGATGCTGGGAGACTGGGGTTGGTCCAACTTGAACTGCTCAACGGACCACGATCCGCGCACCACTTCCCACGGATACGTCGCGCTTTCCGTCGTGTGCACCAGGATCGCACCGGCAGCGCCTTGGCGGGCCGCCTCTTCGAGCTTGTAGGTCCAGCGGCCGTAATAGGTGAGAATCTTTCCAAGAAATACGGTGGAGTCGACGAGACCGGGGTCGTTCACGAGCATCAGCAGCACCTTGCCGTGCAGGTCGGTGCCCTTGTAGTCGTCCCACTGCCACTCGGGCGCCCGAATGCCGTAGCCCACGAACACCAGGTCGCCGGTCGCGGCGATATCGGCTTCGGGCCGTTCGCCCCAGGCCACGAACGCATCTCGGTAGGCGAGGCTGTCGTCTGGCGCGCTGCCCGTTTTGCCCCATGCGAATGCCGGATGCGGCGTCATCCCAACGAGGGCAACGGGCTGAAAATAGGTG
>WNFW01002406.1_pt1 | contig 12742 bp, 12 predicted proteins | sample 5400131 | NCBI WGS metagenome assembly WNFW01 (sample SAMN13153362, study PRJNA577476) | soil metagenome | isolation source: 20 cm soil or saprolite under grassland replicate 1 | place: USA:California | collected 2016-06-15 | reverse complement strand
GGCTTGGGTACAACCTACAAAAAACGACATATCGGCATTTGCACCGTCGAGGGCGAAAGCGCCAGTTTAAATCAGCTTCTTGTTCGTCAGGGCCTTGCGTTGAATTTTGAGCCTTATGCAAGAGGACGATTCAGGGAAGACGAGGCCGCCGCGAAAGACAATCGCCGGGGACTTTGGAAAGGCTGCTTTGTAGCCCCCCAGGAATTTCGCTGGGGCCGAAAGGACGGCGCCTTATTGGGCGAATCGTGCAGGACTGACAAAGATCGCGAGATCCGCGCGGTGCTCTTCCCGGATGAACCCGCTATGCCGTCGGGTTGCAGCATCAAGGGTAAATTTGCGGTGCGTGCCCGCGTCACCGGCAATGTGGGCGTCTATCACCTGCAGGCGTGCCGTAGTTACCCTGCTCTCACCAAGCCGGATCGCTGGTTTTGCTCTGAGGAAGATGCCCAGGCCGCAGGCTTTCGGAAGGCGTATAATTGTCGCGCGACCGACCGGGGACCGATGTAACAAATCCGTCGCATAGTAAAACTAAAGAAAGGCCTCGGCCGAAGGGCCGCAAATCCGCTTGTTGGGGGAGATATTCATGCGCCGCTCAATCCTGTTGCTATCGGCTGGCCTGGCGGTGCTGTCCGTCGGCACGGCGCTTGCCCAGAACGGCACGCCGCACAATATGATCCTGTTCATTCCCGACGGATTGCGCGCATTGAAGGTCACGCCCGAAACCGCGCCGGCAATGGCCGATCTCCGCGACAAGGGCGTCAATTTCAAGAACCCGCATTCGCTGTTTCCGACCTTCACCATGGCCAATGCCTCGGGCATGGCAACCGGCCACTATCTCGGCGATACCGGAACATTCAGCAACACGATCTATACCGGTTATCCCTCCGCGCCCGCCGGCGATACCGTCGTGCCCTTCATCGAGAACAACGCTGTATTGGCCGATGTCGATGAGCATTTCGGCGGCGACTATCTCAATGAAGAAACCATATTGAAGATGGCGCGCGCCAAGGGTTTTTCGACCGCGGCCATTGGCAAGGTCGGGCCGACCTTGCTGTTCGACCACACCGACCGCGCCGATCGCCCTGGTCTTCATTCAATCGTGATCGACGATTCAACCGGCGGCAAGAACGGCGTTCCGCTGTCGGAGGAAATGAAAGCTGCATTGACAAAAGCCGGTCTTCCGCTCACGGCACCCTCGCGCGGCGACAACGGCAAGTCCGGCGACGCCAGGACGCCGGGCACCCTGGTGCCCAATACCGCGCAGCAGGCCTATTTTGCCGACGCCGCCAGCAGGGTTGTGCTGCCGATGTTCAAGGAGCGCAAAAAACCGTTCGTGCTGGTGTTCTGGTCGCGCGATCCCGATGGCACCCAGCACAATATGGGCGACAGCCTCAACACCCTGACGCCCGGCATCAACGGCCCGACTTCGCTCGCCAGCATCAAGAATGCCGACAACAACCTGGCGCAGTTGCGAAAGGCGCTCGACGATCTCGGCCTTGCCGCTACCACCAACATCATGATCGCCGCCGACCACGGCTTCTCGACGATTTCAAAGGAAAGCAAGACCAGTCCTGCGGCGAAAGCCAGTTACGAGGATACGCCCAAGGAGTTCCTCCCCATGGGATTTCTCGCGATCGATCTTGCTAAAGCGCTCAACCTGCCGCTGTTCGATCCGAACGACAAGAATGCGCGCATTGCCGAAAATACTCATCCCAAGGCCGGAAACGGCGTGCTCGGGCAGGATCCCGCAAAGCCCGATCTGGTGGTCGCCACCAATGGTGGATCGGACCTGATCTACCTGCCGAACAAGGACAAGAAGCTCGCGGAACGCACGGTCAAGGCGCTGCTTGAACAGGACTATGTCAGCGGCTTGTTCGTCGACGACAAGCTGGGACGCTTCCCCGGCACGCTGCCGTTGTCGCAGCTTAACCTCAAGGGCAAGGCGGTGACGCCTACTCCTTCGATCGTGGTCAATTTCCGTTCCTTCGCAACCGGATGTGACGAGCCGGTCAACTGCACCGTCGAGGTCGCCGATACGGTATTGCGACAAGGCCAGGGCATGCACGGCAGTTTCAGCCGCGCCGATACCATGAACTTCATGGCGGCGATCGGGCCGGACTTCAAGGCGGGCTATATCGATGCATTGCCGGTGGGCAATGCCGACGTCGGCATGACCATTGCACTATTGATGGATTTGCACCCCGCCAACGAAGGCGGGCTGATCGGCAGGGTCATCTCGGAAGCGTTGCCCAACGGAATAACCCCGAAGGCGGTCGCCGGAACGTTCGTCTCCAAGCCCGCAGCGAACGGCCTCAAGACGGTCGTGAAGTATCAGCGGGTGCTCGCCCAGCGCTATTTCGATACGGCGGGATTTCCCGGACGAACCGTCGGACTGGACCCGGAAGGCCGCAAACAAAAAACGGCGGGGCAGTAACCCTCGCAGTCGTAACAGGCGCCGTCGCCGGCTGCAATCACATCCCGATGTCGAACATGTTCGGCAGTTGCGCCAGCGGCAGCACCGCCGCGCCGACGATGGTGGCGACCAGCGACATCAGGGTACGGTTGCTGCGGCGCTTGCCGCGCATCTGTCTTGCGATCCACTCCAGCACTTCGGTATCGACGCCCACGGCTCTGGTCGGCGCCCAGCTTTCGATCGCGGTTTCCGGCGACAGCGCGACAGTACGCGGAGGCACTGGCAGACCGGATGCGGAGGCCGCGTGATGCACGACCGCCTTGGCCAACAAATCGTCGAAACGCCCCTCGTCGCTGCGTTCGGCGGCCGCATCGTCGATCTCGAACAGCGCTTCGGCTTCGGCGCGGCTGACCGGCTGGTGCTCGACCGCGGTCGCGGTCAGGATGCGCGCGCACCAGGCGGCATCATCGGCGTCTAGTGCGCGGGAGAAATGAATGCGGCCTTTGGTGGTGGGGCCTTCGCCGGTGATCACGCCGTCGCGCACAATCGTCAGGGCAAGGGCTGCGGATTTGCGGCAGGAAATCTTCGATGGTTCGAGGGTGCCGATTGCCGCGGCGACCTTAAGCGTAGGGGCAGACATTGGTACTCTTTTCAGTTTCTTGTTCTGGTTCAGCATTTCCATGCGGGCGTAAACGAGTGGTTAACGATTCGAAACTTGCCTTGCGGGTTTTTTAATTGTTGCTGATGGGTCGCTGTGACATCGGTCACGGTTCAGGGGAGTCGCAACCCGGTCCGGCAGCGATGCGGCGTTCAGGGGGCAATATCAGGGCAATCGGGCTTTTGCGGCCGCCGTGGTTTTTTCCCTGTACGGGCGGGTATCAAAAGGACATGCTAGGAGTTTCCCACAGCGGAGAAGGTTCTACCCTTTTGCGGGCGCCCGTTCACTTAAGGCGGCCCGCCCTCTATACTGCAAAAACCGAATTCACCTGTAACTTGAATGACATGAGGTCGTAACATGGCTCTCCAGATAGGCGCTGTGGCCCCGGATTTCGAGGCCGAAACCACCGAAGGCAAAATCAAATTCCACGACTGGATCGGTAACAACTGGGCGCTCCTGTTCTCGCACCCGAAGGATTTCACGCCGGTCTGCACCACCGAGCTTGGCGCGCTGGCGAAGCTGAAACCGGAATTCGACAAGCGCGGCGTCAAGCTGATGGGGCTCAGCGTCGACCCCGTCGACAGGCACGCAAAATGGTCCGAGGACATCAAGGAGACGCAGGGCGCGGCGCCGAATTATCCCATGATCGGCGACAGCGACTTCAAGGTATCGAAGCTCTACGACATGCTGCCGGCCTCAACCTCCGGCGACGCCGCCGCGCGCACCCCCGCCGACAACCAGACCGTTCGCAACGTCTTTGTCATCGGATCGGACAAGAAGATAAAACTGGTGATGGTCTACCCGATGACGACAGGGCGCAATTTCCAGGAAATCCTGCGCTCGATCGATTCGCTGCAGATGACGGCGAAGCATCGCGTCGCGACGCCTGCCGACTGGAAGCAGGGCGAGGACGTCATTATCGCCGGTTCGGTTTCCGACGACGAGGCCAAGACGATCTATCCGCAGGGCTGGAAAGCGCCAAAGCCCTATATCCGGATCGTGCCACAGCCGAAGTAACGCTTGTCGCAGTCATTACGGGAAGCGCAGCGACGAAGCGATCGAGCTTCGTAGGGCGCAGGCGTGCTTGCGCCGTGTCCACCGAGTCTGCATGAAGGTGCAGTGCGGCAACATGCCGGGAGAGCTTTACACGCGCCACCCCCGATGAAAGCATCGCGCAAGCGACGTTGATGAATCGGAATTGCGGCCATGGAAAAAAGTACAACCTCCCGACACATACGCTCCTCGGTGCTGACGGGGCTTCTTATCGCAGTACTGCTGGCCGCGCTCCCGGTCGCGGTATGGCTGGATCTCACGAATCTCGCAGAGGCCGCGCTCAGAAGGCAGGCGACCGATCTCAACTCTGTCATCAGCAGCGTCCGGTCTTATTACGCCTCGAATGTCGTCGGCCGGGTTCTCGCCAATCCTGGCGCTACCAAGGTGGTCCACAACTACGAGACCATCCCGGGCGCGATACCCATTCCCGCAACATTGTCGCTCGAACTTGGCAAGGTCATCAGCGAACAGCAGCGGAACATCAATTATCGCTTTGTTTCCGACTTTCCCTTCAAGAACCGCACGCCGCATCAATTGGACGCTTTCGAGAAGACGTCCCTGCAAAGCCTGCGCGATAATCCCGACCAAAGGATCGTCGACGCAGCCAGTTCGATGTTCAGCGACAGCGTCCGGCTGATCGCCCCGATCATCATGGGGCCCGCCTGTGTCAGTTGTCACAACGCTCATCCGGAAAGCCCGAAGCACGACTGGAAAGTCGGTGACGTCCGCGGCATTCAGGAAGTCGCCATCACGCAGCCGATCGCTGCGAATATTTTCTCGTTCAAGTACCTGCTTGCCTATTTCGCTCTAGCCGCGATCAGCGGCGTGTCGTTTGTGGCGATGCAACGCCGCCAAGCCAGGCAAATCCAGGGCATGAACCGGGAATTGGAAGCGAACAATGACTTCCTCGCGACGCTCTCGCTAAAAATCTCACGCTATATCTCGCCACAGGTCTACAAGAGCATTTTCAGCGGACAGAAGGACGTCACAATCCATACCGAAAGAAAGAAACTGACGATTTTCTTCTCGGACATCCAGAATTTTACCGCTACCACCGAGCGGCTACAGCCGGAACAGATTACTCAATTGCTCAACGAATATTTTACGGAGATGTCCGCGATCGCACATGAGCATGGCGGCACGATCGATAAATTCATCGGCGATGCGATGCTGATCTTCTTTGGGGATCCCGAAACAAGAGGCGACAGGGCTGATGCCCAGGCATGCGTGCGGATGGCCTGGCGCATGCAGCGCCGGCTCCTTGAACTCAACGCGAAATGGCGGGCCGCGGGAATCGAGCACCCATTCAAGGCGCGGATGGGCATCAACTCCGGTTATTGCAATGTCGGCAATTTCGGGAGCTCGGATCGAATGGACTATACGATCATTGGCGCAGAGGCCAATCTGGCGGCACGGCTGCAGTCCATCGCCGAGCCCGGCGGTATCGTCGTTAGCTATGAAACATTCGCGTTAGCAGGCGACGTCATGGCCGGACATTCGCTGCCGCCGATCACGATGAAAGGGATCAGCCGCGAGGTCATTCCATATTCGGTGGATAATGTGCTCGACAGCACCGCGACGGGCGAAGTCATCGTTGAGCGGATAACCGGGCTGGATTTTTATCTTGATTCTTCGATCGTGGACGCTCAGGGGGCCGATCGCATCCGGTCGATATTAGTCAATGCACTCGCTGCGCTTGACCGACGACAGTCAAGCCCGGCGCAGTAGATTGCATCCTGGAAATCTCGGCGCGGGGAGCTCGCGCGCGACAGCCGCGTTCGAACCGACAATGGCAACCCCTTTAATACCTCGACGAATCCCGCTATCGTTGAGCCTTCGAACAAAACCCTGGGGGACGATATGGACGATGAGAAATCCGTTCTGGAACAGATGACGGACGCGGTGAGCAACGCCGCCGGCGCGACCAAGGAAGCTGCCAAGACAGCCGTCAAAAAGGTCAAGAAGGCAGCCAGGAAAGTCGCGAAAAAGGTGACGCCGAAGAAGGCCAAAAAAGCGAAAAAGGCTTCGGCGAAAAAGTCAGCCAAAAGGGCCGGCAAGAAAGCCGCCAAAAAGAAAAAGAAGGCCAGGAAATCGAGGCGCTGAGAGTTGATCCGGCTAAGTGGAATCCGGCCTGGGAATTACTCTAGTCAATAACTGCGCGTATCCTCATCGCAAAACCCGAATCCGCCCTCTAACCAGTCCGAGGGCAGGCCTTTGCGAAATATGCGCTTTCCCGTCTCCTATGCAAAGCCTCCGAATGCAAATTCGGAGGCTTGTTTGCGGGCAGGCCACCCTCAACGCGTGGCGACGGTCTTGTCGGACACCGCAGTGTTCGGCGTGCTCTTGTTTAACGAGTCCCCATCGTCATTTCGATCGTTTGGCTCTTTCGACGCTTCGTTGGTGTGAGAATCCGAAGGCCTTTGCCCAGAGGCTTACGGTATTCGCTGCGATGACCAAGCCGATCCTCTTTCTTGAACCGAATTTCCTTCGCCTTGGAGCCGTACTTTTGCGTCACCTTGCCGTTTTTCTTGATGATGACGTAGCCGCCCTTGGTCATGCTAAAGGGCGCCTTGAGTAGTCCAAGGTGATCGTATTTCGTGCCGGACGGGTGCTTGAATGGCTCGAACCACGACGGATGCACGAAGTTTGACATCTGAATTCCGTCGACCAGGAAAGTGTCCTCTTCGACGGGGTCGCTCATCTCATAGGCGTATTCCGTGCCGTCGCTCGCCTCTGCCCACAGATTTGCAATCGGGTCGATCGCCATCTCGAACAATTCATGACACGCCGTGACGCTAACCAGCTGATGGTCTGCGAGCGTTGTCTTGACAAAGATTTTCGATACCGGCTGCCCATTCTTGGTGAGATCGTGATAGCCGAGCGCACCGGCCGCGTCGGCATCATCGAAATATATGAATTGCCAGTCCGATGGCTTTGCTGTGTCGGTATTGTACAGCTTCAGGGGATAGCCCCAAACCGGCAGGAAGTACTCGTCGTAGCATTTTTGCAGAGCGGCGGTCAGCTTGTCGAAGGGGACACCGAAAGGGACTGTCGCTTGATTGATGCAGGCGACGGTAACAGGGCCGCCTTGGCCTGCCTGGGCCGCGTGAATGATATTCATGGAATCCTCCGCTTGTTAAAAAATTTACTGCGCGCCAAGGATAACACAGAATCAAATAACACGCTAAGGATGTATCGCTATCCGAGCAATTTTCGGCTTCTGAAGCCGAAACACCGACTTACCCGCGGCGGTTGACCAGGAACACCGCGGCAGCGCAGGCGACCATGCCTGCTATCGCAACCGTATCGAGCCGCTCGCCGAACAGGACATAGGCCATGACAGCGGTCACCGCCGGCACCAGGTAGAACAGGCTTGCCACCGAGGTTGCCGCCGAGCGCCGGATCAGCCAGTACAACAGCCCGATCGATCCGATCGACAGCACCACCGCGAGCCAGGTAAGCGCCAGCACGAACTCGCTGGTCCAGCGCACCACATTGCTCTCGAACAGCCAGGCGCCCGCGGCGAAGAAAATCGTGACCGCGATGTATTGCACGAGATTGCCGGCACGCCAGTCGATCTTGCCGCAATAGCGCCTTTGGTACAGCGTGCCCAAGGTAATGCTGACCAGCGACACGCCTGAAGCCAGCCATCCCCAACCCGCCTCCCCGCTCATCGGGCGATCATGCAGGATCAACACCACGCCGGCGAGCCCGAGCAATAGCCCGCTCCATTGCAGCGGCGTGACGCGCTCGCCGAGCCAGCGGTTCGCCAGCGTCGAGGTCAGGATCGGCTGCAGGCCCGGAATCAGCGCCGAAAGCCCGGCGGGGATCGAATGCGCGATCGCAACCGCGGTGCCGCCCAGATAGAATCCATGGACCAGGACGCCCGCGACGACGCTGTGGGCAATGCCAATACCGTCAGGCCATTTCGGCCGTGCGATCGCGACGATAACGGCCATCAGCCCAACCACCACCGCCATGCGGATTGTAAGATAGGTCAGCGGTTCCGCATCATGCAGGACGTATTTGGTAGCAATAAAGCCGGTACTCCAGAGCACGACAAAGATCGCCGGTGCCGCGCGCGCGGCAAGATGCTCTAAATTATGATTCATTTGCCGCCCTGACTGCCCGATCATATGCTGTGCGGCAACGCCCATTTGCGCGGGCCGGCTCGCGCGGTATGGCATAACGAAAATTGAGAATAAGGAATGGCCATGGATGTTCGCGCTGCCGTTGCTGTCGCCGCCGGCAAGCCGCTGGAGATATCAACCATCCAGCTCGAGGGGCCGCGCGAGGGCGAAGTGCTGGTCGAAATCAAGGCCACGGGCGTCTGCCACACCGACGAGTTCACGCTGTCCGGCGCCGATCCCGAAGGATTGTTTCCGGCGATCCTTGGCCACGAAGGCGCCGGCGTGGTGGTCGACACCGGTCGCGGCGTGACCAGCGTGAACAAGGGCGACCACGTCATTCCGCTCTACACGCCAGAATGCCGGCAATGCCCCTCATGTCTGTCGCGCAAAACCAACCTCTGCACGGCGATCCGCGCCACCCAAGGCCAGGGCCTGATGCCCGATGGCACCTCGCGATTTTCGGTCGGCGGCAAGCCGATCCATCACTACATGGGCACATCGACGTTTTCGAACTTCACCGTGCTGCCGGAGATCGCGGTGGCAAAAATCCGAAACGACGCGCCGTTCGATAAGGTCTGCTACATCGGCTGCGGCGTCACCACCGGCATTGGCGCGGTCATCAACACCGCCAAGGTCGAGCAAGGTGCCAAGGCGATCGTCTTTGGGTTGGGTGGTATCGGGCTCAACGTGCTGCAAGGTCTCCGGCTCGCCGGCGCCGAGATGATCATCGGGGTCGATATCAACAACGACCGCAAGCCGTGGGGCGAGCGTTTTGGGATGACCCACTTTGTCAATCCAAAGGATCTCGGCAAGGATCTGGTCCCGCATCTCGTCAATATGACAAAATCGGGCGCCGACCAGATCGGCGGCGCCGATTATACGTTTGACTGCACCGGCAACGTCACGGTGATGCGGCAGGCGCTGGAAGCCTGCCATCGCGGCTGGGGCCAGTCGATCATCATCGGCGTGGCGCCCGCTGGCGCGGAGATTTCAACGCGGCCGTTTCAACTGGTGACGGGCCGGGTGTGGAAAGGCACCGCGTTCGGCGGCGCGCGCGGGCGCACCGACGTGCCCAAGATCGTCGACTGGTATATGCAGGGCAAGATCGAGATCGATCCGATGATCACCCATGTGATGCCGCTTGCCGAGATCAACAACGCCTTCGAGCTGATGAAGCGCGGCGAATCCATTCGCGGCGTGGTGACGTTTTAGGATTTGCGATGCTGTGTGATGCCGTGCCCCGGGATGCTGCGCAGACGCACAAGTCCAGGATTCCCTGTCATCGCCCGCGAAGGCGGGCGATCCAGTATCCCAAAGTGCCAGTGATTGAGTCGAAAGGCGTAGTGGATACCCGCTTGCGCGGGATATGATCCCAATGAAAATCAAAACTCTTCCGGGCAGGGATCGACGATCTTCCAGAGCTCTTCGCCGTTCTTGATCTTCTTCATCTCGGTGGTCAGCCCGCCGTTGCGGCGGATCCAGTCCTTCACCGCATCAGGATAATAGGACATCAGGTCGGACGTCCCTGCCGCGGTGTTGACCTTGATGCCGAAGGTAAAGGCTTTATCGTAATAGGCCTGGTGGAAGCCGAGGCTGGCGCGTGGCGTCACGCAAATCTTGTTCATCGGAACGATGCCGAGCACCAGCGTGCAGGCCGAATTGCAGATGCCGTCGATGATGACGCGCTCATGGCGATCGCGGATGCGCTGATAGTTCGTCTTGTATTCGTCGACATAGCCGCCGTGATCGCGGGTGATATGCAGATCGGCGCGGGCCGGCGCCGCGGCCAGAAGCGAGAGCAACAGCAGAATCTGGGGCGTGATGCGCATGGGTCGAACGAGAAACCGGGTAGAACCTATCGGGAGGCGGCAAAATCGGTCCCGTAAGCGGACCAGACGGCACAACTCTGGCCTTACTGTGTTGGAATCTGGTTAAGTACCCGGAGGACCGAAAATACCTATCCTGTGGCAAATTTTCCGCACCCCTACGGCCACCCTCGCCTGCAAGGCAACCGTACATGACCTACAGTGTCTTGTTTTTCATCCCGCTTCCCGGAGAATGCTGATGACCAAACTAAAGCTCCTCTCAGCCACCGCAATTCTGGCCGCCTTGGCCGTGACGCCGAGCCTGGTCCAGGCGCGGAGCCACCATGTTCGGCTTTATATGCTGCCCTACGAAATCAGCTTCTTGCATAATTACGGGCCGGGGCCCCTGCCCGGCACCTTGGCCTATTATGATGGTCCGGCGACCGTTCACTGCGCGCAGAGTGCGGCAGCCTATCTCGGCCAGGACCGCCGCAGGCACCCCTGCAATTGATCCGGTGCTGTCGCCTGTCAGCGTACACGCTCGCGCTCATTGCAGCCAGGCGCTGAGCGGCGATTTCGGCGAGCACCGATTTTCTGAAGTAGCCGGTGGAGCAAAAGCAAAGTTGCGCTCTGCAAGCTCGCTCTCCGCGCGGACGGAGATGGAGGAGATTGCATTTGCATTTGAAAGAACTGCGGGAGGTCGTTGCATAGGCTGTCTGCATCCACGCTCGCATCGCTCTGACAGCTTAATGCTCGTTCATCAGGATTAATGTGTCCGTCATCCCCTGTTCAGGCGCAACCATTTATCTTGCTCCCGGTTTTTTGATTCACCAAGGAGGAGGATAATCCCATGAAGCTCAAACTTGCACTTGTCGGAATCGCGGCTCTTGCCGGCATTGCGCTCTCGTCTGGTACGGCGTCGGCAATGCCGAACGGACTTCCCCACGCGAACCAGGTCTCGAACATCGACCAGGTGCGGTACGTCTGCAACGTTTGGGGACGGTGCTGGTGGAGACCGAATTATTACGGAGCCTACGGCTTCTACGGTGGTCCGCGGTTCTACGGCCGTCCGTGGGGATGGCGGCACCGTCATTGGCGGCACTGGTAGTAATAGAAGCTTCGGGGGCCTTCGGGCCCCCTTCTCCTGCGCTGGGATGATGGGATGACCTCAAGTTGTAAGTGAGGCGATTCCTGAATGGTTGTTCATCTCCGTGCATGAGAGAAAATACTTTTTGCAAAATCGCCCGTCGCTTTGATGGAACTCGGCGAATTAGTTGAGGGTTAAAACATATCCGTAATTTCCCTTGTGGGAGGATAACGTGAAGCAATCTGAAATCTTCCGCGAAAACGCCGAGCATTGTGCGCAACTCGCGGAGAGCGCAACCAATGAGCCGACGTATCGCCGATACAAAAGAATGGAAGCCGCCTGGCGCGCGCTAGCTCATGAACAGGATTGGCTTGACGGAGAGATAGCGCCGATCCGTCAGCGCAATGGAACGACACTGCGTATGAATGCGCACGGGTAGCAAGACATCCCACCTCGTGGAGTCAGGACATTTTCTGAGATAGCTGGGTGCGCAGTCCGCCCAGCGGCGCGAGGGGCTCAAAAGAAGCAAAGCGCGAAATAGAAACCCGCAAATGTATCCCGGTGTCAAAAGAAGCTTCGACTATTTAACCAAGAGGCGCTACCGGAAAGCGGCTAAGTTCAGGTTTGCTGCACCCAAACAAGCACGACCCTGCCCTTCGGGGATAGGGGGGCTTCAGGGCCAAGGCCGTGCCGGTCACGCATCCACCCGTGACCTGTGGAACTAATTCGGATTTTTCGCTGTGGTTCCCGGCCGTTTAAGAATTGTGCCAAATTTTTGTCCGAGAAAGTCGGAAAGCGTACAGACCAAAATTCCCAACCACGCCTATCGTTGGCTCTGGATACTGGGTGATGAGCATTTCGATTGCTGAGCGGCCATCGTGTCCTACCTGCAAGCACAGGATGGGATTGGCTCGGATCTCTCCAGGCAAACGTGGCTTTGAGGAGCGTACTTTCGAGTGCAGCACCTGCCATCTGATCCAGAAAGTTTCCTTCCCCATCGATCCCCTGAAGACTGACGCCGTGGGCTGGATGGCCAGCGAGCTCAGGCCGCCGCGATAGCAAACCGCGCGAAACGCGTCGTTCATCCACCCGGTGGAACACCCCATCCGCCCATAGAGTACCTGTGAGTTACGTCACGCGGCAAAGCGGGAGTTAACGACTCCTATAGAAATCCGTGAACATTTTAGCGGTCCTCGCCGTCCAATTGGCAGGAGCACTTAAATGACGCGCGCGAACCGTCGAGAACTGGAGCGGAAGTTGGAGCAGGCCCGGCGGCTGGCTATGGAGCCGACCGATCCTCTGACGAGGGAGCGGCTCGCCCAGCTTATTGAAGAGCTGGAATTTCAGCTTCGCGACCCGCGCAAGGTCGCCTAGCCCGCGTCGGGCAAGTCTGCTATCCGAGGCCAGACAAAAATCCTTTTTGCCCGTCGTTTTCAGTGCCTGGACAGGGTCTAGTACTTTAAGGCTCTCTGCTAAGTCATTGAAAAGACTTACGCGCTCGTAGCTCAGCTGGATAGAGCATCGGACTTCGAATCCGAGGGTCGGGAGTTCGAATCTCTCCGAGCGCGCCATATGACCGGGCCAATAAAGCCTTTG
>WNFW01011715.1_pt1 | contig 12745 bp, 11 predicted proteins | sample 5400131 | NCBI WGS metagenome assembly WNFW01 (sample SAMN13153362, study PRJNA577476) | soil metagenome | isolation source: 20 cm soil or saprolite under grassland replicate 1 | place: USA:California | collected 2016-06-15 | reverse complement strand
CAGGCGTTTCAGCGAGGGGATTACGCCGCAGCCCGGGCGAGCTACGAGCGCGTCCTCGCAGCCGACTCATCCAACGAGCGGGCCCTGTACCGACTCGCGATCCTCGACAGCTGGGACGGGAAGCTGGTCCGCTCGCTGGCGCGTTTTGCCAAGCTGCGCCGAATCGACCCGCACGATCCCGACATCATCGTGACACAGGCCCAGGTGCTCGCCTGGGCGGGCCGGACGGCGGCTTCCGAGGCCTTGTATGACTCGGTGCTGCTGCGATTCCCGGATCGCGCGGACGCCCTCGCGGGGCGGGCGCGCACCATCGCGTGGGGCGGGGACCTGGACCGGGCCGAAGCGCTGTGGCGTACGGCCTTGGAACGGCATCCCGACGATCCGGAGCTCTTGGTCGGGCTGGCACAGACCCTCTACTGGAAGGGTCAACCCGATCTCGCCGAGGTCTATGCGACGCGGGCGCGCGCCGTCGCCCCCGAGGACCGCGCGGTCCGTGATCTCGCGCGGGCCGTGCGTGCCGCGCTCCGGCCAGAGATCGCGACGAATGTGGATGGAGCGAGCGACTCGGACAACAATGATTTCGTGGCGCAGGAGGCGACCGTCACGGCCTCGCTCGGCTCTGATCTGCGCGGCAGGCTACGCGCGGGCTGGCGCCACGCTACCGACCAAGCGGGGGACGGGTCGAGCTACGGGGCGGGTGGCAACCTGATCGCGGCGCTGGGACACGGCGCCGTGCTGCGGGCCGGCTTGGGGGTACGTCGCATACAACCGGACGTTGTGGCGGCGCGCACCCCGTTCACCGCCGAGCTCGGGCTGGGGCTGCGGCCGGCACGCTATGCCGCGGTGAGTGTGGGCTACTCCCGCACGCCGTTCGACGAGACCGCCGGCCTCATGCGGCAGGACCTGACGATCGACGCCGTCGACTTCAGCTTCGACATATCGCCCGGTCCGGGCTGGTCGGTCTCCGGCGGCGGCGGCGGCGCCTGGTTCTCGGACCGCAATCGGCGCTACTCGGCCGTAGGTGCCGTGCTCGGCCGCCTCGTCAAAGGGCTCCAGATCGGCCCGTTTGCTCGCGTTATGGGCTATCGCGAGTCCAGGCTGGGCCTCTACTTCACACCGGTCCGCTTCAGTGTGATCGAAGGCCGCGCAGTATACCAGTGGCAGCGAAACCGCTGGGGCCTGCGGGCCGACGGCGGGTTGGGGTCGCAGCAGGTACAAGCGTTCGGCTCACCCCCGGCCCCGCACCAGACGGAATGGCATGTCGGACTCTCGCTATCACGCGACTGGGGCGCGAACAACGAAATCGCCCTGGTCGGCTCGATCACCAACAGCGGAGCGGCCACAAACGCGGCCCACGTGACGAGCGAAGGCTTCCGCTATCGCACGCTGGGGCTGCGCTTCCGGCAGGGGCTCTAGCCGCCCTCGGCGGCGTCCAGCCGCCTGGCCGCCCCCAGCCCGAGCGCGCGCAGCAACCGGACGGCCCGGGCCTGCTCGCGCGGCGGCAGGGCGCCAACGGCCTGCCGCATCGCGGCGGCATGCGTTGGAAAGATCGCCTCGATCAACCGCCGTCCCGCGGGCGTCAGCGTCAGCAGGACCTCCCGGCGGTCGGCATTGCTGTGACGTCGCCGCACCAGGCCGCGTTTCACGAGCTTGTCCACCACATATGTGGTGCTCGACGACTCGACCAGGATGCGGCGTTGCACTTCGCACACCGGCAGCTCGCCCTTGTGGTACAGCACCTCCAACACCCCGAACTCGGTCGTGCCCAAGCCGAAGCGCGCGATGCTCGCACGCGAGTGTCGTTCCACGGCGTCGAACGCCCGGGCCAGCACCACCCACAGGTGGAGCGGCACGTCCACACGGTTCGAGGAAGGTTTCATTCCACCCCGAGGAACCTCCCAGCCTGAGAAGTTGTTCCGGATGTTGTTCGATGTAAAGTATCTCGATTTCGAGACAATTGCCAGGAGGTATCGAATGTTTACTGATCTGGGATTACTGGCCTTGCGGCTGGTGCTGGGGGCGGTGTTCCTGGCGCACGGCGCGCAGAAGGCGTTCGGGGCATTCGGCGGTCCGGGGTTCGGGGGTGCCGCCGGGTTCATCGGGAGCATGGGATTCCGGCCGGCGCGGTTCTGGACCGCCCTGGCGGTGGGGGGAGAGCTGGCCGCGGGGTTCCTGTTCCTGCTGGGACTACTGACGCCGCTGGCGGGCCTGCTGGTGCTGGCTACGATGGCCGTGGCGATCGCCAAGGTGCACGGGCCGAAGGGCTTCTTCGTGCAGGACGGCGGATACGAGTACAACCTGGTGCTCATCGTGACGGCCCTCGCCGTCGCGGCAATCGGACCGGGGCGGTTCTCGCTGGACTACGTGCTCGGGCTCGCCCGGTAACACGCAGCAGCCTCGTTAGATTCTCTGCGTCGCTTTCCGGCCAGGGGATCTGGAGAGGCTCGTCCCGAAGCTCGTCACGACGCTCGCGGGCTACACTCGCGAGCAATTCCTCGCCGATCTGAGTGCGGGGATCATCGTCGGCATCGTGGCGCTCCCGCTCGCCATCGCGTTCGCGATCGCGAGCGGGGTCAGCCCCGAGCGCGGGCTGTTCACCGCCATCGTCGCGGGGTTTCTCATCTCCGCGCTGGGCGGCTCGCGCGTGCAAATCGGCGGCCCCACGGGCGCCTTTGTCGTCATCGTCTACGCAATCGTGCAGCGCCACGGGGTGGAGGGTCTGGCCATGGCGACCCTCATGGCGGGCGTGATCCTCGTCGGTTTCGGCCTCGCCCGGCTCGGCGCCGCGATCAAGTTCATCCCCTATCCCGTCACCATCGGCTTCACGAGCGGGATCGCCCTGATCATTCTCTCGGGGGAAGTGAAGGACTTCCTCGGGCTCGAGGGCCCGGTGCCCGTCGAGTTCCTGGCGCGCTGGCGGACGGTCGCAGCGCATTTTGCCTCCGTCAACCCGTGGGCCGTGGCGGTGTCGCTCGTCACGCTGGCGATCATCATCCTCTGGCCGCGGGTCAACCGGCGCATCCCCAGTCCATTCGTAGCGCTCATCGCCACCACCGCCGCCGTGCAGCTCCTCCACTTGCCGGTGGCGACGATCGGCAGCCGGTTCGGCGTGATCAACGCGGCCCTGCCGGCTCCCGCGCTCCCGGCGGTCACCTTCCACCAGATGCCCGGGTTGATGGGCGCGGCGTTCACCATCGCGCTGCTCGGCGCCGTCGAGTCACTGCTTTCGGCGGTGGTGGCGGACGGCATGATCGGGGGTCGTCATCGCTCGAACATGGAGCTCGTGGCGCAGGGGATCGCGAACATCGCCTCCCCGCTGTTCGGCGGAATCCCGGCCACCGGGGCGATTGCCCGAACGGCGACGAACGTCAGGAACGGTGGTCGGACGCCCATTGCCGGGATCACCCATGCGGTCACGCTGCTCCTCATCACGCTGTTCTTCGGCCGCTGGGCCGGGCTGATTCCAATGGCCACGCTGGCGGGGATCCTGATCGTCGTGGCCTACAGCATGAGCGAATGGCGCACATTCCTGGCCGAGTTCCGGGCGCCGAAGAGCGACGTGGCCGTGCTGCTTACGACCTTTCTCCTGACCGTGCTGTGGGACCTGACGGTCGCGATCGAGGTGGGGATGGTGCTCGCGGCGTTCCTGTTCATGCGGCGCATGGCGGAGGTAACGAACATCAGCGTCCTGACGCACGAGTTCCAGGATCCCAAGGACGATTTCGAAAACGATCCCAACGCAGTGCGGCGTCGGGTGGTGCCGCCGGGGGTGGAGGTGTACGAGATCACCGGGCCGTTCTTCTTCGGCGCGGCCGAGACGTTCAAGGAGCGGTTGGGGCGCATCGCGGTGCGGCCCAAGGTGTTGATCCTGCGGATGCGGCACGTCCCGGCGATCGACTCCACCGGCCTGCACGCGCTACGGGACCTGGTGCGGCGCAGCCGGCATGACGGCTCGCTGGTGATCCTCTCCGACGTGCACGCCCAACCCGTGGTCGCCCTGGAGCGCTCCGGCTTGTACGACGAGCTGGGCGAGGAAAACATTCACGGCAACATCGACGACGCGCTGAACCGAGCGCGGGAGCACCTCGGGCTCGCGCCGCTGGCGGCGCCGGCGTTCGCGACGCCCACCGTAGCGCGGGAAGGCAAGGAGCTGGCCTAGCGGAAGTACCAGTGCCGGGGTGAGCGTTCGAGGGAGGAGGACGTCGATGGCACCCCCGATGATCGCGGAAGGCACCTGTTACGTCCTGTTCGCCTACGACGTCGCGCACGCGTTCGACCTTGCGGCGGCCGAGCGGCGACTGGCGAGCGCCACGCAGCGCCAGACGGTCAAGCAGAAGCGGCGCGCTCCCGCGTTCTTCGAGTACGACCCCGCTCCGCTGCGCGTGACCGAGCCGGCGGAGTCGCTGGCCATCGGTGAGCACGTCACGGCGCCTTATGTCGAGTTCGTGCTGTACGATTTCGGCGCCGTATCCGTGAGTTACGCCATCCCCCTCCAGGGCCCGATCACGGGGCTCCCGCGCTTCAGCACCATTCTGTACGGCAACGAGCAGCTACAGGCAGACTCACGCCGTCGGGTACAGCAGCTCCTTGAGGCCCTCGGCGATGCCGCGATCCGGTCCCGCCTCGCCGACTTCGTCGAAGATTACGTGGTATTCCAGATCGAGGCCTTCAGCGAGCCGCTCGAGGCATCGATGCTGTGGACCGAGCACGCGCAGACCGTGGCCCAGGTGCTGCGTGCGGAGTCACGCCCCCTGTCGCAGCAGGAGGTGAGCGACGCCCTGTCATCGCGTCTGTCGTTCGGGCCGAACGACGCGACGCTGATCGACACGGACGTGACGCTGCTGTTCGACCCGGAGGGGGAGGACGTGCGGGCGGTGATCGAGTTCGCCAACACCCAGCTGCTCGAGATGCGGTACCTGGACGCGCAGCTCGACGAGGCGCTCGAGCAGGCCTATGACCTGCTGGGGCGCACGCCCGGGCTGCGTCGGTTTCTGCCCAGCCCATATGGGCTCCCGCTCCGCCGGCTGGGGCGGCTGCAGCTCGACGCAGCAGTATTGTTCGAGCAGGTCACGAACGCCCTGAAGCTGATCGGCGAGCAGTACCTCACCCGCGTGTACGGCCACGTGTCCCGTCGCTTCCACCTTGCGGAGTGGGACGTGAGTATCACTCGCAAGCTGCAGACGCTCGACGGTATTTACGGCAAGCTGGCGGACCGGGCGGCGACCCAGCGCATGGAGCTGCTCGAATGGATCATCATCGTGCTGATCGCCGTATCGATCGTCCTGCCGTTCTTCACGGGGCTCGTCGGGAAGTGACTCAGTAAGGCCGCTCTCGGACGCGCTGGTCGCGCGGCAGAATCATCGCGCGCACCACCGCCGTGGCGTCTACGGCGATGAGCAACCCCTCCTGCGGCAGCGCCTGAACCCCGATCACGATTCCCGCCGGTGGGTTCCGCTGCGGGAAGAAGTCCGGCGCCGCCTGCCGGATGGCTTCGAGATCCTTGGGCGAATAGTTCACCACGTAAATCGTGAGCTTGGCGACGTCAGCCGGGGTCGCCCCGCCGATGCGTAACACCGTCGCCAGGTTCGCGAACGCCTGGGCGGCCTGGGCGCGCACGTCCCCGGGGCCGACGAGACGGCCGGTGCTGTCGAGCGCGACCTCACCCGACACGTACAGCGTGGCGCCGATGCGCACGGCGTGCGTGAAGCCCGGCAGTGCCGCCAGCGTTCCGGGGTTGATATAGCGCGTGGAGACGGGATCGGGCACCTGGCGAACGGCGCCCGGGGTCGGAGCGACGCAGGCGGCGAGCAGAGGGATGATGACGATGCTGAACGACGCGATGCGCATGCGATGCTCCTCAGGAGGCCGGGGGTGGGAATGTTACGCCACTCTGTATACGCCGGCGACGGCTGGGAGTTCAGGGGTCCGGCGGCTGCGCGTCAGGGCAGGGCAAAGCGCAGCGACAGCTGCATGGAGATGTAGCGCCACTGTGCGGTCGTCGCGGACTCCGCCGCGACGCCCGAATCGTCGCCCTCCAGCTCGAACCGGAGCTCGCGGCCCGGCGCCAGGGGCACCGCGACCAGCGAGTAGAGTCGCAGGGCGGGACGCCAGGGGCCGACGCTGCTGGGCCACCCGCTGCACCCCTACGCCGAGGTCGAAGGCGAGCACGAGAGACCGGGCGGTCTCCAGCTCGATATACGATCCCGCCTGCGCTATCTGGATGAGCCGGGGTGCGAAGTACCCCGCGTTCGAGGGCCGGGAGTAGCGGATCTCGTGGATCTGGCCCGACACCTCGAGACTCGGCGTCACAGCCACTGCCGCGACGCCCGCGAAGGTAGTCCGGTGGTTCACATCGAAGGAGCTGCTCAACGCGGCGGTGCGGCCGATCCCCCGGAGTTTGAGTCTGCTCGCGACGGGCAGCTCGACGATCGCGCCGATCTCCGTTCGCACAACCCGGTTCGTCACGAGGAGCGGGCTCGCGTCGATCACGTTCCGCCGCACGCGGAGGTCGACCGCCGGTCCGCCCATCGGGTCGCGCCAGCGGGCGCGCAGCTGGCCCGTCGGGGTGAGCGTAGCGGCCGCGCCGCCCAGGGCGTCGACGCGAGTCGCTCCCCCCTCCGCGTCGATCTGCAGCGCGCCGCCCGGCCGCGCGCCGGCACGGAGCGTGAGCTCGTCGAGCCCGATGGTGGTGACCCCGTCGCGAACCTGCTCACGGGTCGCCCGCACCCCGAGCCGGGTCGGCCCGGAGGCCCCGAGCTCGGCGGCGCCCCCCAACCTGAGTGTGGCGTTCCCATCAGAATCGTGGCTGCCGCCGAACAGGGGCGCCATGGCCGGGGCAGCCGCCACCTGCGCCGCCGCCAGCTCGCGTCGCACCTCGGCGTCGGTAGGATGGGCGGCGAGCCATGCCTTGTAGGCCGCGATGGCGGCGCCCGCTCGGCGCGCGCGCGCCAAGGTCCGCGCGCGCCCTAATACTGCGTCCCGCTCGCCGGGCGCGAGACGCAGCGCATCGTCGTAGCAGCGCAGCGACTCGCCGTAGCGCCCTGTTCGCGCCAGCATCTCCGCCAGCGCCATGTACCCCCATGGGTCCGACGGCTCGAGCGCGACGTAGCGGCGGAACAGCCGCAGCGCCAGGCGCGGATCCTGTCGGTGCAACTGAGCGAGCCGATAGGTTGCGTGGGAATTCCACGGGTCGGCGGCGAGCACGGCCGCGTACTCCCGCTCGGCCGCCCGCTTATCCCCTGCAGTGAACGCGGAGTCCGCGCGGCCGACATGGCCTGTGGCGAGGTTTGTGCCCTGCGCGGCCGAGCGCGCGTGAGCCGCGACGACGGCTCCGAGGACGAGTAGCGGAATCCGGCTCCGGCGCTCGCCCGCCGCGACGGCACGCCGCCTTTCCTTACGGTCGATGGTGGTCTCGCGCTCCGGCCGCCGGCGGACCCACAGGCGCAACAACTCGACGCCGAGGAGCACGACGGCCAGGGTGCCGATGCTGAAGAGGAGTGCCAGTAGGGGCAACAGCTTCCCCAGATGCGGTGCGGCGGCGGCGGGGACGAAGCGCTGGGACGCGCTGAGCGCGAGGCCCAGGAGCCAGCCCGTTGCCCACACGCCCGCGAGGATCGCGCCTGCGATCGTCGTTTGCCCCGCGACCAGACGCCCGCGGGATCCGCGGCCGCGCACCCGCCGGTATGCTTCCCACAGGGGCGTTACGAGGGCGCTCAACAGGTAGAACATTCCACCGATCCCCGTGCCTGGTAGGCCGGCCGTCACGATCAGTGCCCCTTCTCGTACACGCGCAGCGGGCGACCGAGCAGCAGCTCGGCGCAAACCGCGCGCAGAAAGAACACCGCGTTGACGGTTCGCAAAAGGAAAAACGCGGGGACGCTCGCGATCGCGCGACGGATCTCCCGCCGCCGTGCGGCGCCGGCGAGGACCGGAACGAGTACAGCAGGGGCGTCGATCACGTAACCGATCAGTATCCAGGGCCTCGCGAGCAGGAGCGCGAGGATGGGCAGGAGCACCAGGTAAACCGCGGCCGCGATCGTCGCATCCCAGAACGCCACCGCCACCGCGGAGCGCAGGTAGGGCACCGCGAGGAGCCCGCGCCAGTGCAGCTTCACGTTCTGAACGAACCCGTGTGACCAGCGCCGCAGCTGCTTTCCCATCAGCGTGAGCGTCCAAGGCTCGATCGGATAGCACACCGCTTCCGGCACGAATCGCACCGCATGGCCCCCCTGGTACAGGCTCCAGGTCAGGTCCACGTCCTCGGCGAGGGTTCGGTTGGACCAGCCGTTGTACGCCCCGAGGATGTCGCTGCGATACATCGAGAAACAGCCCGACGAGATGAGCGGCTTCCCGTAGTACTCCTGCAGCTGCTTGTAGTAGGTGAACGCGAACAGGTACTCGATGTAGCGCCCCCGCTCCCACACGCTCCGTACCCGCTGCGGGAGCACGAAACCGCATGCCGCAGCGACGCCAGGATCGTTGAACGCCGGCAGCAGATGCTCGAGCGCGTCCCGCGCGAGAACCGTGTCGGCGTCGACGGCGACGGTGAGCGCTGTGCGGACGTAGCGGAGCCCGAAATTCTGCGCGCCGGCCTTGGAGCCGGTGTTCGCCTGCGGTCGGACGACCACGACGCCGAGCGCGTGGGCCACGTCGCCCGTCCCGTCAGTAGAGCAGTCGTCCACGACGATGATCGCCGCGGGCGGCGAGGTTTGGGCTTGCAGGCTCTTGATCGTGTCGGCGACGCTCGCGACTTCGTTGTACGCCGGAATGATCACCGTCACGTCGTGACCGACTACCGGGCGGAGAAAGGGCGCGCGGTTGCGGCTCCATCGGTGCTTCAGGCGCGCTGCGCTAGAAGACAAGGTCGCGTCCGCCGTTTCGCGCCGAGGGTTGTGGCCGAGACTGGGAGTTTCCTTGCTAAAAGAGCCGGCCCGCCCGGGCCGCGTAACGCAGCCCGACTGGACGGACGTGTTGCGGCGTCGCGACAGTCTTAGAACATGAACCCGACGCGGACGTAGAGCGCCGTGCGCTCGGGGCTCCTGGCCACGGCCATCGACAGTGTGTTGTCCCGGCGGTGCTGCCAGGCGAGCCAGAGTCCGCCCCCCGCTGCCGCATGCCAGCGATCGGACGACTCTCCCGGGATCCAGACCCGCCCGGCATCCGCAAGCCCGAAGATCCCGAGGTCGCCGAAAGACAGGCGGCCGGCCAAGAGACGCAGCTCGGCGTTTCCATATGCGCCGCGCCGCCCGGCAAACCGCTGCTCGGCGTAGCCACGGAGCGTAGTCTCACCCCCGACGTAGACGAGGTCCTGAAACGGGACGGTCCCGCTCACGGCGGCGCCGCCCGCGCGCAGCGCGAGGATCGCGGAGGGGGGCTCGCCTGCCGAGAGGTAGGTCGATGCCTCCGCCGAGACGGTCCCGAACGGGCGGACGGCGTCCCAGACAGCGGGATACCACTGGCCGACTATGGTCACATGCACGCCGCGGGCAGGTGCCACCGTGTGGTCGCGCGTGTCGAGCTCGAGCCCCGCGCGCGCCCCGATCTCCCCGAAGTCACCCGCGCCATAATACGGACCGGTAATGGCGAGGACCGTGCCTCGGTCGCCGGGGCTGTGGGCATACTTGAGGAGCGGCCCCAGCGTTACCCGGAGTCGCGGCGCGAGCGGGATGGCGACGCGCGGCGCGACGAGCAGTTGCGTCTGGCCCACGCGGTACACGCTGTCCGGCTGCGAGCCGTCGGTCTCGTTTCCCACGCCGTAGAACCGAAGGAGCTCGAGTCCGGAAGCGCGCAGCTCGAAGTAGAGAATGGTCGGAAGGAGCGGTCGCCGGAACTCACCTGCCACGTCCACCCGGTAGCTGTTCGCGCCCGTCGCGTAGGCGGCCTCGGCGAGCAGCCGGGTGCTCGCCGGCAGCGCGTGGAATCCGTACCGGGTGTGGGTGATCCCGAGCCCGATCAGGAGACCGACGTCGGCTGAGTAGCTCGCGCCGAACAGCGGCACCGTCTGCGCGCGCCAGGCGTCGACGCCCCCCTGCCCACAGGCTGGCGCCGGTTGCGCCCATGTCAGCGCGCCGATTGCCACGAGGGCGACTACACCGCTGATGAGTCGACGCACGAGCGAGAACATCCCCCCCCGGCGCGGGCACAGCAAGGGCTTGCAAGGCGTCACACGCGTTACTATATGGGCAAAGGAGCGAAGGCCCCCATGAACACCAGCCTGCTACTTCTCGCACTCGCGTTCGGAGCCGCACCGCTCGTCGCGCAACAGCCCGCGCCGAGGCATGAGATGATGGGCGACCCGATGGACATGCAGGACATGATGGCGCCCATGATGCAGGTCATGCTGTTCGCGCCGCAGCACCTGCTCGCCCGCCGGGACGCGCTGGGCCTCACCGCGGATCAGGTCGGTCGGCTCACGGCGCTGCGCGACGCCGGCCAGGCGGAACATGACGCGGCGATGCGCGACGCGAGAGCGCACCTGCTGGAGCTGCGCCAGGCGGCGAACGCTCCCGCACCCGATACGAGCGCCGTGAAGACGCATTTCCAGGCTGCCCACAGCGCGATGGGGAAGGCGCACTGGCTGGCGCTCGTTGCGGCGATGCAGGCGAAAGGGGTGCTCACCGACGCGCAACGCACCAAGCTCCAGGCTTGGGCCGACTCGATGCAGACCTGGATGGAGCAACACCGCCGGATGATGAAGCCGAGCGAATCGCATTAGAACGCGGCCGCCGATCCACCACGCTCCGTCACACCACGTCGACATGGTGGCGGACTTCCGCCGCCGCTTCTGGGTCTCGCTCGCCCTCACCGTTCCCGTTCTCGCCACGTCGCAAATGCTGGCGGACCTCCTGGGGTTAAGCCGGGTTCTCGTGTTCGCCGGCAAGGCCTACGTCGAGTTTGCCTTTGCCTCGGCCGTCTACTTCTACGGCGGCTGGCCGTTCCTCACGGGGCTCGTCGACGAGCTCCGGAAGCGACTGCCGGGGATGATGACCCTCATCGCGCTCGCGATCACGGTTGCCTACGCCTACAGCGCGCTCGTGGTCTTCGGCCTCCCGGGGAGCGTTTTCTTTTGGGAAACCGCGACGCTGATCGACATCATGCTGCTCGGGCACTGGATCGAGATGCGCTCCGTGCTCGGCGCTTCGCGGGCGCTCGAGCAGCTCGTGCGGCTCCTCCCGGTCGAGGCGCATCGCCTCCGCCCCGACGGCGCTGTCGAAGAGGTCCCGCTCGACGCCCTGCAGCCGGGCGATCGAGTGCTCGTCAAGCCGGGAGAGAAGATCCCGACCGACGGGCTCGTCGTCGCGGGTCGCACGAGCGTCAACCAGGCGATGCTCACCGGCGAGTCCCAGCCGGTAGAGAAGGGAAAGGGAGACGAGGTCATCGGCGGCGCCGTGAACGGTGAGGGCTCGATTACCGTCGAGGTCCGGCGCACCGGCGGCGACACCTACCTCGCTCAGGTCATCGAGCTGGTGCGCAAAGCGCAGGAGACGCGTTCCCGCACTCAGGATCTCGCGAACCGCGCTGCTCTGTGGCTCACGCTCATCGCCGTCGGCGCCGGGACGCTTACGCTCGTTGCCTGGCTCGCCGCAGGCCGCGAGTTCAGCTTCGCGCTGGAGCGCATGGTCACGGTAATGGTGATCACCTGCCCCCACGCCCTCGGCCTCGCCGTGCCGCTCGTTGTCGCCGTATCCACGGCCCTGTCGGCGCGAAACGGCCTGTTGATCCGCGACCGCTCGGCGTTCGAGCGGGCGCGGGGTCGTGCGGGCGGCAGCGGAGCGCGGGGTGTCGTTTCCGGCACCTGAGGACTTCGCCGCCATCCCGGGGAAGGGCGCCCAGGGAACGGTGGACGGTGTGGCAGTCAAGGTCGTGAGCCCTGGTTACCTCAGGGACCAGGGGCTAGGGGCTTGGGACCAGGAGGAGCGCGCTCGACGTCTCGCGGCTCAAGGGAAGACCGTCGTCTACGTCCTGGCGGACGGAAGACCGGTCGGAGCGATCGCGCTCGCCGACATCATCCGGCCGGAGTCACGCGACGCGCTCGGCCGGCTGGTGGGTCGCGGCGGAGCTGGGGCTGGACGATTATTTCGCCGAGGTGTTGCCGGATCAGAAGGCGGCGAAGATCGAGGAGGTGAAGCGGCGCGGCCTCACCGTCGCGATGGTGGGCGACGGTGTGAACGACGCCCCCGCACTGGTCGCGGCGGACGTGGGCATCGCGATCGGCGCGGGCACCGATGTGGCGATCGAATCCGCGGATATCGTGCTGGTGCGCTCCGATCCCCGTGATGTCGCGGTCATCGTGGAGCTCGCCCGTGCCACGTACCGCAAGATGGTGCAGAACCTCTGGTGGGCCACGGGCTACAATGCGGTGGCGATCCCGCTGGCGGCGGGCGTGCTGGCTCGCGCGGGGATCCTGCTCTCACCGGCGCTCGGCGCGGTGCTCATGTCGGCATCGACTGTCGTCGTGGCGCTGAACGCCCAGCTCCTGGGGCGCGGCCGGCGCGCGACGAGCGAGGTATATTGACGACGTGAAGGTCCCTAACCGGCATCCCACGCTCGTCCGAGCGCTCGCTGCCGCCCTCGCTTTTGCCGCGGCGGCGCAGGGCGGTGCCGTGCCGATGTGCGTCTCGCTTCTTGCCGAGGCTGCGGCGCCGTGCGCGATGCACATGCCAGGGATGCACGGGACCCGTCACGCCGGCGTAGCGACCCTCGCCGCCGCACCAGCGGGACATGGCGCCTGTCATGTCGATGCCGC
>WNFW01010413.1_pt1 | contig 12755 bp, 14 predicted proteins | sample 5400131 | NCBI WGS metagenome assembly WNFW01 (sample SAMN13153362, study PRJNA577476) | soil metagenome | isolation source: 20 cm soil or saprolite under grassland replicate 1 | place: USA:California | collected 2016-06-15 | reverse complement strand
ACGCGGTGACCAGCCCGGCTGCGTCGACATCCATCCGGTGCAGGGCACGGGAAAGGTCGCGCGTACCGCTGGCGGCGTCGTTCACCAGCTGCGCAATTTTTTCAATATCGGTTGCGTCGATCACACGGTGGTTTTTCAACCGCATCGCGATAGAGCGCGCCATGAATGCGACCGCGGTGAGGTGCTGGCACAGACCATCATGTAGTTCTTGGCCCAACCGCTGTTGCTCCCGGTCTGAGACAGACAGAATCTCTCCCTCCAGCCCTTGGCGCCGCGCGATCTCGTTTTTCAATTCGGCATTTGCCATACGCAACGCTTTCGTGCGCTGTCGCACGAGTTGTTCCAGCAATTCCTTCGATTTCTGCAGCGCGGCTTCGGCCCGCTTGCGTTGCACGAACTGTCCTATCTGACTGCCAATGCTACTGAATATTTTCAGAACGTCTTCATCCCGCTCGCGGATTTCGAGGCTGAAGAATTCCATCACTCCGACGAAGTGCCTTCCAAAGGAAATCGGAAACGCAAAGGCACTATGAAGACCTTCTCCTGCCGCAATCGACGCGCGCGGAAAATTATTGTCCTTGGTAATATCGGAGATCCATGCCGGTTCTAGATTACTCCATATGCGCCCCGGCAAACCAATTCCCCGCGCGAGTTTGAGTTTCCTGCACACGAGATTTACCGCTCTTCGTTGTTCCTCGCGTTTTCGATCGGTAATCTCAGTGTTGGTTTCGAGAATCGAACTCGGCTTACCCTTCGCATCGCGGTCGAGCGACCAACGGCTAATGACGATAACTTTCGTGCCGTCTTTGCAGGTGTGAACAAGTTCGCCACTCCATCGGTTCTCGCGCTCGAGTTTTTTGCGAATATCGGTGAGCGACTGGGAATGAACCGTGCGCAACAGTTTGTGTGTGACTTTGCCGAGCGCCTCCTCATGCGAATAGCCGTACAGTTCGCGCGCGCCGTCGCTCCAATAAGTGATGCGGTCCTGCGGGTCGCGCGCGAGAATCGCGTCATTGGTGAGATTCAGAAGGCGCGCCTGCTCGGTCAAACGCCGCTCTGTTTGTTTTTGTTTCGTGATATCGCGCGCAATTTTGGAAATACCGACAATCTCGCCGTTCGGACTCTTGACCGGCGAAATGGTGAGCGAAACGTCGATCAGTCGGCCGTCGTTGCAGCGGCGCACTGTCTCGTAATGGTCGATTGACTGGCCGCGGCGAATCGTGCTCAGAATTTCCGTTTCTTCCTTCGCTCGATCTTTCGGAATAAGGGTCAGGGTCGATTTGCCGATGATCTCTTTTGCTTTGTAGCCAAAGATGCGTTCGGCGCTTTGGTTCCAGTCGGTGATGGTTCCATTCAGATCTTTCGCGACAATGGCGTCGTGCGATGATCGGACCACGGCCGCCAGGCGCATCGCCGCAGTCTCGGCGCGCTTGCGATCGGTGATGTCGTAAAAGCAATTGATTGCTCCTGTGACTTCTCCCCGGTCGTTCTTCAGCGGACGGATATTGACAAGGACGGTGACGTGCGAGCCGTCGGGCCGCTCGATGAGCACTTCCCCGTTATGGACTACGGATATTTTGCCCGAGGCCACCTCGGCCATGGGACACTGGTCGTGGGGCATAAAACTGCCGTCCGGTCGAAACATTTTGAACGAGCCGCAAAACCGCTGGTCGGTATCCCCCAATGCTGGCTCGCGTCCCCACAGTTCGGCGGCCTGGCGGTTGTACTCTTGAATCACACCCGAGGTATCAATCGTATAGACGGCCATGGGACCCAAATTGAACAAGGTGCGATAACGCTCCTCCGATTGGCGGATCGCTTCTTCCGTTCGTTTCCGTTCGGTGAGATCGACAATCGCTGTTTGATAAAGTAGCGCTCCGTCCCTCATCGAGGAAGTCATCGGCGAACTGGCAAGGTGCGCGATAATGATGTCGCCGTTTCGTTTCTTTAGATGCAGTTCGGTTTCGACGCGACGATCCGAAGAGCGACAACGAAGCAAATGATTCAGAAAGAGCGGCCCATCATTTTTCGTCACGTGAAGCGCAAATGGCTCGCCGATCAACCGAGTGCGCGAGGCACCCAGAAGGTGGACCGCGGCGAGGTTAATCTCTTCGATTCGACCGACGCGGTCGAAACTGACATAAGGGATCGGTGCGAACTCGAAAAGATCGACATAGCGTTGAATTGCCGCTTCTAGTTCCGTCTTGGGAATCTTGAAGACTGGCGCGCTCGCCGAGCGCTTCGTCGCGACATTTTTCCTAACAGCCCCATTCGCCGAAAATTTCCGGAGCGCATGAGATGCTCTCTTCTTGTTTTTCATGTCCACACGGATTAATTCGCGTGTAGCTGGGCCAGCCGATGCCGTAATTTTACGGTCGCGCCCTGGGCGCCGTTTCTTATTTTCGCGGCGAGCCTTATTTTGGGCGGCGTGGCGTTTTACCGGCATAGCTGTCTTTCCTTCCCTCAAGATCGACCAGGGTGATCACCGCTCCATCGATTTTGGGTAGTGTCCTAATTTGAATCCTCTTGACCGAAATGGCGACGGATTTTTAATCCTTCTTGCCATGTCACCTCTTTTGTCCGGTCTTGTTAGCGGCCTGATCTTCGGAGCGATAGACGTTGGTTTGATGCTGCCAATGTCATTTCCAGATAAAAAAACCGCCTTGCTCGGGGCGTTTTTTAGTCGGTTTGCTATCGGACTAGTAATCCCGATTATCCAACTGCCTTCGTGGCCGGGCTGGCTTATCGGAGTCACTTTCGGTCTGCTCCTTAGTTTGCCAGATGCAATTATCACGAAAGCCTACGCTCCAATTCTTATTATTGGAGCGATTGGCGGTATAATCATCGGCGGCCTGACCCATGGTTGGAAGGTCTAGCCCCGCGCCTTGCTAGCAATCGCCACTTTGACGGCGCTCTGTGGTGAATCTACCGGCGGAATTTCCAACACGGTCGCATATTGCGTTTCGCCGTTTTTCACGAATGACCAAGCGTAGCAACGTTTTGCTTTCGGATGCTCCCGCTATCGCCTCCATTTTCGATCGCTCCACGATAATGACGCTGGCTCAGCGGGATTTTACGGCGCCAGGTCCATCCTTCCAGGACGCCCCGACGATCTGAGCTCTTTTCGCGCTGATTATGTGCAACCGCGAAGCAGAAAAAATTAGCAGTAGAAGCGGAATGGGTATTCCCAATGCCAAAGCAGAATGTACCCGGTAGCGCCCGCTATCGGAACTGTCCGTTTTAATTTCATTTTAATCTCTCGTTTTTCTTGTCATTCAAAGATTTCGCTGACCGCCGCGTATTTGGATTTGAGATTGTGCGCACGCCTGGTTCATGTTGGCCGCGTGTTGCAGCTAACTACCACAGTCGCTTGTGCCGGTTGAGCTCTTTCCATGCTGTTTCTGCGGACTTTATTTGAATAGATTGAGAAATCGGATCTGATTTTCGCTGCAGGTCACTGACGCGAATGTGTTGAGCGTGCGCTGTATTGATAACGTCCCAATATTGTGAGCCGAACGCTCTTGCAAAGATCAGCGGTTCACGCCAGCCGATCTCGTCTATGATGAGACCGCCGTCTTCATTCGGTATGGTCAGAGCAAATTCGTTGGGATTGTTGGCCCGTTTCAAGCGGTAGCCGCCAGCAATCTCCCTTGACTCAGGACCGAAGCGATTGGCGTCGCATGAACAAAGCCAAACAACGACTGCGAGGAATGCGATAAGACTGAGATCTGGAAGCTTCCTGCTCCAAATCGCGCGCAATGAAAATCTGCGATCAATCTGGTTAGAATTCATCTATAGATCCGTTGCACCATGGTCAGTCGTGAGCTCAATAATTTTAGAATTGCGAGTGAAACGGGATCGTAAACTATGGTTGCCATTGTTCAGCCAACGTGAAGCGAGTCCGCTTATTGCCATACGGTATCTTCGTCTTTCGAGAGTTGCGCAGTCTTGACGATTTTCGGACATCCACTTCAAAGTCCGCTGCGCTTTAAAACCACCCGTCCCGCCAAAAACGAAAGTGGGAAGTACGCTTGCTTGAAATGGTTACCGCGGCGCCAAGCGAAGGAATAACATGTGGAGGAAGCAATAAGTGACGGGGGAGCCCACAGCTCCAGCGGCACAGCGTCTCCGTGCGTCGGAGCTACTTTCAGCACCGCGCGATATTCGCTCCATTGCGCTGACGGGTCTGTTTGTTCTCGCGATAAACAAGGCCGGCCGGGCAGCGAGTAGCGATATATGAGTTACCTGCCGCATCCATTATTTATCTGATTCTCCAAGCTTCTTCGAAAGCCCGAATGAGGTGACCTTTAGCTGCGATCACTGCAGTTAAGTTAATAACTAGAAAGAAAGTATGTTAAACTAATCCTTAGTGTCACGTTTGCCACAGCCCTGATCAGTTCAATGGCCTTAGGGCAAACATCTTCCACCACGACCTCGGTTGCAACGGGATCGAATGGAGCGACTGAAACGACCACCACCACGACTGAAAGTACGGGGACAGTGACGGAATTTATTCCAGGCCATGTCCTTTTTCTGAAAACGGAGGCAGCTCAACCCGTCCAATACAAATTCGGCAAGAACGTCACCTATGTGACTTCAGATGGAAGAGTGATTGAAGCCTCGAAAATCAGAAAAGATTCAAAGGTTCGTGTTCACTACATCAAACAAGGCGACGACATGCTAGTTGATAAAGTGATCGTGAGCGATCGCGATTAATCGTGGCATATTTGCTTGGTAATTCTTTACCAAGTTTGCAATTCAGCGCCTGGCAGATCGAGCACTGCTCGATGCCAGGCGTTTGCTTTTCTGCCTCATCGCTTTTCGCCGAAGAGCCTCAGCGAACAGTACATTTGGCGCGCTCGACAGCGTGCCCTGCGCGGATTCTTGAGCCCATTTAATGGTAGCTACACCGCTTAAATATGTGATCCAAAGATCGCGGCGACCTTGCCCTACGAGCCCCAAACGGGAGCGCTCAGCGGCTTCTCGCGGCCAAGCGTTCTTCAATCAAATCGCGCTCAACCTCCCAGTACTTCAGCGATGACAGGAGAAGCCTGTCATTCTCTTCGGCCTCGACAGATTCGTAACCATTCATGATTTTTGGCCGCCATCCTTCCGAACGTTTACTCGATTGCTGCGATTTGCGTTTGGATTTCGGCGTTCGACAGCGTCTGCGTTCCTTTCGCGCTCTTCCCATCAATAATCCTTCCCCATGAATCCTTTCTGTGCGGTACTTCGCATCACGGTCTCGGAGTGGTTGTGAGAAACCGTTCCGTCCCATCTCCTGTTTTTAACAGTGGCGGAGTGGGAAAGTTTCACGAACAAAGCGAATCATTCAGTTTCTCTCGGACGCGTTGTTGGCCGGATTAACAGGACATAAGGCTTGAAAAAATAACACAGCCAACAGAGATACAGTCGTGCGAACGGTTTACTCGGGTTTCGTCCGACATTTGATTGTCTCGTTAGGCGGGCGCCCGCCGGCCCTGTATTGCGCATCGAACGCGCGGAGGGCTGCCGCGACGGTTGGCCCGATGCCTACGATGCCCTCCTCTATAGTGGGCCCAAGCAGTGCAATCCAAAGATCGCTGCGAAAGAACAATTGAGGGCGGCGCACCGCGGACGGGCTCCCGGGATGGGACGCGCAATAAATATTCATTTGCTCGATCGCCGCCCCTGCATGGTCCACAAAGCGGCGCCGACGGGGGGTGTGACCGTTTTTGTTCATCCGCGTCTATAACGCGCGCCTCCGCGAGATTGGATGTGAATTTCTTTAGCCGACGTTCGTATCGCGGGATCGGATTTTCGCCGATACCAGAATCCACCGTGCGCCCGATTGTGCGATCAGTTGGCAGGAACGTAATATCCAGAACCGTGGCGTTAACTACTGCAATCAGATTGTCGGATCAGGAAAAACTCGAAGTGTTACGCCGGATCGATCAATTTCGACAGTGGCATTCGCTCGATGAGAAACGTTACTGTCTGGTTTGCGGCAATCTCATTACGGGGCGGCAAATCCAGGTCACTGACGGAACCCACGGCAGCGGTCCGCTGCGGCTCAATTGTCCAACGGAACAGTGCAACTCCATTCCGATGGATTGGGTGTTACCCACGGATGAGATCCTCACCAGGGTGGAAAGACTGGCAGAGGAAGAGCGCAAAGCTTCGGCGCTAAAACCGGCTGCCGTAACTATTGGCAACGGCCAAACAGTTCACACAGACAAAAGCCACGCGCATTTCGTGTCGCGATTACGCAGGCTGGCCTTTCATTTGAAGCGACATGCTAAGCTGTCCCCTCTAATCCCTGCGGGCCTTGAGCCTCCCGGCGGGTCCGCAGGGTGACATTTTCTGTGGCAGGCAACGATCTGTACTTCGAGTTTCGACTTCTTTTCGCGAGAGCTTTTGGGTGTGCGACGGCGTTCTCACGTCGCTTTTTTCACCGCGCGCCGTGTTTTCGATCTAAAGCGATCCGAAATCTGCACTCAATTGCAGAGAAAATCTGTATCCACCGGCGGTGCACTTAGCGGCGGTCGGTCATGGCTTGGAACTGCCCGCCTTTTTCCCATGATTCCTGCTTGTTCCACGGCATGGCGGATCCGCCACGATCGTCGGGATCGCTGACGAGGGCTGTCTCCTTCTGGGATGCGCATGAAGTCAGTGCGACCACGAATGCGCAGAGCAAAAAGGGAACGACGATTGTTCGGAGCTTAAGGACTTGTACCAGCATAAATCACACTGTCTCCAGGTTGTACTTGGACGCCGCGCGCCAAGCTGTTGCTCATGATATCGCCGATAGCAGTGGCTGGTTCAACTGAAGAAATGCGAATTTTTCCAATCAACGTCCCGTCTCGCAACACCAGCATTTCGGAGTTCGGCTCCACTCCATTGCGCGCCCCGAGATTTAACACTACGAAATTGTAAGCCTGATTGTACGCAAGCACGGCTCCGTGCACACCCGCACGATGACTGCTGCTGCTTTCCCGTTGTACACTCGCAGTCTCACGTCTTTTCCTTGTTTCCGCTTTGGGAGCTTCTTTGATCTGCGCCGGGCGCTGTTGTGCGTCCTGGAGTTTTTCAGCCAGCAACGCTTTTTCTTTCTCAGCGCCATCGAGCTGATGCCGAAGGTCATCGACTTGCGATTTGCGCATTGTCGGCGGGCGCCGGGGCGCCGCGCGCGGACGGATTCGAGTTCGTTTGCGTTCCCGCCGCGCGTTGGCGTAACGCTGCAATTTCCTGCTGACTGGCGTCTAGTTTGCCTTTGAGATCTGCCTTTTCTTTATCCGCTTGCGCGAGTGCTGCTTCGGCTTTTGCGACTCGATCTTCTGTGTCAGCGGTTTTGCCCTGTTCTTGCGCTCCAGTTGTTCCACGCGTTGGGGCGCTCACCTTGGCCGACACGGGCGCGCCCGGCGTCACGGCGTTCGCGCGAAGCGCTTTCACTTTCTGGCCGTTGAGGAGAGCGAAAAACGCCGCGAGCAAAAGGAAAATCACGGCGAGCCCGCTCAAGCTCCCGGGGGTGACCGTAAAAAGCGCCGATTCCCTTTGCGCCATAAGGTGCCTTTTAACAACGAATCTCGTGAAAAAGCAATGACGATTTCCACGGCCCCCTAGGAGACTCGTGCGGCTCAATGGTCGGTTCGTCGTCCAAGGAATGAATGCGAGTACGCGCACAGGTCGCCTCTTCTTCGCGAGGAGAGGGAGGATTGGGATCCTCTTAGGGGACTGCCACGGAAGATTAAGAGCCGTCCCCCTAGTTTTCGTCTTTGAGCCCGAGAGACCGTACGAAGAAAAAGCACGATCGGTTGCAATGCCGATTGCGTTTCTGCGATTTTCAATCCATAGAGAGCCCATGGGACAGCAGCTGCGGGTACGAATCAAGCGCAAGCGACGCGTAGCGTATTTGCGACGCAAGAACGCAGCGCGGCGAACCGCTGCGACCCGATCGACCCCAATCAAACAAACGGCACAGAAAGAATCCGCAGCGTCGGAGTGATCGATATTATTAACACCTCGCTTCAGCGAGGTGTTGCTTGCAGCGCCACAGACGCAGCCGCTTCAGCGGCTTTGCTCCACTCCGGGGAAACCGCTGAAGCAGTAGCGAGAACATAAGGATCGGGACCACCTCGCTGAAGCGAGGTGTCAATGATAGATATCGCAGTTCCAAGCGCACCGATTCATTGGAAAACAAAACACGTATAGATCACCATCGATGCAATCGCCGGCGCGTTATCTAATTGTCGATGGGCACAGTGTTATTTTTGCCTGGCCGGAGTTGCGCAAACTTCACGCGCGCCGGTCGTCCCTCGCGCGCGAAGCGTTGGTCAAGCAGTTGCGCGATTATCAGGATTGGACCGGGGTGCACGTCGTCGTCGTTTTCGATGGCAAAGGCAAAAAGGTGGAGGCGACTTCTGAGCCCGCGGACGTTCAGATTTTTTATTCGCGCAGTGGGCAATCAGCCGATGCCATCATTGAGCGGTTAGCGAGCAAGTACGCCAAACGGTACGAACTGGTAGTTGCCACTTCCGATTCGCTGGAGGCCGAGACCGTGCACGCGTGCGGCGCGGAGTCGATTTCGCCTGATGGGTTGCGGGGACTTATTGCTGACGCCCGACGCTAAAGTGATGTAGGAATTCTGTAGCCACTGGCCTGTGGCCGGTCTGTTTGGCGTTTACTTTCAGGTTTGTGAGACGGCCTACGGGGCCGTGGCTGCACCGCGCCTTTATGGCCCCAACTTCTTTTCGATTTCCTTCACGCGCGCGAAGAGCTTCCCGAGCCGATGGACCCAGGCAATTTGTTGCTTTGCTTCTGCAAGCGGCACTGCAGGCGACGCCCACCATGCCCCGCCACTAATATTCTTGGAGATACCGCTTTGCGCACCGATAGCGGTGTTGTCGCCAATCTCGATATGCCCAATGATACCAACCTGACCGCCGATTAGGACACGCTGACCGATCTGGACACTGCCGGCAATTCCGGTTTGCGCTGCGATGACGGTATTCTTGCCAATCACGACGTTGTGCGCAATCTGCACAAGATTATCGATTTTCACGCCTTGCTGGATCCAGGTTCGGCCAAATCGTGCGCGATCGACCGTCGTGTTAGCACCGATCTCTACGTCATCGTCGATTTGGACCATGCCGAGTTGCTGAATTTTTTCTTGTCGGCCATCGATCATTTCGAAACCGAAACCATCGGCACCGATTACCACGCCGCTGTGAATAATTACGCGTGAGCCGATGCGGTTTCGCTCGCGAATCGTCACGTGCGGATAAATGTGACACGCGGACCCGATGATCGTCTCCTGTCCGACGTAGCTTCCCGCGCCAATGATCGTGTCGTCGCCGATTTGTGCTCCGGCTTCGATCACCGCCAGCGGTTGAATGGAAACACGGTCGCCGAGCTGAACGCTTGGATCGACGACCGCGCTGGGATGAATACCAGGGGTAAAAGTGATCGGCTTCGGCGCGAATTTGAGCACGACCTGCTCGAACGCCTTGGTCGGATTTGAAACACGAATCTGTGCGGCATTGATCGACTCGGCAAAATCCGGCGGAACAAAAACCGCCGATGCGAGGGTTTTGCGTAGCAGCCCGATGTATTTTCGATTTGTAAAGAAGCTGATTTCTCCCGATGTCGCTTCGCCGAGCGATGCCGCGCCGATGATCTTCAGCGTCGAGTCGCCCACTAATTCGCCGCCGGATAGCGCTGCCAGTTCTTTAACGGTGAAAGTCACGGGAGTCGTTAAACTGTTGAAGCGTCAAGGTAGGGCGGGCAGTCCTCTGCACGCCGCGGCTCGCACGGGAGTGCAAGCCCTACCAGTCGCCGATTCGCTGACTCGGTGAGTCATTCTTTGTTCCAGCGAGGTGGGCGTTTTTCGATAAATGCTTGCACGCCTTCAAGCGCTGCTTCGTCCATCATGTTGCACGCCATGATTTGACTCGCCGCGTCGTACGCGGCTGCGATACCCAGCTCGACCTGCCGATAAAAAAATTCTTTTCCGATTGCGACTGCGACGCGTGGTTTGCCGATGATCGCCGCGACGAGCTTCTCGAGTTCGGCGTCGAGTTGTTCGGGTTCTGCGACACGGTTGATCAGGCCACGCGCTTTTGCCTCCTGCGCACTGATGAATTCTCCGGTGACGAGCATTTCGAACGCCTGCTTGCGCAAAACATTTCGTGAAAGGGCGACGCCGGGTGTGGAACAGAAAAGGCCGACGTTTACTCCGCTCACGGCGAACCGGGCGGTGCTCGAGGCGACAGCGAGATCGCACATCGCGACCAACTGACAACCTGCGGCAGTCGCGATTCCCTGCACGCGCGCGATCACTGGCACAGGCAACTGCTGGATAGCGAGCATCATCTCCGAGCATTGAGCGAAAAGCCGCTCGTAATACTCCATCGACGGATCGGCCCGCATTTCCTTGAGATCGTGACCCGCGCAAAAAGCTTTGCCTTCAGCCGCAATAATAACTACACGCACGGATTCGTCGGAAGCGATCGCGCCGAACTCGCGCTGCAAGTCGGCTAGCATTGCTTCAGATAAAGCGTTGAAGGCCTGCGGGCGGTTCAGGGCCAACGTAACCACGCCTCGCGCATCCTGGCTTCGCAAGATGAGTCGCTTTTCGGCTTCGGACATTTTCGGACGCGATGCCGATTCAATCGTTGCTGGAGAGGTTTTCACAGCTCTGTGACCGTTAAACCGCTACTGCTGAAACTCCAAATCTGAAATTCGAAAAATTTAGTTTCCGTTTACCGCAAGCAACAACATCATCATACCTGTTGTCCGATGGGCGCGTTTCATGAAAATCGTCGCGATTGCTAATCAAAAGGGCGGTGTCGGCAAAACGACCACGGCCGTGAATCTCGGCGCCGCATTGGCAGAGTCGGGCAAGCGGATTTTAATTGTCGATCTCGATCCACAAGCAAATGCCACCAGCTCGTTTGGTTTGCAGGAAGTGGAGGACGTCAGCCTTTATGAGCCGCTGCTTGGTGAGGCTTCAATTACTGAAAAGATTTTGCCAACCCGGCGCGAAGGGTTGTTCATCGTGCCCGCAGATCTCGATATGGCCGGCGCGGAGGTGGAGATCGCACGGATGCCAAATCATCTCACGCGCCTGGCGGAAACACTCAAACCGCTGCATACGGATCAGACATTCGATTTCGTTTTCCTGGATTGTCCGCCGTCGCTTGGAATTTTGATGAGTAACGCGCTCGCCGCTGCAGACGAGCTGCTGACTCCGATTCAATGCGAATATTTCGCGCTTGAAGGACTGGTGAAAATTGTGCGGCTCATCGAGCAAGTACTGGATTCAGGCGCGAACGAGCGTCTCGAGCTGGGCGGGATCGTTATGACGATGTTCGATGCGCGGACCAACCTTAGCCAACAGGTAGTTGCCGATGTGCGAAAACATTTCGGTGAACGCGTTTATGAGACTGTGATCCCGAGGAGCGTTCGGTTAAGCGAGGCGCCGAGTTTTGGTAAATCGATTCTCGAATACGCTTCGAGCGGACCTGCCGCGCAGGCGTATCGCGCCCTGGCACGCGAGTTCATGAAGCGTCATGGTTCGCCAGCCACTGTTCGCGAGTTATCGCATACACCAGCGTCGGGAAACCCCGGAAAGTAATTTCCTTTTCCACTTTCAGTCCATTTTTCTCCGCCACGCGACGTGAGGGGATGTTTTCCGGATGAACCAGCGAAATCACGCGGGGCAGTTTTAAATTCGCGAACCCGTGATCGCGCACAGCGCGCGCAGCTTCAGTGATAAGGCCGCGATTCCAGTAAGCGGGATGTAGTCGATACCCGATCTCGACTTCTCCCGGCACTTCGGAATGATGGTGAAAACCGCAGTAGCCAATAACAGCGTGTTCGCCGCGCAGGACAACGGCAAACTGCGATGGCATACTCGCGCGATCCCAGCTCATCACTTTCTCAATGAAATCAACCGTCTTCTTGCGTTCGGTAAAAGCGCCTAACGAGAAGCGCATGAAATCTGAATTGGCGAACAATTGCGCCACGGCGTCCACGTCTTCTTCGCGGAAGGAGCGCAGGATCAGTCGTTTGGTTTCAAGCTGCATAGGGTTCTGTGGTCTGCGCACGGCAACTACAATGCAGATGATTTTCGATTCTTAATTAAAGATGCGAAAGGACGAAGAGGAATACGCGCGACCAGCGCAGCCGCCGGATACATCAAGTCTGGCCACCGTGAGCGAAGCAGCAGCTCATTGCACGGCATGTCATTTGTACAAACGCGGAACCCAAACTGTCTTCGGCGAAGGGCCGAAACGTGCAGCGATGATGCTGGTTGGCGAACAGCCGGGCGATTACGAAGACGTGGCGGGCAAACCATTCGTTGGTCCGGCGGGTAAGATCATGGACCGCGCACTCGAAAATGCCGGAATCGATCGGTCGCAGGTTTATGTCACCAACGCAGTGAAACACTTCAAATGGGAGCCCCGCGGGAAACGGCGAATTCATCAGAAGCCTAATTCGCGCGAAATCGCAGCGTGCCGCCCGTGGCTGGAAGCGGAACTACGGATTGTTAAGCCCAATCTCGTCGTGGCAATGGGTGCAACAGCGGCACAGACGATTTTCGGGCCCGGATTCCGCGTCACCCGGGAGCGTGGAAAGGTGTTGTCATCGAAGCTCGCACCGAGGGTGGTCGCGACTGTGCATCCATCATCGCTCCTTCGCCAACCCGACGAGGAATCGCGGGAACGAGAATACAAGCGTTTCGTTGCCGATTTGCGCGCTGCGTTGGAGGCAGC
>WNFW01007312.1_pt1 | contig 12756 bp, 8 predicted proteins | sample 5400131 | NCBI WGS metagenome assembly WNFW01 (sample SAMN13153362, study PRJNA577476) | soil metagenome | isolation source: 20 cm soil or saprolite under grassland replicate 1 | place: USA:California | collected 2016-06-15 | reverse complement strand
CACTGGAAGTCGCCAATACCCTCCTCCACACAGCGCAGAAGTACCGACTCGACTTCGCGAGGCCGTACGGGCTCGTCTCTGCCGCGATGGGGCAGGCCGGAATGCGGCAATGGAATATCGCTGCTGATTACCTGGACGAAGCCGCTGCGCTCGCGCGCGACACGCGCAATCATTATGCGGAGTTGTTCGCGTTCGCGGCGCGGCTCCGTTTGCTTACGCAACAAGGCCTACATCGAGTTGCTCTGGCGTTGCCGCTACCTGATGTTCCCGAAACGGTGCCAGCCGTAGGCGCAGAAGTCACCGCCTCGCGCGCCTTGGCTTTGGCGGCGGCGGACAGACTCGACGAAGCTCAGGCGACTCTTAGTTCAGTCGAAAGTAGCCCAGCGGTCGAATCGATTGTGCTTTCAGCCGCGGTTAGAGCCATAACCTCATTGAAACTTGACGATGCAATGACCGCGAGTTGGGTCTCCAACCTCGAAGAGAAGGCATTTGCCACAGGGGCGGTTGACTTACTCGTGACCGCATACCGCGCGGTCCCGGAACTACTCGTTGTTCTGCTTCGACGCGGTGGAGGCCAACGCCTCATGGATCTGGTGCGCCGCGTTGGAGACCACGATCTATTGAGACCACTCGGCGTTGCGGGCTGGCGCGACGACGATCCGTGTTGGCTTCTAACGCGCAGGGAGCGAGAAGTCTATGAACTGCTACGACAAGGGCTCTCGAACCAGCAGATTGCCGACGTGCTAGTAATCAGCAAGGCGACGGCCAAGCTCCATGCCCAGCACATCTACAACAAACTAGGGATTCATTCCCGCAAAGCGCTTGCAATCCAAGCTGCGCTCGAGCGCTCTGGTCAAGCCACGTCGGCAACGGCGGAAAATGTGGATGCCGCCGAGTCGACGTCCCTGTGAACGAAGGCTTGGAAATCAGCTCGTCTCGCAAGCCGGTACTCTTCATCGGCACCGGCGAGGATCGCTTCAAACGCTGCAACGGCGGCAGTTTCGAATTGACTATCCGCCGCTTGGGCGAGCCTGAGCCGCGCAACACGGCTGGGCATGGCATCACGGTATGGACGGTCGGATGTCATCGCGTTGTATGCGTCTGCGACGGCGATGATGCGTGAGACAAGTGGAATGCTCTCGCCGGCGAGACCGTCGGGATAGCCCTGACCGTCGATGCGCTCGTGATGGAAGCGCACGATTATCGAGATCTCAGAGTACTCATCGACGTTCGCGAGGATACGCTCGCCGATCGCCGAGTGCTCTTGCATTTGCCTTCGCTCCTCGAGCGTCAGGGCTCCCGGCTTCTCGAGAAGACCAGGAGGCAGTCCAATCTTTCCAATGTCGTGGACTAGCCCACACAGGTACGCCTGCTCCTGGATCTCGTCCGGAAGGTCCATGCGCTTTGCGATGTCACGGGAGTAGATCGCGACAGCGGCTGAGTGGCCCGCCGTGTATCGGTCTCTCGCATCGAGGGTAGCGATGAGGGCGGCGGCAAACTGGAGATTCGCGCGTTCGAGCGTGTCATTCGCCACGGAGAGCTCGGCGGCAAGATTGCGTTCCGTTTGGTAGAGCCCATAGAGGCGCTGCGCTGCCATCGCCGGAATGAGGAAGAGAGCCAGCGTCCATGGCGACACCTCGAGGTACATGAATGCGAGCAATGCAGCTGTTGGTGCATAGACGGGAGGCACAAGTATCAAGAGCGGCAACAGTGTCCGCGCGCCCTCCGATACAGATCGTCCACGAACAGCCGCGGTAAGCAGAGGGAAAGCGACGCCGAGTACTTCGCCCACGACTGCACCGATTAGGCTCGCAACGATCAGCCCTCCAAACTCAGACGGCACGAGGTTGATAGCCGCTTGTGCCGCAAGTCCGGTGGCCGCACCGCTAATGAACCGCGCACTGGAATAAGTCGCCCATTTGAGACGCGGTGCCCTGTCTGGATTCGGAGGTGAGGTGAGCTCTGGATCGCCAAGCATCGACGCTCCGCCGACAGCTGCGGCAGCTAGTGGCCCGAACAGCACAGCAGCAAGCAGGGTTGGAAGAACCGAGATTGACTGTTCTGTGCTCTTGGTCAGGCGGACGCTGCTTCTCTCCCCTATGGCGGCGGCAGCGGCGAGCGCCACGACGCTGATTGGATCCTCGAGCCCGTATCCGGCGAGAAGCAGCCCCGCGCACGTCAGAGATGCAGCGGCCACTAGAGCCCCCACGTACAAGAGTGTTCGGCCCTGTGGGTGGGTCAGGACGCGCTGAACAGCTTGCGTCATCCCTCGAATGGGGTATACGATTCGCGTGCCGTCAGTTCCCAACCTAGGAGCTCCTATGCAAAGGGCCGGAAAGATCTGGTAGAGCCGTCACATCCTGCGTTCTTCGCCGAGGGTGGGCATCCCTCTTTCGGGGGTAAGCCTGCTGGGGGAACTAGCTAGGCGAGAAGGGGTGCTGACGGCCTTGGAACTACCCAATGAGCCCACGCCGGAAGCCGACCGCTACGGCGTGGGCTCTGCTTCGCGCCTGAAGCTTCGCGAGCAGATGCCTCACGTGTGACTTGACTGTCTCTTCTGAGAGGAAGAGACGCTCGCCAATCTCGCGATTCACGAGTCCGTCGGCCACGTGTTGGAGGACCTCGATCTCCCGTGCAGTCGGATCCTGTCCGATCTCCCGCGTGATCGGGGGAGTGAACGGGATGACCGAGCCGTGTCTCCGTGAGCTGCGCCGTGCGGCGGCTGCCTCGAACCGGCGGCTGTGATCGCGGTAGCGGTTCAGGATCTCCTTACGCTCAGCGGCGTCCACGAACGGGGTATCGGCGCACACCGCATAGCGCTTTAGTGGAGTCGTCCACCCGCTCGCTCGAACGGGGGACGCCTCGTGTGCGGCATCAGGTTGCAAACGCAATGCGACGTCCGCACGTCTAACGAGATACGGTTACGCCCGCGCGGGCGCATACATGGAGAAAGGGGAATCGATGACTCGAGGAACCAAGAGATGGTGGCTGGGCGCCCTCACAGCGGCCGTCACAATCGTCATGGGTGTGATCGGGGCCGGCGTCGGAGGCGCGGCACGGAGTGGAGCCGACAGTGCGTCAGCTACCACCCTCATCGATGGGACGACTGGCACAGTCGTCAACATCGACCCTGCGAACGAGTACGACTTCGACTCGTTCACTCTCGACCTTCCGTTGTTCCAAGGTCTGTACGGCTTCCCACACGGCGCCAAGATCCAGCCGGTACTTGCGACAGGCTGCAAGGCGTCGGCGAATCTAAAGACGTGGACCTGTGCATTGAGGAAGGGGGTCAAGTTCTCGGACGGCTCGCCCATGACCTCCGCTGACGTCAAGTGGTCCTTCGATCGTGTGAACAAGATCAAGGGCGACCAGGGCATCTACACGCTGCTGAGCAACCTCAAGAGCGTTTCGACGAAGGGCACCTACGGAGTCGTCTTCAAGCTCAAGGCATCTCAGTCGACCTGGCCGTTGATCCTGGCGACAAATGCAGGATTCGTCGTCGAGAAGAACCTCTACCCGTTCAGCAAGATCAGGGCGAACAGCGAGTCCCAAGTCGGAACCGGCCCGTACAAGCTGGTCAAGTTCACTCCGGGCCAGCAGGCCGTGCTCCAGGCAAACCCGAACTACTGGGGACCCCAGCCGAAGACGAGCAACCTGATCATCAATTACTTCTCGAAGTCCTCGACCATGAAACTGGCACTCCAGCGGGGCGAGATCGACATGGCATTCCAGACCTTCACGCCGACGGAGTATGCGTCGCTGGCCAAGGCCAAGGGCATCACCGTCCATGCGGGGAATGGCACCGTCATTCGGTACATGGTCTTCAACGTCACGCGTCCGCCGTTCAACAACGTTGCCGTCCGGAAGGCGCTCGCCTACCTCATGCCGCGGCAGGCGATCGCGACGCGCGTCTATCACGGGACGGTGAGCCCGCTCTACTCGCAGGTGCCGGCCGGTCTACCGGGCCACATCGACATCTTCGCGACGACGTACGGGCGCACGCCGAACGTGGCGAAGGCACGTGCGGTCCTGAAGGCCGCCGGCGTCACGACACCGGTCAAGACAGACATCTGGTGGACGCCTTCGCACTATGGCGATGCGTCTGCCGACGAGTACGCCGAGGTCCAGCGGGCGCTGAACTCGTCCGGTCTGTTCAAGGTGACGTTGAAGTCGGCGGAGTGGGCGCAGTACAGCGGAGCGCTCGGCAGGACCTACAACGCGTTCCAGCTCGGCTGGTTCCCGGACTACCCGGACGCCGAGGACTACATCGTGCCCTTCTTCCAGACCGACAACTTCACCAGCAACGGGTACAGCGACCCGAAGATGACGGCGCTGATCAACAAGGAGCACGCGGCACCGACGACGGCTGCTCGTCTCGCAGCGATCAGGCAGGCGCAAGTGCTGTCCGCGAAGGACGTTCCAATCGTCCCCTACTGGCAGGGCAAGATGATCGCTGTCTCTCGTAACAACGTTCAGGGTGTCAACCGCACATTGGATGCCGCGTATCAGATGCGGTTCTGGCTCATTTCGAAGTCGTAGTCGGTAGCCACAAAGGCGAAGGGAGGGGGCGTCTTACGACGCTCCCTCCCTCTTTCGTCTAGGGCGTGATCGCTCGGAGCTCTCGACCCGCACGCAACGGCTACGGTGCGGGATCAGCCATGAACGCAGCCGGGCGACAGGAGACGTAGACTCGATTGGCCGCCAAGGGAACTTCGCTCAGGCAGTACGCGCTGACGCGCCTCGCGCTCGTCGTGCCGATGGTGCTGATCTTGCTGACCTTGGTCTTCCTCCTGATGCGGGTGGCGCCGGGCGATCCTGTGAGCGCTTCGCTCGGGGGGCATGCACCTCCAGCGGTCATCAACCAGATCAAGCACAAGCTGGGCTTCGACAAGCCGCTCTACGTCCAGTACGTGCAGTACCTCGGGAATGTCGGGAGGAAGGCTCTTCGGGATCATCATCTATGCGACTCCGATCTTCTTCCTCGGTCTCATGGCCCAGCTCTTCTTCGGTGTCTATCTCGGCTGGTTGCCAGTCTCCGGTCGCGCTAGCCCCCTAACGCAGGCCACCCTCACTACGCACACGAACATCTACACGATCGACGCGATCATCGACCGCAACTGGGCTGCGCTCGGGGACGTCCTCAGGCACATGATTCTCCCGGCATTCACGCTTGGGCTCGTCACGGCGGGGGTCTTCATCCGTCTGATCCGCATCAACGTGATCAGGACGATGAAGGACGACTACATCGAAGCTGCCCGCGCGAGAGGCATCAACGAGCGCTCCGTCGTCTACCATCACGCGTTCAGGAACGCCCTCGTGCCGGTGATCACGATCATCGGCCTCCAGGTTGCCCTCCTGCTCGGAGGTGCGGTCCTGACGGAAACCACCTTCAATTGGCCCGGTATCGGGCACGAGCTCCTGCTGTACATCGAGAACCGCGATTACGCGGCGGTTCAAGGGATCATCGTCGTATTCGCTCTCGTCGTCGTCGCCGTGAGCGTGGTCATCGACTTCGTCGGTGCGTTCATCGATCCAAGGATCAGATATTGATGGCTGTCCCCGCGGAGACCGCCAGAATAGAGACGCGTCGCTCGATCCTTCCGCGCGTTCAGCGGGCTGTGGCTCCCATCCGGGAGGCTCGAGGAATGCAACGGACGATGCTGTGGGTGGGCGCCGCGATCACGTCGGCCTTCGTTCTGATGGCCCTTCTGGCGCCGCTCGTCTCGCCGTATCACTTCGACCAGTACCGCTCGGGAGGCACGCGCTTCCCTCAGCTCGCCGCTCCCTCCGCCCAGCATCTGATGGGAACTACCGTGACGTCGTACGACGTTTTCTCGCGCGTGATCTGGGGTGCCCAGACGGAGATCAAGGTGGTCCTCATCTCGCTTGTGATGTCGCTCTCGATCGGCGTCCCACTCGGTCTCATCTCGGGTTATTTCGCCGGGAAGCTCGACCGCGTGCTCGTGCTGATCATGGACGCGATGCTCGCCTTTCCCTTCCTGCTCCTCGCGATCGTGATCGCGTTCCTCCTCTCCGACAAGGTCGGCCAGGGGATTCTCACGGCAGCCATCGCGATCACCGTTGCGTACATACCGCTCTACTTCCGCGTCATCCGAAACCACGTGATCAGCATCCGCGAAGAATCGTTCGTGGAGGCTGCGCGTGCGATGGGCGCGCGTCCTTTCACGGTGATCCGAAAGTACGTCTTCTTCAACGTCATCCAGAACGTCCCTCCGCTCGCGACGCTGAACGCGGCGGACGCCATTCTCCTTCTCACTGCGCTCGGCTTCCTGGGCTACGGGATCCAGCCCACGCAGGGCGCCGAGTGGGGCTACGACATCAGCCGAGCGGTCTCGGACGCGTCCTCCGGCATCTGGTGGACCGGGCTCTTTCCGGGGCTAGCAATCGTGCTCCTCGTGACTGGTCTCACGCTGCTCGGGGAAGGGCTCAACGAGACGATCAACCCCGTGCTTCGCCGCAGGGCGAGGACGAACGTCGAGTTCGGGCCGTCGTCTCCGTCCCCGGTCATCGAGACGGAGACGGAGGGCCCGTGACGAACGAGCCGGTCGTCTCCGTCCGCGAGTTGAGGGTCTACTACGGCACGAAGCGGGGCCCGGTGCAGGCTGTCGACGGCGTCTCGCTCGACATCGCTGCGGGCGAGGTTGTCGGTCTGGTCGGCGAGTCTGGTTGTGGCAAGTCCACCCTGGGTCGAGGCATCCTCGGGCTCCTGCCGGAGGGCGCCTCCTCGGATGGAGAGGTGATCTACGGAGGCCGGAACATCGTCGGTATGACCCCCAAGGAGCTCAGGCGACTTCGAGGGCCCGATCTCGGTCTCATCTTTCAGGAACCGATGACGAGGCTCAACCCGTTGATGCGGATCGAAGAGCACTTCAAGGAGACGCTCGAGCAGCACGAGCCGAGCCTCGGCGACAAGGAGATACGACGGCGGTCCCTCGAGACGCTCGGCCGAATGGGAATTCCGCCGACGCGCTTCAGCCAGTACCCGCACGAGTTCTCCGGCGGCATGCGGCAGCGGATCATGATCGCGCTTGCCGTCGTACTGCAACCCAAGCTACTGATCGCAGACGAGCCGACGACGTCGCTTGACGTTATCGTCGAGGCGCAGATCCTGAGCATCCTCGCCGATCTGAGAAGGAACTTCGGAACTGCTCTGCTCCTGATCACCCACAACCTCGGCATCGTGGCGGAGTCGTGCGATCGCGTCGCTGTGATGTACGCCGGAAAGATCGTCGAGGAGGGCCCCGCGCGCGACGTGTTCATCGACCCGGCGCATCCATATACGCGCGAGCTCCTGCGCTCGACGATCTCGCTCGAGACGTCGGAGCTCCACTCGATCCCTGGGGCGCCTCCGAGTTTGCTCGACCCGCCGCGTGGCTGTCGCTTTCACCCGCGGTGTCCGAGCGCGATGTGGGTCTGCGCGACGACAGATCCGATCGAGAAGCGGATCGACGCCGATCGGCGGGTGCAATGCTGGCTCCACGGCCCAGAGGATCGGATACCGGAGGGTGGAACGGCCGAGCTCGAGCGGGAGGAGATCGCGGTTGCCGAAGAAGCCTGACCTCGATGTCTCGTTGGCCGAGCTGGCGGTAAGCGACGGATCGCCCTCGGACGACTCGGTTCTCGTCTCGATCCGAAGACTGAAGACCTACTACCCGATCCGGGGCAGCTTCGGCGCTCGGATACTCGGGCGGGAGGCGGGCTACGTGAAAGCGGTCGACGACGTCTCGCTCGACCTCCACAAGGGGGAAGTGCTGGGTCTCGTCGGCGAATCTGGGAGTGGGAAGACCACTCTTGGACGAACGCTCTTGGGCCTCGTTCATGCGACCGAAGGCAGTGTGCTGTTCGAAGGTCGCGACATCGCTCGGATGTCCGAGCGCGAGCTTCGCCCGTTGCGACGCGACATCCAGATCGTCTTCCAGGACCCTCACGCGTCGCTCAATCCGGCGATGACGATCGAGCAGTCGGTGGGCCACCCGCTCCAGATCCACAAGGTGGCGAAAGGCACGGAGCTCAAGCTGCGAGTCGCCGAGGCGCTCGAGACCGTAGGACTCTCGCCTCCTCAACAGTTCATGGAGAAGTACCCCTCAGACCTTTCGGGCGGTCAGAAGCAGCGTGCCGTCATCGCGCGGGCGATCATCCTGAACCCGGTCTTGCTCGTCGCCGACGAGCCTGTGTCGATGCTCGACATGAGCGTGCGCGCCAAGATCCTCGAACTGATGCTCGAGCTCAAACGAGAGCTCGGTCTCACGTACCTCTACATCACGCACGATCTTGCGACCGCCAAGTTCTTCTGCGACCGGATCGCCATCCTCTACCTCGGCCGGATCGTCGAGATCGGGCCCTCCGAGGCGATCTACGACGACCCCAAGCACCCTTACACGCAGGCGCTGCTGCGGGCGATTCCGGAGCCCGATCCGAGGCGAACCGTGCCTCGCGATCTGCCGAGAGGTGAGGTTCCGGACGCGGCAAGACCCCCGCTCGGCTGTTCGTTTCACCCACGCTGTCCGCGGGCGTTCGAGGTTTGCGGATGGGAGTCCCGGGATCTCCGGGACCTGCTCGAGACGCGGTGGGCCCATATGTCCGAAGGGGAGTACACCGCCGAGCGGGCCCTGTTCGAGGACCTCGATGTCCTGGATGCGCCGGCGACGACTGCTCGTCTCAAAGCGGCGAAGGGCTCTTCCGCTGCTCAGCTACTGAGCTTTTTCGAGGGACTCGAGCGCGACGATTCCGAAGAGCCGTTCTGGAAAGGCGTGCGGCGGATGAACGCCGACGGCGACCACGTCGATCTTGCCTGGAACGATCCGATCGATCCGCGGCTTCTCGATGTGGACGACGTGCAGGTGGAGTGCCACCTGTACGACTCGGAAGCGCGCGACGTTGCGGAGAAGGCCCGGACGTAAGAGAGGCCGTCCCGCTCTAGACCGGCCCCCTTACGTTGGCTGGTCGACGTCTTACGTCAGGCCGCGAGGCCTGCCAGATCTCCGTCAGGCCGCGAGGCCTGCCAGATCACGCAGGGCCTCCAGACGCTTCAGCGCCTGGCCCTCGAGCTGACGAACGCGCTCGCGCGTGAGATCGAGCTCGTGACCGATTGCCTCGAGGGTCCACGGCTCGCCTTCGAAGCCGAAGCGAAGCTCGAGGATCCGTCGCTCACGCTCCGGAAGCGCGTCGAGGGCGCGCCGGATGCTCTGTCGGCGCAGCGACTCCTCGGCCTCGTCGAACGGGTCGGCCGCCTCGCGATCGGCGAAAAGGTCTCCGAGCTCTCCTTCGTCGTCCGCGCCCACCGTCTGGTTGAGGGAGACGGATGCGTGCGCAGCCCCGAGCGCCTCGTCGACGTGCTGGATCGGAAGCCCCGTCGCCTCGGCGAGCTCCTCCTTCGTCGCCTCCCGTCCGAGCTCGACCTCGAGCCGGCGCGCGGCTCGGGACAGCTTCTGCTGGCGCTCGACGACGTGTACCGGAACGCGGATCGTCCGCGCGTGATTGGCGACGGCGCGCTGCACGGACTGGCGGATCCACCAGGTCGCGTACGTCGAGAACTTGAAGCCGCGGCGCCAGTCGAACTTCTCGACCGCCCGGTTGAGGCCGAGCGTGCCCTCCTGAATGAGATCGAGGAACGGAACACCCAGGCCTCGGTAACCCTTGGCGATGGAGACGACGAGACGCAGGTTCGACTCGATCATCTTCCGCTTCGCCACCGGGTCGCCGCGCTCGATCCGCTTCGCGAGCGCGACCTCTTCGGACGCGGTGAGCAACTTGTGGCGACCGACATCCGCGAGGAACAGCTGCAGGCTGTCGGCGGCGCCGGAGACGGCCTCGGCCTCGTACTGGGCCTTTGCAGCCGACTCCTTCTCGGCCTCGGCGTCCTCACCGGTGGCGCCGATCTCGATCGAATGCGCTTCGAGCTCCCGCTGGAGGAGCTCGGCCTCCTCCTCACCAAGGTCGTGCTCCACGACGAACGCCTCGAGGTCTGTCGCCTCGAGGTGTCCACCGTGCTCTTCGCCGCGCTCGATGAGCGCCTTGACGTGCTCGGACTCAAACAATTCGATGAGCTGGTTCTGCGTCAACTTGGTGTTTCGATCCTTTCCGTTCTGCCCAGCAACGAACCGGCTGAGCAACAAACTTCTCTGAGTCTATGAGGCCATTTGGGTTGTTTCCAGGGTGATTCCTTGTTCGGCGGTGTCACGAGCTCGAAAACGGTAGCGCCTCTCTCGATTATTCCGTCGCGAAGGCGTCGGCGGTTCACGGCGCAACTCGTCGGAGCCGATCGGGGCAACTGCAATCGGGCTAGCATGCAGTCGGGCTAGCACTGCAACCTAAGACGTCTTCGCCTCGGGCGTGTTAGATCATCTCGCATCTGGCGGACGGAGTGAACCCCGCTTAACGCGTTGTTTACGCGGTCTTTGCGCGCTTCTCGGCGAGCAGCTCTGCCGCCCGCTCGGGGGTCACGCCCTCGACGGCGTCTCCTTTGCGCAGGCTCGCGTTCGTGTCGCCGTCCGTCACGTACGGTCCGAAGCGTCCGTCGCGGAGCACGATCGGGCGGCCGGTGGCTGGGTCGGGCCCGAGCTCGCGTAACGGCCCGGCCGTAGCACGACGGCCGCGTCGCCTGGGAGGCTGGGCGAAGAGCTCGAGTGCCTCCTCGAGGGTGATCGAGAAGAGCTGACCCTCGCTCTCGAGCGAGCGGGACTCGGAACCCTTCTTGACGTACGGCCCGTAGCGGCCGTTCTGGGCCGTGACGTCCGCACCGTCGACCGATCCGATGACTCGCGGAAGCGAGAGAAGCTTCCGAGCGTCCTCGAGGGAGACGGTCTCGGGGGACATCGAGGAGAAGAGGGAGGCAGTGCGGGGCTTCTCCGACGCGTCGTCCGGAAGGACTTCCGTGACGTACGGGCCGTAGCGGCCGGAGCGAACGACGAGCTCGCGGCCTGTCTCTGGGTCGTGTCCGAGAGATCGTCCATCCGGTTGCGAGAGCAGTTCCGCGGCTTTCTCCGCCGTGAGCTCGTCCGGCGCCAGGTCGGTCGGCAGGCTCGCGCGGTCGCCGTTGCGATCGAGGTACGGGCCGTACCTTCCGACTCGGACCACCGCGTCGCTACCGGGAATCGAGATCGAGTTGACGGCGCGCGCGTCGATCTCGTCCAGGTTCTCGGTGACGAGGTGATGCAGTCCCGGATCGCCTCCGGATCCGAAGTAGAAGCGCTGCAGCCAGTCGCCGCGCTGCTCGGAGCCTGCCGCGATGCGATCGAGGTCGTCCTCCATCCGCGCCGTGAAGTCGAAATCGACGAGCTGCTCGAAGTGGCGCTCGAGCAGATTGACGACGGCAAACGCGAGGAACGTCGGTACGAGCGCCGTTCCCTTCTTGAACACGTAGCCGCGATCGAGGATCGTCGAAAGGATCGCTGCATAGGTCGACGGCCGGCCGATGCCGCGCTCCTCCAGAGCACGCACGAGTGTCGCCTCCGTGAAACGTGCAGGCGCAGACGTCGTATGACCGTCCGGCTCGAGCGAAACAGCTTCGAGCTGATCGCCGATGGCCACCGGGGGGAGACGCCGCTCATCTTCGTCCTCCGACGGCTCGTCGCGACCCTCCTCGTACGCGGCGAGGAAGCCCCGGAACGTGATGACGGTCCCGGAGGCGCCGAACTCGACGTCTTCCTCGTCGGTTTTCGCTCCGATCCGCAGACTGAGCGTGCGACCGAGCGCATCCTCCATCTGCGACGCGAGCGTCCGCCGCCACACGAGCTCGTAGAGCGCGAGCTCGTCCCGTCCCAGGCTTCCTCTCAGCTCGTCAGGAGCCTTGAAGCGGTCGCCTGCGGGACGGATCGCCTCGTGCGCCTCTTGCGCGTTCTTTACTTTGCGCTCGTAGCGACGGGCCTTTGCGGGGACGAAGTCAGGGCCGAAGAGCTCTCGGACCTGAGCCCGGGCGGCCTCGAGGGCCGACTCCGAGAGTGTCGTCGAGTCTGTCCGCATGTACGTGATGTGTCCGGCCTCATACAGGCGCTGTGCGGTCCGCATCGTCGTCTGCGCGGAGAAGCGGAGCTTGCGGCTCGCTTCCTGTTGCAGCGTCGAGGTCATGAACGGGGCTGAGGGGCGCCGCCGGTACGGCTTCTCGTCGGCCGACCGGACCTCGAAGCGGGCGTTCTCGAGCCTGGCCGCGAGCGACCGCGCGGCCGGCTCATCGAACTGGAGCAGGCTCGCGTCGTGCAGCGTCCCGTCGGGTGCGAAGTCCCGGCCTTGGGCAACGCGGTGATCGTCGACCGAGACGAGACGCGCTTCGAATGAACCAGGGTCGAACGTCGCGACGAGATCCCAGTAGCCGGCGGCGACGAACGCGATCCGCTCGCGTTCGCGCTCGACGACGAGCCGCGTCGCGACAGACTGCACACGGCCTGCGGAGAGCCCCCGCATCACCTTCTTCCACAGGACCGGGGAGACCTCGTAGCCATAGAGCCGGTCGAGGATTCGCCGCGTTTCCTGTGCGTCGACGAGCCGCTCGTCGATGTCCCTCGTCTCCGCGAGCGCGCGTTCGATCGCCTCACGCGTGATCTCGTGGAAGACCATCCTCCGAACCGGGACCTTCGGCTTCAGGACCTCGACGAGATGCCAGGCGATCGCCTCGCCTTCGCGGTCCTCGTCAGTCGCGAGCAGGAGCTCGTCGGCGTCCGTGAGCCTCTTCTTGAGCGTGTTGACGATCTTCTTCTTGTTCTGGTCGACGACGTAGAAAGGCTCGAACGCATGCTCGAC
>WNFW01002889.1_pt1 | contig 12759 bp, 12 predicted proteins | sample 5400131 | NCBI WGS metagenome assembly WNFW01 (sample SAMN13153362, study PRJNA577476) | soil metagenome | isolation source: 20 cm soil or saprolite under grassland replicate 1 | place: USA:California | collected 2016-06-15 | reverse complement strand
TCGTCCCTTTGATCGTATGGGTCAACGTTCCGCTCACGGTGTCAACGACGGCTTTGGCGACATCCCCGGTTCCTTTGATGGTGCCGACAACTCCGTCCTTTACGGATTCAAAAATGCTTTTTCTCGCTTCCATCGTCTTTTCCTTTCCTTTTGTGATTTTTTAAAAGAAAAACGCCGAGAACTTACGAAATCGATGAAGGTCACGGAGGATGCGCTTGGCTAAGCGTCAATTTGGGCATTGTAACTTTCACTAGTGCAAGAAATAGGGATCAGAGATGGAATCCGAAGCTGCTGCCTAAAAGCATCTCACTCATGACAAGAATGTCAAGACCGCGTAGCCAATGGTTTTGCCGACTCTCGAAAATGCTTAGTTTTATGACGTGCAGAAATCAGCAGGTGTTCGAAAAGACAGACAGTGGCCTGTCCGAAGAAATTGCACAGAAAAACTGACTGGGCTCTCCCATTATGCCGATAAACGCTTTGCATGCGCGACGAGTCGACGGACGTTAAGTTGAATCTATTCGTTGCGATCACGAGGGCGACCTTGAGTTTCGGAAAATGCTCCATCCCCGAGCAGGCGGACTTTTCTTTGAGGAAAGGGGATTTCGATCTTACTCGCCCGGAATCGCTCGACGATGGCCTGGTACAACTCCGCTCTCGCTTTGATCACATCCGCAACGTCGACCCATGGTTGAATCAATAGCGTAACCGAGGAATCGCCAAGCTCACTGATTCCAATCACGGCCTGTGGCTCTTTTAGGACGCGCGGATTTGCCGCAACGACTTCTTTGACAATACCCAGCACCTCGTCCACGTTTGCGCCGTAAGATACTCCGACCTTGAGCTCAAGCTGTCGTTTCGTGCCGTAATTATGGAGAATCTCACCGACGTTGGTAAAAATGATCGAGAGTCCAGCAACAATGTTCCCAAGAACGCCTTGAAAAGCGAATCCCACGCCCACGCCAGCGACCCCAATCGCGGCAACGAGTGGCGCAATTTGAAACCCAAACTTGTCGAGCGCCACCAAGAGCGCGAGGATGAGGACGAGAATTCGGATTGCCCGGACCATCAGTAAACGCATCGGCGGCTCCTTCACGCGAGGTTCGAGCCATCGATTGGTGAAATTGCCGACCCATCGGGCGAGGAGGACACCGACCGTTAAAATGATGATCGCGCCAAGGACTTGGAATCCATATCGGATGACGAGGTCTAACGTGATATCTTTTGCCGTCATAAATTGGCTCCTTTGAGGGTTTTTTCTTTATTCTCTCAGAGTTACCAGAGCGGACAGCATGAGATCCGTTCCGGGCGCTCATCCACGAAGCAAACACCTGACTGCACGGAAAGCCAGCGTAATTTGCTACGCGAAGAACGGACTAAAATAGGGCAGACTCATGATGGGCGTCAAGCGAAGGCGGGAAAATGGATGCACAATTCGTCCGGTTGACGATTGCTTCGGGAGCTCTCAAGGATGAAAGTTCCTTGCTACGTGTCTCAATGAAAACACGCCGGATCGTCAGGTGATTTACGAAGATCCGAAACCGGGTTTCTGCATATGCGCCCACGTGAACCGGGACGCGAGAGAAGTGAATACCCACGATCACGGAACTTCCTGGCCAATCTATGGCCAGGCGTTCGGTGAAACGGAGATGAGTGACTATTTCGCCGAGCTAAGCGTCGGCTTACGCCGCCGTGTCATGCGGGAACGAACGATGCGTCTTTAGCTCGGCATTTTCCGTTTCGAGCTCCTGAATCCGCAGTTCGAGATCGGCTGCCGATCGCCTCGCTCTTCTGAGCGCGTGATCTCTCCCGAAGGTTTTCACCGTTGTGGAAACGGATTTGGCAAAGTAAAGAATCGATGCCATGAAGAGTCCGACCATCAGCGACCCTAATGCGACCAGGTACAAGGGGACTTGCTCAAGAGTATATTCAGCGAATCGGATCGTGACGGGAGTCGTATTTTGAGTCGCAAAGTAGGCGATCGCCATCCCGAAAATGACCGCAAGAATTAAGACAATCATATGTCTTTGCTCCTTTCTCCAGGCGATTGGCTTAAGCTATCGTTATCATGGCTGATCCAGCCGCGCGGCTTGTCGGTTGTCTGGAGTCGCTTCTTGCGCGCCTGTTTGATGAAAGTCCTTGAGGACGACGCCGCGTGGATCCTTCTTCTGAATACTGGCCATGAGTGCATCGCAGTCTACGTCCTGCGCTAGCCCGAGGTCCCTGGGCTGAAGCGGACTGAGGACCAGCATTACGAAAACATTGAAGATCTTGGCAACCAGCGAATCAGTCCCAGTCTTGATCGGATCGGGAAAGGCCGAGATGTTCTTGAGAGTTCCGTTCACACGGATATACGATCGGAGACTTAGCGGGCTAAAATCTTTCGGCACTGGTGTCAACATGATGTCGAGCTTTTCGTCCCGAAGGTCGATCTTACCCTCGCCGGAAATGATGGAATTGGCGGTGTCGAAAACGAGGGTTTGAACCCCCATCTGTCCATCCGTTGCCTGGAGATCTAACAGGGCACAACGAATGGGGATAGGTTTGTCACCCCGGACTAAGACGCCAAGCGCGCGAGCAACGTTCAGTCCGGCCAGCCGAACGAGGAGCTCGCTGATCTCGCCGCCTGACATCATAACGAAGGTATTGCCGGAGGCCGTCGCCATGATGTCACGAAAAGACTGGCCGGTCCCTGAAAGAACGATTCGTCCGCCGATGGGGCCGATGGTTTTTTGGGCGAATTCGCTCTTGAGGAATCGTTTCAGGTCCAGTTGTCGGAGCCGAGCATCGATATTGACCTTTGAGGGCTGTTTGGATCCGTCAAAGGTGCTGTAGATTTCGATGCGACCGTTGGCGACCCCGAAGACCGTTGGGTTGAACTTCAAAACTCCGTCGCTCAAGCTTAACTTCGCGTTAAGATCGTCGATTGGAAGATTGGGTGCCAGAATTCGCTTGGCACGCAACCGAACGTCTGCGTCCATAGCTCTCAGACGCTCCAGATCGTAGGGCTGATCGGGAAATATCCGATCACTTTCTTCTTTCGTGGCTGCCGCTTGCTTTTCTTGCTCATCCGAAGCTGTCTCGTCGGAGCCGCTTCCTGGTTTCCCGCCGATGAACCCGGCCAAATCCTTAAAGTCGACCAGGTTGGAAATCAGATCGGCCTTCATCACGGGACGTTTCGGTTCCGTGTCAACGCGGATGGTGCCGGACAAATCGCTATCACCCACCCGTCCGGAAAAATTGGAAAACGACCAGGCTTGGCCCTCGTGTTTCAGATGGCCTTTAAGCTTGTAGGGCGGCGTCGATGGAAAAACAAGGCGGATGAGCGGGAACAGATTCGCCATATCGTCTCCTTGAACATCAAGAGTGACGTCTTCCCCTTTCATCGCCAATGGCTCGGTTAGATTGCCGTTAATATTTACCTTGAGTTTTCCGACGCCAACGTTGATCTTCAGAGGGTAGGGGTCTTTAGAACTCCTCAGGTTTTCATAAGAACCTCCGTCCAAAGATAAACTCAACGGCAGTTTTTGATAGGTGCCTTTCACCTTGAGCTTGACAGGCTCCTCCAGAAATCCTGCAGCTTCCGCCTGAGTGAGCTTCAATTCAAGCTGTGTATTGGTTTGTTGATTGTTAAATAAGAATGTGCCGTCCTCTATGACGACCTTTTCGATGATCGGAAATTCGGTGCGCTTCTGTGGTACCGCTGGCTCGGTGACCGCGGGAGCCGCTTGAAATTCCCAGTTCGCCGCGCCGTCGGCATTTTTTTCGAGAATTACCTTGGGTTGGGAAACAGTTATGCTGGGAAGAACCAAACGAAACTTACTGAGGAGCTGCCAGACGTCTATCTGAACGTCGACGAGTCCGACTTCAGTCATCTGTGGGTACTTGCTCCAACTCGCGTTCTCGAATTGTATCTGGCTCGCGCGAAGTCTGGAGATCCAACCGAAGTCTACTTGAAGATCGCCGCCGATAGTTAGCTGGCGTCCCGTGGCCTTGCTGACCGCTGCTGATATGTATCCTTTGGCCTTGTTCGCATCCAAAGTCGCAACAAAGATCACCGCCGCAATGACGATAATGCCAAAGACAGAACCAACCCAGATCAAAGCGCGTCGTTTTCGCTTAGTCATAGCGCAACTCCTCATCTTTGCTCAGGGATAATCTATTGCTTTTGCAAAAGGCGTACCGTTAAATGTTTCGGGATAATCCAGAAAATGACGGTTGCTTACAAACGAATTCCTAAGGAATGAATTATGAAAGCGGCTGTTCTGTCCTAAAACTGAGTCAAGTGAAGTTTTCCAAAGATTGGCGATCTGTGTTTTTTACATACGCTCGGTATGGAATATGGATGCATGTGTAGGAAAATCAAGAAAGTCGGGAATCACCAACAGCAGAGAATCATATATTTTATGATCTGGCAGAATTCGCTCCTCCCAACAGTCCTTTTGATAATTTCGATAATTCAAATCCTACTACGCCGCGCATCGGCACCAACCTGCTCGGGTCCGCCGCCGGCCGCCGAACCCGCAAGACCGATGGAGAAAATAACTCAAGCCCGACGCGTCACCCGATCCCGGCCCAGGCATTCGATCGGACTTTCGCAAGATGTGATTGTGTTGAAACCCAGGCTCAGCATTCATGAACCCGGGCTTTGGTCTTTCATCCTTTCGAGCAACTCCTTAAGTGAGGATTTGGCGATTACACGTTCAAATTGAGCGCGAAAATTCTTGGCGAGATCCACGTCATCGATCACCATGTCGTACACCTTCCACTGCCCATTGACGCTATGCAGCCAATAGTCAATGGGCAAATTCTCACCGTAGCGGGTGAGGATTCTGGTCTCGACGTACACATCCTTGTCGCCCTGAACTTCACGCCTGAATTGAACTGCCTCGCGAGCGGACGAGCGCACGGTTTTGCCATAATAAGTCAGTTGCCTTTGCGTAAAGGCCTCGACAAATTGCTGCTGTTCCCCCTGGTTCAGCGAGTTCCAGTGCCGGCCCAATGAGCGCCTCGTCATCTCAGAAAAATCGAAACGAGCGAGGACCAATTTACGCGCGCTCTCAGGCAGCCCGTTCGCCCGCAATTCCGCGCTCGGGATGTTGGTGATGATAGGCACAAAATCATCGATGGTAGCGCTTAGCTGGTTAGTGGCATCGCCGGCGGTGAGTAGCGAAGGCACTAAAATCAAAAACGCAAAAATCCACATACCGGGTCCAAACCTGAAGATTTTCATGAGTCTCCTCCTTCGTAATTCTTCCTCTCTAATTTTATGGTCCGTCGAGCTAATCAGAAACCCATCAAATACAAGGAGTTAAATACGTGTATGACTTTGCCTGCGTTGGAAGATGGTTTGTCACATGTGCAAATGCCTTGCACAAATCACCATATACGGGAAAGCGTCGAGCCATAAATGCTGACGGGCAAATACGAGGATAAATACTGTATGACTTTGCCTGCGTTGGAAGATCATTAGTCACCGATGCAAATGCTTGCACAAATCACTATCATACCGAATGCGTCGAGTCGTAAACTCTAGCGGGCAAATACGAGGAGCAAAGACGTGTATGACTTTGCCTGCGTTGGAAGATGATTAGTCAGAAGTGCAAAGGTCATGCCCGTCACACCTCAACTCCCGGACCATTCGCTTCGATTCGAACTTCTTTCCACTCACCATCCACGCTTTAACGGCGCGTGGTTGACCCGCTTGTTCTGCGTATAATAATAGGAACAACAAGGGATAGGCTGAGAGATTCTTGTCGTCGTCGATGGAGAAGAAAAAATTCATCGTGGACATGCTCGCTGCATGACGTGCTGCGGCGAGTACCACAGCAGCCGTATAACGTGATAAGGCTCTCGTGTCGAAGGACCCAGACATCATGGCGGGCAATCCGGCCAAAAAGACCCCGGTGCAAAGTTTTATCAAGGGAATCTTTGCCGCCACTTTTTTATCGGCTGTGTTTTTAAGCGTAGGCTCGTTCCTTCTGGCCGTTATTACTATCGTACTCGGCCCTGTCGCTTCTCTTACTCTAGCCACGCAAAGTTACCGGGGCTCATGTCCGTATTGCGGCAACGACGTCGGCGGTCACGCACCGGTATTCCAATGTCATCTTTGCAAGAATAAAATTTTAGTTCGGGACAACTCTTTTCACAGAATTGTCTGATTTATCTGCTGCCATGCGCCTCGGTTGTTTTCCTATATGGTCGACTCTAATTTGCGCAAGCAGGAGTCTCTAAGGGTTCGGTAATTAACTGTCAGAATCATTTTTTGGAGGTGAAGAAATCATGAGCAAGGTCAATGTCCGATACATCGTTAGCGATGTCGATAAAGCGATTCCCTTCTACACCGACATGCTCGGCTTCAAACTCGACATGCATCCGGCGCCGGGTTTCGCGAGCTTGTCGCGGGGGGATTTACAGCTATTGCTCAACCGACCCGGGGCCGGCGGGGCCGGACAAGCGATGCCGGATAGTCAGCTTCCTGCTCCAGGTGGCTGGAACCGAATCCAGATCGAAGTTGCGGACCTGGAAGCCACTGTCGAGAAACTGAAACGTACAGGAGCGCGGTTCCGCAACGAGATCGTGACCGGCAACGGAGGCAAGCAAATCCTGATAGAGGATCCGTCCGGCAACCCGATTGAGCTGTTCCAGCCCTTCTGAGCACAATCAAGCCGCGTCCGAGCTGCGCCCTATCAGAGCACTTGCTTGAGGCGGCCAACCTCGGGGTCACGCTCTGGCGCGGGCGCGAGCAGACGCAAAGCGCACCAAGTAAGAGAGCAAAAAAGGGGGAAAGTCTCTTTGCGTTCTTGGCGTCTTGGCGCGAGGACAAAGTTCTTTGGATATGGGCCTGATCTACAAAGCGGCTGGTCATGATCGATGAATCAGCCGTCGTCATATCACCCGGCGCGCATCCGCATCAAAAGTTTACTATGATCGCGCCGCCTGAGCTCAAGACTCGAGAGCGCGGATAGCGGGAACCCGCCAGGCAACGATCATCGCCAGAATGATAACGATGGCTCCCATCGTCGCCACGGTCGACGGCGCGCCGATGAAGTGGGCGGTGACTCCGGCAAACAAGGCGCCGGCCGGCATGAAGCCCCGGTCCAACATGTAAAGGCTCATCACGCGGCCGCGCAACTCATCGGGCACGATGAGCTGGAGAAGGGTATTGGTACTTGCCAGAAAGAACATCTGAAAAACACCGGCCGCGACTAGAGAGATCAGCGCGAGCGGAAACGATTTGATCTGAGAAAAAAGGATGAGAAACAGACCCAGTATGATAATGCTCCCCACCAGGAACAGCCCCTGCCGTCTGAGTCTATTGAACAGCGAAGCCAGGATAAGCACCGCCAGCACAGCTCCCACTCCCGGCGCGGCCATCAGCATGCCGAGGCCCTCGGGACCGACTTTCAGTACGTCTTTCTGGAACACAGGCATCAAGGTCTGGTAGGGCACGGCAAAAATGCGCGGAACATAAGCCAGCATCATCAGCGCCAGAACGGCGGGAGTCGACCAGACATAGGCAAATCCCTCCTTGAGATTGGCCAATGCGGAAGAGCGGCGCGCTTCGTCCGGCGTGGGCGGTATGTGCATCATATAAATCATGACCAAGACGCCCACGTAGGCGGCGCCCTGAACAAAAAAGTTTCCCCCGGCCCCGAACAAAGCGATCATCGCGCCGCCCAACGCCGGGCCGATGATCTTCATCAGGTTAAACCCACCCGAGTTTAGCGCGATGGCATTCGCGAGGTCTCTTTTAGGAACCACGCTTGGGATCATGCTTTGCCTGACCGGTTCGCTGAACGTCCAGGCGATTCCGGTGATCAAGGTGAACAGAAAAATATGCCACACCTGGAGCAGCGCAGAAGTTACAACGGCGCCCATGATCACTGCGGTCACGATCAATACCCACTGCGTGCGCAGCAGTAGTTTTTTTCGGTCCATGCGGTCGGCAGCCACTCCCGCCATCGGTCCGGTGATCAAGAAGGGCAGAGCGCGCAACCCGTTGAGCGCCCCCAGCAACATGGAGTTGCCGGTTAGGTCATAGACGAGCCATCCGAGAGTTACCTGCTGGATCCACTGCCCGGCACTCATCATGAACGTTCCGGTGCAAAGATATCGAAAATCCAGGTAGCGAAGAGAGGAGAAGGTCTGGAGTCGAAACGGCGGAGAACTCGCTTCAATCGGTGCTTCGTCAACTAATGATTCGACGTGTTCTCTCAGTGGTTCTTTCAAGAAATTCGTTTCCTAAACCAGAAGCAATGCATTCCAATCGTGATTAGTAGCAAGATTCTTCCTTGGTTGCCACCGAACTTTGATTATTATCCACACGTCTTCAATCGAGGCGAAAAAGGAGTTCGTAGTCCGTTGCAAGTGTAACAGCCATAGACTGACCAGTGTATTAGGAAACAGCTTATCTGAAAAAATTTGACAGGCCCTTGGAGACATTGTAAAAGTCCGACACCATGAGATTTCATAAATATCGTCATTAGGCTGCTCTACGCGTACCATGAACTCGAGTCGTGTGAACCTTTTGGACACTTGATGCCCATGAGCAGAACTGAACAGCTTAACCCGCGGCTTAAAACCGATGCCGAAAACGCTCGCCCGCGGGTCGCTTTATTCGGCACCGGCTTAGCCACATAGTGTTAGTTGCTATGAGCATGTGGTCCTTCTTACGAAAAGGCGGCTCCGATGAGGCCGAGTCATCTCCCGACAAGATACTGAGGTGCTCGTTTTGTAGTAAGACGCAGCACGATGTGCGGAAACTCATAGCCGGTCCAACAGTGTACATTTGTGAGGAGTGTGTTGACCTTTGCAACGATATCCTCGCAGAGGAATTTCGTGAGAAGCCTAAGATAGAAACGAGGGTCCCAGCGCAAACTGAGCGGGTCCCGGCCGTGCCCCTTCAGGGCTGTCTCCTTTGTCGATTGCCTAAGGAGGCAGAGGAGCTAACGTATATTCCAGATCGAGGGACAATTTGCAGCGTTTGTCTCGATACGATTCGAGCCGTGATCGAGGAGTCCAAGGAACGAGAGGAAACAACCTAACCCTTGGGTTGAGAAGGGACGCTAAGAAGCGCGCCTCTTATCCATAACGTTAGCCCGCAACCTTGCTGGCCTGAGATTTTTCTCTGCTTGCCAAGCTAGCCCGGCGCGTGATTACAATGTAAGCTCAGAGGATCCAAATGAAGAGCCGCATTGTTCGGATTGGTAATTCACGGGGTATACGCCTGCCAAAGGTTCTTCTAGAGGAAGCCCAGCTCGCTGACGAAGTTGAACTTGAGGCCGAGCCAGGTCGCATTGTGATTCGCAGAGCGAGCCGACCTCGCGCGGGGTGGGCGGCCGGCGCTCGGAGAATGCGTGAGCGAGATGAAGAACGGCTTCTTGATGCGACGACGCCCACACGGTTTGACGAGAAAGAGTGGAAGTGGCGATAGGACACGCGGTGGCAGCCCGAGGTGATGTCTACCTAGTTCAGCTTGATCCGACGCGGGGTAGTGAAATCCGTAAGACACGGCCACTCTTGTCGTCTTACACCAGACGAGTTGAACGACCATCTTCGCACAGTGATCGTCGCGCCGATGACGACCCGGGGCAAGCTTATCCATGGCGGGTCCAGTGTCGCTTCCAAGGTCGGACTGGATTTGTTGCGACGGACCAACTTCGTACAGTCGATATTGAACGACTAACGAGGCGACTCGGGCGCTTGGCTCCGAACTCTCTGACCGCTGTATTGTCTGTCCTGGAGGAGATGTTTGGGCCTTGAACAGGGGCTAACATGACACTTCAGACCGACGCGGAGTACGCGCGGCTCAGCACAGAGTTAGGCGACAGGGTGAAACGGCAGTGAGATTGATTCGACGCATCGTGTCCGAGGCGGCCTGGCCGGGCATCGCTGTGCTCGTGGCGCACGGAGTTTTCGGTGAGCTGCTTGGCCACGAGCCCTACGTGGATCCGGCGATGCATCTTCTCGGTGGAGTAGCGGCCGCGTTCTTCTTCGTGCGTATGCCGCGGCTTGTACCCAGATACTTCGGCGAACCGACCTCTGCGGTACTCTACATGCTCGGCTTCGGTCTCACCGCCGCGGTTGCCGTACTCTGGGAACTGGGAGAGTTTCTCTCCGACGTGCTCGTGGGCACGCACATCCAGCGAAGCGTTGGCAATACAATGCGTGATCTGTTCAACGGCCTTCTCGGCGCCGGCCTCTTCATTGCTGGCGACATCATCGTGCGACGCACCATGACGCCTAAATCGCGGCTGCAGCCGGCCGCGGGCCCGGAGCGCGCTTGATGCCGTGGCCTGAATCGCGCTAGCGCATCACGCGGCGGCCGCTGAGCCGCAGGTCGTTCGGCAGCAAGCGGCAGCAACCGATAACTGAGGGTGTACCTGCCGGCGCGAAGAAGTGGCTGTGAAACCCGATTGCATCGTGGTAATCACGCAAAACTTGCCAGCGTCGAACTCAACCTTTTCCCGGTTGTTGATCTATCGTTAACGCAGCGCCACGCTCGGCACCGCAGCGCCACTTTACAATCCGCATAGCCGCTACGTAGGTGCGGCTCCGCGGTTTAGTCCAACGTGTCTGCGTGCACCGCACAGGCAGGCCCGTTTTATCCCCCCCATCGCCACTACGGGGATCTTTCCGGAACTTGATTGCTCCCAGGCTTTGGGGATAAAAGGCTTTACGTTAGGTGTCAGAACCATGAGCAAAGGTAATTGGCTCTGGACCATGGAGCTATTTGGGAAATTTCTTCTCTGCTGGTTTGTCCTAGAAACGTTTTTGTACTACTGGTCTGGTCGCTTCTTTGTCGAGCTCGAGGGCATTCTTTCGTTTTACCGAATGGGGTCGTATGGATGGGCCTTACACCACATCATCATGGTGGCAGTCGCTGGTCTCGCAATATTATTCATCGGACCACTTTTACTCAAGGGGCGATGGACTGGATTTTGTCTTGCAATGCTTTACTGGGCCTTGGGTAATATTGTGAATCCTTTTTGGTACGTTTTTCCGCATCGATGGCAAGCGAGGGCCGACGGACCCACGATCTTTCTCTTGGTTATCAACATCACCTGGTCTTTGATGGTCTTAACCGGAATCATCGGCTTTTTTCATTCCAGACGTTCGACACCTAACTCGACGCTTCAGCCGCTAGCTCAAAGCTCCGGCTGAGCTTCGCGTTGAACCCTTGGAGTGAGAAGTGGAAGACCGCGACAAGTTCGGTGAGGTCGAGGCCATTTTACACATATCGAACTGGCTGTGCTGGAAACCAAGGCGGGGGGACCATGAAAAAAAGTTTTAGGCTTCTTTTAATTGCGATTGCAATTGGTGGCGGTCTAAACACAGCCGAAGCGCAGCCACTGCCGATTCGAGTAGGTTACACTGCCCTTGCCGGCTCGTTCTCGCCGCTCTGGATGGCAAAGGAGTTAGATCTGTTCGAACGACACGGGATCCAGTCCAGCCCGATCTACATGGCCTCGACACTTGCTTACCAGGCCATGCTGGCCGGGGAGACCGACTTTACGGTTGGTGCCAGCGTTCCAGCCGTCCAGGCCCGCGTCGGCGGGGCGGATCCGCTCATACTAGTTACCTATATCAGTGGATTTACATTTTCCATTGTGGCCCGCCCGCCGATTCAGCAACCAGGCGACCTCCGCGGCAAGCGCATAGCAGTCACGAGATTTGGCGCGCCGACCGACTTCGGTGCACGGACTGCACTGAAGCGGTGGGGCCTGATTCCTGTCAAAGACGTGACAATTATTCAGTTGGGCGGCCTCCCGGAGGCCTTCGCAGCCCTGAAGGCAGATTCTGTGCAGGCCGCCGTTTTGCCGCCACCCTTTTCCACGGAGGCTAAACGTCTGGGGATGGTCGAACTTATTGATTTCAACCAGAGTGATATTGAGTTTACCGGTTTAGGTCTCACCGGCACAGCGCGCTATATGAGCGCCCGTGGTGAAGCCACCCGGCGGGTAGTCCGGGCGCTGGTTGAAGGGATCTGGGCCTTCAAGGGCAACCGGGAGGCTGCCCTTCGTGCCATCGGGAAATACACGCGCTCAACAGACCGAAACCTCTTGGAAGAGACGTATCAGACCAACAGGAAGGTTGTCCGGCTAGTTCCTCGGACCACTGAGGCGGCGGTTCGAAATGTCCTTGAAGCGCTCGCAGATCAAAACCCACGAGCTCGCGGTGCGAACCCGCAGGATTTCTACACCAACCGCTTTATTGATGAGCTTGAGCAGACAGGCTTCATGCGCGAGTTAGCCGCGCGCTATCCCGACGCCCTTCGCTGAGGCATAGCCGGATTATTCATGGATCAGAAGAAAGATTACACAGTGTAGCCCGAGGAGTGGGTCTCGACGGGAGTGGGCACAGGAGAGAGAGCCACGCTGACTTCTATGGTGATGGGCAAGATGTTTCACATTGCATTACTTATTTCAGGCTTAACTTGGCGCTTCAGGTCGATCGCTATTAGCGACGGCTGGGCTTGAATGTTACGCAGGCGAGTCATATACACGCGTATCATGACATCGGGACGGAGCTGATCGAGGCCAAGGTCAAGGAGGTAGAAAACAATGGCACTTCAGATACGACGAGTAGTGACCGGACATGATGCAAACGGGCGCGCGGTCGTCAAGATCGACGAAGTCTCCAAAAACCTCGTCTCGGGCCGGCCGGGAGCGACGGCCTGTGTGGTCTGGACCACGGAATCTTTTCCCGTAAACAACACAGGCGACGCCGACCATGGACAGCGGCAGGTCGGTACGA
>WNFW01002398.1_pt1 | contig 12759 bp, 11 predicted proteins | sample 5400131 | NCBI WGS metagenome assembly WNFW01 (sample SAMN13153362, study PRJNA577476) | soil metagenome | isolation source: 20 cm soil or saprolite under grassland replicate 1 | place: USA:California | collected 2016-06-15 | reverse complement strand
GCGCAAGACTGCGGCGTGCAGCCGCGAGCGCCGGAGATTTGATCCCAACCGTCCGGCAGAGGAACGCCGGGACGACCGGTCATCGGATAACAATAAATGACGACCCCGCCGGAGAGTTCGGCGAGATTGACGATGCGGCCGGAGGTTGCGAGCAGATTTACTGATGGAAGGAACAATTCCGGAAGATGATCGCACGCGCCATCATCGACGGGGACAGGAAGATCCTTCGGCAGCACATTGAAATTTTGCATGGCCATGCTGATCAAACCTTCATGCGAGTTTTTGTTTAAGTGAACGATCAATCCAGTGCTAATCTATGTTTTAGGGCATATTTAGAAGACAGCGGTTGTCAGACACGTTCGCGCAAGGCCGGAGGAGTTACCCGGCCTACGCGGTGAGCTTCTCAACGCGAAGATGTTTTCGCCGCTTCTCAGCAAGCCATAAGTCATACTGAGTTTGCTGGTTAAGCCAACTCTCAGCCGAAGTGTCAAATGCGATTGACAAACGAACTGCCATCTCGGGACTGATGCCCGCCCTCCCGTTGAGAATGGCCGAAAGCGTCTTGCGACTCACGCCGAGGGCTTTTGCTGCTTCGGAAACGTTTAGTTCTAGAGGCTCAAGGCAGAGCTCGCGCAGCACTTCGCCGGGATGGGGTGGATTATGCATCTTCATTTTTTTACCTCAGTGATCATCTTCATAGTTAACATCAATTGCGTTCTTTCCTTCAAATCGAAAAGTAACGCGCCAATTAACGCTTACCGCTATAGTGTATCATGGCGGCGCGTGAAGTCGATCAATGGTATTTGCCATGTTGACATTGATACGGAGAGCATGAGACTAACCAGAAGCTGCGAGGATCGCATGTAATGAAAAAAACTCAGGTCATTATTGTTCGCCACGGTCAGACGCAGTGGAATCTCAAGCTTATACGCCAGGGCCATTTGGATAGTCCCCTTACGGAGAAGGGAATGGCTCAGGCCAAAGCATTGGCTCAGAGGCTGGCGCAAGAAAAATTTAACGCGCTGTATAGCAGCGATTTGGGCCGTGCTGTTCAGACCGCGGAGATGATCGCGGCCGTGACCGGGCACGAGATTGTCACGGACGCGCGCTTACGAGAAAGGAACCTCGGTGTCTTTCAAGGGCTCAACGGCGACGAGATCAAGGAAAAATTTCCGGAAGAGTACCGTTTTCATCGGAGCCTTGGCCCCGATTACGTCATTCCGAACGGCGAGAGCGTGAAACAGCAGGTTGAAAGAAATATCATTTGCCTAAGCGAGATTGCGGAAAAGCATTTTGGCGAGTCCATCGTGGTGGTGACCCACGGCGGAGTTTTGAGCGGGCTCTTTCGGCACACGTTCTCAATTCCCTTTGTGGCTCCTCGGCGCTTTGAATTCATGAACGCAAGCCTCAACGTTTTCAACTATGAGGACGGGAATTGGTTCCTTCAGACGTGGGGTGATGTCAGCCATCTGGGGGTGGTAGGCACGGCGGACGGTGACGATCCTTAACAGGCCGGCCCAAAACCCTCATCTGCTTTATTGCGCTCGCCGCCTCGCTCCAACGTAACCCCTGCCTGGACGACTTGAACAGTTTCAACGGTTGAAACCGTTCGATCGTGCCCTTGCAGCTGAAACTTTTTTCACCAGCCTGAGCCAATGGTTCCTGAAAGTCAAAGCGCTGCTCGTTTCTCCAGCCTCACTGAGAAGTCGGGTCGCTTGATGTAGATTTGGTTCGAGTCTTTCCGCTTGCTGAGTTGTTCGATCAGCTTCACCAAGGGTTGAGTCGCGTCCAAATACTCGTCCGGCTTGCCGTCATTCGGCAGCGCGTTAACGTAGTCGTCACCGGCGAAAAAACGCAAGATCAGCTCCTCGTCTGAGATATTCGCCCCGAACTTTTGCCGAATTTCGTGGAGAGAGGGCTCCGGCTGCCGCCAATCGGTCCACTCTTTGGCGCGCGGCCGGCTGAGGATTTTGTCTTTGACTTGCGGATCCATCAACTCGGCGCCTTCCTTGCCCCAAATGCCCAACGCGTATTGGATGACCTGGTCAGGCACTTCTTTGTATCGGTCGCCGAGGATTACGTTGATAGCCGCTTGGGTGCCGACGTACTGGGAGAGGGGAGTAACCATAATTGGATAGCCGAATTCGGCGCGAACTCGACCGGACTCTTCCAATGCCGCTTCCATCTTGTTTTCCAGGCCGACGATTTTGAGTTGGTGTCGCATGTTGGAGATCATGCCGCCGGGCACTTGATGTAAATATTGAGAGTAATCGTATTCCAGTGGCTTCCCGATCGGCAGGCCATTTTTCTTCGCGACATAGGTGAAATGCTTTTCGACGGGCTCGAGCGGTTTCAAGTCCACAGCAGGCGTATAACCCAAGGCCTTTAGATTGCTCGCAATGTTGAAAACGGAAGGCTGGCCAGATCCGTTGGCCAGCGGCGGCACTGCGGTATGCAGTATCCTCATGCCGAGTTTGACGCCTTCGAGATAGCAAAGCGGCGCCTGCCCGCTGTTGCAGTGGGCGTGAAATTCGATCGGGATATCGCCGGCGCTCTTAAGAATCGTAGGAATCAACGTTCGCGCCCGCTCCGGCGTTAACAGTCCACCTACGTCTTTGAAACAAATGCGCCACGGCTTTGCGGCGGCGGCTTCGCGTGCCTTTCGCGCATAATACTCGTCCGTATGACGAGGAGAAACCGAGTAGATCAGGTTGGCGACCGTATCCATGCCATTTTTCTTAAGGTCATCGATTTCCTCTTTGAAGGCGCCGTAATCGTTCCAGGGATTGGATGTGCGCGTCAACGTGAGACCGTAGGAGACGAGCCGTTCGACCAAAAGCTTGAGTATGCAGTGGGGCGTTTTTTCGAAAGCGCTGTGCATGCCGCCATGATAGCGCAGGCGAGTCTTCTTGAGGCGCTTCGTCCCTTCTCGCAGCCAATACCAAGGGTTCTCTTTGTGTTCGCGCACGTACTTCTTGAACATCACACTGAGAAAAAATTCCATAGACTCAAAGCCGGCGTGATCCATAGGCTCCGCCGCAGGAAGCATCGCGCCGATTCGCATGTTGAGGGCCCACAAGCTCTGATTTCCGTCTCGCAACGTCGTGTCGATAAAACGAACCTCGCTCATCTATCCTCCAATAGAATTCAATTCAAAGCTGGTTTATATTCTCTACAAATTCTTACAGAATAGATCAAACCGAACGGTAGGCTTCTGTCTCGCGAAAATTTGTAGGGGCCACCACCTGGGGTCGCCCGGAAAACTCCGGATCGAGTTTCGTTTCTTTTTGGCGATCTCAATGCCAACTGGTGGGAGATCGCCAGCGCGGGCGGTTAAAAGAAATTAGCTGGCACGCTCGTTAGCCCTAGTCTATGAGGGGAATGCTCATGAATCGACGAATGCCGCGCATCTGTTCATGCTTTCTTCTTTGCAGTGTCCTTTTGAGACCGTCTCTAGCCCAGGCTGCCGATAGGTTGTACGTGATGTATACCGCCCGAGTGATGTCTCAGGCCTATCCGTGGATCGCTCAAGAAACGGGACTTTTTAAAAAGTACGACTTGAATATTCCGCTCGTTTTTGTGACACCCGGCGCGCCGGCGGTCGCGACGATTCTATCCGGCGATAGCGAGATCTCGCATCAAGGCGCCGCGGGATTGACGCGAGCCTTCGTTCAAGGAAACCGCGATATTGTTTTTATTGGTGGAGTAAAAAACATACTAACCCACAGCATCGTCGCCAAATCGGATATTAAGAATCCCGAGAACCTCAGGGGAAAAAGGATCGGTGTATCACGCATCGGCAGTAATCCCCATTATTTCGCGGTGCAAGCCTTACGCCACTATGGTATCGGTGAGCGTGATGTGAGTTACATCCAGACCGGCGGAGCGCCCGAAACTCTCGCGGCGTTGGTAGCTCGAGGGATTGACGCAGCGGTTTTGACTGTGCCCACGGACGTTCAGGCGCTGCAGCTCGGCTACCACTACGTTATCTACGGGCCTGATCTTCATATCGCTTATGCAGCCCTGACGTTCAACACGCGGCGCTCGATCATCGCCAAGCGTTCGGCGGTTATTGGGCGATTCATGCGCGCCATTGCGGAAGCGGCAAAGATCATGCACGTGGATCGAGAGATGACCTATAGAGTCTTGCAAAAATATCTGCGCGTCGACGACAGAAAGCTTTTGGAAGCCAGTTACAATGTAGAGATCAAAGCGTTGGAGCCGAAGCTGGCGCTTAAGCTCGATGGCCTTCAATCGACGCTCGACGAAATAGCGCCCACGGATCCGCGCGCCAAAAACGTGAAGCCTCAAGAAATGACGGATACCCGATACCTGGATGAGATGGAGAAGAGCGGTTTCTTCGATCAATTGTGGGGAGGTAAGAAATGAAAGCGGAACAAACCTTCACCACGAAGGCACGAAGTACACGAAGATTTTTGTAGGGTGCGCTCCGCGCACCGGTCAGTTCCTAGCTCGGATACAGCTTAATGGAAATCCCGGATCTTGCTATCTACAGCGATTGGGCGAAGCCCTCTCTCTTCTCTCCCCCGCGACGGGGGAGATGTCAGAGGGGATCTTTCGACACTTTTTATTTGGTTGCGGCGTAGCCGCGCTAGGTTTTGCCTCGTGAAAACGAACATGACTGTTGTTGGTACATTGTTTTTGTGGCTGACCCTCTCTGTCGTTGCGCCGGTCCGGGCCCAAACGAAGATCACCGTTGGCTATGCGGCCATAAGTCCCAGGACCATTCCACTGATCATCGCTCAAGAGCAAGGCATTTTCGCTAAACGCGGCATCGAAACGAGGCTCGTGCTCATCAAAGGCGCGCCGATCTTGGTCGCGAGCCTCCTCACTGGCGATATTGAGGTCGGATATACGGGCGGCACCTCCGTGTTGGGAGCGGCGGCTCAAGGGCCATACCTTAAAATTCTCGCGTCCATTTCGAGCAAGCTGACCCACATGATGATCGCCAGCCCGAACTTTAAAAGCGCTGAACAGTTGCGCGGCAAGCGCTTCGGCATCCAGAGCATGGGCGGTAGCACCTGGATGCATACCATTCTCGGGCTCGAGCATGTCGGCCTCGACGTCAAGCGGGACAACATCAATATACTGATCATCGGTGACTCGGTGCTGATTGGCCAGTCTCTGGAGGCCGGCAGAATCGATGCTGCGGTGCTCGACGGTGCTCTCGTACGACGGCTCATCAGCAAAGGCTTCTCGGTCATCGCGGATTTAACACCGGCCGATATTCCCATGCTCAATCAGGCCGTCGTGGTGACCCCTGAGTTCGTGCAAAAACGAGGCGAGCTTGCCGAAAGGATTCTCATGACGCTGGTGGAAAGCCTTGCCTTCACGATGGCGCCGGCGAACAAAAGTATCGTGGTCAAAACGATGATGCGGCGTTTCCAAATCAGCGATCCGAAGGTTGCCGACGAAGGCTACCAGGATCTTCTCGCAAGCATCGACCGCAAGCCATTTCCTTCGGTCGACGGGCTGCGCAATATTCGCCGGCTCATGGCCACCCAGAACCCCAAAGCGGCGAACGTCAAGGTCGAAGACCTGATTGACAGCCGTCTCATCCGCAAGCTCGATGAGAACGGCTACATCGACAAGGTCGCCGCGGCGTACGGGCTAAAGTAGCGAGCGAGGGATTCGAATCGCGATCAGATGCAGGAGTCGGCGTTTAACCGCTCACGCCCGCGCGAAGTCGATTCTGAAGTTATCTTTCTCTAAAGGACGGATTGGTCTTCTCTAGAAAAGATCTTGTTCCCTCCCGGAAATCTTCCGTAGAGGCGACCAAGCCAAAATAATCTGCGCCAAGAAGTGTTGATTCTTCCAAAGTCAGATTTAGACCACGATGAATGGCTTCCCACGTCATTCTTACAGAAATGGGCGCCTGAGACAGGATTTCAAGGACGAGGTTTTCTGTTTCCTGAAGCAGCTTCTCTGGCTCGACGACTCTGTGAACGAGCCCCATCTGTAGAGCCTCTTCTGCTGTGACGAGTCTTCCCGTAAGAAGCAGTTCCGTAGCGCGTCCTTTTCCGATCAATCTGGGAAGTCTCGTTGTACCTCCAAAACCAGCAATTGCCCCGATACGAACCTCAGGATGTCCTAACATGGCGGGCCGAACAGCCACGCGGAGCATACAAGCCTCCGCTAACTCCAGGCCGCCCCCAAGGGCATACCCGTTCATGGCAGCAACGACTACTTTTCCGAGCGTTTCAATCTTGTTATTGATTGAAACAGCCATCCGAGCTAATTCCCGTACCTCGAGCGGTGAGGTCTGATTGAGGAACTTAATGTCAGCTCCAGCCGAAAAGGCCTCGCCTGTTCCGGTAATGATCACGGCTTTCGCGGCGTCATCTACCCTTACCTTGTCTAGGAGGAATGCGAGCTGCTGAAGTAAGTCCTTGTTCATGGCGTTGAGGGCTGCCGGTCTATTAAAGGAAATCCGGGCAATGCCTTTTTCTTCGTAATACAAGACTGGTTCCTTCTCTGACACGTTTGTTCCTCCTTTCAACGCACGCCCAATCACAAACTGGCGCGGTCTCGCGTCAAACGCGATGCCGCTAATCTCCGATACGCCAGCGCAAGCGCTTCACGCGCCTCTAATTTCCTAACATTTTTTTGACCCTGTCGACGACCTCTGGAGGCTGAACCATGATTTCTTTGGCCACCGTTTCTAACTCTTCGCCGCTTAGGAGATCTATGTCCCATCCCCTTTTCTTGGCATCGGCTGAGAGCTGAGGATCGCTCATGGCCTTGGTAAAGGCTGCGCGCAAGACTTTGATGCGGTCCGCGGGCGTCCCTGGAGGAGCGATGAATGGACGACCGAGATCGCCGGAGGAGAGCAACACTTTAGCGAGACGTCTGGTCGCATCAGGCGCCTTGGATGATTCCAACAACTCATAGACGGTTGGGACGTCAGGCAACTTGGAGTAACGCGTTGCCCCGCTTTGGACCAAGGCGCGGACGAAACCGTTTTTCGCCCACGTGCGGGTAGGTTCACGCGCCACATAAGCCGAGACGGTTCCGGCGCGGCAGTGCACTTCTCCCTTCTCAATCGCCAGGTTCATCTCGCCGCCGCCGCCGTAGCCCACCACCATATGAAACTTAATCCCGAGTCCCTCTTCGAGGATCCGCGGCAATAAGTAACCGAGGCCGGAACGCCCCAAAGCCGCGCACCTCGGCGGCTCCGCCGCCTTGCGAATATCCTCCAAGTTTTTGTACGGAGTGTCCGCGCGAATGAACAGGACTTGATCGATCCGTTCCGGGGAGCCGATCCAGGAAAATTTCGGCCAGTCGAATTTTACTTCCTTTGCTCCGAGAAGCTGATCGATGTAGATGGCCGGGTTAATCAGCCCAAGGGTCAAGCCATCGGGTTTGGCGATATTATAGATATAGTTGGCCGCGATGATGGTCCCCGCACCAGGCATGTTTTGCACCACGATATCGGGACTCCCCGGAATGTGCTTGCCTAGATACTGTGCGACAAACCGCGCCCAGTCATCCTGCGCCCCGCCGCTCGAGTTCCCGACCACAAGCCTGATAGCCTTGCCCTTATAGAATTCAGGTGAGGTTGTATCCGCAGCGCTCGAGATTTGAGCGAAACCGAACAGGAAAGCGACGCAACAAATGATTCTTTTCATAAGCTCACCCTCATCAATTCTTGGTTAGTTGTTGGCAAAGTTTATTCGACGCCGGCAGCCGAGAATATCGCCTTCGCGCCGGAACTAATAAGGTAACAGACCAGTGCCTGCGCCGCATGCCGGGCCGCGCCGGCCGTCACGACTGTAGCGCCGTAGGTCGTATAATTTTGAATCTCCGACGGCAGCGGTCCGACGAACTTCAACCCTTTGGCTTCCGCTTCGATGATGACCGTTGTGGCGCCCAGGCCGATTTCAGCGCCCTTGCCTTTGCTGATGTGATCGAGCACCGGGGCGAAATCCGGATACCGCGTCGTCTTGGCTGCCAATTGCTCGGCGATGCCGAGACGCTCGAACAAGCTCTGAAGATAGATCCCGGTGGAGGCCTGATTGTGAACAATCGACTCGGCGTTCAGCAAAGACTGCTTGAATTCATCCACCGTGGCGATTTTCGGCAGCGGCGCGCCGCCGCGCACCATAACGCCGACCCCGATCCGGCCGACGATCACGCGCTTCGCCGCCTGAGCGTTTCCGGCTTTGACCAACTCGTCGAGTAAATCCGTCGGCGCGATTACGACATCCCCCGCATCGCCTTCGCCCAGGCGTTTGCGGATCGCCGGCGCAGTCGCGAAGACGACGTTTACGTCGTTGCCGGTCTCGCGCCGAAACGCTGCAACGACTTTCACCAGCCCGGGCTCAACTGCGCCCGCGCTGAGCAGTTTTATTATTCTTGACACGATTCCACCTGAATTTCTCACGGCTCGCTCGTGTTGGGTTGAGTGAACGCAAGAGCACGCTCCGAGCGACGGCTCCATTCCCACGCGACGATGGCCGCGCCGAGAGTGAAGCCGACGAAATCGGCGAGAAGAAGGACGTTGCTGGTCGACGGGAGCAGTAGGAGCAAGCTTGCGAGCCAGAGAAGTCCGCGCATCGTCCAACTCAACGGGCGGAATAGGTAACCGGCGCAACCCGCACCGAGCATGATCACGCCGATGGCGGCGGTGGTGATCGCGATGAGAATCTCTTTCAAACTTCCCATCAGAATCAGCGGCGGGTGCAATGCGAAGATAAACGGGACGAAGTAGGCGGCGATGCCGAGCCGCATGGCAGTCCAGCCGGTTTGCCAAAAGTTGGCGCGGGCGATCGAGGCTGCGATGTACACGGGAAGGCAGTCGGGTGGCGTGATCAATGAAACCATGCCGAAATAGAATAAGAACAGATGCGCCGCCAACGGCGGAATCCCCAATTGCACGAGAGCAGGTGCCGCCAAGACCGCCAGCGTGATGTAAACGACCGTCGTGGGTAGCGGCAGGCCGAGAAACAGGCAGCCGAGCGCCGTAATCAGCAAGAGAAGAAAAACATTGTTGCCGGAGAGAGTCACGAGCAACAGGGAGATTTTGAAAGTAAAGCCGGAGAGATGCAAAGCGCCGATCACAATACCCGCTAGAGCGGTGATGACAGCAATATCGAGCAAGGTTTTGCCGGTCTCTTCAAAGGCGGTAACAAGTTTCTTGAATGACGGCCGAGTTTCTTTCTGAATGGCGCCGACGATGAATACCGCGACGACGGCGAACATTCCGGATTTGCCGGCTTCCCAATTCTCGACCATGAGCGTGTAAACCAGAAACGCCAGAGGAATCAAGAAGACCCAGCCCAAACGAATAACATTGCGAAACTTAGGAATCTGCTCCGCGGGCAATCCAAGCAAGCCGCGTTTGGCGGCCTCGAGATCGATTTGGGTAAAGAGGGCCAAATAGTAAAGACAAGCTGGAATCGCCGCCGCCAGCGCGACTTGACCGTAGGGAATGTTCAAAAACTCCGCCATTAAGAACGCCGCCGCACCCATGACCGGCGGCATGATTTGCCCGCCGTTGGACGCCACGGCCTCGATGGCCCCAGCCATGTGCGCGGGAAAGCCGGTACGCTTCATTAAAGGGATGGTAATGGCACCGTCGACAACGACGTTGGCCACTGCGCTGCCCGAGACCGTGCCGAACAGCGCTGAGGAAACCACGGACACTTTGGCAGGACCTCCTCTATAACGGCCCGTGGCGATCAGCGCGAGATCGGTGAGAAATTTGTCACCGCCGACCGCATAGAGAGCTTGACCGAAAAGGATGAAGGCGACTACGACGCCCGCAGCGACGTCGAGCGGCAGACCCAGCATGCCGTTGGAGTCAAGGTAAAGGTAGCTCGCGATCCGCGCCCACGATGCGCTCTTGGCGTAGAAAATCCCGGGCAGCCATTCGGCAAATTTGGTATAGAGAATGACCCCGAGCGCCAGCCACGCGAGCGTCCCGCCGGCAACGCGCCGGGTGGCTTCGAGAATTATAACGAGCGCGAGCCCGCCGAAGATCCAGCGGTCGGGCGAGAGGACGCCCAGCCGGTAAGCGATGGTTGGATACAGAACGGTGACGTAAAGTCCGATCGCCAATCCGCCGAGCGCGAGCAGCCAGTCGTACCAAGGAACGCCATCGGCCGGTTGCTTTGTATAAGCTTTGACCGCGATAAAAACACTAGCGAGCGCAAGTGCGAGAAACAGCGCCAAATACTGTTGCTTGAAAAAAGTGATCTGAAAGTAGTTGTGAACTTCGAGCGCCCATAGGGAGCCCAAAACCGTGAGGGAGATCAGCAGGGCGCGAAGGAGTTTGGCCGGGCCGCCACTGAGAGAGCGGAAACGGCCGGGAGACGCTGCGAGCTCGTCACTCATTGTTTGGTGTTCAAATAGGTCAAACCATGCAAATCGTTCAAGACGTGTGAGTCTCAACTTACGGGTTCATTGCCAGCAGCCTTTTCTGCACCTCGTCCATTTTGGCCGACCAAGCACCATGTTCCTTATAGAACGGAATGACCCCTGGATGATAGGGAATGGTCGCGTCGGGGTCCACGGCGCGCGCTCGTGTCCATTCGGTGAAGTTAGGGTGAAAAGGCGGAAGCTTCTCTATGTTATCCCATACCGCTCTGAGAACAGCCGCCGCGACGCCGTCGGGCAGGGCCTTGTGCGAGGTCAGGCAGATGTCGTAGGCGATGAAGCAGGTGTCTTCCACGACGGCCATTGCAGTTCCCGCCTTTACGATACGTGGGTAGTAACCCGGGACAGCCTGGCGCAAGCGTCTATCTCCGTCTGTAGAGCAATCAATCGAAATATGGCGTACCCCAATGGATGCGTCAGCTTCTCTGACTTTGGCGGAGTTTAGGGCGTGCAGAGTGACGTCCGCGCGGCCTTGGACCATGGCATCGACTCCTTCGTTCGCGCCCGGCACCGAAACGATTTTCATATCTTTCCAGGTGAGCCCCGCGCTGGTTAATCCGCCATACAGGTTATACCAGGAAGCCAACTGGGCAGGATAATCTCCGGTGACCCGTTTGCCTTTGATATCATGGATTGTCTTTATGGCGGAGTCCTTGCGTACGAGCAGCCCTATCAAGAGCGGCGAGCCACGCATCAGCACCCGCACATTGGGAATGTGAGGAAATGGATTCTGGCCGCCGATTTTCAACCGCTCCGGCCCCTGATAAGCCAGCGCCATGTCGACGAAGTTATTGATGCCGAAGTCCAGTTCTCCCGAGTTGAGGAGCGGCATGAAAGTGCTCGTCCCGCTGTACGGCTGCACCGCCATCTGCATGGGGGTGGCCTCGCTCACCACTTTGGCCAGGCCGCTCGCTAGCGCATAGAACACAGAGCCCGGCGGATTGCTCCCAATGGTGACAGAGCGGGGGAGCTTCTGCGCTTTAACCGGATTGACGTTACAGAGAAGCAATGCTGTGGTGGCAGCAACCAGGAAACCGAACATCGTCCATCGTCGCCGCATAGTATTCTCCTCCGCGCTCTCGCCGTGTCGAATTCTGGGTTTCGATTTAACCCGAGGCTCGAAACAGCGGATGAGCTTAGTTCAGGGCCAGTAGCTTTTTCTGTACCTCATCCATCTTGGTAGACCAGAACTTTTGCTCCTTGAAAAACTGCACCGCCGCCGGATGATAGGGAATAGTCACCTCAGGATCGACGGCTCGTTCTTTGGTCCATTCGGCAAAACCGGGATGGAGAGGAGGCAGTTTCGCGATATTGTCCCATAGCGCTTTCAGCACAGAGTGAACCACCGCGTCGGGAAGCGCTTTATGGCCAACGAAATAAATGTCGTAGGTGTACGCGCAAGTATCTTCGACGATGCCGGTCGATGAACCGGCCTTGACCGTGGATAGATAGTAACCCGGCACGGCTTTTTTGATGCGCTCCTCCCCTTCTTTGGAGCAGTCGAGTGAGATGTAGCGGATGCCGATCGTAGCGTCGGCTTCCTTGACCTTCGCGGAACCAATGGCGTGAGTGGTGACATCAGCGCGCCCCTGGACAAGGGCGTCGATTCCTTCGTTCACCGCCGGAACGGGCACGACTTTGACGTCATTCCAGGTAAGCCCGCCGTTCGACAGCGAGCCGAAGACGTTGTACCACACGGCGAGCTGAGCGGGATATTCACCGGTGACGCGCTTGCCTTTAACGTCACGGATCGTCTTGATCGGTGAGTCTTTTCTCACAATAAGACTGCTTCTCAACGGCGATCCCCGCATGATCAAGCGGGAGCTAGGAACGTGAGGGAAGGGATTTTTTCCTCCAACCTTTAGATTGGGACCTTGGTAAACCATGCCCATGTCGACCCCGTTGACTACTCCCAAATCGAGCTCTCCGCTGTCGAAGAGCGGCACGAACGTGCTGGTTCCCGCATACGGTTGGACCTGCGCTTGAACGGGCGTGGACTGACTGATGACTTTGGCGATACCACTGGCCAGAGAGTAAAAAAGAGAGCCCGGCGGATTCGAGCCGATGGCCACGGATTTGGGCAGCTGTTGGGCTTCAACGGCTGCAGCAATGGCCAGCGCGACCGCGAGAGTTGTGGTTAACGGTAATCGGCGTAAATTCAATCGAACAGTCATAGTGCTTCTCCTCAAGCGGCGCTCAATCCACCCCCTCTTTTATTCTCCTGTATAGACTGGAGACATAGGTAACAGGTGTACCGGAGACATGGGTAACACTTTTTCAGTAACCAAAGGCATAGTTCTCCCTGAAATCGAAAGGGGGGAGAGCTTATGCCGTGGGGAGTGGTTAGTCTCATGTCTTTGC
>WNFW01005716.1_pt1 | contig 12760 bp, 15 predicted proteins | sample 5400131 | NCBI WGS metagenome assembly WNFW01 (sample SAMN13153362, study PRJNA577476) | soil metagenome | isolation source: 20 cm soil or saprolite under grassland replicate 1 | place: USA:California | collected 2016-06-15 | reverse complement strand
GAGCGCCGCGGGACTACCTGGGCGAGCATCCAGCCCGCCCGGCGCTGATCGTCGAGATCGCCATGTCGAGCCTCGCCTTCGACCGCACCCGCAAGGGCGGGCTCTACGCGCGCGCGGCCGTGACCGATTACTGGATCGTCAACCTCGTGGATCGCGTGCTCGAAGTCTACCGCCGGCCGGTCCGCTCGGCATCGACCCGGTATGGCTGGAAGTACAGGAGTGTGCGGATCCTCAAGTCCGGAGCGAGCGTCGCACCGCTCGCCGCGCCCGCGGCGCGCATCCCCGTCGCGGACTTGCTGCCCTAGCCTACTTCCGGCGGAACTCGGCCGGGAGCTGCACCCACTGGTAGACCCCGACGTTGAGCTGCTGGAGCGTCCAGCGCTCCGGATAGTAGTAACCGGTCGTCGTCTCGGCGATGACGTAGCCGGGAATCTCCTGGACCTGCTTCTGCGTCTGCGCCGGGACGCCGTCGGGGAGGGGCACCGTCAGCTCCAGCTCCACCGGCTGCGGCGGCACTGTGATGTACTGGACCACCTGGCCGTAGTTGAAGGCGCCCATGTTCGGGTTGGCGTACCCCGCCCACGGCATCGCCGGGTGCGGGTTGTTGATGAAGTCGCCCGGGTTCGCGGGGTTGCCCGTCGTCTGCGCCGCCACCGGTGCCGCGACCCCGAGGAGCAACGAGAGCGCGACCCCGGTCCATACCTTGCTCATACCCCCATGATACCGTACAGTCAGTGATTCCATGCTCGACGCTCTGAGCACGAGACTGCAAACCATTTTCGACCGCCTGGGCGGCCGCGGCCGCCTGACGGAGGAGAACGTCCAGGAGGCGCTCCGCGAGGTCCGCCTGGCGCTCCTCGAGGCCGACGTCAACTTCAAGGTGGTCAAGACGTTCATCGACCGCGTGAAGGCCAGGGCGGTCGGCCAGGACGTCCTCGCCTCGCTCACGCCGGGCCACCAGGTCGTGAAGGTCGTCCACGACGAGCTCACGGCGCTGCTCGGGGGGAGCGGCCACAAGCTCGCGCCGGCGTCTCACCCGCCGACCGTGATCATGCTCATCGGGCTCCAGGGCTCGGGCAAGACCACGACGGCCGCGAAGCTCGCGCGCATGTACAGGACGCAGGGCCAGCACCCGCTGCTCGCCGCGGCCGACACCTACCGCCCCGCGGCGCAGGACCAGCTCCGCACGCTCGGCGAGGGGCTCGGCATCCCGGTGATCGGCGCGGCTGGCCAGTCGCCGCTCGCGATCTGCCGCGAGGCGCGCGAGGCGGCGGCGACGCGCGGCCTCACGCCGCTGATCCTCGACACCGCCGGGCGCCTGCACATCGACGAGGCGATGCTGGAGGAGCTCCGGGCGATCCGCCGCGAGGTGGCGCCGCATCACGTGCTCCTGGTCCTGGACGCGATGACGGGGCAGGACGCGGTCACGGTCGCCGACCGCTTCAACCAGGCGGTCGGCATCGACGCGGTCGCGCTGACGAAGCTGGACGGCGACTCGCGCGGCGGCGCGGCCCTGTCCGTGCGCCACGTCACCGGGCGGCCCATCGCGTTCGTCGGCACGGGCGAGAAGACCGACGCGCTCGAGCCGTTCCATCCCGACCGCCTCGCCGCACGCATCCTCGGCATGGGGGACGTGCTGTCGCTCGTCGAGAAGGCGCAGGCGACGGTGGACCAGGAGAAGGCCGAGGAGCTCGTCCGAAAGCTCCGCGAGGATGCCTTCACGCTCGAGGACTTCCGCGAGCAGCTCAAGCAGGTGCGCCAGCTCGGGCCCCTCGACCAGATCCTGGGTATGCTCCCGTTCGGCAAGATGCTGAAGGGCGCGCCGAAGGACCTCGCGGACGAGTCCGCCGACCTCGGCCGCTTCGACGCCATCATCGCGTCGATGACGCCGGGCGAGCGACGCCACCCGGAGGTCATCAACGGCAGCCGGCGCCAACGGATCGCACGGGGCAGCGGCACGAGCGTCCAGGACGTCAACCGGCTCCTGAAGCAGTACGCGCAGCTCAAGAAGATGATGAAGCAGTTCAAGGGCATGGAGGGGAAGCTTCCCCGCATGAAGAATCTTCCTGGATTTCCCACACTGAGGGGGTGACGACGTGGCGGTATCGATCCGACTGAGACGGACGGGAACGACCAAGCGGCCGCGGTATCGGGTGGTGGTGGCCGACTCGCGCGCGCCGCGGGACGGGCGGTTCATCGAGATTCTCGGGCACTACAACCCGCTCACGCAGCCGCCGACCGTGTCGATCGACCGGTCGAAGATGGAGGCCTGGATCGCCAAGGGCGCGCAGCCCTCGAACACGGTCCGACGGCTGCTGGCGAACACGAAGGAGCCGAAGACGTAGGCGCCGGCATGGACGGGCGGCTCGTGGTCATCGGCGAGATCGCACGGCCCCACGGGCTCGCTGGAGAAGTCCGCGTGACGCCGCTGACGGACGACCCGGAGCGCTTCGAGCGCGTGACCGAGTGCGTGCTGTGGGACGCGGCGCGGGACCGGCGGGAAACGCGCCGCATCACCGCGGCGCGCCGCCACGGCGCCGCCGTGCTCGTCTCGCTCGCCGGCTGCGAATCCGCCGACGCGGCGCGCGCGCTGACCGGCCGGCTCCTCGCGCTGCCGGAGGACGCGGCGCTGCCGCCCGGGCCGGGACGCTTCTACCCGTGGCAGCTCGAGGGCTGTCGCGTCCTGACCGAGGACGGGCGGCTCGTCGGGGAGGTGGCGGCCGTCGAGCGGTCGCCCGCCCACGACCTGTGGGTCGTGAGGGACGGGGCGCGCGAGCACCTCATCCCGGCCGTGGCGGAGATCGTGAGCGAGGTGGACCTCGCGGCGCGCCGGGTCGTCATCCGGCCGCCGGAGGGTCTGCTCGAGCTCTGACGCGAGGACGCGCGATGCGCATCGACGTCGTGACGTTGTTCCCCGGCATGGTGGAGCCGGTGCTCGCCGCGTCCATGCTGGGCCGGGCGCGCGCGCGCGGGCTCGTTGACATCCGGGTCGTCGATCTCCGAGACTACGCGGAGGGCAAGCGCCGCGTGACCGACGACTACCAGTTCGGCGGCGGCGGTGGCATGGTGCTGAAGCCGGAGCCGCTGTTCGCCGCGGTCGAGGCGCTCCGCACGCCCGGGGCGCGGGTCGTGCTGCTGGACCCGCGGGGGCGGACGTTCACGCAGCCCGTCGCGGCGGAGCTCGCGCGCGAGACGCACGTGATCCTCCTGGCGGGCCGCTACGAGGGCGTGGACGAGCGCGTGGGCGCGCTCTGCGACGACGCGATCTCGATCGGCGACTACGTGCTGACGGGCGGCGAGCTGCCCGCGCTCGTGGTGACCGACGCGGTCGCGCGGCTCCTGCCCGGCGTGCTCGGCGCCGAGGGCGCCGCGGAACGCGAGTCGTTCGCGAGCGGGCTCCTCGAGCCGCCGCAGTACACGCGGCCGGAAGACTTCCGGGGCGCGCGCGTGCCCCCGGTGCTGCTGTCGGGGGACCACGCGCGGATCGCGCGCTGGCGCCGGGTGCAGGCGCTGTGGCGGACGTGGCGGACGCGCCCCGAGCTGCTGGACGGCGCGGGCCTGACGCCCGAGGAGTGGACGATCGTGGAACGATTCAAGCGCGGCGAGACGCCGGAGCAGCTCGAGCCGTCCGCGCATTAGCGAGAAAGGGACACGAGTCATGGACGCGATCCGGTTGGTCGAGGCCGCGCAGCTCAAGAAGGACCGTCAGGGGTTCGCCCCCGGCGACACGGTGCGCGTGCACGTGAAGGTCGTCGAGGGCGAGAAGGAGCGCACGCAGGTGTTCGAGGGCATCGTCATCCGCAAGCGCGGCGAGGGCGTGCGCGCCTCGTTCACGGTGCGGCGCATCTCGTACGGCGTGGGCGTCGAGCGCACCTTCCCGCTCCACTCGCCCCGCATCGAGAAGATCGACGTGATCCGCACGGCCCGGGTGCGGCGCTCGAAGCTCTACTACCTCCGCGGGCTCGCGGGCAAGGCCGCGCGGCTCAAGGAGAAGCGCGCCGTGATCATCCCCGCCACCGAAGAGCCCGAGTACGGGCCTGGCGCTCCGGCGTCGGACGCGTCGCCGGGATCGACGAGGCGGGGAGGGGGCCGCTGGCGGGCCCGGTCGTCGCGGCCGCGGTGATCCTCGCGCCCGACCGGCGCGTCGCGAGCCTGGCCGACTCCAAGCTCCTCACGCCCGAGCGGCGCGAGGAGCTCTTCGCGGTGATCCACGAGCGGGCGCTCGCCGTCGGCGTCGGCGTCGTGGACCACGAGACGATCGACCGCGTCAACATCCTGGAGGCCACCCGGCGGGCGATGGCCGGCGCCCTCGCCGCGCTCAGCGTCGTCCCCGAGCTCGTCATCACGGACTTCGTCGCGCTCCCCGCCCTGCCCTGCCCCCAGCGGAACCTCGTCGCCGGCGACCGGCGCTGCGCGAGCGTGGCCGCGGCGTCCATCGTGGCCAAGGTCACGCGCGACCGGCTCATGCTCGAGGCCGACCGCCGGTTCCCCGAGTACGGCTTCGCCCGGCACAAGGGCTACGCGACCGTCGAGCACCTCGCCGCGCTCGACCGCCACGGGCCCTGCCCGATCCACCGCCGCTCCTTCGCCGGCGTGTGGCGCCAGGGCGAGCTCTTCGTGCTGGAAGCCGACGACTGAGCCCCGCCCGTCTTCCGTCTTGACTGTCTCTGGCCGATATGTATCTTAGAGATATATTCGCGGGGTCCGCCGAGCGGGGGGAGGGCAAGGCATGAGTCACGCGACGAGGCTGATGGCCGGCTTGATCCTGGTTCTGGTGCCGACGATCCAGTTCGGCGGGTACTTCCTGTTGACGTCGCTGATCGACCGGGACTCGGGCTACATGGCGAACGCGCTGCGCCAGAACTTCTTCCGGGCCGGGCACGCGCACGCGGGCGTCATCACCCTCCTGTCCCTCATCTGTCAGCCGTTCGTCGACGCGACGCGGCTCTCGCCGGCGTGGCGGTGGTTCGTGAGAATCGGCGTGCCCGTGTCGGGAACGCTCATCTCGGCCGGCTTCTTCTTCTCCATCCTGTCGCCCGCCGCGACCGAGCCGAACCGAGCCATCTCTCTCATCTACATCGGCGCGCTGGGCCTGGCCTTCTGCGTCGTGAGTCTGGGGATCGGGTTGCTGCGAGCGCGGTGACGGGAGCCAGGTGAGCCAGTCCATGGCTGAGCGCCGGGCGAACACGAGCTGGCACGCGATCCTGGGTGTGCTGAGCTTCTGCCCGATGTCCGGCTACGACGTCAAGAAGCTCATCGAGCGCTCCATCGCGCACTTCTGGAACGAGAGCTACGGGCAGATCTACCCGATCCTGAAGCGGCTCGCCGCCGAGGGCCTCGCCGAGCGGCGGCGGGAGACGCAGCGCGGGAAGCCGGATCGGCACGTCTACTCGCTCACGGCGAAGGGGCGGGAGGAGCTCGCGCGGTGGCTCGCCGTGCCCGCTCGGTCCGCGCCCGCACGCAGTGAGCTCCTGCTCAAGCTCTTCCTCGGCGGCGCCGGGCGTCCCGCCGACAGCCTCGCCCAGGTCGAACACTTCGAGGCACGGCAGCGAGAGCTCCTGGCGACATACGACGGCATCGAGCGGCAGCTCCGCAAGGAGATGGCGGGCCATCCGCAGCTGCCCTTTTCTCTCATCACGCTGCACTACGGACAGGGCCGGTGCCGGGCGGCGCTCGCGTGGTGCGAGCAGACGCGCGCCACCCTCGGGCACCTGCGCCCGCGCGCGGTGCGCCGCGCCCGCGGCCGATAAGGAGGCGTCGATGGACGCGCTGATCGCAGGCGTTCGCTTGATCCACATCGCGGCGGGGATGCTCGCGCTCGGCGTCGCGCCGGTCGCGATGCTGACCGTCAAGGGCGGGTCGACTCACCGGCGCTGGGGCAAGGTCTATTTCTGGACGATGGCCCTCGTCGCGCTGACGGCCGTCGCGCTCGCGCTCTGGCGGCCGGTGATCTTCCTGGCGCTCCTCGCCGTCTTCAGCTTCTACTCCGCCTTCTCGGGCTACCGGGTGCTCTCACGCAAGCGTCCCGACAAGGGTCAGCGCGCGACCGCGCTCGACTGGACCGCTGCCGGCGTGACGCTGGCCGCGAGCGCGGCGCTCGTCGTCCTCGGCCTTCTGCGACCTGGCCCCGCGTGGGAACGGGTCGGCGTCGTCCCCGTCGTCTTCGGCGTCCTCGGGATCATCCTCGCGGGCGTCGACGTGGCGAAATTCGTGCGGCCTCCGGCCGACGGGAACGCGTGGTGGTTCGCTCACATGAGCGGGATGCTCGGCTCCTACATCGCGACGGTCACGGCCTTTTCGGTCGTGAACTTCGGGTTCCTGCCGACGGCGGCGCGCTGGCTCTGGCCGACGGTCATCGGCACGCCCCTGATCGCGCTGTGGGTCACCTACTACCGGCTGCGCTTCCGCCGGACCAAGGGCGCCGCCGCGGCGGCGTGACGCGCTACGCGCGCTTGGCCGCGAGGAGCGCGCGGATGCGTGCCGGCGTCACCGGCGTCTGGGTGATCCGCACGCCGAACGGGGCGAGCGCGTCCTCGATCGCGTTCGCGATGGCCGCGGGCGGCGAGATCGCGCCGCCCTCGCCGAGCCCCTTGACGCCGAGCGGGTTGCGGGGCGACGGGAACTCCAGGTGCACCGTCTCGATCGGCGGCAGGTCGTCCGCCTTCGGGACCGCATAGTCCATCAGGGAGCCGGCCAGGAGCTGGCCCTGCTCGTCGTACGCCATGTCCTCGAAGAGGGCGCCGCCGATCCCCTGGGCGACGCCGCCGTGCACCTGGCCCTCGACGATGATCGGGTTGATCACCTTGCCGCAGTCGTGGGCCACGACGTAGCGGAGGAGCCTCACACCGCCCGTGTCCGGGTCCACCTCGACCTGGGCGACGTGGACGGCGCTCGCGTACGTCACCGTGGGCACGTGGTGGTAGGCGCTCGCCTCGAAGTCGGGCGAGGCGACGCCGGGCCGGGCGAAGGTCGGGATCGACGCCTGGACGACGCGCGCGAGGTCCACCGCCGTCCCCGGCGAGCCGCGGACGGACGCGCGGCCGTCCTCGATCTCGATGTCCGCCGCGGCGGCCTCCAGCAGCGCGGCGGCCGCCCGCACGAGCTTCCCGCGTACCTCGCGGCAGGCGTCGGCGATCGAGCTTCCCGCCGTCACCGCGCTCCGGCTCGCGAAGGTGCCGACGCCGAAGGGGACCGCGGCGGTGTCGCCGCCGATCACCGTCACCCAGTCGAGCGGCACGCCGAGGGCGTCGGCCGCCACCTGGGCGAAGCTCGTCTCGTGACCCTGCCCAGAGTTCACCGCGCCCGTCGCGACGACGACGTGACCCTCCCGGTCGAGCTTCACCGTCGCGCCCTCGAAGGGGCCGATCGCCGTGCCCTCGACGTAGCCCGAGATCCCGATGCCGCGGTAGACGCGCCGGGCGCGGAGCGTCTCCTGCGCGCGACGGAACTCGGCGTAGCCTGCCGCGTCGAGCGCCTGCCGGAGCGCCTCGGGAAAATCGCCTGTGTCGTAGACGAGGGGGTTGCCGTCGCGATACGGCATGCCGAAGTCGTAGGGCATCTCGTCGGGACGGATATAGTTCTTCCGCCGGATCTCGGCGGGATCCATCCGGAGCTCGCGCGCCAGGCAGTCCACCGCGCGGTCCATGGCGAAGACGGCCTCGGGCCGGCCGGCGCCCCGGTAGGGCGCGTTCGGCGTCTTGTGCGTCACGACCGCCTGAACCTCCACCCGCATGTTCTTGATCCGGTGGGGACCGATGAGATGGGCGACCGTGTTGTACGGCAGCACGATGCCCCAGACGTTGTAGGCGCCGAGGTCGAGCCAGATCCGGTCGCGCAGCCCGAGGATCGTCCCGTCGCGGGCCGCCGCGAGCGAGATCGCGTGGGTCTGGTGGCGCGCGTGGGCCGAGCCCGACATGTGTTCTTGACGGTCCTCGGTCCATTTCACCGCGCGATTCAGGACGATCGCCGCGATCGGCACGAGCGTGTCCTCGGGATAGCCCGACGCCTTCGTGCCGAACCCGCCGCCCAGATCCGGCGCGATCACGCGGATCTTGTGGGGCGGGAGCGCGAGCGCCGCGGTGAGCCCCTGCTGGACGAAGTGGGAGACCTGGGTCGAGTTCCACGTCGTCAGCGTCCCGTCGCGTCGGTCCCACGCCGCGACCACGCCGCGACCCTCGAGCGGCATGCCGACGTAGCGCTGGATGCTGAAGGTCTCGGACAGGACGACCTCGGCCCGGGCGAAGGCCGCCTCGGCGTCGCCGATGGCGTGGCTGAAGCCGACCGCGACGTTGGTCCCCCACTCGGGATGGACCAGAGGCCCGCCCGGCTCCGCCGCGCGCACCATGTTCACGACGGGCGGCAACGGGTCCCACTCGATCTCGATCAGCGCCGCCGCGTCCTCGGCGCGGGCGCGGCTCTCCGCGACGACCATCGCGACGATCTCGCCGACGTGGCGCGCGCGGTCGCGGCAGAGGGCGAACTGCGGCGCCTGGCGGAGGTCGAACGTGACGGCGGCGGCGAGGCCCGGCGGCGCGGCGCCGAAGAGCGGCAGCGGCTTCATCCAGCGCTCGAGGTCGGCGTGCGTGAAGACGGCGGCGACTCCGCGGAGCGCCTTCGCCGCCGCGGTGTGGATCCGCGTGATGCGGGCGTGGGCGTGGGGCGAGCGGACGAACGCCGCGTGGAGCATGGAGGGGAGCGTCACGTCGTCGACGAACCGGCCCTCGCCGCGCAGGAACCGCGGGTCCTCGCGCCGCTTCACCGCCGCGCCGAAGTATTTCGCGCCCATCAGCCCTCCCCGGCCAAGGCGCGACTATACACCACGACGGCCGCGGCGGGCCGCTACCGGCCCGAACCCCGGCTTCCCCCCGATCACGTCCTGCGCTATCCTCCTGCCACACATGTCCACTCCCGGGAGGGTGTCGATGCCGAACCGCTGGACGGTCCTGGTCGTGCTCGTCGTGGCCGCGCTCATGGCGGCCACCGTGTTCGTGGAAGCGCAGGCGCCGATCAAGCTCGGCGTGATCCAGCCCCTCTCGGGGCCCGTCGCCGCGTCGGGCAACTACGTCCGCATGGGCGCCGAGATCGCGCGGGACTGGCTCAACGCGAAGGGCGGGATCAACGGCCGCAAGGTCGAGCTCGTGATCGAGGACAATAAGTCCGATCCCAAGGAGGCGGCGAGCGCCGCCGAAAAGCTCATCGTCCGCGACAAGGTCCCGGCGATCATGGGCGCCTGGGGCAGCTCCATGACGCTGGCCGCGATGCCGAAGCTCGAGGAGTACGGCGTGCCGATGGTCGTCGAGACCTCGAGCGCGGCGACGATCACCAAGCGCGGCAACCCGTGGATCTTCCGCATCAGCCCGCCCTCGGAGATGGAGGCGCTCGGGCTCGAGCCATACGTGGACAAGCTCGGCGTGAAGCGCGTGGACTTCCTCGCCGTGAACACCGACTGGGGACGGGGCGCGATCGGCGCCTTCGGCGAGATGCTGAAGAAGCGGGGCGTCGCGGTGGGCGCCGCCGAATTCATGGAGCAGTCGGCGACGGACATGAACGCCCAGCTCACCAAGATCAAGGCGACGGGCGGCGACACGCTGTTCCTCACGACCGCCGTCGAGCAGATCACGCTCATCATGAAGCAGGCGCAGGAGCAGCGGCTCGCGCGCCGGATCGTCACGACCGGCGGCAGCTCGTCACCCACCCAGCTGATCAAGCAGGCGGGCGCCGCCGCGGAGGGCACCTACCACATCGTGTTCTTCATGCCGTGGTTCCCGGAGGCGATGCCCGACGGCAAGCTCGCGAAGGCGTTCGTGGACGAGTGGGCCAAGCGCGGCCACCCCTTCGAGGGGCTCACCGAGGGCTTCCGCGGCCACGACGGCATCGCCACGCTCGCCGAGGCGGTCAAGCTGGCGGGCCAGGACGACCCCAAGGCCGTCCGCGACGCCCTCTGGCGCGTGAACCTCATGGGCGTCAACGGGCCCATCCGGTTCGAGAAGGACGGTCCGTCCGGCAAGGAGAGCGGTCAGAGCCGGCCGAGCATCTTCGTCGTCCAGATCCGCGACGGCAAGGTGACGCTGCCCGACTTTCTCGCGAAGAAGTAGCCGCCGCCCGCTGATGGAGCAGCTCCTTCAGCACCTGGTGAACGGCCTGGTGCTCGGCGGGACGTATGCCCTGCTGGGCATCGGCCTCACCTTGATCTTCGGCCTGATGAACGTCGTGAACTTCGCCCACGGCGAGTTCTACACGCTGGGGGCGTACGCGGCGTTCGCCGCCCTCGGCCTGGCCGGGCTCGACTTCACCCTGGCGCTCCTCGGCGCGATCGCCGCCGGCGCCCTCGGCGGCGCGCTCTGCGAGGTCTCGCTCCTCCGGCCGTTGCGCCACGAGTCGATCGACACGACCATGCTCGTCATGATCGGCCTCTGGATCGCGATGCAGAACGGCGAGCTCTTGGTCTGGGGCGGTGTCGCGAAGTCCATCCCCCATCCCTTCCCGACGGCCCCGCTCGTCCTCGGCCCCGTGTCGCTCGCGCCGCTGCGGCTCTTCGTCCTCGTCGTCGCCGCGGCGCTCATCGCCGCCAGCTACCTCCTCATCCAGCGCACCAAGCTCGGCCGCGCGATGCGCGCCACGTTCCAGGACGCCGAGACGTCGGCGCTCATGGGCGTGCCGATCGAGCGAATCCACACCGCCACGTTCGCCTTCGGCTCGGCGCTCGCGGCCGCGGCTGGCGCGCTGCTGGGCCCGATCTTCCTCGCCTACCCGTCGATGGGTGACCTGGCCTCGCTCAAGGCCTTCTCCGTCGTCATCCTCGGCGGCCTCGGCAACGTGCCGGGCGCCACGCTCGGCGGGCTGCTGCTCGGCGTCGCCGAGGAGCTGGGCGCTGGCTACGTGTCATCCGGCTACCGCGACGCCGTCGGGTTCCTGATCATCATCGTCGTGCTCGTGCTCCGCCCCGCCGGCATCTTCGCCCGAGCCGAAAGAATCGGATGAGGCGGAGCGGGCGCGCCGTCGCCGCGCTGCTCGCGCTGACGCTGCCCTTCTGGCTCGCGAATCCCTACGTCCTGCACGTCGTCATCATGGCGGGGATCTTCGGGGTGCTCGCGCTCTCGCTGAACCTCCTGCTCGGGTACACGGGCCAGCTCTCCCTGGGCCACGCGGCCTTCTTCGGCATCGGCGCCTACACCTCGGCGCTCCTCACGCTGCGGCTCGAGTGGTCCTTCTGGGTCGCGCTGCCGGCGGCGGCCACGGCGGCCGGCCTCGCGGGCTGGTGCATCGGGCGGCTCGCGCTGAAGCTCCGCGGCGCGTACTTCGTGCTGGTCACGATCAGCTTCGCCGGCGTCGTCTCGCTCGTGAGCATCAACTGGATGGACCTGACGAACGGCCCGCTGGGCCTCCCCGGCGTGCCGCCACCCGAGCTCGGCCCGTGGTCCCTGCGCACGAAGCGCGCCTACTACTATCTGGTCCTCGCGGCCGTGGCGGCGAGCTCCCTCGCGTGCAAACGGCTCGTCGGCTCGCGGATCGGCCGCGCCTTCGTGGCGCTCCGCGAGAACGAGTCGCTGGCCGAGTCGGTCGGCGTCGACGTGACCCACTACCTGGTGCTCGCGGCGGTCGTGAGCGCGGGGCTGGCCGGCATGGCGGGAAGCCTCTACGCCCACTACACGCGCTTCGTGAGCCCCGAGGTCTTCCTCTTCACCTACACGGTGACGATGGTCATCATGGTCGTCGCGGGCGGCAAGGGCACGCTCGCCGGGCCGCTCGTGGGCGCGGGGCTCTTCACGGCGCTGCCCGAGGCGCTGCGCGCGGTGACCTCGTGGCAGTGGCAGATGCTCGCGTACGGCGTCCTGCTCGTCCTGCTCGTGTTCTTCCTGCCCCGCGGCATCGTCCCGGCGCTCACGGCGGTCCGTCGGCGCTCCTGATGCTGGCCGTCCGCGACGTCGCGGTCAGGTTCGGCGGCGTCGCCGCGCTCGACGGCGTCTCCTTCGAGGTGCGCCCGGGCACCATCACGAGCGTGATCGGGCCGAACGGCGCCGGCAAGACCACGGCGTTCAACACGATCACCGGCTACCTCCGCCCGACGCGCGGCGAGGTCACGTACGACGGCGCGCGGCTCACGGGCCTCCGGCCCTCGGCGATCGCCCGGCGCGGCATCGTGCGCACGTTCCAGCGCACGAGCGTCTTTCCCGCGCTCAGCGTGGTCGACAACGTCCGGGTCGGCCTGCACCTCTCCGGGACCGCGGGCCTGCTCGAGGTGCTGCTCGGCCGGCGGCGCCTGCGCGACGAGGAGACACGGCTCGCGAGGCAGGCGGACGAGATCGTCGAGTTCGTCGGGCTCCGTCACCGGCGCGCCGAGATCGCGAGCGAGCTGCCCTACGGCGAGCAACGGCTGGTCGAGCTCGGCGTGGCCCTCGCCGCGGGCCCGCGCGTGCTCCTCCTCGACGAGCCCGGCGCGGGGATGAGCGCGCCGGAGAAGGGCGTCGTGAGCGGCCTCATCCGTAGAATCCGGGACCGGGGCGCCACCGTGCTCCTCGTCGAGCACGATATGCGGATGGTCATGGGCATCTCGGACACGGTCATCGTGCTGAACGGGGGGCGCGTGATCGCCGAGGGGGCGCCCGCGGCGATCCAGGCGCATCCGGACGTGATCCGCGCCTACCTGGGCTCGGCCAGTGCCTGACGCGGGCGTCCTCCTGGCGCTCGAGGACCTCCACGCGTCCTACGGCCACGTGCAGGCGCTCCGCGGCCTCGACCTCGTGGTGCGGGCGGGCGAGCT
>WNFW01005618.1_pt1 | contig 12761 bp, 10 predicted proteins | sample 5400131 | NCBI WGS metagenome assembly WNFW01 (sample SAMN13153362, study PRJNA577476) | soil metagenome | isolation source: 20 cm soil or saprolite under grassland replicate 1 | place: USA:California | collected 2016-06-15 | reverse complement strand
TGCGATCAGGATCCCGGGCTTGCCCTGTCTGGGATGCGGAAAGCGTGCGCGGATGCAGCCGGCAAACCCTTGCCGTCCCGCGATGCGTTCGATCGACGCACCCATGATCACCATCTCGCGCGCGGCGATGTCGAGCATGCGATTCACAGCGCTCGCATCCCAGGTCGGGCTTTCGCATTCCACCCAGCCGCGCAGTCCCAGCAGCATGGCTTCGGAATCGAACGGAAGATCGGCTGGATTCATGGCGATGCTCTTGAGATTTCGACCGCGCATTCAAGCGAGGCGCGACTTGCCGACAGTCCTTACGAGAAGGATCGGCGGCGAATTTGTAAAGTGAAACCCGTCGCAAGTGTAAGCCCGCAATTGCGGCCTCGGCCATGCAGCAAAACCCGATTGACGCGCAATGCGCTTGGTGCAAGTCTCAAATACCCAAGGGTTTCAGCATGTTAGTGCGCCTAAATAACGCGCCGCATGCATAGCAAATCATCGGGTTTTGACCAGATTCACGTCAGGAGAGATCGAATGTTGCCCATCTCGCATTGGAAACGTCGCACGGTAACGAGCGTTGCCCTGTCGGTCCTCGCGCTCTCGGCAGCGTTGACGCTGCCTGCGATCGCCGCCGGCAAGACCATCACCGCGGTGATGCATTCCGACCTGCGCATCATCGATCCCGGATTCACCACCGCTTACATCACCCGCGATCACGGCTACATGGTCTATGACACGCTGCTGGCGACCGACGCCAATTTCAAGATCCAGCCGCAGATGGCGGACTGGAGAGTCAGCGATGACAAGCTCACCTACACCTTCACCTTGCGCGACGGCCTGAAGTGGCATGACGGCGCGCCGGTCGCGGCGGAGGATTGCGTGGCGTCGCTGAAGCGCTGGGGCCGGAGCGACAATATGGGCCAGAAGCTGATGGATTTCACTGCCAGCATCGAGGCGCCGGACGCCAAGACCATCACGCTGAAACTGAAAGAGCCCTACGGGCTGGTGCTGGAATCGATTGGCAAGCCGTCGTCCTATGTGCCGTTCATGATGCCGAAGCGAATGGCGGAAACGCCCGCGGGCCAGCAGATGAAGGAACAGATCGGATCCGGTCCCTTCAAGTTCGTGGCTGCGGAATTCCAGCCCGGCGTGAAAGCCGTTTATGAAAAGAACCCGGACTATCTGCCGCGCAAGGAGGCCGCAAGCTGGACCTCCGGCGGCAAGGTGGTGAAGGTCGATCGCGTCGAATGGATCACGATGCCGGACGCGCAGACCGCGGTGAACGCGCTGCAGTCAGGCGATATCGATTTCATCGAGAACCCGCCGTTCGAGCTCTTGGCGATGCTGGCGGCCAACAAGGATCTGAAGGTCGAAACGCTGAACAAGCTCGGCTTCCAGACGCTCGGGCGGATGAACTTCCTCTATCCGCCGTTCGATAACGTCAAGGTTCGCCGCGCGGCCTTGCTGGCGATGAACCAGAAGGACGTGCTGGATGCGCTGGTCGGCAATCCCGACTATTACAAGATCTGCGGCGCGTTTTTCGTCTGCGGTACGCCGCTGGCGACCGATGCCGGCTCGGAGACGCTGGTGAAAGGCAACGGCATGGCGGAGGCGAAAAAAGCGCTGGCCGAATCCGGCTATGACGGCACGCCTGTGGTGATCATGGCGCCCGGCGATGTCGTGACGCTGAAGGCGCAACCGATCGTGGCGGCGCAATTGCTGCGCGACGCCGGCTTCAAGGTGGATGTGCAGGCCACCGACTGGCAGACCGTGGTCACCCGTCGCGCCAGCCAGAAGCCGCCGAAAGAGGGCGGCTGGAACATGTTCTTTACCAACTGGGTCGGCGCCGACGTGGTCAATCCGATCGCGAACTTCTCCATTGGCGGCAGAGGCAAGAACGGCGGCTGGTTCGGCTGGGCGGAAGACGCCAAGATCGAACAGTTGAAGGACGCTTTCGCGCGCTCGTCCTCGCCCGAGGAGCAAAAGAAGATCGCTGCCGAAATCCAGCAGGAAGCCTATGAGCAGGTGATCTACATCCCGCTCGGGCAATATCTCGCGCCCAGCGCCTGGCGGAAGTCGCTGACCGGCGTGCTCGACGGTCCGGCGACGCCGATCTTCTGGAATATCGACAAATCGGAGTAGGGCGGGATTTAGATCGTCGTTGCGCACGAAGCGGTTAGACCCTGGTTATTGTCCCTGGTTGCATTCCGCCCTGACGTCTCGCAACGATGATCGCCTCGCTGAGGCTTGCGACAGCCGGCCAGGGATTTGATCGCATGCCCGGCCATGATTGCCGTCGCTACCGCGGCGGCGGTCCGGCCCTTTCCGTTTCGGAAGGGCACGTTAGTCTTTTTTTAAATTCAACGCCTGATTGACTCGTGCGGCTAATGCACTAGCCTGCCGCTGCAATTGCATTTCAATAATTTATTTCGCAGGAGCGCAAAATGAAATTGGTCACCCGCGCCGGGGCATGGTGCAATGGCGAAGTCGGCTACATTGCCTGGGATGTCGAACAAAAGATTGACGGCTGCGTCGGTTTTATGGTCACGCGCGTCCATGAAACGGGCAGGGATGCGCCCCAGCGCCGCATTTTGCCGACCTGGGTAGCGTTTACGGATCAAAATAATCCCAACTGGAATGAGCAGGATTGCTCGGTCTGGCCGATCCAGCGTTTCGAGTGGCGGGATCTGACGCTTCGAAAGTCCCGCAACACCACCGACGTGCGGCCGATCGATTTCAAGGTGCATTATGAAATCGTGCCGGTCGGGCTTGGCGGTCCGGGCCAAATGCCGATTCCGCCGTCACCCACGGCTCCCGCGACCGACGCCAACGGATTGCCAAGCTTTCAGGGGCCCAAGCACCCGCTCTTTACGATTGGCGAGGCCACCACCACCAATTCGGTCAACGTCACCCACACCTGCGGCGACAAGGTTTCCGCCACCTTCACCAATGGAATTCTTTCCACGCAGAACCTCGTCAGGCAGCTCAGCGAGGTCAACAAGGCGCCGTCAAACAAGATCATGCGTGACGCTGCCTCGCCGGACAGGAAGACGCGCGTCCAAGGAGCGAAGAAGAAGGAGGATCATCTACTGAAAGCCGTGAAGGATGAAATCAAGAAGCCGGCGTCGCCGATCCGCGCCTTCCTGACCGGCGATGTGTTTTCGTTCGTGACGAAGCTCGTCAATCGCGCCGAGCAGGAGGGCGGCGAAGTATACCTTGCGCTTTACGAGTTGCATGACGGGCCGCTGATCGACCTCTTGGTCGACGCCATGAAAAAGGGACTGGTTCATCTCGTCCTGACGACCGCCGGAAAGCTCGATCCGAACCCGAAGGGCACCCCGAAAGACGAACGCCAGCCGATGATCTGGGACACCGAAAATGATGATCCGCGGAGGCGCCTGCATGCGGCTGCCGGCAAGAAGCATGCGGACCGGGTGATCGATCGCATGTTCAACTCGTCGGCGCGCATCGGACACAACAAGTTCGCCGTCTACGTCAAAGGCGGCAAGCCGACGGCGGTCATGACCGGCAGCACGAACTGGACCGAGACCGGGCTTTGCACGCAGTCCAACAACACCATCATCGTGGAAGACGGGGACATCGCGGCCGATTATTTCGCCTATTGGAGCCGGCTGAGAGCCGACAAGTTGCCTCCGCGGCAGGCCGTGACGGTCACCAAGGGCGGCAAAAAGATCAAGGGCGCGAAGGCAAACAGCAGCAAGCAGGGCGCGCCGATCAGGACCGCGAACCAGAAAAAACCGGTCGAACACCCGTTTGGTCCGGCAGCGAAAGCCAAGGTCTGGTTTTCGCCGACCACGGACAAGCCCGCGGTGCCCAAGACCAAGCCCGCCCGTCCGGTCGATTTGAAGGAAGTTTACGACCGCATGGACTCGGCCGACAAGGCAATCCTGTTTTTGACATTTTTGCCCGGACGGTCCGGCGTCAACAATATTATCGGCGAAGCGGCGCAACTCGCGGAGACGCACCGAAAAAAGGTGCGCCGAAGACCAAGGGCATCAAGCTGCCGCCGCCCGCGATCTGGTGGCCGAAAGGCGACAAGAGCCGAATTGCGATGATACGCGCCGCCGCCGTCCGAATTCCCGTCGGCAATCTCCGCCCCGAATTACTGACGGCGGGCCACGCGATCATTCACGACAAGATCATCGTCATCGATCCCCTGGATGAAAAACGCTGCACCGTGATCACCGGAAGCCACAATCTTGGTTACAAGGCTTCGTATTGCAACGACGAAAATCTGCTGATCATCCAGGGCAATCGCGACCTTGCGATTTCCTATGCGGTGCATGTGATCGATCTCTACGATCACTATGTCATGCGCGCCCGTCTTGAAGAGAAGATTCGCGCCGACATCATCGCTGGAAAGCTCAAATCCTATGAAGACGCCGCCGCTGCGGCCCAGCCGCATGGTTTGCTGGGGCTGAATTCGGATTGGCAGGACAAGCACTTCGGCGATCGCCCGATGTCGAGCCTGGATTATTTCCTGGCGAATGCATAAGGCGGCTGACCGACCTGGGATCCGGCATCATGTGGATGCCCGGTCTGATTGGCGATCAGCAATCGCTGCTGCGGGGCAATTCCAGCCCTTGATTCAAAATCGGCGGGCCGCTTGGCGGCGACGGCCGCGTCGGCAAATCCCTGGGCTTTTCGCGTCCGGATGACGCGGGCTGATCCCTTTGGTTGTCGCTGGGCATGTCGTCTTGCTCCATTTGCCGCAGGACAACATTTTTGGGGCTTTGAGGTTCCGGTAACGTGTGTGCGAGCGTCAGACCGGATAAGCCCTGACATGTTCCAGCAATAGCTCGCTGACGCGCCCGGGCACCTGATCTGTCGCGAAATGCCCGACGCCGGGAAGGATCTCGAAGCGATAGGGGGCTGCGACGAAATCAACCGTGCCCTCGGCGGCGACCCGGCCGACGGTGTCGTCGGCATCGCCCCAGATGTAGAGCGTAGGCGTGCGGATCGGGCCCAGCGGGCTGCGGATCGCGCCGCGCGCGCGATACCAGGCGAGCGCCGCTCCCATCGCCGCCCTGTTGCCGAGCACGGAGAGATGCTCTTCGATCGCGCTTGCGGGCACGCCGTTCGCGGCCAGCCGCTCGCGCAGCCATCTTGAATCATCGGCCAACACCACATCGGCCGCATCGGGTTCGAGAAACGCCCTGTGATGCCGCGAACGCCGCGCCTGCTCGCCATCGGGCATTTGCAGCGCGCGATTGAAGGCGTTGGGATGCGGCCTCGACAAGATGGTCAGCGACGCCAGCCGCTCGGGATAGCGATCGGCAAGCGCCCAACTGATACTGCCGCCCCAGTCGTGCCCGGCCAGATGAAACCGATCTTCCGTGTAACCGCAAGCCGCCGCCATCGCCATCGCATCGTCCATCAGCCGGTCGATGTGATAATTGGCGGTGTCGCCGACCTCAGGCCGCGCGTCCGGCGAATAGCCGCGCTGGCTCGGCGCCACCGCGCGATAGCCTGCTTCGCCAAGTGCTGCCACCTGCGCGCGCCAGCAATGCATCGATTCCGCAAAGCCATGCAGCAGCAGCACCAGCGGCGCGCCGGGCGTGCCGGCGGCGAGGGCGTCGAAGCTGAGGCCGGGCGCTATCGTTACTCTTTCGACGTTGGACATTCGGTGATCCTAGTGACAGGCGGTCGCACGCGCCAGCACGCAAATGAGTTGCCAAGCACTTGCCTCGGCTTGCGATCATCGCTTTCGCCGCTGGCGCGCATCCATTGCGAGCATCCATTGGTTGTGGAATCATGAGGGTGCCGGTTGATCCCAACGTTGTGACGAGACAAGACGGTGCTTTCGCAGCATTCCATTTCTTCGCAGACGCCGACCGGGGCCACGCTCAACGCGGAGGGCGCCACCTTTCGGGTCTGGGCGCCGGAAGCCAAGGCGGTCTATCTGCACGGCAGCTTTGGCGGACAGCTGTTCGATCAGTTGAACGGCGAGCGTCTGCTGCAAAGGGATGCGCGGGGTTACTGGACCGGATACCAGGACGGCGCGCGCGACGGCGACCGCTACCGCTTTTGGGTCGAGGGCGCGGGATCGAGCGGCCACAAGCGCGACCCTTGCGCGCGCGAACTCGATCCCAAGGGTTTTCCGGACTGCTTTTGCATCCTGCGCGCCGGCGACGGCTTTCCCTGGCACGATCGGGATTTTGTCACGCCGGATTTCGCCGACATGATCATCTACCAGCTGCATGTCGGGACTTACGCGATCAGCAAACCGGGCACCCCATCGACCTTCCTCGACGTCGCCCTCAAAATTCCCTACCTCGCCGATCTCGGCGTAAATGTCCTGCAGCCGCTTCCGGTCGACGAGCAGGAAGCGAACCCGAACATGGGCTATGGCGGCGCGGATCTGTTCTCGCCCGACTTCCCCTATATCGCGTTCGAAAACCTGCCGTTCTATCTCGGCAAACTCAACGAGCTTTACGCCGCCAGGCAGCAATCGCCGATCACGCTCGCCGATATCCAGTCCGGCCCCGGCCAGCTCAAGGCGCTGGTCGATCTGTGCCATGTCCATGGCATCGCCGTCATGTTCGACGTGGTCTACAATCACGCCGGCGGCTTTTCGGTTGCCGGGCAGTTCGACGACAATTGCCTGTATTACATGGATCGGCGGATCAACCGCGGCAACAATAACAACAGTCTCTATTTCACCGATCAGGATCGCGGCACCGGCGGGCTGGCATTCGCGCTGTGGAATGAAGATGTTTCGAAATTCCTGATCGACAATGCGCGGTATTTTCTCGACGAATTTCACGCCGACGGTTTCCGCTACGACGAGATCAGCACGCTGATCTCGACAAGCCAGGGCAGCGGATGGGAATTTTGCCGCGCGCTGACGTCGAACCTGCGCGGGTTTCGCAACCGCATTTTGCAGAACGCGGAATTCTGGCCGGGACGCTTTTCGGACATTCCGGCATCAGCCCTTCCCGTCGTCGCGCCGGCGCAAGCGGGCGGCATGGGGTTCGATGTGGTGCAGCACGATTATCTCCGCGGCGTGCTGCGCGGCGCCGTCGGCGCAGCCTCGGGCGGCGCCAACGCCGCGGTTTCGATGTCGGCCATAGCAGCGGCGCTTTACCCGCCCGGTTTCGACCACGCATGGCGCGCCGTCACCTGCATCGAGAACCACGACCTCGTGCTGGCCGGCCGCGATCCGCGCATTGCAGCACTCGCCGACCCGTCCAACCATCGCTCCTGGTACGCGCGAAGCCGCAGCCGGGTCGCGGCCGCCGTACTTCTGACCGCGCCCGGCATTCCCCAGCTTTTCATGGGTCAGGAATTTTTCGAGGACCGGCCCTGGGATGTGCTTCCGGGCGGGCCGAATCTCTTGTCATGGGACGGGCTTGATGCGGCAGAATCCACCATGAGGGATCATCTGCGTTTCACGCGCGACCTCGTCCATGTCAGACGCGATTTGCCCGCCCTGCGAGGTGGCAACGTCCATGCGTTCTATCATTCGGACCGGGACAGGGTGATGGCCTATCACCGCTGGCTGGAGCGAACCGGCGACGACGTCATCGTGGTCGCCTCGTTCGCCGAAACCACGTTGAATGGCTATCAGATCGGATTTCCGGCCGGCGGCTTCTGGAGCGAGCGATTCAACAGCGACGTCTACGACCACTTCGTCAATCCGCAGGTTGCCGGCAATGGCGGCGGCGTTTTGGCGCAAGGCCCGGCCTTGCACGGATTTGCGATGTCCGCTTCGCTTGTGATTCCGGCGAATAGTGTGGTGGTGTTTGTGAGGGGGTAGGGCGACACGCGGCCGGCGAGGCGCTGGATCGCTGTTCAGTTCGACAACCGGTGCTGGTGTCGCGCCGCGAGCCGGCCTGCCAGCGGCGCACCGAACGCCAGAAACCACATGAACTGCGCTACCGATGGTGCGATGAAGGCGATACCGGTACCGAGCAGGAACACGAAAACCGGAAAGATCGCCGTCACCAACAACTCCGGATTACTGCGGCCCCGGAGCGCCAGAAGCCAGAGCAGCGCGTTCAGCGCGGCGATCACCAGTAGATGAACCCCGTAGATCACGGCGACTACGCTATCGAGCCGGTAGCTTCCGTAGAGACCGTTGGTCACCGGCAGGATGATAATTGACAGCAGAAAAAGCAGATTGAGGAAAACCACACCTCGGCTGCCTTCCGGCGCGACCGTGAGCCGCCGGTGATGGCTGAACCAGAACAGGCCCGCGACTACAAAGCTGATCGTCAGCGCCACGACAGGCTGCGCGTAGGCGCGGACCAGATCGGTCCAGTCTGGCACACTGGCAAACCCGCTCGCTCTCGGCAGATCGTAGGCGAGCAGCGTCATCGCCACGCCAAAGATCGTGTTGCTCAACGCCTCCAGCCGGCGCATTTCGAACAGGCCGATGTGCACTGTCGCTCCTCGGCAATTTCACCAGCATTCACCGGAGCTATTTTGCTTGGCTTATCCGTTTCACACAATCTCGAAGCGAGAAGCGCTACGTCCCTGCTATGCCGGTGGCGCCGCGGATTTACTCGAGATAGCCCCGAATTCGCTCATTGCGGCCCTCGCTTTCGCTGCCGAGCCGATACCGGCTTCCGTCGCGGAGATCGACACACGCTTCCCACGAATCGGTCGTTTCGCCGGACCGCTTCAATGCGCGCGAGCGAGGCAACGCCGTCGAAGGCGAATGAGCGTGGCGGCCCGAACCAGGGCAGTTGGCGATGCACCGTGAGGCGTCGTTGCGCAAGGTCGAACATTGCCGTTGTGGAAGCATCGGAAATCACTCAATAGGCCATCAGCGTGACACAAGGTATCGCCGGCACCAGGGGTGCGAATGCTGGAACATGTCTCCGCCCGCGCCGGCGGTCTCGAACGCCGCTACGCCAACACCGGCAAGCCCACCCGCGATGAAAAGCAGACGCCGCACCGGACTGACCTCATAGCGGAGCGTCAAAATCTCGCCTTGTTATGATCAGGGAAAACATCGGCTGCGACCTGGGATGTCAATTCCGAAGCAGGGCATTGGTCCGCGTTGCTTTCAGCCCTTCATAAAGCGGACGCTCCCTTGGGCGAGTGGCGCCAGGCGCAGTTGGCTGCCGTCACGTAACTTAACGGACCATTGGTGCGGGCGGTGGGACTCGAACCCACACGACGTTGCCATCGAGGGATTTTAAGTCCCTTGCGTCTACCAGTTCCGCCACGTCCGCTTTGGTCGCCAGATCAGATACTTAGCGCGTTTCCTGGATAAGTAAAATGAGCAAAACCCTTACGGAAACGTGCTCCTTCCATTAGTGGAGCACGTTGCTTAACGCAAAGCCTCAATGCGGACACCTCGTCCTGCTTTACGCAACCTCAATATTGACCGCTTACGAAGCTCGCATGATCGCTCGCATTTCCTTATTCCGGTCCACATTCCAGCCTTGGCCGCGCGCCGCCATGGCGCTGGCGCTGTTAGGTCTCGGCCTGGGGCTCGCCGGCTGCGCCGACATGAGCGATAGCGTGAGCAGCGCGTTCGCCGATCCGGCCAAATACGACCTTTACGAATGCAAGCAGCTCGAGGTCGAGCGCAAGAATCTCGCCACCCGTTCGGCCGAATTGCAGGGGCTGATGGCGAAGGCCGAGACCGGCGTTGCCGGTCCGGTGGTGGCCGAACTCGCTTATCGCAACGATTACATCACGATCCGCGGCCAAACCAGACTGGCCGACGAAGCCTGGCAACGCAACAGATGCCATGAGACCGCGCCGGCGGCCGCGGCCGGCCCGGCGGCACCGGGCGCGCCGTCGGCAAACACCAAACGGGCGAAGTCGCCGACGCGGCCGGACCGCGGCGTCTATTAAAGCGCTCACGCCCGCCAGTCGTAAATCCAGTCCTGTCGCGCCAGCACGCGCTGCGCGCCCATCGACCGGATCGCGAGATCGCGCGCAAGCGCCGCCGGCCCCGCGAGGTGATAGATGCGACCCGACCGGCGCGCCGCGCGCTGCACCCGTGCGACCCGCGCGCGCCGCAGCCGCGCATAGTTTTTCAGGGCGGCCGGAATCCCCGCAGCCCCTTCTGCGACTCCCGCGCCGAGGCATTTTGCCAGCACCGCTGCATCCTCGATCGCCATGCCTGCGCCTTGCGCGGCAAACGGCAGCATGGCGTGGGCGGCATCCCCCAACAGTGCAATGGCCCCCTCGGTCCATTCGCCGCCCTCGGGGATCGTGAACAGCGCCCATTTCCGCCAGTCGTCGACGGCGCCGAGCAGCATCCGCGCCGGTCCTGGCCACCGCGACGATGCGAACGCGTTCTTGATTTCGCAGGTCTCCCCGGGGGCGCTCCAGCCCGGCCTGTTCCAGGTTCCGCCCACCACGGCAACGACGTTGATCTGGCGCGCACCCGAAATCGGGTAGGCGACCAGGTGCGCGTCCGGTCCCATCCAGAGCTGGACCCGGCGCGAGGTATATTCGCGCGGCAACTGCGTGGCGTCGAGCGTCCCGCGCCAGGCGATCAGCCCGGAGAATTGCGGTTGTACTTGCGGAAACAGATGATGCCGGACCGCGGACCAGATTCCGTCGGCGCCGATCAGCGCCAAAGCCCGCTCCTGCCGGCGCGCGGTGCCTTTGCGCTGGCCCACGGTCAGTCCCTTGGCGTGGGTTCCGACGTCCTCGAACTGGCAGCCGAGCCGCAACTCGATATCGGGATGATCGTTCACCTCGGCTTGCAGTGCCGCCTGCAGGTCGGCGCGATGCAGCACCCAATAGGGCGCGCCGGCGCGCGAGGTGGCGGCTTCGCCGAGCGGCAGGCGGGCGATTTCACAGCCTTTTCTGGCGCTCATGATGCTGATGGCGTCAGGTATGACGGCGCGCGCCGTCAGCCGCGGCTGCAAACCCAGCTCGATCAGCACGCGGCTGGCGTTGGGCGAGAGCTGCACCCCGGCGCCGGTTTCCTCCAGCCGCTCGGCCTTTTCGAGGATGATGACGCGAAAGCCTTGTCCGGCCAAGGCAAGCGATGCCGTCAATCCTCCGATCCCGGCACCAGCAACGATGATGGTGCGTGAAGCCGCCACGGCCCGGTCAGGCGACCTTGTCCTTCACCACGCATTCGGGCGGCCGGGCCTCACCGGCGGCGAGGTCGGCGGCATAGCGATACAGGGTCGAGCAATAGGGGCAGATGATCTCGTTGTCGTTGCCAAGATCGAGGAAAACGTGTGGATGATCGAACGGCGGATTGGCGCCCACACACATGAATTCCTGGGAGCCGATCTCAATGACCGAAACGCCGGCGTCATTGTGAAAATGGGGAACCACATGATCGGACATTGTATTCACCTCGGAGCGGCAGACACGATCAAGGACGGCGCCGCAGGGCCGAAATGCGGGCGCACCTTACTGACGGAGTGAGTTGATTCCCAGAGCCCCGGCCCCCTCATTTGCTCATGCAAATTCGACACAATCTTGTCGTCGAGAGAAGCCCTTCTTTCGTCGTGGCGGTTGTGTCCTAAAAACGGCATACCATCTTGAGGGAAGCGAAAGACATTGGCTTTTTGGGCTTTCTGGAAACACTGGCTGTTCGGACAATGACACGGCGGCGGATCGGTACGGCTCTGGCTGGCATGGCGGTATTCGCGCTCGCGTTCGCGTTGCTGTGGCCGCATGCGCGCGCCGCTGGCGCCGTCCTGGCCGCGCAAGACGATCCGGCGGAACTTGCCGACCTCCAGCTCAATTCAACTTTGCGGAACCATCAGGCTGCCGTCGCCGAGAACATCGAGGCGGCGCTTGCCGCTGGTGATGCCGATCTCGCCCACAGCTTTGTCGAACTCGCCGGGGCAAACAACATTCCCGTAGCCGAGGAATTGTCGCGGCGGGTGAGCGATGCCGTGACCGAGGAAAACTCCTCCTCCCATTTTGCAAAGCGTTTCGTGCAAGGCCTCGTGACCGGCACCGCCGACGATGTCGCGAGCCTGTCGGGAACGGTTGCGGGCGATCTGTTCGTGTTCGGCGACATCAGGGACGTGGTGCGCGAAGGCAAGCATCTTGCCTTGGGCGAGGACACCGATCGGCTGGTGCTGGGTCTCGCCGCCGCCGGCCTTGCGGTGACAGCGGCGACCTATATCTCCGTCGGCGGCGTGGCGCCGGTGCGCGCCGGGCTCACTTTGGTCAAGGATGCCCGCAAGGTCGGGCGGCTGGGCGAGGGGCTGACGCGATGGGCCGGCCGCTCGGCGCGCGAGGTGGTCGACGCACCGATGCTGCAGCGCGCGGTCGCATCCGGCTCGGTGATCCGGCCGGGGCAGACCATGACCGCGATCAGAGCGGCGTTTCGCGCCGAGAAGGCTGGTGCGCTGGTCCGTCTGGCCAAGGACGTCGGACGCGTCAGCGAGAAGGCCGGCGCCCGCGGCGCGCTCGAAACGCTGAAAATAGCCGAGGGACCGAAGGACGTCGCGCGCGCCGCGCGGCTTGCGGAATCCAAGGGCGGCCAGACCCGCGCGATTTTGAAAATACTGGGCCGTGGCGCATTGCTGCTGGTGGCCGGCGCGTTCGATCTCACGCTGTGGGTGTTCGGCGCGCTGCTGGCGCTGTTCGGCCTCTTGTCATCGATCACGGCCACCACCGAGCGGCTGACCATGTCATGGCTGCTTCGCAAAAAGGCACGGCGGTTGCGAAAGCAGATGGCTGCGATGCCGGCCCAACCCGTGGCGATGGCCGGCTTGCCCGGCTAAGCTTGCGATCGATTTCGATCGCCAATCATTTCCCTCAAAATATGGAACTGATGATGCCGAGTTTTCGCAACGGCGCTGTTG
>WNFW01002397.1_pt1 | contig 12761 bp, 9 predicted proteins | sample 5400131 | NCBI WGS metagenome assembly WNFW01 (sample SAMN13153362, study PRJNA577476) | soil metagenome | isolation source: 20 cm soil or saprolite under grassland replicate 1 | place: USA:California | collected 2016-06-15 | reverse complement strand
AAAGCCAATCTCGCCGCGCAAAAAATCTAACCACCAATGAACACTAATGCACACGAATAGGGCGAAGAAAAATTCGTGGCTTTATTCGTGTTCGTTCGTGTTTTCACTCTGTTTGGCGACGCGTAGGTTTTCCTCGGCTTCCGGGAAGTCGGGATGGAGACGCAACGCCTCTTCGAATTGCAAGATCGCCTGCGTGAGATCGCCCTCGCGCATGAAAATCTTACCCAGGTAGTTATGTGGGTGAGCAAGTTTCGCGTTGAGATTGGATGCCTTCTGAAAATGGTCCTTTGCTTCGGCTAGCTCGCCCTTTTCGAAAAGCAAACTTCCGAGATCAACATGAGCATCTACCAAACGGGGATCCACTTGCAGAGCCTGTCGGTAGTGCGCAACTGCTTCGTCGAGTTTGCCGTGTTTTTCCAGGAACGCGCCATAGCTGTAGTGCGCCTGGGCGGACCTGGGGGCCAGTCGAATGGACGCTTCGCATTCGGCAGCCGCTTGGTCGTCGTGACCGAGTTGTTCCAGAAGATAAGCATAGCCGGAATGATACTCGGCATTGTTGGGCTCGATTCGCAACGTGACTCAAACGTGACTGGCGGCGGTGTTTCGGCTGCCGCGCTGGAAAGAAACGCAATCGCAGCAATCGTGAACGTCGCCTGCGTCATTGCGACCGTTCAATCTGGATTGTTGACGCGCATCGCGCCGACGGAAAGCGTTTCATTGTGCGAGGGGATGAAAAGTTGACCGCTTTCGTTGAACTCGAATTGGCGATGTGCTTGCGGCGAATCGTCTTGACAAGCTGACGTAATTTCTTCAAAGCTAAACGGATTCGAATCAGGCGGAGGACTTTTCCCCGCTGGGTTCTTCGCCCCTTCCGGACCCGCAATCCACGAACGTCACTCGGCGGGGAAAGAAAAGGACAACCCGTGAATTCATTCATTCGATCCAAAACAATAGGTCTGTCGAGAGGGAAGGAGGCATTCGATGGCGACACGGAAGGTTAACTCTCCGTTGCTTGCCGATACAGGCATCACATTTTGTTGGGTTGACACCATGGCAAACTTGAAGACGGTCGCGCATCCGGCAGTCGGAGCGGCAACTTCAAAGATCGCAGTGTTAGAAGGCTACAATTCGATTCAGGATGGAGGTGGTGGCATCTTCTGTTGGGACTACAACGCTACGACCGAAAACAACGGAACCATCATTCGACCAACCGATGTGTCAGCTACACTCCCAGGGCGTTGGCGACGGCTGTATTCCGGGCCGGTCAACGTCAAATGGTTCGGCGCCACCGGACTTGGTGCATCAGATGATAGGGCAGCAATTCAACAGGTCATCGACCTCGTGAGCGCTCAAGGCGGTGGAGTGGCGTATCTTCCCGCGGGGAACTACAATATTTCTCAGGTCCTCATCATCAACGCAGAGGGCGTAAGCATTATTGGTGACGGAAAGGGCGCGACCTTCATCAGGAAGGCCGGCATCGATAGTACGATCTTCGATCTCTTTACCGTTCACTACTGCCACATCGCAGATCTCGCTCTCACGATGCAGCGTGGAACACCTAGCCAAGGTGCGGCGATCTTCTTCGAACAAGGATGCACCAGCCCTACGATTGAACGCGTTTATATCGGTTCGATGTGGCAGGGCATTATATGTGGCGGAAATGTTTCTCCGACTCAGTTGGTACGGACCGCTACGATTCGTGACGTTGATATGGAGAATACATTTCACGTCGGTTTGAAGATGTATTTCGCACTCAACTGGACGGTCTCCAATTGCATCATTGGGATGCACTTTGACGACGCTTGGAACGCTCCGGGCTCAAACCACTACGGCGTCTGGCTAGATACTGACTCAGAAGGCTGCATATTCGACAGCATATTTGTTCTCGGTGGCGAACACTGCTGGCGTATCGCGAACACGATCAATACGAGCATCCGTGGCCCGAACGAGCACAGGTTCTATTCTTGCATCGGAGACAACGGCACGGTCAGTTGTATCTACATAAGCAGTCTTCATCGCTCGATCTTTGAAAACTGCTGGGTGTCCGTTCAGAAGACTACCTCAGATGCTGCGGTCGTCATGGACAGCATGGATATTTGGGGCATCGAGTGGGTTGCATCTCAGATCGTGAACGTGGAGGGTCATGGAATCAAAGTGATCGCGGCCACCAGCTTCTCGATCGTGAATTCGACATTCTCGGAATGGAATCTTAGTCCCACTCCAGCTCATTCAGCGATAATTGTATACCCGGGGTACGGGCCGGCCCGCAGATGCAACTTCATCATTAGTGGCAATAAATTCATACGAGACACAGATTTTGGTCTCCACAACAACAATCTGACCATCTCTATCACGTCTGGCACCTATAACAGGTACATCATCACCAACAATCTATCATATGCCGGAACGTCGTCAGCGAACCTCGGTTCGGGGGCGCTGAATGCCGTCTCTGATCTAGGGACCGCTGAAGCGAAGGTGGTGAACAACAACCTTTGACCTGTCAGTGGCGAATTCCTGGTCATGCTGCGATTGGCGTCTGATATAGGCTACGACAATGTTTCTGCCAGCGATAGGACTTGACGTCGACACCTCTTGATTCAGGCGGCTCGATCGGCGGCAATAAGACCGACAACGTGACCGTGGGGCAGAGCAACGTATACAAGCTCGCGGTTTCTTTTGTGCCTTGCGGGGGAGACATCACCACTCTTTGAAATCGCCCTTGTGCTCGTGCGTTTCGATCACGTTGCCAGCCGCAACGTAAACGCGAATCACAGCTCGTCGCTCGCATCATTGCGCCTACTTCGTATCATTTCGTCATTGCCGTGTGGAGAGTAAAAGAGGCACAATCGGCGTGTGAATTACCGGGAAATAATCGCCCGACAAGATGTCCACTGAGATCAAGAAAGAGATCCAGCTCGAAATCGCCCATGTCTTGTTCATCGACATCGTCGGCTACTCGAAGCTTTCGATTAACGACCAGCACGCGGCGGTTGAGGAACTGAACCAGATTGTTCGCGCCTCCGAACAGTTTCAACGAGCCGAAGCCGCGAACCGTTTGCTTAAAATCCCGACCGGCGATGGGATGGCGCTGGTATTTTACACCAGTCCGGAAGCGCCGGCGCAATGCGCGGTGGAGATCAGCCGCGCGCTCACGGAACATCCTCGCTTGCAACTTCGGATGGGAATCCACAGCGGGCCAGTCAGCGGGGTGGTCGATGTAAACGGACGCGCCAGTCTCGCCGGCGCCGGGATTAACATAGCGCAACGGGTAATGGCTTGCGGCGACGCCGGGCATATTCTTCTCTCTAAACACGTCGCTGAGGATCTTGAAGAATATGAGCGGTGGCGACCCGTCTTGCACGATCTTGGTTCGTGCGAGGTGAAACATGGCGTGCGCGTCACGATCGTGAGCCTCTATGACGATCAATTCGGCAACGCCACGCTGCCGCGGAGACTCGAGACCATCCAGAAACGCCGGAAGCGATTGCGCTGGGCGACGATAACAGCGGCGTTGCTCGCGCTTGCGATGATCGCCGCTGGCATCGCAATATTTTTCGGTTATCGCGTCCGATCAACACTGGCTGCGCCGGAAAAAAGCATCGCCGTTCTTCCGTTCGAAAATTTGAGCGAGGAAAAAGCGAACGCGTTTTTTGCAGACGGTGTGCAGGACGAAATTCTAACTAATCTAGCTAAGATCGCGGACTTAAAGGTGATCAGCCGCACGAGCGTAATGCAATATAAGACTGGAATCGCGCGCAATCTGCGAGAGATCGGCCAGGCGCTGGGCGTAGCGCATCTATTGGAAGGAAGCGTGCAGCGTGCCAGTGGGAAAGTGCGGGTGAACGCACAGTTGATCGATGCTCGAACCGATGCGCATCTCTGGGCGCAGACCTATGACCGGGAGCTCGCCGACGTGTTTGCCATACAAAGTGAGATTGCCAAAACGATCGCCGATCAGCTTCAAGCCAAGCTTTCTGCAAGTGAAAAGGCTGCGATCGAGAAACCGCCCACGGCCGATCTTGTGGCCTACGATCTTTATGTCCGAGCCAACGCTCTTCGTGAAGCCATAAGTTTTAATGCGGCCCGGACCCAGGAGAATCTTCTCCAAGCCGCCCATCTGCTTGAGCAGGCGATCGCGCGCGACCCGACCTTTTTCCTTGCCTATTGCAGATTGGCCGAAGCGCACGACCTCATTTATTTCGTTGGCACTGACCACACGCCCGCACGTCTGGCGCTGGCGAACACAGCTATCCAAACCGCGCTTCGTTTGCGGCCCAACTCCGGCGAAGCGCACCTTGCGGTGGCGGAGCATCTTTACCGCGGTTATCGAGACCACGACGGTGCTCTCGCCGAACTGACTCTGGCGCGCCGCGCATTGCCGAACGAGCCGCTGGTCTTCGAGCTAACTGGTTTCATCACTCGACGACAAGGTCGGTGGGAGGAATCCACAACGGATCTTAAGCGCGCACTGGAGCTCGACCCGCGCAACCTTTTCTTCCTCCAGCAGTTGTCCTTCACTTATGAATTGCAGCGCCGCTATCGAGACCTCGCTGCAGTTCTGGACCAGGCGCTTAAACTGGTTCCATCCGACCCGGACACACGGGTGGCGCGAGCATCGATCGATCTCGCAGAGCGCGCAGACACAAGACCCGTTCATGCAACCATTGAGGCCGTCATCGCCGAGGACCCTAATGCTGCCAGAACCATCGCCGAGCGATGGTTCTACGTTGCCATGTGCGAGCGCGACAACCTCGGCGTCTCTCGCGCCCTCGCGGTTGTTCCTCCTGAGGGAATTAGTGCAGGCAGCACTTGGTTACCTCGCGCCTATTTTGAGGGCGTGGCGGCCCGAGCTCGGGGTGACGCGACCGCCGCGAGCGCGGCATTTACCGCTGCTCGCGGCGAAGTTGAAAAGACTACGCGCGAGCAACCCGATTACGCTCAAGGGCTCGCCGCCCTCGGCCTGATCGACGCTGGTCTTGGCCGCAAAGACGACGCCATCCAGGAAGGAAGGCGTGCAATTGAACTGGTGCCCGTTTCGAAAGACGTCCTCGATGGCGCCGATTTGATCTTAAATCTCGCGCTCATTTACGTTTGGACAGGTGAGAAGGATCTTGCGTTAGAGCAACTGGCGGAGGCAGCACAACTGCCCAGTAACTTAAACTATGGTTGGCTGCGCCTGCACCCGGATTGGGATCTGCTGCGCGGCGACCCGCGTTTCGAGAAAATCATCGCCTCGCTCGCGCCGAAAAAACCGTAAAGCTCAACCACGCTGTTCTACGGAAAGCAGCCACGCTCGAAATAAGATGCAGTACTGGGAGATCATCGCCGACAAAGATGCTGACCGCAGCGCGGGCAGCTGAAAACGATGTCCATGGGTGGAGCGATTCAATCACAAAGCGCCGTGAGTCGTAAAGCGTCCAGGATGCACCGATGAGATCGAGCATTGTATGACACCGGAAGGAAGAGCGGAGGGAGCTCCCAGCCCGCCACTCGTTAGTCCAAGACACAACCATAATGCGCCTTGGCATACCTATGGAGTGTGTGCAGTCTGGTTTGATTGATGAAAACACACAATCGGGCTGGCAGATCATTGTCTAATCCGACAAAATCCTATAACATGTGACGATCGTCTCGAGGAGGCGCAACGTTTCCGCGAGAAGAGAAACGCCGTTGCGGTTGTGTTAACAGGACACTTAGACCTGCGTAGTCTCGGAGCGGAGCGGCCCGCGTTGCCGTAAAATCCCGAAGTGCTAGTAGTATATCGAGTCGACAAATTTCTATTGCTGTTGATATGGCTATGCTTCGGCGAGAGTGGAATTTAGGGGGAAGCAGCGTTACTTCCGCGTCTTGGCTTGCTTTTCGACCAAGCGCCTTGCCGCCGTCGGTCCCTTACGAGCTTTCGGCTTAAATTCCTTGCCACGCGCGTCGTTATAAGAAACGAAAAAGTGCTCAATCTCGTCGATTAACTTTGGGTCCACCTTTCTTAGGGATTTCAATGAGCCATGCGTGCGCGATTTCGCTGCAACAGCAATTAGCCGATCGTTACGCTCGGTTTTGCGGTCCTCGGTTTGTTCAGCCTCGATTACGCCTAACAGTCGAGCTTCCACCAAACATCCGACGAACACAGGCTCATCCATCAGCAACAGCACGTCAATGGGATCGCCATCGTCGGCGACGGTGCCTGGAATGGATCCGAAATCGAATGGAAACACAGCACCTTTAGGTAAAACCGTCTTCAGTTTGTAAGCGTTAATGTCAAAGTCGAATGCGTATTTGTTGCGACATCCTTTCGGCGTATCGATTACAACATTGAGATTCCCTGATTTCCGATCAAATGGCTTCAGTTTGCGGAGTAGGTTCATATGTCGACTTTTTCTAAATAAGATCGCTAAGGGACAGGTGATCGCGCGTGCATTTCAGCGGAGCCCGGCGTGCTGCTAGAAACCCGACCCGATGACCTGTTGCGCATTTGGATTGATTGCGGAGAGAAAAACAATCCGATCGCCCCGTAATGCGTTTGCTATAAAGAGAACGTTTGAATCGAGGTAAAGATCACAAAAAACAACGCGACTTTTTCTGCGTTGTCAGTGACGCGTTCCGCCTTTTTGCTCAGGCTTCCTCTCGCATGCTTGGTAGCGCATGGGCTTTTGCTGCGGCTGTGCTCATCATTGTCATCTGGCTCGTCACCGGGCCAGTGTTTCATTTCTCTGCCGCACGCGTAAACCTGCCGAGGATGAAACTTTTTCGCGCCAAGCCAACAGTACGCGGCGCGCCTAGTAATGGAACAACGAGTACGTCCGTCGTAATCCTAATGGTCAATTTAAGAAAGAAGTGAGCGTTGTCCGCTCGCAGCGCGACCCGCAGCTGTTTACGTCTGCCGCCGGTCTCGTTTGCGATAAGGAATCGCCGCTGTCGGATTCAGATGGGGCTTTTCTCATTCTTTGTCTGTTCGCGTCCCAAAGCGGATCTAGCCGTGTGACAGGAGCCTCTGTGACTTATTGCCGAGATGCAAAAATCAAACGGCCGAACCTGCTCTGAACCGCGTAAAAAAGTTATGGCAACGAAAAACAGAACAGCGAAGAATGGCATCAGACCTTTGGCTATCGTAACTGGAGCGTCCAGCGGCATCGGTTTTCACTTAGCAAAGCAGTGCGCCGGAAACGGTTTTGACCTTCTAATTGCAGCCGACGATCCGGCTATTAATAAGGCAGCGCAAGATTTCCGCCAAATTGGTGCATCGGTGGAGGTAGTCGAAACAGATCTGGCCACGACAATGGGCGTCGATGAGCTGTTCGCGGCCGTCAGAAGCCGACCGATAGCTGCATTATTAGCTAATGCGGGACACGGACTCGGGCATGCCTTTCTTGATCAGGAGTTTGAGGAAGCGCGGCACGTGATCGACACGAATTTGACCGGCACAATTTATCTGATCCACAAAGTGGGCCGCGACATGCGCAAGCGCGGGGCTGGTCGCATTCTCATCACGGGATCAATCGCCGGCTTTATACCCGGAACTTATCAGGCCGTGTACAATGGAACGAAGGCTTTCATGGATTCCTTCTCCTTCGCATTGCGGGCGGAACTCAAGGACGCGGGCCTCACAGTGACGTGTCTGATGCCGGGTGCTACCGATACAGAATTCTTCAAACGCGCCGATATGTTGGACACGAAAGTTGGGGCAGGCCAGAAAGATGACCCGGCTGACGTCGCGAAGCTTGGTTTTGAAGCAATGATGAAGGGTGAGGGAGACGTCGTAAGCGGCTGGAAAAACAAGATTCAGTCGGCTATGGCGACGGTGACGCCTTCCGGCGTGCTGGCCGAGCAGCATCGCAAAATGGCGGAACCAGGGAGCGCGAAAAAGTAACTCGATATCGAGTCGTGCGTCGTGCCTACGGTTTCAGGACGACTTTGATGCAGCCGTCCTCTTTGTCGCGAAATGTTTTGTACATCTTGGGGCCGTCTTCCAAAGGGCGACGGTGGGTAACGACAAATGAAGGGTCGATTTCTCCCGTATCTATCATTCCGAGCAATGTCTCGGAGTAACGTTTCACGTGGGTCTGACCGGTTTTCATCGTCAGCCCTTTGTTCATGAAAGCGCCAAGGGGGATCTTATCGAGAAAGCCGACGTAAACGCCAGGCATGGAAATGGTACCTCCTTTGCGACAACACCAAATCGCTTCGCGTAAAACGTGCGCGCGATCGGTCCCCAGAAACACCGAAGCTTTCGCTTTGTCCATAACCGCGTCGAACGATCCCGAGCCGTGCGCTTCGGCTCCGACTGCGTCGATGCATCGATCGACGCCGCGGCCCTTCGTCATTTCCTGAAGGCGCTCGTAAACGGTGTGGTCGCTTTTTTCGAAGTTAATCACTTCCGCTTTCCCTTTTTCCTCTGCCATGCGCAAACGTTCCGGCACGCGATCAATCGCGATCACGCGGCCAGCTCCGAACATCCACGCGCTTTGAATAGCGAACTGGCCGACCGGCCCGCAGCCCCACACGGCGACAGTATCGCCTTCCTCGATATCGGCATTTTCTGCGGCCATGTAACCGGTCGGGAAAATGTCGGACAGAAAGAGCACCTGCTCGTCGCTAAGCGAATCGTTCTCGATTTTGACCGGACTGACGTCCGCATGCGGCACTCGCAAATATTCAGCCTGACCCCCGGGATAATGACCGGTAAGGTGTGAATACCCGAACAGCCCCGCCGGAGCGTGCCCCATGATTTTGGCGGTTTTCTCCGCATCGCGATTCGTCGTATCGCAGCAGGAATAAAGTTGCTTCTTGCAGAAGAAACATTCGCCACAGGCAATGGTGAAGGGAATGACCGCGCGGTCGCCCACCTTGAATTTTTTCACGCTACTGCCGACTTCGACTACTTCGCCCATCGGCTCATGGCCGAGGATGTCCCCGTCTTCCATGGCTGGCATATAGCCGTCATAAAGGTGTAGATCCGAGCCACAAATCGCGGTGGAAGTGATTTTTACGATCATGTCGCGCGGGTCTTCGATCGTGGGATCGGAAACCGTATCGCAGCGCACATCGCTTTTGCCGTGCCAAACTAGTGCTCTCATTCTTTGGTCTCGCCGGGTTAAGTTCTATAAGAGAACGTCGGCCACGGAAGGATTGGATGTTGAATGGTTTGGAATAACAGGTTGCTTGCAGGTCAGACTGATTAACGATTCGACGTAACTCCAGCCCGGTCCACTACTGTTTAACACAACCGTAGTAGCGTTTCTCTTCACGCAGAGACACCACGCGTCCTAGGACAATCTTCATGTGGCATAGGGTTATGTCTCACTAGACAACCATCCACCGTCCCGATTGTGCGTTTTCATTATCAAAGGAGGTTTCTGAGCACACGAAGAAAAGGATCGAACTAACAAACCACACACAAACGAAAGAAAATTATTATGTCTGAATCAGTATTTGGTAATCGAACTAAGGAACCTAACAATGGCCCAGCAAGCCGCGAGACAACATTGCGTGCCACGACTGCGGCGGTCGAACCGTTCCACGGCTTCGATCGACCGTTCGCCCGCATCTCGTGGGGTGCGATCTTCGCAGGCGCGATAATCGTGCTCGCAACGCAACTCGTCCTGACACTTATTGGCACAGCAGTTGGACTCGCAACGTTGAATCCAGCGACAGGTCAAACTCCGAGTGGCACCACGCTTGGAATTGGAGCCGGCGTTTGGCTCGTTATTAGCAGTTTGGTTTCGCTATTCCTAGGCGGTTACATCGCCGGACGGCTGGGCGGAACCTTTAATGGGTGGCTGCACGGATTAGCTACTTGGGCTGCCGTAACGATGTTAACGATTCTGCTGCTAACGACAGCTGCAGGTGGACTGATCGGCACGGCATCGGGGCTGGCGAACTTCGCTGTGAACAACAGTGACAAAGTCTCGCGAACCGAGCTCCCGCCAGCGGTTCAGCAACAGATAGATCAGTTAGCGGGGCAGGCAAAGGTGAGCGCCGACCAGACCGCAGCTCAAGCTCAACAAACCACACCAGAGCAGAAAGCCGCGGACGCACGAGAAGTGGGACAACGCGCTGCCAAGGGCGGTGCGGTTGGCACAGGCGCAGCCGCTATAGGTCTTATCTTGGGCGCCCTGGCAGCGGCTTTCGGCGGCAAGACTGGCGCGCGCTATCCGGTTCGCGAGGTGTATGTGGATGAGCGTCGGAGCGCAGGCAGATAGGTTTGATGAAAAGGAAACGCGCACGTTTTGATACTTTGGTCGCTCGTTATTATCCCGCCGTTTACAGCTTCGCTTCTCGACTGACGGATGATCCTCGAGAAGCGGTTTTGTTAACGCATGAGGCGTTTATCACCACGCGAAAGCGATTACGAAATCGTCGCAATGAGGTCGAGCTTGTGACAACCCTTCTCGAGGCTGTAATCCGAGGGGGGCTTCCTTGCCGCTCGAATCGAGCCTCAGGTTACAGCTGGATAAGCGGTAAGATGGCTTGATTGGTTCTGAATTGCGAAGAGTGATGATAACGTTCGCCCGTTTGCAATCAATCGCTGAGAGGCAGCCCAGCTCCAACCGGCTTTTGCTAAGATTGTCGGCGATGATTTCCGAGTAGTTTCATCGCTCGCTACCTGTGATGAGTCGCTCCAAGGAATATTTGAGAGGATCAGATTTGTCTTCCGGTCGTTTGCCGAAATGATTACTTCTGGCGGATGACGGAAAGCCAGGTTGAGGCTACGGAAGGAACCCGCAGATCTCGTCGATGGCGTTATTTCATCGACATCGTGGTACTCGTGGCGGTGACGTTTCTTTTTGACGCCCTTCTCGGTGCTTTTATTCCTGTGCCGATCAATTTGGAGAGAGGGTTTATCTTCGACGCGATTGGCAAAATGCTGCTTGTCGCAGTTGCGTGGGGATTGATCCGGTTGCGCGGGGAGAGATTGGCCGATATCGGGCTGAAGCGGCCTGCGAGTTGGATGCGCACCTTCGCCATAGGTATTGCGCTCGCTGCTGTTGTTTTCATTGCCATGTATCTTTCGGAAAAGGCGGGGTTTCGTCGTGACCTCAGCAAGTTCAAGGATATACGAGGAAATCTGGAACTCGCAGCACTTGGCGTTTTCTATGCGTTGATCGGCGCAGGCTTTTACGAGGAATTTATGTTTCGTGGATTTCTTATGCAGGGTCTGGCCATGTTTTTCGGTGCAAGTCGCGGCGCGTGGATCGCGGCATGCGTTGTACAAGGCGCGCTTTTCGGAGCAGCGCACGCCTACCAGAATCCGCTTGGCATCGCGATTACCGGCACACTGGGCATTTTAATGGGTTTGGTGGTTCTCACGTCGGGCCGGAACCTTTGGCCGGTGATCATCGGACACGGACTCTTCGACGCGAGTCGTTTCGTCTTGTTCTATTTCGGGAGTCCGCCGACTGGCTGATTTTTCACATGCAGCCTCTGCCTTCCTACCCGTCAACGATTTAGCAGCGCGGATCGCGGACTCGATTCCCTTTTCACACTAGCTGAGCTAAGAAGCCGACGCTTGATCAAATCCCATTGTCACGGTTACAGGCAAAAGCGTTTTCTCGATGTCGGTCATTCTGTCAAAATCAAGAAGGCATCTTCCGGGGCTACGCTGCGTGGGGAATTTACCCGGTTATGGTGCTGCATATCCTTCAATAGTTGCCGCATGCGTAACGACTGCGTGCTAACGGGTAACGGTGAAAAGAGTGCGTGTTCTAGTCACGCGCGCTTTTGCGGGTAAATCCTCACGGTCGCGTACGCGAAGGAACTTTGAGTGGCGCAGATGCCCTGCGTGCGTTCGCTCGTTAAAGGCGATTTCGGCCACAATCCGCGGCCGTAACCATCGGACAGTCTTCATTTTCTCGCGATCCATTCGATGCGGGCCTTTCTTCTCAGGAAGATTCACAAACGGACACTTCTCGATTCCTTTGCCTTTTATCGCATCGAAAACCTTCTGACGCGTTGACGGAACAAATCCATTCTTGATAGATCCGACAAAATACAGATTGCCCTCACGTTTTTCGCCCACAACGAGTTCTTCGACACCGTACCGGCCGGGAACGTAACCACCCACCAAAAAGTCATCGCTTCTTTGTGTCTTTTGCTTCTGCCAGTTGTCAGACGTTTTGCCAGGTTCATAAACAGAATCGACCCGTTTAGCGACGACTCCTTCAAATTCAAATTCTTTTACGTGGGCTAGGACGTTGCGCGCCTCGCCGGACAATATCGGTGACAACTGCATTGCTTCGGGTACTGCGGCAAATTCATTCTCTAACCGCTTGCGCCGCTTCTCCAAAATCTTTTGCGTGAGGTTCTCATTGTCGATGTGCAGCAAATCGAAAACGTAAAAGCGTAACGGCGCTTTAGATGTTTTGATCTTTTGTAGCAATGCGAATGAGTGTCTACCCCGTTCATCAAGGGCTACAATCTCGCCGTCTAGGATAAATCGTTTTATTCGAATCGTTTCGAGCGCCTGGACCACCGATGGAAATTTCGAATTGAAAGAGCTTCCATTGCGAGAAAACAAATGAACTTCTCTATTCTGCTTAAGTGCGATCGTTCGATACCCGTCCAACTTCAGCTCGTACTGCCAGAGATCTCCTTCGGGAATTCGATCTACTTCCAGACATTCCATTGGCGCAATGAAGCGCAGCTGCGCAGGCATTTTTTGCATCCATTTTAGTAACGCATTCGAAGCGAAATTCGCGTCTCTGTCCCAGGGTTTCTTAGGGGTGAATTTCTTCCAAACCGTTCCCAGTGGACAACGCGATGTTCAT
>WNFW01002396.1_pt1 | contig 12762 bp, 6 predicted proteins | sample 5400131 | NCBI WGS metagenome assembly WNFW01 (sample SAMN13153362, study PRJNA577476) | soil metagenome | isolation source: 20 cm soil or saprolite under grassland replicate 1 | place: USA:California | collected 2016-06-15 | reverse complement strand
TCCATAGCGGCGTTGACGGCGCCCATCTGCGCCGGTGAAATCTTGTCTGCGATCTCGAGTCGCGCGCGAAAGGTGTCATCCACTTCGGATGACCCTAGCAGATGGAATGTCATTTCCTCACACCCTGCTCGATACACATCGAAAACGGGCGCACCGGGAAAGCGGGCGTTCTTCTCAAACAGGCGAAGTGGCTGTCGGTCTTTGTGAAAAGCAGCGAGGAAACGAGCGTTCTGTCTCCGCGCGAAGCGAATCACGCGAAGTTTCGTGATCATGATCGACCAACTGAAGATCGATACGACAGCTAGAAGGCTGAGGACAATTTTTCCTGCGATCGTCGAGTGATCGAACGCAAACAGCAGACCGCCGCCGGCCGCTACGATTTCCGGAACAAGCATTCCCGCGTCACCGGGATAAGTAATAGCGCCGTTTTGCGGAAACGCCACAGGTCATTTCGACCAAAGCGACAAAGTCTAGGGCGCCATTCTCCTCGGAAACGTGGGGCGCCTCTTTGCCGCGACGATGAACGCACTACCAATGACAACAAGGAAAAACGAAAAGAATTGCCCGCGCGTGAAGGGTCCAATCAATTCGGCATCGGGTTCGCGGAAATTTTCCACCACGATTCGAAAAATCGCGTAGCAAATGAAAAACAGTCCGGTCAGAACACCGTTCGGTTGGCGCATGCCCGCTCGCACCAACCACAAAATTGCGAACAACACGATACCCTCGAAGAAGGCTTCATAAAGTTGCGATGGATGCCGCGGCGACAGAATTGAGCGCAGTGCGTTCGCGATCTCTGGCTGACTACGCACCGCGCCGATGATCGCATCCGGCGTGGTCAACGACGGATCGATTCTCGCGCTTGCTGCGACTGCGCGTTCAGCTTCCTGCGGGTGATCGAATAGTTCCTTCGGGAATTGCATCGCCCACGGAACATTCGCGATTCGCCCATACAGCTCTCCATTGATGAAGTTCGCGCATCGCCCGAAGAACAATCCTACCGGCGCCGTTACGACGAGATTGTCGCCGAGGTTCAGCCACGAAATTTTGTGACGGCGCGCGTAATAAAGCGTGAACAGCAATAGGCCCAGCATCCCGCCGTGACTCGACATGCCGCCTTCCCAAACCCGCAAGATCGACAACGGCTCGCGCAACATTTCCGGCTTGTAGAAGAAAACGTAGCCCAGACGCCCGCCAACAATCACGCCGAACAGCGCGCAGCCGGTGATGAAATCGCCTACGCGCTCCGGCGGCAGATCGGCGTATCCGCGCCTGGCCAGCCAGAGAAAAAGAAAATAGCTGGATACAAACGCCAGCACATAAGCCAGGCCATACCACCGTGGTCCGACGTTGTCGTAGATGCGGAAAATGATCGGATCGACATTGTGCAGGTAGTAGGCGAGCATTTGCGCCGCGATTGTGGCTGTCATTCCGAGCGAAGTCGAGGAATGCCGTTGTGAAACCTAAAGCTAATTCCGCGGGATTCTTCGACTCCTCCCGCGACTGCGGGATTCGCTCAGGATGACAGCGCGGTTTTTGGACGCGCTGTGTTCAAAATCTTTCGCAAAAATGGCGCCGTGCGACTGACATGATTTTTCGCCACTTGTTCAGGCGTTCCACAGGCGACCACTTGGCCGCCAGCATCACCCGCTTCCGGCCCGAGATCGACGATGTAGTCGGCTTCGGCAATCACACTGAGATTGTGTTCGATGACAATGACGGTGTTTCCTTCGTCAACGAGCCGATGCAGCACGTTGAGGAGCAATTCAATGTCTGCCATGTGCAGGCCAATCGTTGGTTCCTCGAGCAAATACAATGTCGATCCGGGCTTGCGCATTTTTCGGATCCGCTCGTCCGCTGCGCGGCTGACACCGCGTTTCAGTTGCGTCACAAGCTTGAGCCGTTGCGCTTCGCCGCCGCTCAAAGTGGGACTCGGTTGTCCGAGCTTCAGATACCCAAGGCCGGTATCGACCAGAAGAGAAAGTGGACGGGCGATTTTCGGATGCGCTGAAAAGAATTGCGCGGCCTCTTCGATGGTCATTTCCATTACGTCGCCGATCGATTTTTCGTTATAGAGAACCTCCAGCGTTTGGGGATTGTAGCGGCGGCCCTGGCAATCTTCACAGGGCACATAACTGCTAGGCAGAAAGTTCATCTCGAGCTTGATCATGCCCTGGCCTTTGCACGTCTCGCAGCGGCCGCCTTCGGAATTAAACGAGAATCGGCTCGCCGAATAACCGCGCATGCGTGACACGGGTAATTGCGCGTAAAGATTTCGGATCTCGTCAAATACTTTCACGTAGGTTCCCGGCGTCGAGCGCGAGGTCTTTCCGATGGGCGATTGATCGACTTCGTACACGGCTTCGATCTCCTGCGCTCCGCTCACGAGTTTGAAAAGATCACCATCGCCCGTGCGCTTTCGTTCGTTTAGCTGGTCGCGTACCGCAGGCCAAATTACGTCGTGCATTAACGTGGATTTGCCGCTGCCGGAAATTCCGGTGATCACCGCAAGCCTACCGGCCGGGAAACGCACACCGATGTTCTTCAAATTGTTCGCGCGCGCACCACAAAGCTCGATCCAGTTTTCGACATCGCGCAGTGAGCGGCGCGATCCCCGGATTGGATGACACAGCGGCGATTTCAAGCACCGCGCGGTTTCGGAATTTGGGTTTTTCTGAACATCGCTCAGCGTTCCGCTCGCCACCACCTCGCCTCCGTGAACTCCCGCGCGCGGCCCGAGATCGACGATATGATCGGCACGCCGCATTGTTTCTTCGTCGTGCTCGACCACGATCAATGAGTTACCTTTGTTCCGCAGCGTCGTGAGCGTTTCGAGCAAGCGCTGATTATCGCGCGGATGCAAACCGATCGTTGGCTCGTCCAGCACGTAAAGGACGCCGCGCAAATTTGAGCCGAGTTGCGCAGCCAAACGGATTCGCTGTGACTCACCCCCACTCAAAGTTTTTGCCGAGCGTCCAAGCGCGAGATAACCGAGTCCGACGGTCTCCATGAAACGCAGTCGCTGTTGAATCTCGGGGATGAGACCGGCGGCGACTGTCTGATCTCTCCCTTTAAATCTTAGTTTCGCGATCGCGCGCGCTGCTTCAGCCGCCGCGAGGTCAGTGAATTGATCGATCGTGTAGCCTTGCACGCGTACATGACGCGCCGCCGCGTTCAAACGCGCGCCGTGACAACTTGGACATTCGCGCGCTTCGCCTTCGTCGATCCATTCGGATTCACGTTCGGCGGCCAACTCGCTTTCCAGAACAGATTCGCCATCGCGGTTCGCTCCCGTTTGTAAATCGTGGTCCCAAATTTCGCCGAACCCGCCACATTCTTCGCACATGCCATGCGGCGAATTAAACGAGAACAAACGCGGATCGAGTTCCTCAAATGCGAGGCCGCAGTTCGGGCAACTCATCTCGGTGCTCATGACGGTAAGGCAATTTTTTGAATCGAGCAGACGCGCTGTGCCTCGACCAATCTCAAGGGCGCGCCGGGTAATCTCGCGCGCACTAGCGATTCGCCGCGGATCGATCACGCCGACTACTACGTCAATCGTGTGTTCCTTGAAACGCTCCAGTTTCCGAAATTGCGCGATGGGAACGAGCTTTCCGTCCACGTAAAGAGTGTCGAATCCCTGGCGCTCTGTCCAGCGCGCCACGTCGGTGTGAAAACCTTTGCGCGCTTTCACCAGCGGCGCGAGCACCTTCAGGGGACCGCGTTTCGCAGCCGTCTCGAGCTGTTTCACAATCGAAGCCGCACTTTGTTTTTCCACAGGCAAACCGCAGTCGGGACAAAACTGCGTTCCGGTTTTTGCAAACAAGAGGCGAAGGAAATGATAAACCTCGGTGACCGTCGCCACGGTTGATTTCCCTCCGCCGCGCGTCACTCGTTGCTCGATGGCGACGGTCGGGGGCAATCCGCTGACCAGATCAACATCTGGTTTTTCGAGTTGCTCCACGAATTGCCGCGCATACGGCGACATGCTGTCGAGAAACCGGCGTTGTCCCTCGGCGAATAGGATGTCGAAGGCGACCGTCGATTTGCCGGAGCCGCTCAGCCCAGTGATGACGACTAGTTGTTCCCGCGGGATTTTCAGATCGATGTTTTTGAGATTGTGCTCGCGCGCGCCGCGAATATGAATCGCGCCGTTCTTCTGCGGATCGGGGAGCGCATGCCGCTGGCGTGCAACGTTAGGCCACTGGCCTAACGGCTCTTCCGCTGCGCGCAACGCGAACTCGTGATCGTCATCTGCGTAAACGCGTGTTGTGCTTTTTGGCGGGCCGCCAAAAACAGCACGCGAGCCGCGTGCGCTCCCCAGAACGTGCGCGAGAAATTTTCCGGTATGCGAGTTCTCCGCTTGCGCAATTTGTTCGGGCGTTCCTGTGGCGACGACTTCACCACCCGCATCACCAGCTTCTGGGCCTAGATCGACAATCCAATCGGCGCTCTTAATCACCTCCAGATTATGCTCGATCACCACGACCGAATGCCCACGATCCACAAGGCGCTGGAATAATTGCAGCAAGATCGCCACATCGTCGAAATGCAGTCCCGTGGTTGGCTCGTCGAAGATGAACAAATTGCGGGTGCCGGAAACGTCCGACAAATGTCCGACTAGCTTCAATCGTTGCGATTCGCCCCCGGACAAGGTGTTCAACGGCTGACCCAGCCGCAGATAACCGAGCCCAACTTCGTCGAGTACTTTGAGCCCGTCGGAAATGCGAATATAGGAATCGACCCTCACCTGGCGCTTCGCGTCCGCCTCTCCCTGCCAGGGAGAGGATTGAGGTGAGGGTGTCTCGCCGATCTTCTGTTCCCCGAGTTGCGCAAAGAATTCGATCGCTTCGCTGATGGTGAGTTCGAGAACGTCGTGAATCGATTTTCCCTGGAGTTGCACCTTGAGCACGTGCGGCTGGAAACGTTTGCCTTCGCATTCTGCGCAGCGCACATAAAGATTGCTCAAGAATTGCATCTCGATCTTCTCGTAACCTGTGCCCGAGCAACGTTCGCAACGCCCGTTGCCGGAGTTGAAGGAAAAGGCGCCTGCGGTCAGTCCCTGCGCCATCGCCTCCGGTTGCGCGGCGAACAATTCGCGGACTTGATCAAACAAACCGAGATAAAGAATCGGAGTTGAACGCGGGGTACGAGCAAGCAGTGACTGATTCACCATCACCACATCGCTAATTCGGTGCGTGCCGGTGATCGATTTGCAGGCGCCAGATTCCTGATCTGAGGATTGTCCCTTAGCGCGCAGCAGATTCCGGTACAGCACATCGTGAATCAGAGTGGATTTGCCGGACCCGGACACTCCAGTAACACACGTGAAAACGCCGAGTGGCAAGTCGACGTCGATATTTTTCAGATTGTGCTGTCGCGCGCCGAGGATCTTGACCGAAGAAACCGAAGTTCGACGGGACTTCGGGACCGAAATTGATTTGTCGCCGGTAAGATAGTCGCGCGTCAGAGATTGGGGAGCGCGGGCGCCCTCGCCCGCTGTTTTTGGCGCCTCGCCAAAACCTTTCCCGCTGGCCCGCGAGACGCGTGCCAGTGCGGGCGAGGCGCCCGCGCTCCCCAACCCCAAACCGGGCGAGATAAATTCATCAAGCGGTCCATTCCAAACCAAGTCGCCGCCGTGTTCGCCGCGGCCCGGACCGAGATCAATCAAATTGTCCGCAGCGCGGATGATTTGTTCCTCGTGTTCGACGACGAGCAAGGTGTTGCCTTTGTCGCGCAGGTTATGCATCACGCGCACCAATTGGCTGACATCGCGCGGGTGTAATCCAATGCTCGGTTCGTCCATCACAAAAAGGGTGTTTGCCAGCGAAGCGCCGAGGCACGTGGTGAGATTTACGCGCTGCACTTCACCGCCGCTCAAGGTGCGCGTGGACCGGTCGAGCGTGAGGTAACCGACACCGACGTCGCAGAGATAGTTGAGGCGCGCGCAAATTTCGTCGCGTAACATCTGCGCTGTTTTGTCGTCAGGCGAACCTTCGATCGTGCGCAGAAGATCACGAGCGTCGGAAATCGAGAGCGCCTGGAATTCGGGAAGAGTTAGGAGAGTTTCCGGCGAGCCGCCGGAAACAGCACGCGAGGCCACGTGCGCTCCCCGGATCTTATAATTCAGCGCTTCGGTTTGGTAACGGCCGCCGTTGCATTTAGGACAACTGATGTATGCGCGATACCGGCTGAGCAACACGCGCACATGCATTTTGTAGGTTTTGCTTTCCAGCCAGCGAAAAAAGCCGCGCACTCCATACCAGCGATCGTTCTCATAGTCTTCGTCGGTGTATTCGCCTGATCGCCTCTCTCCTTCGATTACAAAATCCTGATCGGCCTTGGGTAATTCCTCGAACGGCACGTTAATATCGATATCTTCGCGGCGGCACGCGCGGAGCAAATCCTTCTGTGATTCACCAAACTCCGCGCCGCGAAAAACGCGCACCACACCTTGTTTAATGCTGAGGCTGCGGTCGGGGATCGCTTTGTTTAGATCGATTGCGATCGTCCGGCCGAACCCGCGGCAGTCCGGACATGCCCCGAGCGGATTATTAAAAGTGAAAAGGCCCACTGTTGGCGGGCGAATGTCCAAATCGCACCAAGCACAGTGCCAACTGGTCGAGAAGGGGAGTTCTTGGATTGCCGATTGCTGATTGCTGATTGCTGATTGCTGACTGCTTCGACGTTCGATGTTTTCTTCGATCGGAATGACAGTGACACGCCCTTTGCCAAATCGTAGCGCGGTCTCGATTGCTTCGACCAATCGCGTGCGATTTTCGCCAGTCATTGCGATCCGATCCTGAACGACCTGCACACGCGCGCCGAGTCGTTTAGTTTTTGGATTCGGGTCGTCCACGCGCAGGATTTTGTTGTCGATCCAAACGCGGAGGTAGCCCTGCTGCTGGAGGAAATCGAAAAACTCCCGCGGCTCCGTTTTCGGAGGGACTGCGACCCAGAATGTGATGAGAATATTCTTGCCGAGGCAGTCGCGCAGAATCTGTTCCGCAATCGATTGCGCTGTTTCCGGTCGAATTTCACGACCGCAACTCGGACAGAACGCGTGCGCAATGCGCGGCCAGAGAAGCTTCAAATAATCGTTGATCTCCGTCATTGTGCCGACGGTCGAGCGGGAAGTCTTGACGGGGTTCGACTGTTCAATGGCGATTGCAGGCGGGATGCCGCGGATATCGTCAACGCGCGGCTTGTCCATTCGATCGAGGAACTGCCGCATGTATGGACTGAACGTTTCAACGTAACGTCGCTGGCCTTCGGCGTAAATCGTTTGGAATGCCAGACTTGATTTGCCGCTGCCGCTCGGGCCGGTGATGACGGTCAATTTTCCCAGCGGAAGATCGACGTCGATTCCTTTGAGATTGTTCTGGCGTGCGCCGCGAATCTCGACGCAATCATTCCGCGCCAGAGTGATAACCCGCTCTTCGTTCCCGATCTTCGAACCCACTGGAGACAGTTCCAAATTGTGCGGCAGTTCGCAAATTTTCCGGGGAGCGCACGCCGCTGGCGTGCTGCGGTCGGCCGCTGGCCGAACGGTTGAAAAGTGTAGGAAATCCGGTTTCGATATTCCTGCACCACATCGCTCAGCAGAGCGTTGAGAGGTTTCGGCCAGCGGCGGAAAACGGCACGCGGGCCGCGTGCGCTCCCCGGAAACGAGCGGCGTGTGCTACAGATCAAACCCCGCCGCTAGTTGCTCGCGCTGTTTTTGCAATTCTTCCGGCACCACGCCGCCTAACGAATCGAAAAACTCTTTGTGCGCAGCGATCTCTTTTTGCCATTCTTCGTGATCGAGGCCAAGGAGTTCGTCAACGGCATTGTGATCAATGTCGAGCTCCGCCAGATCGAGATCGTGCGGGCTAGGCAGCCAACCGATCGGGGACTTGAGTGCGCCGCCTCTTCCCTGACACCGGTCGATGATCCATTTGAGCACGCGCATGTTTTCACCAAAGCCGGGCCAAAGGAATTTCCCGTCCGAGCCTTTCCGAAACCAATTCACGTTAAAAATCAGCGGCGGATTGGTGAGTTGGTTTCCAATATCTAGCCAGTGCTGAAAATAATTGCCGATGTTATATCCGCAAAAGGGCAGCATCGCCATTGGGTCGCGCCGCACTCGCCCTACGGCACCGGTGGCGGCTGCGGTGGTTTCCGAAGCCATGGTCGAGCCTAAATATACGCCGTGGTTCCAATCGAAGGCTTGATAAACCAGCGGCACGGTATCACTGCGGCGGCCACCGAAAATAATTGCGCTGATCGGCACCCCTTCACCTTTCTCGACGTCGGGATCTAACGCCGGGTTGTTGCGCATCCCCGTTGTGAAGCGGCTATTCGGGTGCGCGGCTTTTTCGGTTGATTGCGGTGTCCAGTCGTTTCCGCGCCAGTCAATCGCATGTACGGGCGGCGGCCCATCTTTGCCCTCCCACCATACGTCACCGTCGTCGGTGAGAGCCACGTTGGTATAAATTGTGTCGTGCGCGATCGATCGCATCGCGTTTGGATTCGATTTATAGCTCGTCCCGGGCACCACACCGAAATAGCCGTTCTCCGGATTGACGGCGTACAAACGGCCATCGCGAATTCGCATCCAGCCGATGTCGTCTCCAACCGTGGTCACCTTCCAGCCTTTGAAATGCGCGGGTGGAATGAGCATTGCGAAATTCGTCTTGCCGCATGCGCTTGGGAATGCAGCAGCGACATAGTGTTTGCGCCCTTCGGGCGATTCCACGCCAAGAATCAGCGTGTGCTCCGCCATCCAGCCCTGTGTTCGCGCCAGGTAGGAACCTATGCGCAAGGCGAGGCATTTTTTGCTCAATAAAACGTTGCCGCCATAACCTGAGCCGACTGAGATGATCGTATTGTCTTGCGGAAAATGACAGATGAACCGGCGCTCAGGATTTACATCCAGCAATGAATGGACGCCGCGATTCCATTCCGCACTCGGATCGTGGCCGAGCCGTTTGAGTGCGATCTCGCCCATGCGCGTCATAATGCTCAAGCTGAGCACGACATATTTGGAATCGGTGATCTCGAAACCGACCTTGGTGAGCGGCGAATCCGCCGGGCCCATCATGTAGGGAATGACGAACATTGTGCGCCCGCGCATCGCGCCCTCGAGCAGCCCCCGAAGTTTCGCATACGTCTCGGCTGGGTCAGACCAGTTGTTCGTCGGCCCGGCTTCCTCTTTTGTTGGCGTGCAGACAAAAGTGAACTGCTCGACACGCGCGACGTCGTTCGGATTCGACCGGTGCAGATACGAGCGCGGAACTTTCTTCTGATTCAGCTCGATCAACACGTCTTGCTTGAGCGACTCAGCGATCAGAAAGTCGTTCTCGCGCTCCGAGCCGTCGCACCAGAAAATGTTCTCCGGTTGTGTCAGCGTTGCAATCTCGTGCACCCAATCGAGCACAGCCTTATTGGTAGGCTTTGCATCACCGATCCCCATGGGCGGGAATATAGCGGGCGCGAGATTCTTCATTGAACGAAACTGCCCATTTTAACCATGAATCCACGCTCGTCGAGCCTACAGCGCCACGATGCACACAGACGAACACCGAAGGAAATACGAAGACAAAATATGAGATCTCCATCTCTCGTTTCACTTGCGCTAGAACTGTGAGCGGCATTAATTGAAAATATGTTCGGGGTCACCACGTCCGATGATTATCGGCCGGTTGCGTGGATGGGTCGATATCCTGTCGATGTGACCACGATGCTCGTCGGGGTACATGTGGCGGCAGCGATTCTCGCCGCCATTCTGGTAGCATTCGGAGCCGGGTCTGTTTTGCTTTGGTTACAATTCGATAGTGCCGCGATCTGGTCCACCGGCCAAGTATGGCGGCTGTTTACCTATGCCTTCGTCCATGCCCCGTCAGGGCTGCTTTGGTTCGCCATCGAGATGTACCTTCTGTTTGTCTTCGGGCGAGAAGTGGAACGTTTTCTGGGCCGGCGCGCGTACATTGCACTGTATGGTTTTTTGCTGGTCACACCGGCAGCGCTACTGACGATCTGGGGACTCTGGGAACGGTGCGCAATCGCCGGCTCGCCCGAGTTGCACTTTGGAATATTCATCGCGTTCGCCACGATCTACCCGCGTGTCGAATTGTTGCTGCGGATAATGGCGAAGTGGATTGCGCTGATTCTTGCCGCCGTTTACACGTTTCAACTCCTGGCTTATCACGCTTGGAGCGACCTGATGGTGCTGTGGACGAGCATTGGCGTCGCATTCCTTTTTGTCGAACTGAATGGTGCCGGCCCGGAGCTCGCCTGGTGGAATGCAGTGAAAGCACGGTTCGCTTCACGGCCCAAGTATCATGTCCTCCCGAAACCACGAGCGCGCACCGGCGGCAGCCGTTCAGAATCGGAAGACGTTTACACGTCAATCGATCCTATCCTCGACAAGATTTCCAAATTTGGAATCGGAAGCCTCACCGCGAGCGAGCGGCGGCAGTTGGATCGCGAGCGCGAACGGTTGCTGAAAAATCAGAGTAACCTTTAGCCATCGCACTCTGCGCGACGACTGCTGTTAGAATGTTTGGCTTCACCTTGGCACAGCGCGGCGGCTATATTTTGTCCAACTGGGCTTCGATTATCTCGCACAGCACATGAATCACAAGCTGGTGCGCTTCCTGGATCCTGGCTGTCGAGTCGTCTTTAACTAAAAGGTCAATATCTGCGATGCCTATTGTCGATCCGCCGTCCCGCCCCAGAAACGCGATCGTGTTCACTTTGCGCGCTTTCGCTTCTTGCAAGGCACGCACCACATTTTTGGATTTACCGGAGGTGGTCAGGCATATGAGCACATCGCCAGGTACACCGAATGCCGCCACCTGACGCGCAAAAATTTCATCGAAACCATAGTCGTTCCCTGCAGCGGTGAGAATTCCGGTATCACTTGCAAGACAAATCGCCGGAAGTGCACGTCGATCCTTGGTAAAACGCACTACAAGCTCCGTTGCAAAATGGGATGCGTCAGACGCGCTGCCGCCGTTCCCGCATATCAGCAACTTGTTTCCAGTTCGCAAACATTCCCAGATTAGATCTGCGGCTCTGGTGACTTGCGGTTCAAGGTTCTTCAACGATTGCAGCACCCGGACTGAGTCATCAATCGCCCGATTTAGATTTGAAGAAATGGGACTCATCACAAAGAGGTGGTGCGCGATAGAGGGTTCGAACCTCTGACCCCTACCGTGTCAAGGTAGTGCTCTACCACTGAGCTAACCGCGCATGGAAGTCAGAAGTGATAACTGATCGGTGATCAGTAATCAGTCAAGCCACACCGTGCTGATCACTTGTGACATCAATACTAGACAACCTGAATGCCTGAGGCGAACATCTGAGTTCCCGTGAGCACACTTTTTTTCAAGCGTTTTCTGAAGCGTCCATTCCAGATCGCGTCGATTGTACCCAGCTCCAAGGCGCTTGTGGAACGCGTCGCGAGCAAAATGGATTTCACGCAGCCGCGCGTGATCGCGGAGTACGGCCCCGGGGAAGGCGTGCACTCGCGTGAGATCGCGCGACGAATGACTCCTGATTCGCATCTGCTCCTGTTCGAGCTCGACGCGGCACTCGCGCGCGCACTGGAACGGCAATTTGCAGGCGATCGTCGCGTGCACGTGATCCATGGCGATGCAGCCTCGTTGCCGTACGAGCTGAAACGCCGCGGATTCGCTTCGTGCGATTACATTCTCTCCGGCATTCCGTTCAGCATTCTTAAGATCGAGAAGAAGCGCGCACTGCTGCGAAAGACGTACGATGCGCTTAAGCCGGACGGCAAGTTTATCATTTACCAGGTCACCAATGAGTTGAAGCAGCACGCCACCGTTTTCCAGCGCGACGAATCGGAATATTTTCTGCAGAATATCCCGCCAATGTTTATCACGGTGTTTCACAAAACACCGTCGGCACAGGGCGGTGGACGCAAGTCCACCAAGTCGAAAAGCCGTTCGCGCCTCGCTGGCGTCGGCGCAGAGCGTTCGGCATGACGGAAAAACACACGCGAATCGAAAAAGATTCGATGGGCGAGATGACCGTGCCCGCCCGTGCTCTCCACGGCGCGTCCACGCATCGAGCAGTTTTGAATTTTCCGGTAAGCGGTTACCGATTTCCGCGGCCATTCATTCGCGCGTTGGGCCTAATCAAATGGGCGGCGGCGAAGGCAAACCAGGATTTAGGTTTGCTCGACTCGAACCGAGCAGCGGCGATCGCCCAAACGGCTGAAGAAGTCGCCGAAGGAAAACTCGACGACCATTTTCCTCTCGACATTTTTCAGACCGGCTCGGGCACGAGCACCAACACAAACGCGAATGAAGTGATCGCGAACCGGACCGCGCAACTGTCAGGGAAGTCGATCGGATCGCACAACCCTGTTCATCCCAACGATCACGTCAACATGGGGCAATCGAGCAACGACGTGATTCCCTCGGCGATTCACATCAGCGCGGCCGAGGAATTGAAGAATCATTTGATTCCGGCTCTGGAAAAGTTGCACGGCGCGCTCGAAGCCAAGGCGAAAGAATTCTGGCACGTCATGAAGATTGGGCGCACGCACTTGATGGATGCGACACCGGTGCGACTCGGCCAGGAATTCTCCGGCTATGCGCAGCAGGTCGCGTACGCGAAAGCGCGCGCGGAGAAAGCGATCGAAGCTTTGCGCGAGGTTGCCCTCGGCGGGACCGCAGTCGGCACTGGTTTGAATCGTCATATCGATTTCCCCAAGAAAGTATTGGATCACATCAAGCAGCGCACTGGAAT
>WNFW01003522.1_pt1 | contig 12786 bp, 11 predicted proteins | sample 5400131 | NCBI WGS metagenome assembly WNFW01 (sample SAMN13153362, study PRJNA577476) | soil metagenome | isolation source: 20 cm soil or saprolite under grassland replicate 1 | place: USA:California | collected 2016-06-15 | reverse complement strand
ACCGGGTTCAGGCTCGTCATCGGGTCCTGGAAGATCATCGCGATCTGCCGGCCCCGCAGCCGGCGGAGCTCGCGGTCGTTGAGCTTCAGCAGGTCGCGATCTCCGAACACGGCAGTTCCGGTCTTGACTCGGCCCGCACGCGGGAGCAGGCCGAGCAGAGCCAGCGCGGTCACGCTCTTGCCACAGCCCGATTCGCCGACGATCCCGAGCGTCTCGCCCGGGGCGACCTCGAACGAGGTCCCGTTCACGGCGTAGACCGTCCCGCTGCCCGTCCAGAATTGGACGCGCAGATCTTCGACCTTTAGGAGCGGCTCGCGTCCGCTAGACGCCACTGGCGGCCTCACGCCGGCGTATGCCCAGGAACCAGAACGGGCTCCGCTCGCGGTACCGCGCAGTCCGCCCACGCAGCTTCGGGTCGAGCGCCTCGCGGAGCCCGTCACCGATCAGGTTGAACCCGAGCACGGACATCACGATCGCGACCCCCGGGACAATCGCTAGCCAGGGTGCCGTCTGCAGGTAGTCGTTCACGTCGGTGAGCATCGTCCCCCACTCCGGGGTCGCCGGGTCCTGCGGCCCGAGCCCGAGGAAGCCGAGCCCCGCGACGTCGATGATCGCGGTCGCCATCGCCAGCGTCCCCTGCACGATCACCGGCGAGACCGCGTTCGGAAGGATGTGCGAGAAGAGGATCGCCCGACGGCGAACCCCGACGGATCGGGCGGCGAGCACGAAGTCGTTCTCGCGCTGGGCGAGGATCGAGCCGCGCAGGAGCCGCGCGAAGATCGGGATGTTGACGACCCCGATTGCGATCATGATCTGGTAGAGCCCCGGCCCCAGCACCGCGACGAGTCCGATTGCGAAGAGCAGCCCCGGGATCGCCAGCATCACGTCCATGCAGCGCATGATCACCGAGTCCGCGACGCCACCGACGTAGCCCGCGATCGAGCCGAGGATCAGTCCGATCGTCAGCCCGATCGTCACCGAGACGACGCCGATCAGCAGGGAGTAACGGGCGCCGTAGAGGATCCGGGTGTAGACGTCGCGGCCGAGCTGGTCGACACCAAGCCAGTGCGCATGGGACGGGCCTGGACAGCAGCCGCCGGCGATCAGGATCAGGTTTTGGTCCTTCGGCCCACCGTGAGCGAGCACGGGGGCGAAAACCGCAGCGATGACAAAGAGGAAGACGAAAAAGGCGCCGAGGATCGCGGCCGGGTTGCGGATCAGGCGACGGAACGCGTCGTGCCAGAGACCGCCCGTCGCCGTGTCGAGCGCGATCTCATGGGCTTCGATCTCGGCGATGCTCATGGGCGAATCCTTTCGCCCGTGGGCGAGGGGAAGGGGTTCTCGGGGGAACTGGGACGTTCCCCCGGCTCTATGGAGAACGGGGCTCGTGGGGGAAACAGGGTTTCCCCCACGGGAGCGAGCCGAAGACGAGCGACGCTCACGAGTAGCGGATCCGTGGGTTGATGAACGCGTACGAGAGGTCGACGAGCAGGTTGACGAGCACGAAGACGACTGCCAGGAACAGGATCCCGCCCTGGAGAACCGGGTAATCCCGGTTGAAGATCGCGTCACGGAGCCAGGAGCCCATCCCCGGCCACGCGAAGACGGTTTCCGTGAGCACCGCGCCAGAGAGCAACAGGCCGGTCTGGAGCCCGATGATCGTGGTTACCGGCAGCAGCGCGTTCCGCAGCACATGGCGACTGTCGACGACTGCCGGCGGCAAACCCTTGGCCCGGGCGGTGCGGACGTAGTCCTCGTTCTGGACGTCGAGAACGGCCGCCCGGGTGATCCGCATGATGATCGCGAGCGGAATCGAGCCGAGCGCGATCGCGGGCAGGATCAGATGCTTGATCACGTCCCAGAGCGTTGACCAGTCGCGAGTGATGATCGCGTCGAGGATGTAGAAGTTGGTGGGAAGAATGATCGCGAGGAAAAAGATCGGGATCGAGATCCCGATCAGCGAGCCGACCAGGCTGGCGTTGTCGAACACCCCGCCGTAGTGCTTGGCGGCGAAGAATCCCAGCGGCACGCCGATCGTGATCGCAAACACCATCGCCGCGAGCGCCAGCTCGACGGTGGCCGGAAAACGCGCCCGGATCTCCGCCGTCACGCGCCGCCGCGAGGCGACGCTGACGCCGAGATCACCGCTTAAGGTCGTCTTCAGGTACGACCAGTACTGCACGTAAACCGGCTTGTCGAGCCCGTAGCGGTGCCGATAGGTCTGGACGAGAGCGGGCGTCGCCCTCTCGCCGAGCAGGGACTCGGCCGGGCTGCCCGGCAGCGCCCTGATCCAGAAGAAGATCAGCACTGAGACGCCGAGCAGGATCGGCACGAGCAGCAGCAGCCGGCGGACGAGATACCGAAGCATCTTTGACCGCCGGCTGCGCCGCTACTTACCTATTGTCCGCCGAAGTAGACGCCGGCGAACGGATCCGTGCCTACCGGGCTCGGGGTGTATCCCTTGACCTTCCTCTGGAAGCCGAGAGCGGGCCTCGAGTGGGCGTAGGGAACGCCTGGCAGGAACTTCATGATCAGAATATTCGCCTGCTTGTAGAGGGCAATCCGCTTCTTCAGGTTCGTCTCAGCAGCAGCCCTCGCGAGGATGTTGAAGATCTTCGCGTTGTGGAAGCCGAACTGCGGACTGTACGTCTTGAAGAACGTGCCCACGAAGTTGTCCGGGTCACCGAAGTCACCCGTCCAACCGATCATGTTCAGGTCACCGGCCGTTCCGTCGTTGACGTGCTTGACGTAGTCCGGGCGCCACGGCGCGCTGTGCGCCACGACCTGGAACCCGGAGTTCTCGAGGCTCGCTGAGAACGCCTCGAAGTTCAGCTTCGGGTTCGGCATGTACGGCCGAGACACGTTCGTCGGGTACCAGAAGTCCACCTTCACCGGCAGGGAAAGGCCGGCGGCCCGGAGCAGCGACTTCGCCTTGCTCGGGTTGTAGGAGTACTTGGGCACCTTGCTCGACCACCCGAACAGGTTCGGCGGCATGAATTCCTGCGCCACCGTCGCCCGGCCGGCGTAGAACGACTTGACAACCGACGCGCGATCCAGTCCATACGCGACGGCCTGCCGGACGGCCAGCTTGTTGAACGGCGCGTGCGACGAGTTGATCGTCACATACGCGACGTTGAACGACGGCCGGTTCAGCAGCTTCAGGTTCTTGTTCTTCTTGATCGTCGGGACGTCCTGCGGCTGGATCAGGTCGGCGCCGTTGACCTCGCCGCTCTGAAGCGCCTGGACGCGAGCCGTGTTGTTGGAGATCGGCTGCACGATCACGCGGGCGATCCTCGGCTTCTTCCCCCAGTAATGGTTGTTGCGCACGAGCTCGGCCTTCTGGCCCAGCACCCACGACTTGAACTTGAACGGACCGGTCCCGGTCGGGTGGCTGAACGCGTACGACCCCGTCGGATAGAAGGTGCCGTTCCGTAGCTCGCCCTTGTTCGCGCCGTACTTCTTCATCGCCGTCGGGCTCTGAATAGCGAACGATGAGATGACGAGCGCTGGCAGGAAGGACGACGACTTAGTCCTCAGGTGAATGGTCGCCGTGTACTTGCCCTTAGTCGAGCAGCTTCTGTACAGGCTCGGCGAGAGATTACTGCTGTCGTTGTGCTTGAAGCCAAGAAAGACCGTCTGCCAGTAATAGGTGGCGGAGCCGTCCTGGAACGGTCCCCGGAAGTTGTACTGGCGGTTGAAGTTCGCGCAGACGGCAGCCGCGTTGAACGGCGTCCCGTCATGGAACTTGACTCCATGGCGGAGCTTGAACGTCCAGTCCTTACCGTTTCTGGAGCCCCACTTCGTGGCCAATCCGGGCCTGATCAACGTCGAGCCCGGCTTCAGCGAGACGAGGCTTTCGAAGATCTGCTCCGTAACGCGAAACGACTCGCCGTCGGAGACGAGCGCCGGATCGAGGTACGTCGGATCCGACGCGCCGGCGATCACAAAGGTCGGCCCCGCTTTCGACGCGCCTCCCGCCGTGCCCACCGCAACGAGTGCGACGAAGGCAAACAGCGCGAAGGCGAGCCTAGTACTCACAGTTCGCATAAAAGATGCTCCTTCCTAGCCCTTCTACCGATCACGGGAGTATGGGACAGCGCGACCCAACGCGCAACGCGGATCGCGCCGCTTTCCTCGAGTCATTCCTCTGCCCACCTCCCCTCGTCCCGTTTTGACGCCTCACCCGCCGTTTTGTTAGCGATTTGTAAGCCGTACGAATCGCCGCGGCCGAGCATCGACATCCTCGAGCGACTCCTCGACCACGGCGTTCACGCCGTCGCGGGCAGTGGCGTGCAGAACGCGTCCGCCGCCGAGCCAGAAGGCAATGTGGTGCGCCCGATCAGGCTCGCCGAAACAGACGAGATCGCCCACTCGCGCCTCGCTTTCATCGATCCGGGTCGCCGCCGCCTCCTGGTCGTGGGCGTCCCGCGGGACGAGTCGGCCAAGGCGCCGGTAGGCCATGTGCACGAGTCCCGAGCAGTCGATTCCGCGCTCGGTCAGCCCGCCCCATTCGTAGGGAGCGCCCAGGTAGGCGCGAGCCTCCTCGACCGGATCGCCGCCGCGCGAGTCGGTGGCGTTGTCGGGCCAGGCACCTGTTCGGTGGCCTGGGGCTGAGGAGAGGGCGTCCTCGCGAATCCAGCCCGGGTAGTCGTACGCGGTGCGAATCCGGACCCAGCCCGCGCGCCGCTCTTCGACGGCCAGCGGCTCGCCTGCAAGCGCCTGTGTGACCTGCTCCGATGCGTCGTCCGGCTCGGCTCGCACGGACGCCGCATCGGAGCGGCAGGTCAGGACTTCAGGCGTAACTACGCGGCCGCGGTCTGAAGATCCCGCAGCGCTGCCAGGCGCGCCAGCGCCTGGCTTTCGAGCTGGCGGACCCGCTCGCGGGTCAGGTCGAGCTCGTGCCCGATCGCCTCGAGCGTCCACGGCTCGCCCTCGAACCCGAAGCGGAGCTCGAGGATTCGGCGCTCTCGCTCGGGCAGCGCGTCGAGCGCCCGCCGGACTCCCTGCTTGCGCAGCGATTCCTCAGCCTCGTCGAACGGATCCGGTGCCTCCCGGTCGGCGAAGAGATCGCCGAGCTCGCCCTCGTCGTCAGCGCCGACGGTCTGGTTGAGCGATACCGAAGCCTGTGCCGCGCCCAGCGCCTCGTCGACGTGCTGCAGCGGCAGGCCGGTCGCGTCTGCGAGCTCCTGCTTCGTCGCCTCGCGGCCCAGCTCGACCTCGAGCCTGCGCGCAGCGCGCCCGAGCTTCTGCTGGCGCTCGACGACGTGCACCGGCACGCGGATCGTGCGTGCGTGGTTGGCGACGGCCCGCTGCACCGACTGGCGGATCCACCAAGTCGCGTAGGTCGAGAACTTGTAGCCGCGGCGCCAGTCGAACTTCTCGACCGCCCGGTTGAGGCCGAGCGTCCCTTCCTGGATCAGGTCTAGGAACGGCACGCCGAGACCCCGGTAGCCCTTGGCGATCGAGACGACCAGCCGCAGGTTCGACTCGATCATCCGGCGCTTCGCGGTCACGTCGCCGCGCTCGATCGCCTTCGCGAGCGTCACCTCCTCCGCCGCCGTCAGGAGCTTGTGGCGCCCGATGTCGGCGAGGAAGAGCTGCAGGCTGTCAGCCGACCCAACGAGGACATGCGGCTGCGGTTCGGCAGCCTTCTCTTCGGCCTTCCCGGCCTTCGCGTCGTTCTCCTCGGCCGGCTGGCGAATCTCGAGGCCGATTGCCTCGAGCTCACGTTGAAACTGCTCGGCGTCTTCCTCGCCGAGGTCGTGCTCCAACGCGAACGCTTCGATCTCCGCCGGCTCGACGAAACCGCGCTCTTCGGCGCCCTCCACGAACGTGCGGGCGTGCTCGGACTCGAGCAACTCGTGCATCTGGTTCTGCGTCAATTTCTCCTCTACTTCACTAGACGTCGCGGCTCTCTCGATCTTTCGCACTGTAAGCGGTATTTCCTCGGCCGCCTAGAGTGAACTACCTACTCTTAACGACCTTGTTACATCCCAAAACAAGGTCAGGCACTGTCTTATTCCGCGACCGCGGGCTCTTTGGTTTGGGCACGGGCCGGGAAGTCGAACTCGACCTTCCCTTCCTGGTTCAAGACGAGGCGCGCGCGGAAAGGTTTGCCTGCCTTTGAGCGGAAGCCCGAAATGACCTCGGTCGTGCGGCCGTTTTCGATCAACTGGCGGGCGATTTCCGGCGTGATCGTGCGGCCGGCGACGCGCTTCCAGATCACGTAGCCGCAGCCCGCCTCCTCGCGGCTTTTCCAGCTCGTGCAGCCGTAAGCGCGGGAGTTCTCCTTGATGATCTCGCCGGTCTCGGCCCCGCAGCGTGGACAGGGGCCGAGCTCGACGCGCTCGGGACGAAGCTTCTCCTTGTCGAGCGCAGCGATCTGCTCGACCGTCTGCGTCGTCAGGTCGACGATCCCCTTGATGAAGTCCCTGCGGTCGCCGCTGCCGTGCTCGATATCGGAGAGTCTCTTTTCCCAGTCCCCGGTCAGCTCGGGAGAGGTGAGCGGGTGCTCCTCGAGCATCGTGATCACTTGCAGGCCCTTAGGAGTCGGCTGGAGCTCCTTGCCGGCGCGCTCTATGTATTCCCTGCGGATCAGGACCTCGATCGTCTCGGCTCGGGTCGCCGGTGTGCCGAGGCCCGAATCCTTCATCGCCTCGCGCAGCTCCTCGTCGTCGATCCGCTTGCCGGCGGTCTCCATCGCCGAGAGCAGCGTGGCTTCCGTATAGCGCGGCGGCGGCTTCGTCTGCTTGTCCTCGAACTCGGCTTTCACGCAGTTCACCGTCTGGCCCTGCTCGAGCCTCGGCAGCTCGGCGCTCTCGTCGCCACTCTCCTCGTCCTCGGCCTTGCCGGCCTGCTTGTCGACGTCGGATTCGAGGCCGTAGACGCCACGCCAACCGGGCTCCAGGGTGATCTTGCCTCGCGTGCGGAAGCGCTCTTCCTCGACGAGCGTCACGATCTCGGTGCGCTGGTAGCGGGCCGCCGGATGGAAGACGGCCAGGAAGCGGCGGGCAACCAGGTCGAAGATTCTCCGCTCATCCGGCGAGAAGCGATCGACGTCGTGCTCGACGTCGGTCGGGATGATCGCGTGGTGATCATCGACGCGCGCGTCGTTGACGACGCGCTGCAGCGGCAACTGATCGAGGCCGAGCACGTAGCGCGCGCCGGCGGCGTAGTCACCGATCGGAACCAACGTCTCGGCGGTCGGCTTCAGCTGCGGGACCAGATCGCCTGACAGGTAACGCGACGAGGTACGCGGATAGGTGATCGCCTTCTTGCCTTCGTAGAGCGACTGCGCCGCCTGCAGCGTTCGCCGCGCAGAAAAGCCGAAGCGCCGGTTCGCATCGCGCTGGAGCGAAGTCAGGTCGTAGAGGAGGGGCGGGCGCTCCGACTGCTCCTTCTGCTCCATCTTCTCGACGGTGCCGTCCTTGCCGGTCACCTTCTCGACGATCTGCTCAGCCCGCGAGAGGTCACCGAAGATCCGGGTCTCGTCACCCTCGAACCACATGCCCTCGTAACGCGGATCAAACTGGGCGCGGACGAGCCGGTACGGCTCAGGGGTGAACGCCTGGATCTCGCGCTCGCGCTGCACCATCATCGCCAGCGTCGGCGTCTGGACCCTGCCCAGCGAGACGACTCCGCCGACCCAGGCGCGGCCGCGGATTGTCGCCGCGCGGGTCGCGTTCATCCCGATCAGCCAGTCGGCCTCCGAGCGAGAACGGGCAGCCGCCTCGAGCGGCCCCAACTCCTCGCCGGGGCGCAGCTTCTCGAAACCCGCGCGGATCGCCTGCTTGGTCATCGAGCTGACCCAGAGCCGCTGGACCGGCTTCTCGATGCCGGCGGTCTCGTAGATGTAGGCGAAGATCAGCTCGCCCTCACGACCGGCATCGCATGCGTTGATGAGCCGGTCGACGTCGTCCCGCTTCATCAGCGCGTGGATGGCCTTCAGCTGCTTCTTGGCCTTCGCATCGCGCGGAGCCAGCTTGAACTCTTCGGGCACGATCGGCAGGTCGGCCATACGCCATTTCTTCAACTTCTCGTCGTAGACCTCGGGGTCGACGAGTTGCACGAGGTGGCCCACCGCGAACGTGACGACGTACTCGTCCCCTTCGTAGTGGGTGTCCTCGTTCTTGAAGCTGCCCGGGAGCGCGTCCGCCAGATCGCGAGCGACGGAGGGCTTTTCTGCGACGACTAATGTCTTCACGCGAGACACAGTAGCGAAGGGCTCGAACGACGCGGGACCACGGAAACGAGCCGAAAATGGGACGATTCATTCGCTTCTTGTCCCCTCTTTACCTCTTTGCCGCCGCGATCAGCTGGCCTTTCGTCAAGGTTGGGTTCCGCCTTCGCGCACGGGGGATCGACAAGCTGCCCGGGCGCGGGTTCGTCCTTGCCGCGAACCACACTTCGAACTTCGATCCCTGGCCGCTGGGATTGCCCCTCTTCCCCAGGCGACAGCTCTACTTCATGGCGAAGAGCGAGCTGTTCAACCCGATCTTCAAGCCCATCCTCCTCGGCGGCGGGGCCTTCCCGGTTCGGCGCGGGAAGGCCGACGTCGACGCAATCCGGACCGCGGTCGAGCTCGTCCAGGACGGGAAGATCGTGGTCATGTTCCCCGAAGGGACGCGGCGGAAGAAAGGGCTCCGCAAAAGGTATGGCGCGCGGCCGCACAGCGGCGCGGCGCGGATTGCGCTTTCCGCAAATGTGCCGCTCGTGCCGGCTGCGATCAAGGGGACCGACCGGCTCACCCGGCTCGGCCCGCTCCGCGTCGCCTACGGTAGTCCGATCCCACTCGATGACCTCCGCGAGAACGAGCTCGCGCCGGCCGCCCGGGAGGCGACCGAGCGGCTGATGACGGCAATAGCCGAGCTCGAGGCCTCTCTGTGAAGCGGCCGCTGCTCGTGATCGACGGCGACTCGCTCGCGCACCGCGCCTATCACGCACTCCCGAAGACGATCCGGCGCGCCGAGGGCAGGCCGTCGAACGCCCTCGTTGGCTTCACGAACTTCCTTCTCCGCCTCTGGGACAGCGAGCAGCCGCGCGCCGTGTTCGCCGGGTGGGACACGCTCGAGGTTCCTACGTACCGGCACGAGGCCTTCGAGAGCTACCAGAGCGGACGAGAGTTCGACGACGAGCTCCTCGAGCAACTCGCGCTGCTGCCGCAGCTCGTGGAGTCGTTCGGATTCGCCTACGGGAAGGCGGCAGGCTACGAGGCCGACGACTTCCTCGCCGCAGCTGTGGCGGCGGAGGAGCAGCGCGGCGGAACTGCAGTCGTTGCCACTTCGGACCGCGACAGCTTTCAACTCGCCAGCGACCGCACGACGATCGTGCAGCCGATCCGCGGCGTCAGCGAGCTGGCGCGGGTCGGGCCTGCGGAGGTGCGCGAGCGCTACGGCGTCGAGCCGGCGCAGGTGATCGACTTCATCGCCCTACGCGGCGACCCGTCCGACCGCCTGCCCGGCGCGCCGGGAGTGGGGCCGAAGAAGGCGGCAGACCTGCTCCGTCAGTACGGCTCGCTCGAGGAGGCGATCGCAGCCGGTCGATTCGCCGCGATCGCGGAGGATTTGCGCCTCTATCGGCGAATTGCCGCGCTAGACGCCTCCGCCCCTCTCCCCTCCCTCGAAGACCAGACACCAAAGTGGGCGGAGGCGTCCTCCCTCCTCGGCCGCTGGGGCATGAACGCGGTTGCCGAGCGCGTCGCCGCCCGCAGCGCGAAGTGATGCAGGTGTACACCTACATCGACATCGCCTAGACATGGATCAGTGGCTCACACAGGCGCGCGACGCGCTCGCGCAGGCCAGCGGAGTTCCGGCCGAGCGACTCGAGCTCGACGACGAGGCCGTCCGGTCTCTGCTCGAGCTCGCCCGCATCGCTGCGCACGACAGCGGCGAGCGGACGAACGCGCCGCTCCTTTGCTACCTCGTCGGACGCGCCCAGAACGGCGGCTCGCTCGAGGACCTCGCCGACGCGGTGCGGCGATCGACGTCCTGAGCCAGCCGGCGTTCGCGCGCCTGCATCCAACGCCGAGCCATCCCGAGTCGCCGGAGCGCTTGGCCGTGCTGCTCGACACCTTCGACTACGAGGAGGCCGAGGCGGCGCCGATCGACGCGGTCCTGCGTTGCCACACCGAGGAGCATGTCGAGCGGATCCGCGCGATCGCGGAGCCGACGTGGCTAGACGGCGACACGTTCGCCTCCGAGACGAGCTTCGAGGCAGCACTGCTCGCCGCAGGCGCGGCGATCGCCGCGGCCCAGCGTGCCGGCTTCGCCCTTGTCCGCCCTCCGGGCCATCACGCGCCCGCAGACCGAGCGATGGGGTTCTGTCTCTTCAACAACGTCGCGATCGCCGCGCGCCACGCGCAGGCGGAGCTGGGAGTCGATCGGGTCGCGGTGCTGGACTGGGACGTCCACCACGGCAACGGCACGCAGGCGATCTTCTGGGATGACCCGACCGTGCTCTACGTGTCGCTCCACGAATGGCCGTTCTACCCGGGAACCGGCGCGCCGGGCGAGGGCAACGAGACGACCGTGAACGTGCCCATGGCGCCGTTGTCCGCGGACGGGGAGTACGAACGCGCCTTCACCGACATCGTCGAGCCGGCCATCGGTGCCTTTGCGCCGGATCTCCTGCTCGTCTCGGCCGGCTTCGACGCGCATGAAGCCGATCCGCTCGCCGACATCCGGCTGACCGACTCTGCCTTCGCCTGGATGGCGGAGCGCGTCAGCAATCTGGCGCCCCGTATCGGCGCCGTGCTCGAGGGCGGGTACAACCTCGAGACGCTGCCTCGCCTCGTCGGCGCGGCGCTGCAGGGCTTCGAGAACAACGACGGCCGGCTGTCTTAGCCGGCCGTCTGCCGAGGAAGCACAGCTGCCACCGCGCTTCGAAACGTCGCCTTGGGAAGAGTGTCAGCCGCAGTATCGGCGCGGTTCGGCCTCCGGTCGCCGCCCGGACAGCGCTATTTGTGGGTGATTTCGTATCCCCCGCGGTGGGGGATAAGGCTCCTAGCTGCGCGCCGCAGCGAGAGCTTCGAGCGCCTGGCGCCTGGACGACACGCCGAGCTTTCGCAGCAGGCTCTTCACGTGCGAACGAACCGTGTGCTCCGAGATGAACAGGCGAGCCGCGACCTGGTCGGTGCTCAGGTGGTCATCGAGCAAGAGCAGCACCTCGAGCTCGCGAGCACTGAGTGCGCGGGCGATCGTGTCCGGTACGCCGCCGTCCGCGTGGCGGCCCTGGCGCACCTTCTCGAGCAGGCTCCTCGCGATCGCTCCCGAGAGCGCAGCCTCACCTTCTGCCGCGCCGCGTAGAAACTCGACGATGCGCTCCGGCGGTTCCGTCTTGAGCAGATAGCCGGCCGCGCCTGCGCGGATCGCGGCGAGCAGGTTTTCCTCGGCGACCGAGGCCGTCACCATCACGACCTCGCAATGCGGTGCTGCCTCGCGTAGGAGCGGCAGGGCACCGAGCCCGCCGATCCCCGGCATCGAGAGGTCGAGCAAGATCAGATCCGGCTGCAGGTCGCGCGCAAGGCCGATCGCGCGCTCCCCGTCTTCGGCCTCGCCGACGACGCTGAAATCGTGCTGTGTCAGCAGCGCCGCGAGTGCGTCGCGGGTCAGCGGATGGTCGTCGACTATCAGGACGCTGGTCGCCATGGGCCTCGTGGCCCTTATCGGCGGGATCGGTTCTGCCGAATAGAGGGAGATGCGAAACGAGGAAAACGCTTACCAGTCCTGGCTCTGGGGCGAAGTTCTCCTCTTCGGCCTGCTTGGCGCGACGCTCGCGCTCTTCTCCACGTATCCAGGGCTGCGGCCGACCTTCGAGCTGCCGCAGGTACGGCTCGTGCTCGACACGATCGTCGCGCTGGCGGCGGTGCTCGTGGCGTTGCTCGCCGGGATTCGCTTCTCCGTCGACGGACGGCGGCTGGACTTGCTGCTCTGCGCCGGATTCTCGCTCGCAGCGGGCTCGACGTTCTGCTTCGGGATCGCACCGGTCCTCGGCGGCCAAGAGCTGCACCGTAGGGAGCAGTGGACGTGGATCGGGGGCCGGGTTCTCGCCGCCTTGCTGATCGCCGCCGCCGCCTTCGCCCGTAAGCGCACGGCGGCCAGGCGCAGGGAGCTGGTCGAGCTCCTCGTGATCATTCCGGCCCTGCTGTTCCTCCTCTGGTTCTTTGCCGGCTCGATCGGAACCGCCCTGCCGTCGCTGACCGCCGCCGATCATGTTCAGCCGCGGCTTCTGACCGCCCTGCTGGCCGTCCGGGCGCTGGCCAGCCTGCTCGCGGTGATCGGTTTCGGCCTCCGCTTTCGGGCACGCGGCAACGATCTCGACCGGTGGCTGGCCCTGGGCGCGACGCTGTTCCTCTTCGCCGACCTGCATTACGTGCTGACGCCGCTTGTTTCCAACCGGTTCGTTTCGACCGGCGATTACCTGCGACTCCTCGCTTACGCGGTCCTGCTCGTGGGCGTCTGGCGCGCGATCCGCTTCGCCGAATTCGGCCGCGCCGTCGCGGAGGAGCGGGCCCGTGTCGCGCGGGAGATCCACGACGGACTGGCGCAGTACCTCTTCGCCGTCTCGACGCACGCGACGATGCTCGAGAACGGAGCCGATCCGGAGACCACGATCCCGAAACTGAAGCAGGCAGCGGCGGCGGCTCAGCAGGAGGCTCGCTTCGCGATCCTCGCCCTCTCGTCGGCGAGCGGGACCGCTCCTTTCGACGCTGCGTTGCGCCGCTACGTCGACTTCCTCACCGCGGACGGCGAGCTCGAGGTCGACCTGGAGATCGACAGCAATATCCAG
>WNFW01007115.1_pt1 | contig 12791 bp, 14 predicted proteins | sample 5400131 | NCBI WGS metagenome assembly WNFW01 (sample SAMN13153362, study PRJNA577476) | soil metagenome | isolation source: 20 cm soil or saprolite under grassland replicate 1 | place: USA:California | collected 2016-06-15 | reverse complement strand
AACGTCGAACGCTGGTTGCACGCCACGCTGGAGCGGCTCCGCGAGTGCCCGTGTCGCAACGGGTGCCCGTCCTGCGTCCAGTCGCCGAAGTGCGGCAACGGCAACGAGCCGCTCGACAAGGCGGCTGCGGCCGCGCTGCTCGCGGTCGTGCTGCGGTGAAGCTCAGGCGAGACCCCGGGCGGCGTATTCGGCTCCGTACCGCCGCTCGACCACGCGGCGGACGATCTCCGCAGCCAGCACGACCAGGAGCGAGGCGAACAGGATCACCGAAGACACGGCGATCAGCTGCGGCAGCTGGCTCGGGACCCGCAGTTGCGCGAACAGGTAGACCGGCCAGGTCGGCTGTGTGCCCACGAGGAACGACGCGATCGCGAACTCGTCGAAGGACAGCGTGAACGCGATCAGGAAGGCCGAGAAGAGCGCGGGCGCCAGCAACGGCAGGGTCACGCGGCGGAAGGTCTGCCAGGTTCCCGCTCCCAGGTCGTGGGCCGCCTCCTCGAGCGAGATGCTGAGCCGCTCGAGCAGGGGCATGATCACCAGGATCACGTACGGCAAGGTCACCACGACGTGGCCGATCACGACCGCGTGCAGCCCGAGGCCGATGTAGACGCCCGCCGTCTGCTTGAGCAGCTTGTCCACGAGGGTGAACAGCAGCAGCAACGAGATCCCGAAGACGAGGTACGGGATCACGAGGGGCGAGAAGAAGAGTGCCGACGTCGCGGCCTTCCCTGGGTAGCGCCTCCGCACGAGGGCGAGCGAGGCCACGATGCCGAGCGCGACGGCGATGCAGCTCGATGCCGTCGCCACGATGGCGCTCCGTCGCAGAGCCTCCAGAAGGAGCGGGTTCGAGAAGAACTTCCCGTACCACTGCGTGGTGAATCCCTGCAGTGGGAACGATGGGTCGCCGTCGTTGAACGAGAAGAGGGCGAGGATCAGGATCGGCGCGTAGAGGAACACCACGAGCAGCGCGTAGAACAGGCGCATCAGGCGGCGCGCACCCGTCGACGCTGCGGCATCCATCAGGCCGCCACACTCCGCACGCGGACGTACCGGCCGAACAGCGCCATCAGGCCCGCGACGACGATGAGCAGGAACATCGCTAGGACGGAACCCGTCTGCCAGTCGGTGCCCCGGGTGAAGAGGTCCTGGATCGCGTTGCCGTACATGTAGCCGCTCGGTCCCCCCACCAGCAAGGGGGTCACGAACTCCCCGATCGTGGGAACGAACACGAACACGAAGGCTGCGACCACCCCGGGAAGACTCAGCGGGAGCGTGATGCGCCAGAACGTTCGGAGCCGGCTCGCCCCCAGGTCGCTCGCGGCCTCCAGGAGGCTCATGTCGAGGTTGTCCAGCGATACGAAGATCGGCAGCGCGACGAACGGGACCCAGACGTAGGCGAGGACCAACGTGACCGAGAACTGGCTGTTCAGCAGCCACGTGACCGGATGGTCCGAGCTCCGGAGGTGCACCGCGGAGAGGAACGAGTTGATCACGCCGGAGTACCCCAGGATCACCTCCCAGGCCAACACGCGGAGCAAGTAGCTCGTCAGGAACGGGGCGATGATCAACAACAGCAAGATGTATTTCCGCTTCCTGACGACGAGCGCGAGGAAATACCCGACCGGATACGCCAGGAGCACCACGATCACCGAGACCGTGAGCGAGATCCGGACAGACTTCCAGAAGAGCCCCATGTAGACGGAGCCGCCGACCAGGAAGCGCTTCCAGTCACCGAGCGAGAGCACGCCGGCGTCGGTCGGGAAGAGCTTGATCCCACCCACGCTGTAGACGGCGACGTAGACGACGGGGGCCAGGAAGAACAGCAGCAGCCAGAGCAGTGGCCCAGACAGGAGCCCCGCGGTCGACGCCCCATCGCGACGCCGCCACCGCCGGACGTCGTCGACCCGCTCCACGGCGGCGTGCTCAGGCCGCCTTGACCTGACCCCAGTAGTCGGCATACACGTCTCGCCGCGAGATCCAGGATTCGGGGTGGGAAAGCGGCGGCGAGAGCGCGGCCTGGAGGTTGTCGAGGTTCAGCGCTTTCACGACGCCAGAGGGAAGCTTCTTCAGATCGACCGTCGTGTTCGCATGACCGTAGTAGTAGTAGCTCTCGAGGAACGTTGCAGCTTTCACCGCGGACCACGTATCCGCGTATTCGTGCGCGTGGTAGTAGTTCTGCGAGTCCGCGAACAGCCCGAGTCCGCAGGACCAGTGGATCCGCCCCTCCTTCGGCTGCATGTAGACGGCGTTCATCCCCTGCGCGCTGGCGTACCCATACGCGTCCGGCCAGGCGTAGCCGATCCAGACGTCGCCGCGCTTGAACTTCAGCCAGAAGTCGTACGACTGGTCCCAGAAGAAGCTGACCAGGTCCTTCTTCGAGATCAGGAAGTCACGCTGCTGCGCGAGCTCATCGTCGGTCATCGTCCAGGGATCCGGGACCCCGTTGTAATAGCCGGCGATCACGAGCATCTCCAGCGTGTTGATCCACGCGATCCGCTTCGCGTAGCGGGAGTCCCACAGCAGGCTCCAGGAATCCTCGGTCGGCTGCACGTGGTCCGCGTTGTACATCGGAGCGATGTAGCCCCAGTCCTCCGGGATGAAGTATTGCTGCCCGTTGATCTGCCCGAACTGCTCGAGGAGCGGGCTCAGCTGCGAGTAGTTCTTGATCAGCGACGGGTCCCACGGCTGGACGAAACCACCGTCGACGTAGTCCTTGAACCGGTACGCGCAAGGGTGAACCACGTCATACGGTGCGTTGCCGGTCGCGACCTTCGTGAAGCCGTCGTCGTCGTTCGCGAACAGGATGAACTTCGGGGTGTCTCCTGTCGCCGCCTTGTAGGGATCGGTGAAGACCTGGACCTCTTGCTTCGGGTAGTACTCGCCGCCACCGTATCCGGCCCAGTCGAAGACCTTGAGTCCGCCCGGCTCTTGCGCGATCGGAGGTCGGGAGGCCCCGCTCGCAAGTGCCGCGCCCGACGTGGCCTTCTTGCACGATGCCAATACCCCGGCACCCGCCGCGATACCCGCGTAGCGCATGAAGTCTCGCCGTCGGAGTCTCTTCGCGATGAGCCGATCGAAGTCGTTCGCCATCTGTCTCCCCTCGAAGCCGCCGGACGGGCATCCGTATGATGCACGGGTCGGGTGCCGGCGGCTAGCCCTGGGAGATGCGTGGTTCGACGGCGTCACGGATGGGTGGTGGTGGCGCTCGCACTCGTGGCGGGCTTGGCCGCCTCTGCGGGATGTTCGAGCACCTCTGGGGCTGCTCAACCCTCGTCCGCGGGATCGGCGGGCTCCGCTCTGCCGATCCTCCCGACCGACGCCCTTCCCGGATACGTCGTGCACGCAAGCGACGTGGACGCGTCGACGCTCACGGCCGACGCGCTCGATCCGGCCTCGCTCGATGTGGTCCTCGCTGACGCCGGGTTCGAGACCGGCGTCGAGCGGCGGTTCACCGCCCGGTGGAAGCCGATCACGGAGGTCGTCGCCCGGGCCCTCCGGTTCGGCTCCGCCGACGGAGCGACCGCCTACCTGGCGTGGCTCGGCGCGCACGGCGCGGACGTCCTGGGTTCGCAGACGCAGGTCTCATCCCCGCCCAGCCTCGCCGACGCGATCGCGTTCGCCCACGCGCCGTGCACGTCGTGTACGAAGGACACCCTCCAGTACTTCGCGGCCTGGACCCACGGCCGGTACGCCCTCACGTTGCTCGTCGGTGGCCCGCGCGCCGGCCGCTCGACGGCTGCGCCGCTCGCCGAGGAGCTCGACGCGCGCGTCGGCGACGGGGCCTGACCCGTGGAGCTCGGTGGGTTCCGCGAGCTGGCCGCCGGTCTCGACCATCCCGAGGGCATCACGTGGGGGCCGGACGGCCGGGTGTACGCCGGCGGTGAGGCCGGCCAGATCTACGCGATCTCCCTCGAGGGGACCGTCGAGCAGATGGCGTCCACGGGCGGGTTCATCTACGGCGTGACGCCCGACGGGGACGGTGCGGTGTACGCATGCGACTTCGGTCGCGCGGAGGTGGCGCGGATCGCGCCGTCGGGCGACGCGGAGACCTACTCGAAGGGGACGGCCGATCACCCGCTCCGCGTGCCGAACTTCTCCGCCTTCGACGGCCGCGGGAACCTCTACGTCACCGACTCCGGTGCGTGGGGTAAAGACGACGGCCTCGTGTTCCGGGTCGAACCCGGCGGGGCGACCATCGTGTGGAGCGATGCGGTGCCGCGGTTCCCGAACGGGTGCTGTCTGAGCGCGGACGCCGGCTGGCTCCACGTGATCGAGTCCCACGGTCGCTGCGTGTCGAGGATCCCGATCGGCGACGATGGCTCCGCCGGACCTCCGGAGGTCGTCGTCGAGCTTCCGGGCTCCCAGCCGGACGGGATCGCCTTCGCCGATGACGGCACGCTTTTCGTCGGCTGCTACCGGCCGGACCGCGTCTATCGGATCGAACCGGACGGCGAACCGGAGGTCCTCGCGGAGGATCCAGACGGGATCGTGTTGAACCAGCCGACGAACGTGGCGTTCATCGGGCCCGGGCTCGATCGACTGGCGATCGCGAGCCTCGGCGGGTGGAGCGTGGTCGTGGCCGACGTCGGGGTTCGAGGCTTGCCGCTTCGGTATCCGCGTCTCTGAGCGATACTCAGGTGATGGTTGCGCCCCCGTACGTCGCGGTGATCGGAGCGAGCAACGCGACGGAATGGGAGCTCGCATCGGCGGAACGCGTGGGTCAGCTGCTCGCGGAGGCGGGGTGCGTCCTGGTGTGCGGGGGCCTCGGTGGGGTGATGGATGCCGCCGCCCGCGGCTCCGCCGCGGGCGGCGGCATCTCGATCGGCATCCTCCCGGACAACGAGCGCGACTCCGCGTCGCGGCACCTGACCGTGGCGATCGCGACCGGCTTCGGTGAGGCGCGCAACGTGATCGTCGCGCGGAGCGCCGACGCCGTGATCGCGGTCGGCGGGGAGTTCGGCACGCTCTCGGAGATCGCGCTCGCGCTCAAGATGGGCAAACCCGTGATCGGGGTGGGGACGTGGGAACTCGGACGGGACGACCTCGCACGGGACCCGATCGTCCGCACCGAGACCCCAGATGACGCGGTCACGCAGCTTCGCACGCTGCTCCCACAGATGTCGTAGGCCGTGCGGGGTTGACCGGCGCCTGATCCGGGCGCACCATCGCTACCGTGCTCGATGCTTCCCTGATCTTCATCGTGCTCGCGGTCGCATGGTCGGCCGTTGCGATCGAGCTCGTGGTCGAGAGCGCGAGGACGGGAGCGCGTGAGCTGGTGGCGTTCGGCTCGGTCCTGGCCGCGCCCGGCGCCACCGTGGGGATCTGGATCCTGTGTGGAGTGTCGGCCTCCGCTGCGCTCGCCATGGTGACCGCGGTCGCGTACGTCCGCGGACGCCGGCTCGAGCGCCGGATGGCCGCGGAGCTCGACGAGCGCTGGGAGGAGATCTCCGAGCGCAGCGCCAGTGACGCGACCCGGATACGGTTGCTGTCCTGGCGTGTCGCCGAGCTCCAAACGTTGGCGGACCGGCTGACGGCCGACCGCGCGGCGAGGCGCACCGGGCCACCGCGGCTCGTCGTGGTGCCCGACTCGCCGAAGGATGTGGCCAGCGGCCGGTAACGTCGCGGATCGCCGCCCTTCACGAGGCATGGGCAGGGTGCCTCATCGACCGCGGAGCTTCGCGACACCGTTGCGGAGCGTCACCTTCTCGCCCGGAGCTAATCCGAACGCAAGCAGCGCCGGCACGTAGGCGATGCCGCCGAGCAGCGAGACCGTCACCAGCTGCACGTACCACTTCGTGTCGGCGACCGCTAGGTGCACGCCGAGCATCACGACCGCGCAGACCGCGGCCGGCACCACGAGCCGGGCGTAGGTGCGATCCCACGGGAAGATGCCGACGAACCGTCGAACGAGCGCCAGGCGGAGCCAGTTCGATGCCGCGATCGTGATCGCCTGCGCGGCCGCGGCGCCGTCGATCCCGAACCGGGGGACCAACACCCACGCGAGCGTCAGGTCGAGCGCCGCGGAGACGGCGTAGACAAACAGGTCCCAGCCGGTCCGACCGGCCATGATCAGGACGAACCCGGCCGCCCCGACGCTCACGTTGATCGCCTGCCCGATCACGAGGATCCGGAGGGCGTCGCTGCCGGTCGCGAACCTACCGCCGCCGAACACCTGCAGGATCGCCTGCGGCACGATCAGCATCAGCAACAGCAACGGGATCGTCCCGGCCACGGTCCACCGCGTGATCGCCTTGAACAGGGCGTCCAGCCGGTCGCGTTCCCCGCGTGCGTGCAGGTCCGCGACGAATGGCGAGAACACGTACGAGACCGCGGTGAGGAACAGCACCATCGCGAGCGCGACACGCACGCACGCCGAGTAGACGCCCACCTCCTCGGCCGTGACGTAGCCGGCACCGATGAAGTGGGACGCGACGAAATAGTCGATCCAGAACAGGCCCTGCGAGAGGAGGGCGGCGGGCGCGCGGGGTGCGCCGTAGCGCACGAGCGTGCCTGCCGTCCCCGGCTCGAGCTCCTCGCGGGTGGGCTCGCCGCTGATCGAGCTCCAGAAGAACCGCGCCGCCACCGCCGAGAGGCACCACGATCCGGCGTATGCCCACACCGCCATCGCCTCGGTCTTCTGGATCTGCCAGAAGACCAGCATCAGGACGATCCAGAGCAGCGGCTGGGCCATCCACTGCACGTAGAGCGTGTGGCGCATCACCTTCAGCCCGCGGCTGCCCGCGACCCAGACGTAGGTCAGCGCCACGAACGGGATCGCGGCGGCGGCCGCGCGGAGCGCGGCCGCCGTGGCCCCCGCCGTCTGCGCGTCCCCGAGCGCCCGGCCGACCGGTCCGGCGACCAGATACACGACGACCCCGACCGCGATCGAGATCGCCGCCGCGATCTCGGTCGCCCGTCCCACGAGCGGTCGGATCCGTCCCGGATGCCCGGCCCCCACATCGATCGCGACGTACCGGACCGCGGCCATGTCCATCCCGAACCGCGTGCCGGCCGCGACGATGAACGCGAACTGCGTCCCGATCGTCACGATCCCGAGCGCGACGGCCCCCGCGCCGCCCCCGCCGAACGAGCGCGCGATCAGGATGTTCGCCGCGAACGTGCCGACCACGAAGACCGCCAGCCCGACGATGTTCTGCGCGGTCCCGGCCGCGAGGACGCGGTAGTCCTTGCCGCCGGTCCCCGAGAAGACGCCGGGAGGACGCGCGGCCGCCTCGAGCTGGCCCTCTTCCTCCATGTCCACGGGCGGGAAGTATCCCAGGGGCCCTCAGGCCGACGCCGCGTCGGTGCGAGCGACCCACGGTCTCGCCCCGAGCTCCTCGAACCCCGCGCGCGCGGCGGCGAACGAGTTCGCCGCCTCGCGCTCCCGGCCCATCGCCCGCAGGCAGCGGCCGCGGCCGAGGGCCGCGGCCGCCGCCTCGAACGTGCACCCGAACGATCGCCAGCGCTCCTCCACGTCGGCGTAGCGCGATGCCGCCTCGTCGGTGTCGCCGTCCATCTCCGACACGGTGGCGTTCGTCGCGTCCGCGTACAGCCGCTCGAGCGGCGTCGTCACCTCGAGCTCGCCGATCAGCCGCGCGAGCTCCACGTCGCCGAGGTCGAGACACACCCGGACCGCCGACGTCGCGTTCGTCGCCCGGTAGGTCGCAACCAGGCCGCGCGTCGCCTCCTCGAACTCGGCAACGAACGCGCGCGCTGCCGCTCGGTCCCCCCGTGCCATCGCGATCCTCGCCGCGACCGTGGCGGCGAGCGCGAGCATCTGCTGCTCGCCGGTTCGCCGGGCGGGCCCGATCAGCTCTTCCGGATCGTCCAGTTCGTCTCCCTCGCCGCGAGCGAGCAGGAGACCCGCGCGCGTGCTCCTCAGCACGAGATGCCACCTTCGCCTGCGTCCCCTGGTTGAACGCGCCGCGGTGCTCCGCAAGCGTCACGGCCTCCTCGTAGGCATCGAGGCCGGCTGCGGGACCGCTCATCAGGGAGAGCCATTCGGCGACGTACGTGTGGGAGATCACGATGTCCGAACCGCTCCCGCGCGCCGTTGCGATCTCCAACGCCTCCCGAAGATCGTCCAAGCCGCCGACGTCGCCGGCGGAGCACCGTCCATCGCCGCGAACGTGCAGCGCCACGATCATGACCTCGGGAGCATCGAGGACACGGCCGAGCTCGAGCCCACGCTCCGCCAACGTCAGGGAATCCTCCAGATGGCCCGCGAACATCTCCTCTTCCGCACGGAACGCGAACGCCTTGGCCAGCTCGACGCCAGGCGGGAGCGGCTCCAGGAGGGCGACGGCCTCGTCGTACGCGACTCGCGCGCTCGCGGCCTCGCCGAGCGCGCCGAGCTGCACGGCGAGCCGAACGAGCGCGTCCCCGACCCTGCGGGGGTCACCACCGATCCGTTCCAGGATCAGCGAGGCCTGGAGTCGCGAGAGGGACTCGAGGCCCGGCAGCATGCCGGCGTACCGGCCGAGCACGCCGGTCCGCGCCAAGGTGTACGCGAGCGCTTCGGAGCGTTCGGGCGCGAGGGGGCGAGCCCGGTCGTAGAGCGCGAAGGCGCCGGCCTCGTCGACGCGGGCCGTCAGGTCGCCGGCGGCGATGAGCCAACGGACCGCCGGCTCGCGTGCGGCGGCTCCGACCTCGCTCTCGTCGATCGCCCCAGCCAGCTCGGCAGCGCTCGCGAAGTGGTTCGCCAGGAGGTCGGGCGATCCACGCGCGAGCGAACCGGTCTCCCCCTCGAGCCACCGGCCGGCCTGCAAGTGCTTGGCGGCGCGGATCCGGCGCGGCAACCGTTCGTACGCCACCTCGCGGATCAGGGCGTGCGTGAAGCCGTACTCCGGCTCGCCGTGGATCAACGACGAGACGGACGGGGAGACGAGGCCGCGTCGGATGCTCTCCGCGAGCGCCTCGAGGATCGCCGGACGGTCGCCCTCGCCGTCGGCGAGTGCGAGGAGCGCGCCGGGCCAGAAGGCGGTGCCGACCACCGCCGCGTCCTGCAGCATCGCGCGATGTGTGCGCGGGATCGCATCGAGCCGGGCGCCGATCACGGCACGAACGGATGTCGGCACCGCCGCGGTCCTGCCGCCGCCGGGGGTCTCCGCCAACATCCGGACGAGCTCGAGGGCGAAGAGCGGGTTGCCGCCCGAACGCGCGACCACGGCCTCCCGGACGTCCTCACCGACGGGTGTGGCCCCCGCCTCCCCATCCACGAGCTCCCGCGTCTCCTTCCTCGAGAGCTCCGAGAGGTGGATCTCGGCGCCGGGCAAGGCCTCGCGCTCCTCCGACCCGTCCCCCGGGCGCCCGGTGCAGACCACCAGCAACGGGGAATCGGCGAAGGCCTCCACCAGGCGTCCGATCGCGTCCAGGAGCGCGGGCTCGGCCCAGTGGATGTCCTCGATCGCGATCACGGCCGGGGCACCCGCCGACGCGTAGAGCAGGAGCCTCGCGCACGCGGCGGCCGACTCCGCCGCAGGGATGGACGCCGGATCTCCGTCGGCTCCTCCGGTCCCGAGACCGAGCAGCGGGTCCAACCGGGCGAGCAACCAGGCCCGTTCCGTGGCGGCGGGCTCCGAGCGCCCGACGAGCTCGCGGAGGGCCTCGCGCGCATCGGACATCTCCGCGCCGCGACGGATCCCCGTCGCCGCGCGCACCAGGTCCGCGAGCGCCCGGAAGGTCACGTCTTCCCCGTACGGCGCGCACGCTCCGGCGAACCACGTCACCTCCGGGAGCGTCCGGCGCAGCTCCAGGAGCAGCCGGGTCTTCCCGACGCCCGGGGGAGCGATGACGGTCACGGAGGAGCCCGTCCGCTCCGAGACCGTCCGGTCGAAGAGCTCGTGCAGGAGCGTGAGCTCCCGGCCTCGGCCGACGAGGGGCGTCGGCTCGGGACCGCCCTCCGGCTCGTCCCGTTCACCCACCACGCGCCAGACCTCGACCGGCGAGGCCTTGCCCTTGGCGCGGAACGCGGGCAGCTGCTCGACGTCGAACCGGTCGCGGACGGCTCGCCGCGTTTCCCCGCCGATCACCAGGTCGCCGGGCGGGGCAACCGACTGCATCCGACTCGCCGTGTTGACCACGTCGCCGGCGACGGCCTCCCCCACCTGCGGCCCGTGCCCGGCGGTCACGACCGCATCGCCCGTGTTCACGGCGACGCGAGCGGACCCATGCGGGACGGTGGCGAGGAGGTCCAAGGCCGCGCGCACCGCTCGCTCGGGGTCGTCCTCGTGCGCGACCGGCGCGCCGAACACGCCCATCGCGGCGTCACCGATGAACTTGTCGAGCGTCCCGCCGAACCGTTCGATCGCGGCCTTCGCCGCCGTGTGGAAGGGGATCAGCGTCCGGCGAACGTCCTCGGGGTCGGCTTCGTCCGACCGCTCCGTGAACCCCACCAGATCCGCGAACAGGACCGTGACGACGCGCCGTTCCTCGGTCGGCGCCGGCTCCAGCGACGCCCCGCAGGCCATGCAGAACCTCGCCGCCCCGGGGTTGTCCGTCCCGCACGTCGAACAGACAGGCACGCGGCGAGTGTAGGCAGCCGCGCCGTGGCGGCGCCGAACCGTTCTCCTCACTCGGCCGTACCTCCTACACAGAACCCGGAATGGAGGATCCATGCTTCGCATGACCCTGCTTGCCCTCGCGGCCGCGCTCACGTTGGTCGCGTGCTCGAACAGCTCCTCGTCCACCCCACCGGCCGCGGGCGGCACCTCCACGACCACCTCGTCCGGCTCGACCGTCCAGGTCACGAACTCCGCCCAGTACGGCTCGATCCTCGTGGACGCACAGGGCAACGCGCTCTACCTCTTCGAACAGGATCCGGGGAAGACGAGCGCCTGCACCGGTGCGTGCATCGCGACCTGGCCGCCGCTCACGGCCAGCGGGTCGCCCACCGGCGGCACCGGCGTCGACGCGAGCCTCCTCGGGACCGCGAAGCAGGCCGACGGGTCGAACCAGGTGACCTACAACGGCCACCTGCTCTACACGTTCACGGGCGACGCGGCGGCCGGCGACACCACCGGTGAGGGCGTCGAGGGCTTCTTCCTCGTCTCCGCGACCGGCGACAAGGTCGCCCAGCCGATGGCCGCGAGCAGCAGCAGCGGCGCGTACCACTATTGATCTCGCAGGGCGCGCCGGCGCTGCGTGAAGAAGTGTGACAAGAACACCCGTTCCGCTTGACGCCTCGCACGCCGCGACCGTAGGGTTCGCAGTGCCCTGATCGGATGGAACCGGGGACGGGGGAAGGCAAGGGACGCTAGCCGATACCCCGGGGTCCCGGACTGGCCGCAAGGTTAGTTCGTCCGGAACTGTCCGATCGGGGCACTTTTCATGCCCGATCCTCGCTTCCTCTCGCTCGACTTCCTGTACACGCCGAGTCGCGACGTCGCCGCCGACCTCGCCGTTTTCGAAGACGTGCTCGGAGCCCGCATCCGCTTCGCGATCGACGGGATGGGCACGCGGGTGGCGGCGGTCGAACTTGCCGAGGGCGCGCCGCTCATCCTGCTCGCCGATCACCTGTCGGGAGAACGATCGATCGCCGTGTTCCGCGTCGACGACCTCCAGGCAGCCATGGACGACCTGCGATCGCGCGGCTGGAGCCCCGTCCATCCCTTCGAGATCCCGCAGGGCCCCTGCTGCTCGTTCACGACCCCCGGCGAGCATCGGATCGCGCTGTACCAACTGACGAGGCCGGAAGTCGCCGAACATTTCGAAGGACGTCGCGACTTCTGATCGCGTGATCGCGGACCGGGCGTCAATCGACCCGCGTGGGATGCCGATGACTTCCGGGTGATCCCTCCGGTACGCCGTTCCCGGAAAGGAACCTCTCATCGCGCTCGGTGAAGCCTTCGACACCGTTCTGACCGCGGCACGGACCGGGGCGGAGTGGGCCTGGCGCGAGCTCTATCGAGAGACGGCGCCGTCGGTCGACCGGTACCTGAGAGCGCGCGGGGTCCGCGACGCGGATGACGTGGTCGGCGACACCTTCGTCAATGTGGTCCGCTCGATCGACGGGTTCGTGGGGGACGAGACCGCCTTCCGCGCATGGGTATTCGCGATCGCTCGGAACCGGGCCACCGACGAGCTGCGACGCGTGATCCGCCATCCAAGCGCACCGACGCCCATCGAGGAGCTGGAGGCCCGTGGTCCGCGCGGAGACGTCGAAACCGAGGCGATGGAAGGGCTCGCGTCCGAACGGATCGGTCGTGTCTTGGGCGCGTTGACCGCGGATCAGCGGGACGTCCTCCTCCTCCGGATCGTCGGCGGGCTCTCGATCGACCAGGTCGCGGCCGCGGTGGGACGCAAACCCGGCGCCGTGAAGATGTTGCAGGCACGCGGTCTAGCATCGATCAGGCGAGAGATCCAGCGAGGGGCCGTGACCTTATGAGCACCTCCGACGTTCCTCCTGACGAGATGGGTTGGGATCCGAACGCGACCGATGATGCGCTCGAGCGGATGCTGTCCGGTCAGGCGCCGGCGGACGACGAGTGGCGTGAGCTCGTCGGATTCGTCGAGGACCTCCATGAGGCGATGCCGGCACGCCCCCTCGCCTCCGAGGACCTCCATGTGGCCGCGATGGTCGAGACCTCCCACCTCCGAGCCGACAATGGCGACCCGGTCGCGAGGCCGGTCAGCAACGCCGACGCACCTGCCTGGCAGGTGTCGCGGCTGCCGAAGCGAAGGAGGAGACCGATGAAGAGATCGACCCGATCGCTGTTGAGGGTGCTTGCGCCCATCGCAGCGGTCCTGACCGTGATGGGCAGCATGGCGGTAGCGGGCGCGTTGCCCCACAC
>WNFW01002383.1_pt1 | contig 12794 bp, 9 predicted proteins | sample 5400131 | NCBI WGS metagenome assembly WNFW01 (sample SAMN13153362, study PRJNA577476) | soil metagenome | isolation source: 20 cm soil or saprolite under grassland replicate 1 | place: USA:California | collected 2016-06-15 | reverse complement strand
CGCCGCGCACCGCCTCTCGGCGGTGCGGTGGGGCGTGGCGGGACGCATCGTGTGGGCGTGGATTCTCACGATCCCGGCGGCGGCGGGGGTCGCGGGCGTAGCGTATCTCGTCTTGCGTGCACTGATCTAAGACGTCATCCGTCATTCGTTCTTACGGACGACGGATGGCTCAGAGCCCGAGGACCTCGACGACCGTCTGGGCAATCGCGGCGTCCTGCACGCCCACGCCGGTCAAGTCCGCGACGGTAATCTCGCTGGCGTTTTCTCGTCCGGGGAGCCGGCCGGTGGCGAGGTCGCCGAGCTCCGCGTAGACCTTGTCGCGCGTGATCATTCCGGCCGCCATGGCGTGGTGCAGGTTACCGTAGCGCTCCGTCTGCGATACGCGGTCCGCCACGAGCTTGTCGGCCCGCTGGAGCAACGCGGGCTCGAGCTCGATCTTCTCCGGGCTGCCGGTCCCCACGGAGGTGATGTGTGTGCCGGCCCCCACCCAGGACGTCATCACGAGCGGCGTCGTGCTGGCCGTCGCCGTGACGATCACTCGGTGGTCACGGACCGCGGACTCGAGCGCCGGGGCGATGCGCGTGTCGACCACCTGCGCCAGCTCCCTGGCGAGTCCCTCGGCGCGCTCGCGGGTGCGATTCCACAGGGTGAGCCTGGCGAGCGGCAGCTGCGCGACCATGGCCCGGGCGGTGAGCCGGGCGAGCGCGCCCGCGCCCACGAGCAGCGCGTCGTGCGCGTCCTTGGGTGCCAGGTACTTGAGCGTGAGCGCCACCGCCGCCGCCGTGCGGAAGTCGGTGAGGTAGCCGTGCTCCTCGAGCAGCACGGCGGGGACCCCGGTGTCGGCGTCGAGCAGCAGGAACATGCCGTCGCCCGAGGGAAGGCCGCGGGCGCGGTTACGATAGAATCCGGTCGCCACCTTGAGGACGATGTGCCGCGCGCCGGCGAGGTGCGCGCCTTTCACGTGCACTTCGGCCTGCTGCTCGCGCAGCTCCAGCACCATCGGGTCGGGCAGCGCGGCCTCGCCGCGCCCGAGCGCGCGGAAGCCCTGCTCGACGGCGGCGATCGCCACGGCGAAGGGGATCTTGTCCCGGAACGCCTCGAGCGGGACGACCCGCATCTCAATCGGCGAACACGTGCTTCAAGCCCCGCTCGGTCTCGGCGAGCGCTTCTCGAAAGTGGTGCAGCTCCTCCCCGAAGCCGAAGCGGATGTGGTTCGGCAGCCCGAAGTGGTCGCCCGGCACGAGCAGCACGCTGTGCTCGGCCCGCATCTTCTCCACCAGGTCGAGGGCGCTGATCGCCTGGCGGTAGCGCACGAGACAGATCGCCCCCGCCTGCGGCGGGTGCCAGCTGAACGTGTCGCCGAACCGCTTCAACCACTGCTCGATCACCGGATAGTTGGCGCGGAGGACCCCGCGCGTGCGCGCCAGCACCTTCTCCCGCACCCGCGGCTCGAGCGCCACGGCGGCGAGATGGTCGCTCGCGCCCGCCGGCCCGATCGTCGTGTAGTCGTGCCGCGCCCATGCCTCCGCCGAGAGCTCCGGCGGCGCCACGACCCAGCCGATCCGCAATCCCGGCAGCCCGTACGCCTTCGAGAGGCCGTTCACGACGATCACGCGCTCATAGCTGCCCCACAACGACGGCGTCGTCGTACCGTCACGCTCCGCTCCCTGGTAGACCTCATCCGCGAGCAGCCATGCACCGACCTCCGCCGCGCGGGCCACGATGGCCTGTCGCAGTTCCTGCGAGAGCACATGCCCCGTCGGATTATGCGGATTGGTGACGACGACCAGCTTCGTGCCCGGCGCGATGGCGCTCCGCACGTCGTCCGGTGAGGGCTCCCACTCCGCCTCGGCGCGCAGCGCGAAGCCGCGCACCACGGCGCCGAAGTTCTGGGCGAGCCCCCAGGTCTGGAGGTAGTTCGGGAGCATCACGGCGACCTTGTCGCCGGGCTCGACCAGCCGCCAGCAGACGACGAAGTTCGCCTCGGCGCTGCCGGTGGTGACCAGGATCTGCTCGGGCGAGACCCCGTGGTACAGCGCCGCGATCCGCTCGCGCAGCAGGTCGGTGCCGTTGGACTGGCTGTAGCCGAGCCGGACGTCGAGCAGCGGCGCCGCGGACGCCCCGGCCAGGTCGAGCAGCTCCTGGATCGAGAGCGGGTGCACCCCCGACTCGGACAGGTTGTAACGCACCCGGTTCTCCCAGGTGCTCTGCCAGCGCTCCAGCTCGAATGGGACAAAGCGCACGGAACCTCCAGGTGCCGGGTGCTAGGTGTCGGGTGCCAGTAAAGTGAGGTCTTCCGGCCGTTCCAGCCAGTAATCCGGCTCGAGGTCCTCCAGGTGGGAGCGGTCGAATGGTCCCCACAGGACGGCGGCGGTCTTCACGCCCGCGGCGCGGCCGCACTCGATGTCGTGACGCGAGTCGCCCACGAACACCGCGCCTGAAGCAGGCGCGCCCAGGCGCTCGAGCGCCATGAGCACCGGCTCGGGGTGCGGCTTCGGGTGCGTGACTTCGTCCGCGCCCACGATCACCTGAAAGGCGTCCTCGAGCCCCGCGACGCGGAGCCCGCGCAGGGCGCCGCTCCGCATCTTGCTCGTGACGAGGCCGAGGGTCTTCCCCCGGTCCCGCAGCACCAGCACTGCCTCGACCACGCCGGCATAGGGACGCACCAGCTCGTCGTGGTGGGCGAGGTTGTAGGCGCGGTACGTCGCCACCATGGCCTCGATCTCGGCGGGGTCCTCGGTGAAGTGGCGGAACTGCACCCACAACGGCGTGCCCAGCCCCTGCATCCAGACGTCGTCCGACGGCTCATGCCCGCGGTGCAGGCGCATCGTGTGGCGGTACGAGCGGAGGATCAGCTCGATGGAGTCAATGAGCGTGCCGTCGAGGTCGAAGAGAAAGGTGGAGAGAGACACGCCGGAAGGTAACTTTGATGGGCGCAAACGTCATGCACAATTTCCAAACCGTCCTCACTCTGCTCGTCGGCGTCACCTTCCTGGCACTGGTGGCGCGTCGGCTCGGCATTCCCACACCCGCGGTCCTCCTCGCAGGCGGAGTGCTCGTCGCGTTGCTCCCGGGGCTTCCCGCGGTGCAGTTCGACCCGCAGCTCGTCTTTCTGGTCTTCATCCCGCCGCTGTTGTATCGCGCGTCCCTCCTGGCGTCGTACCGCGATGCCCGCGCGAACCTTCGCCCGATCCTCCTCTTGGGCGTCGGGCATGTCCTGTTCGCGACGGTCGTGGTCGCCGGGGTCGCACATCTCGCGGTCCCGGGGTTGCCGTGGGCATCGGCCTTCGCCCTGGGCGCCGTCGTCTCGCCGCCGGACGTGGCGGCCGCGACCGCGTTCGTGCGCCGGCTGCCGCTGCCACGGCGCCTCGTGACCATCCTCGAGGGTGAGAGCATGATCAACGACGCGGCCGCGATCGTCGCGTACCGCATGGCAGTCGCGGCCGGGGTCACGGGGTCGTTCTCGCTCCCCGCGGCGACGGGCCGGTTCCTCGTGGTGGGGGCCGGGGGGGTCGCAGTGGGCTTGGCCGTGGCGTGGCTCCTGGCCGCGGTGCGCCGCCACATCCACGATCCCGAGGTGGAGAACACCATCTCGCTCTTGACCGGGTACGCGGCGTATCTGCCTGCCGAACGGCTCGGGGTCTCCGGCGTCCTGGCGGTCGTCGCGACCGGACTGTATTTGGGGCGCGTGGGACCGCGCTTCGTGGCGGCGGACACGCGCGTACAGAACGTCGGTATGTGGGACGTGGTCGTGTTCGCGCTCGAAGGGCTCATCTTCATCATCACCGGACTGGCGTTGCGGCCCATTCTCGGGGGCTGGAGCGGTCCGTTCGCGCGGGAACTGGTGTCGGGAGCGGTGCTGGTGAGCCTGGCGGTGATCGTCGCGCGCTTCGTGTGGGTGTTCCCCGCGACCTACCTGCCTCGGTTCTTGAGCGCGCGTGTGCGGAAGCGGGACCCGTACCCGCCATGGCAGTTTCCGGCAGTCGTTTCCTGGGCCGGCCTGCGCGGCGCGGAGTCCCTGGTGCTGGCTGCCGCCATTCCCACCATGACCGCCGCGGGTACGCCGTTCCCCGGCCGCGACCTGGTCATCGCGATCACGTTCGTCGTGATCGTCGTGACGCTGCTGGGCCAGGGCTTCACGCTGGCGCCGCTGATGCGCTGGCTGGGCGTGCGCGACACGGGGGACGACGAGCGCCGCGAGGAGCTCGCGGCGCGTATCGAAACGGCCGAGGCGGCGCTCGCGCGGCTGGAGGAGCTCGCGACGGAGTCGTGGATGCACCCGGACGCGCTGTCGCACACCCGTGATCGATACCGCCTCCGCACGCGACATCTGCACGGCCACGCGGATGGGGTTCTCGACAGCCCGATCGAGGCCAAATCCATCGCCCAGGTGCGGCTCGCCAGGGAGCTGCTCGCCGTGGAACGGCAGCAGTTGGTCCGCTTACGCGACAACGGCGCCATCAGCGACGCCGTGATGCGCCGCGTCCAGCGCGAGCTCGACTACGAGGAGCTGATGCTTCATCACGAGTGAGCGGTCAGCCGAGCACCATCGCCGCCACCAGTTCGACCTGCGGCGCCTCGGCCCCGGTGTAGAGCGGCGGCAGGCGCTCGTGCCACGCCAGCACGTCGCGCACCGAGAGGGGCGCGCGTCGGGCCAGCAGGTCTTCCAGGAGCAGCTCCTCTCCCGCCGTCATCCCGAGCGCGAGTCTCGAGACGAGGCCATCGAGGCGGGCGAGGTCGGCGTGGCGACGCCGCGAGGCGGCGCGGCGCGCAGCGGCAAGCACCCAGGGGATGAGCCGGCGACTGAGGCGGTCCCGCTGGGCGGCACGCCAGCGCGCGTCCTCGAGCGCGGCAAGCCGGCTGCGCACGAGCGGCGCCGCTCGTCGGATCGCTCGCTCGAGCACCGCGCGGTCGAATGGGGCCGGCTCCGCCACGGCCGCCCGCTCGAGCAGTCGGGTGGCGCGCGCGGGATCGGCCCGCGCGCCCGTGTCCGTCACCACCACGCCCTCCACCAGACGCCCGAGGCGCACGACGAGCACGACCGCGGGCTCGGCCGCCGCGACCGCCCCGCAGCTCCCGGGCGTGGCGGGAGGTCCGGCGCGGGCCGCGAGACCGTAGAGTCCATCGCACCAGTCGAACGCGCGCGGGCCGGCGCCGGCTCGGGACTGCGTCCGTCGCTTCGCGACCAGGCGACGCTCCATTGCCAGCGCGTCGGCGAGCGGCTGCGGCGGAAGAAACGTGACGGTCTCGATGCGCTCGTGGGGCGAGCCGGCGCGATCGATACGGCCCACGCGCTGGGCGAGCCGGGCGGGGCTCCAGGGCAGGTCGTAGTGGATCACGCGGGCGGCGTCCTGGAGATTCAGGCCCTCACTCAAGAGATCAGTGGCGATCAGGACGTCGGTCTCGAGCGCGGAGGCGGGAAGGGGAGCGCCCTGCGCTCGTGGCGCGAACGCGCGGAGCACTTCCTCCCGCGCGGCGGGTTCGCTCCCGAACCACCCCCGCTCTCCCGTCACCGCCGCGACACGGTGGCCCCGGAGGCGGCGCACCAGGTGATGCACGCTGGCACGCGCTTGGACGAAGACGAGGGTCTTGCCCACGCGCCCATCGAGCAGGCGCGCCAGCGCGTCCGCCTTGGGATCGTGCGGTGCCGTGGCGAGCGCTCGCAGCCCCCGTACCCGTTCACGGTCCCGCTCGGTCGCGGCGCCGGGGCCGGGAGGGAGGACCAGCGGGAAGAATGCGAGCTGCAGGTCCTCCGATCCGGCAGGGAATAGCCGCTTGAAGTCGGGGCGTCCGAGCGCGCGCCCTTGCATCGCGGCCGCGGCACTCAGCTCGAGGAACGCTTCGTACCGAGCCAGGCTCGCGCGAAACGCCGGAAGGCTCGAGGCGAGCTGCGACAACAGGAGCAGGCGGAACAGCGCCGCCGCCTCGCCGCCCGCCTCGAGCTCGGCCACTCCCGTTACGAGCTGCCGGAGTTCCGCGTCGGACGCCGTGCCGACGCGGATCGCCTCTCCAGCCGCGCGCTCGGGGAAGGGAAGAACCGTCGGCCCGGTGCCGTACCCTGCGTGCACGCGCTCGCGCGAGCGCGATACGCTCAAGCGGGCGGCGGCGGCCGTCACGGCGTGCGGATCGGAGTCGCCCCGCGCCGCGCGCCACAGCGACGGCACACCCAGCGCCGTGAGGTCGTGGTCGCGCAGGAAGAGGCGGAACAGATGGAACAGGTCGGCGATGCGGTTGTGCACCGGCGTGGCCGTGACGAGAAGGACGCGCGCACCGACCACGAGCCTGGCGAGCGCGCGGTAGCGGTTCGTGATGGGATTTCGGAAGCGGTGGGCTTCGTCGACGATGAAGAGACGGTAGGGGACGGTAGACGGCGGTAGAGGGCGGTAGGGGGTTGCACTCAGCGACTCGTGCGTCACGATCGGCGCTTTCGCGCCGTACTCCTCGAGCAACGCACGCCACTGTTGTACCAGCACTGCCGGCACGACCAGCGCGAACGGTTCGCCGAGCGCGAGGGCGACGGCGAGCGCGACGTACGACTTGCCGAGGCCCACGGCGTCGGCGAGCAGGGCGCCGCCGTGGCGCGCCAGAATGCCGACGAGCCGCGCGGCGGCGGGGACCTGGTGCGGGGCGAGCCACGCCGGCCACGGCGCCTCGCCCTCGAGCGCGAGCGGCGCGAGGTCGAGCAACGCGCGCGCCCCGAGCGCCGCGACCGCCGGCGCCGGGCCGACCGCCCCCGGCGTGAGCAGGCAGGCGAGCGGCTCGGGGAGCGGTGCGAGGTGCTCAGAGAGGATCCGCGGCGGATGCGTCCAGCGCACGGCGGTCCGCGGCCTCCAGCTGGTACATGTCGGCAATGGCATCGTCGTCGGAGGCGTTCGCCCGCCCCTGGTCCGCGAGCGCGCGCCAGACGGCGGGGTTCGCGGGTGGGAGCGGTAGTCTCCGCACGACGCGCGCGTTGAAGCGCCGGAAGCCGCCGCGGGCGGGATCGGCGGAGAGCCGCGCGAGCGCGGTGAGCCAGCGCGAGTTGAAGAGCGCTGCCAGCGCGTACGCGTCGTCTGCGGCGCGCGTCGCGATGCCGTAGACGGTGTTCAGGGGAACGAGCCCCGAGGCGGGCACGACGGCCGCGAGTCGCCGAGCGAGGTCGGGCCAGATCACCCGGTATGGGGCGTCCGCGAGCGCGATGCGGAACAGCTGCCAGGCCGGCCCACTGCGGTAGTCGCTGCGACGGCGCAGGCGTTCCAGATGCAGGTCGAGCGCGCGCGCCAGCTCGGCCGGGAGGCGGGCGAGCGGCCGGCCGTCGGGCCCGTGGGTCCACAGCAGGTGCGCGCGCGGCGTGGCCCGCCACGGCCCCAGGTCCCGGCCCCGCACGACGGGCCGGGTCGCCGGTCCCGGTTGCGCGACCAGGAACACGTCGTCCGCCCCGGTTTTCACACCGAGCCGCGGGCTCCAGCGATCACCCACCGTCGGACAGACCGTTCGCAGGTGACACGCGATCCGTGTGGCGCCCCCCGCACCTGCAAGGATCCACGGACCGTCGGCCGCGAGGGCGCGCTGGGGGATCGCCGGGGCTCCGGTCCTGGGCCCTAGCGCCGTGGCCACGCGCTCCCGACCGGTCGGCTCGATCCGCGCAGCCACGAGCGCCATCGGATAGACTGCCGCTCCCCCGGCGAACGCACCCGTCTGATCGACCGTCGCCAGCCGCTCGAGGCACGTGCTTGCGGCGAGCCGCCGCCGGAGTGGCTCTGCGTAACCGCTGGACGCGAGTTTCGCGGGGACGAGGAGTGCCGCCGCACCACCGGGAGCCGCGAGCTCGAGCGCGCGCTCGACGAACGCGACCGCCAGGTCGGGCAGGTGCGCAAACCCGGGCTCGCGCGCCGGGCGCCACGTGGCATAGCGCGTCGCCAGCGTCTCCCGCACCTGGGCCGGCACCCGCTCGCCACGGACCCACGGCGGGTTTCCTGCGACGAGGTCGAACCCGCCGCGCGCCAGAATGTCGGCGAAGTGGGATTCGAACGCGAAGAACGGGGCACCGCCCTCGCGGGAGAGGCGGCGCGCGGCCGACCGCAGCTCGCGGCGGCTGGCGCGCACCCGCCCGAGCAGCGCGCGCTCGTCCTGACGGAGCCCTCGCCGCCGTCCGAACAGGTCGCGATCCTTGCCCGCGGCGACCAGCTCGGCGGCGCGGCGCTCGAGGTCGGCGATCGCGCTCGTGAACAAGCGCCGTGCGAGCGCCCCCTCGGCACTGGCCAGCTCGCCCAGCGCCTGCCGCTTGGCCGGTCCGGCGAGGCTGAAGAGCGCGCGCCGGGCGACGGTGAGCCGCTCGACCTCCGTCGACGGGACCGAGGTTGCCGCGGTGCCCCCCAGAGCACGGGCCAACGTGAGCGGGTCGAGCAGCGCGTCCCCCTGGCGCACGTGCCCGTCGAGGTTCGGTAGCGGAGCGATGCGAGCGAGGTTCGATTCATCCAGGTCCGCCACGAGGGCGAGCCACAGACGCAGCTCGGCGAGTCGCACGGCCGTGAGCTTCAGGTCCACCCCGAACAGGGAGTGTGCCACGACGTCGCGACGCACCGTGGCGGCGGGGCCCTCGCCCGCGGCGCAGCGCAGGTGCGCGAGTTCCTCCAGTGCGCCGAGGAGGAAGGCCCCCGAGCCGACCGCGGGGTCGAGCACAGTCACCCGGCGGAGATCAGGCCGCGCCTGGGGCGGGTCGCCGTCGTAGATCCAGCGCTCCGCGGCCATGGGGGCGAGGCCGAAGCGGTGGACGAGGACGGCGGCGAGGCCGGCACGCACGATCTCGCGCACCAAAGTTGCGGGCGTATAGTAGCTGCCGCTCGCGCGCCGCTCGGCGGGGTCCATCACACCCTCGAACACGCGGCCCAGCATGTCGGGCGCGACGCAGTCACTCTCGTCGTCCTCCTCGCGCGCCGAGAAGTGGAACCGCTCGAACAGCTCGTCGAACGCGTCGCGCCAGTCGGCGTTGGTCCAGCGGGCGGGGCCGTCGCGGCGCTCGAGGGCGGTGGGCTCGAATAGCCCGCCGTTCAGGAACGGGAGGCGGCCCAACGCGCGCGACGCGGCGGAGCGGGCCGACGCCGGGCGGTTGAGGGCGCCGAAGCACAGCGGGTCGAAGACCTGACGGTGGAAGTGGCGCCGGGTGGCGAGGCTCTCGTCGAAGCGGTGGATCAGGTAGCGCCGGTCGCCGTCCAGCCAGCCTTTCGCCTGGACGAAGTAGAGGAACAGCACGCGGGTGAGGGCGGTGAGCGCGAGCGTATGCCGCTCGCCGCGGCTGCGGGGCGCCGCCAGGCGGTCTGTCAGCCGCTCCAGCGTGGCCCGGAACACCCGGAAGAACCGCGGGGTGACCCCTTCGCTCGCGAGCGCTTCGCCGATCCGCAGGCTGAGCGCGAGCGACGTTTCCCCCGCGAGGGGGCTGAACCGCTCCAGTGTGGCGAGCGAGCCGCCGGGCGGTCGCTCGAGGGGAATCGTGGCGAGGCGGACCGCCGGGCCTCCGCTCCGCCCACCCCCGCGCGCGGTCGCGCGCCAGCTCGCGCAGACGAGGCGCCGGGGGCCCGAGCCGAGCGCGCATGCGAGGCCGCGCTCGGCCTGCGCCGCGAGGCGGTGGGCCGCCGCGCGGACCGCCCGCTCGGGGTCGCGTGCCTCGATCGCGAACACGCGAAATGCCTCGTGACGCGCCACGAGCGCCGCACGGATTACGCCCGCCGCTTCCGCCTGCCCCGGACCGAGCCAGGGTCCGGGTGGCACGGGCTCCCACGCCGCGTGGAACCCGAGCGCCCCAAAGAGGTGGCGAAGATCGTCGATCTGCTCGGTGCGGGCGAGAAGTTCCCGCAACACCACGGGACCCCTGGTTCGGAGACGACCAACCTGGGGCGAGGCGTTGCTGGATTAGGTACCGCGCTGTTGCGGAGGGGGTCGAATTATCGCGGGATGCGGGATGCGGGATGCGTTCGGTCATCCTCGCATCCCGCATCTCGCATCCCGTGTTGTTACGAGCTTTTTCTCAGCCTTATCGATCCGTTCACCGTCTCGAGGGCAAGCCGTCGCCCCCCGTTCCCGATCGTCCCACGCAGGGTGCGGGGCCCGAGCCGTCCGGTGACCATCAGCGGGAAATCGGTCTGGATGTCGCCGTTGACGGTGCTGGCGCGGACTTCGGTCGACAAGCCGGTCGGAAGATTGAGTGTGATAGCGCCGTTGACGGTGCGAAACTCGAGGGCGTCGCTCCACGTGGCGCGGCCGAACGACGCCTCGATCGAGCCGTTCACCGTCTGCGCCTCGGCGGAGCCGGACGTAGAAATCCGGATGCTGCCGTTCACCGTGTTCGCTTCCACGTCGCCCGAGAGGTCGGCCGCCGCGACTTCGCCGTTCACCGTCCTCCCGACGAAGCGCACGCCCGCGGGCACGCGCACGGTGAAGTCGACCGTCACGTCGTTGTCGTGCACGTTCATGTGACCGCGATCGCCGGCATCGCAGGTGTTGTCCCGGCGGCCGTCGCCCGGGTACACGGCGCAGATCGTGACGCCGTCCTCGTGCGGCACGACCTCGATTTTCACTTCGTCGGGGTCGCTCCGGCGCGCGTGCTTCACGGCGGTCACCTCGACGTCGCCCGAGCCGGCGACTGCGCGGACGTCGCCGTTCACTCCCTTGATCTCGATCGATTTGCCCGGAGCGATCTTGCCCTTCCAATGGAATTCAGCTTGGGCCGCTGCCGCGTGCGGTGCCAGAGCCAAGCCGGCCGCGGTGGTGAGCAGAGCGAGCAGGGAAACGCGCATCGTTAGTTCTCCTCGTGGTCGTCGTCCTTGTCCTTGTCCTTGTCTCTTTCCTTGTCCTTGGACAGCTGCCCCGGACGGCAAATCTTGATGTCGCCGCCGAACGACTCGAGCTCGAGCCGGGCGCTGCCGGAGCCGATGGTGAAGCTGAAGCGGTGCTTCGTCTTGCCGGTCAGCTGCACGGGGAAGCAGGCGTTGAACTCGCCGTTGAACGTCGAAACGGAGACCGAGACGTTGGCCTTCTCGGTGACCGACACCCGCAGATCGCCGTCATGCGTTCCAAAGCGATAGCGGCCTCCGTCCTTGATCGTTCCGTCGTAGGTGATGTCGCCGTTGACCGTGTTGGCCTCGGCGTTGGCGGATTCGATCTGCGTGAGCGTGATGTCGCCGTTCACGGTTTCGGCGGTGAGGTCCCCCGAGACCTCGGTTGCCCGAATCTCTTCGTTGACGCTGCTCAGGTCGATACGGCCGCGCGCCTTCGCGAGTGTCACGGCCCCCATGACGGACTTGAGCGATACGTTGCCCGACCCCCCCAGCACCGTGATCTCGCCCTGCACGGTCTCGGCCGTGATCTCGTTCTGGGCGCCGTCCACCTTGATGTCGGTATAGACCCCGGAGAGGTTCAGGGCCATCCACGCCGGCACGGTGACGGCGTAGTCGATCTGCGAGGGCCCGCGCCGTCCCGCTTCGGTCTTCACGCGGACGAGCTGATCGGACGCGTCGACGCGGACCCGGTCCCGACTGGAGTGGTCGGCGACGACGCGCACCGCATTGCGGCTCCACGTCTTGACGGCGATCTCCCCCCCGTAGTTGCTGATCTCGAGGCGGGCGCCCGAGCGCACCGGGACGGTCGTGTCGGTTTGCTGCGTGAACGCGAGCGCCGCGAGCGCCAGGGTCGTCAGCATGCTGGTCTATCCTCCTCCTAGCTCCGCGCGCCGGCGAGTGTCGCCGCTTGACGCAGGAGCTCCAGTTTGCGCCGCATCTCTTGAGCGAGGTGCAGGTTCAGATATGAATTCGCGGGGTCGGCCGCGAGCGCGCTCTGCGCCCCACGGATCGCCCGGTCGATGATTCTCAGATTCCTCTCGATCACGCGCACCGTGGCCGTGTCGAGCCGACCGCGCCCGCGCGCGAGGGCGCGCTCGAGATCCGCCACCTGGGCGTCGAACCGCGCATCGCCCGGGTACGCGGAGGCATTGAGGAGCACCGGAGCGCGTTCGGCGACGGCGACGGGCGCGGTCGGGACGGTGCCGCGTCGCACGATCAGCCACGCGGCACCCGCCGAGAGCAGGGCCAGCACCACGGACGCGGCGGCGAGCTGCGGCACGGTGAAGGAAAACCGCCTCACCACCGGCCGGGCCTGCTCTCGCGGCGACAGCCCGATGCGAGCCGCCACGGCCGGCCAGAGGTCCGCCGCGGGCGGGCGATCGTCGAGCGCGCGCGCGTTCGTCACCACGCGCCGCAGCTCCTCGAGCGTCGTCCGGCACCCATCGCACGAGGCGAGGTGCGCCTCGAGCGTCGTCCGCTCGGGCGCCGCGAGCTCGCCGTCGAGATACTGCGAGAGTCGATCAGTCCACTGGTCCTTCATACGCCAGCCCCTTTGCGTCAGCGGTCAAGATGCCTGCGCAGCGCCATGCGGGCATGATGCAGCTGCGATTTCGACGTGCCGGGCACGATCCCCAGCATGTCGGCGATCTCGTCGTGCCGGTACCCCTCGATGTCGTGCAGCACGAACACCTGTCGCGCGCCGTTGGGCAGCCGCCCGATGGCTTCCTCGAAATCCATCGACAACTCGGGCGCCGCCGGCCGACCCGCCACGTCATCGAGGACGTCGGCCGAGTCGTCGTAGCGGCCGCGCTCCGTGCCCAGCGTGGTGCGCCGGGCGAGAATGACGTTCACTGCCAGGCGGTGCAGCCACGTCCCGAACGCCGCGTCGCCCCGGAACGTCGCGAGCTTGTTCCACGCGCGGACGAACACGTCCTGCGCGATGTCGTCGGCATGGTCCGGGCCGACCATCCGTCGCACCAG
>WNFW01003748.1_pt1 | contig 12798 bp, 14 predicted proteins | sample 5400131 | NCBI WGS metagenome assembly WNFW01 (sample SAMN13153362, study PRJNA577476) | soil metagenome | isolation source: 20 cm soil or saprolite under grassland replicate 1 | place: USA:California | collected 2016-06-15 | reverse complement strand
TCAAGTTCTCACACGAGGAGCATCTTCCAATCGCCATCGAATACGTTGACCGAGCATCGATGGACCGGCCCATTAATGTCAGTCTGCGACACAAAACGATTCGGCAGGCACTTGATTCCATCTTGCTCAATGGCAACGGTTATCGGTGGAAGCTGCGAAATGGAATTGTAGAAATCACGAATAAGCATGGTTCTAAACATGCCGAAGGTTTGTTGAACAAAGTCATCCCGATCTTCAAGATTCCAGAGGGAGAGACTGCACAAATGATGTCCACGAAGCTGTGGTGGCAACTGCAAATTGCGCTTGACCCGAGCATAAAAGGATTCCTCGGCGACATCATGGGCAAGTCGTCAACCGTAAAGTCTGGGACATTGCACAATCGAAAGGTTAGAGAGGTTCTCTCCTACATTGTTGTGAATAGCCGAGCGGAAGCGTGGGTCGTGGCAGGTCCTCCGGAATGTCTTGGTTATACTCCCTATTGCGGGCTTTGGTACATCGTGGAGCAGGAATCCTCTGACAATTCAAACCAATCCGTCTTGAGGAAAGTCCGTGAGAATCTGTAGGTTCATCGGCAGATAGTAGCTGCCATCATCCGTATGAGGGATTTACTTTCGCTGGATAGAGTGGCTAATTCCTGTGTCGCGTACTTGGAGAAGTGCCCCTCACTGGCCAGAAAACGAGAGTTTTATCGGAGGCATTCGAGGAAGTGAGCAATGCATTAGCGGTGTGCCTATCCCCAGCTTTCCGCAAAGAAATTTCGTGCCAGGATCGCCTAGAAACGACGATCGCTAACTCGCTCGACCCATTACATCCCCGGTTTTGTCCCTCCTCATGCGCATGTCCCTTTCCCAAAGTAGAGCGCTGCCAGCATCGGATCGCCTCCAAGAAATCTTGGCCTAGAACGCCAAAGCAGCGTCCAATTGATGACGGCGTCCATCTGGCGTCCAAAATCGACCATTTCTAGGGGTATTTTCAGCGACTCAGCCGCATAAAGGCAACGGAATCATCGAGACTTATGGAGCGGGCGATGGGAATCGAACCCACGTCCGAAGCTTGGGAAGCTGGCAATATAACTCAAAAACACGCTGGACTGGCGGCATTTTTGCGATTTTCGGAACGCCTTAATTGGAAAATAATGGAAAATGGAAAATGGCTTTCTTCGTCCATGACGGCGGCGATGCTGCCGAGTTTGATCGTGCATGCAGAGGCGGTGGGAGGCATTGCGTCACTTCGGCGTAAGAGCTCTTGTTTTTGGTCCGACCCCAATCTCCCAATCTAGCTTGGTCGCTGGAGCTACTGAGTCAATTGCTGGTAGCCCAAGTAGCCCAACTGAGGGACTGAAAATCGGTCGTGTTTCCCGGTAAGCGACACACGATAAAGCATTTACGATTTCAACCACTTCGGCTGTTAACCGAAATGTTGGAGGTTCGAATCCTCCCCGGGGAGCCAAAATTCTTTTGTATCAAGCAATTACAGAGTTTGGGTAGAGCATTCGGCTCTGGACCGAATGCCTGAGCTTCGAGATGAAATCGGCCGTCTGTAAGTGGCGGAAGTGGACGACTTGTGGGTAACCCATCCGGTCCTGTGAACCGCCGTCATGAAAACGTAATAGTTGCATCGGACTCATGGCCCCCACCCTGGCTGCTGTTGGTTGCGAAATGCTGAGATTTACTGCCGGAAGAAACGGGCGAAGCAGTAGAACGTTCGCCGCGTAACCGAATGCTCGTGCGACAAAGTACAGTCGTAAACTTTCTCGGCGAACGGGACTGTTGCTCGCGAGGGGAATATTCAACGAAGGGCTCGCAGTACCGTGCAACACCGCGCATTTCTTTGCCCCGCCGAGATTCTTTTTTTGCTCAAACTAAGTCCTGCCTGAGTGGAAGCGTTCACGAGACATTTCCGGACACAATTGTGACGAATTTGCCGGATTCTCTTTCGCGGTGGATTCCATGTGGACGAGAACGCTGTTATACGTCCAAGTGGATTACTTCCGAATGCCCGTGACAGATCCGCCCGCAATCGGCAGCAGGGGCCAATCCATCCCAACGGGTGGCTCTTGACAGCCGTATCTGAAAGGCGCATTTTCTCAGATATTATGCTTCCGGGGGGCGTCGAGTGGGTTCCCACTATCACATCCGGCAGGAGTCCGCACATGATTTCGCCATCTGCTATAGAGGAATTCAGGACGTCTCTTCGCGGTCCGACCGTCTGCCTCGGCGAGGCGGGGTATGACGAGGCGCGCGAGGTCTGGAACGGCTCGGTTGACAAACGCCCGGCCTTGGTTGCCCGCTGCGCCGGGGTTGGCGACGTGATTTCGTGCGTGAATTTCGCGCGTGCGAACAATCTGCTGGTCGCCGTGCGCGGCGGCGGCCACAATGTCGCCGGCAATGCCGTTTGCGATGACGGACTGGTGATAGACCTCTCGCGTATGAAGGGCATTCGTGTCGATCCCGTACACCGCACGGCCCGCGCGGAGCCTGGTCTGACCTGGCGTGAGTTTGATCGCGAGGCTCAGGTGTTCGGCTTGGCCACGACCGGGGGCCAGATCTCCACCACCGGCATCGCGGGGCTAACCCTGGGAGGCGGCTGGGGCTATTTGGCACGACGGTATGGCCTGTCCTGTGACAATCTTCTGTCGGTTGATCTTGTGACCGCCGATGGCCAATTCCTCACGGCCAGCCTCGCTGAGAACGCGGAGTTGTTCTGGGGCGTACGGGGCGGCGGCGGAAACTTTGGTGTCGTAACCTCGCTTGAGTATCAGCTTCATACGGTTGGTCCTGTCTTCGCTGGCATAGTTGCTTACCCCATTCAGAAAGGGAAAACGGTTCTTGAGCTGTTTCGCCAAGTGACTGGTGCTGCTCCTGACGAGTTGGCCTGCGACATAGTTCTCATCAACCTGCCCGACGGCACGCCTATCGTGGGCATGAACATCTGCTACAACGGACCGATCGCGGAAGGAGAAAGGGTTGTGCGGCCACTCCGGTCGGCTGGGTCGCCGGTGTTGGATCAAGTCGGCCCCATCCCGTATACCGCCGCTCAACAGCTCCTCGACTCCTTTTATCCATTCGGACTCCACAGCTACTGGAAATCAAGCTTTCTCAAAGAGATCAGCGATGGGGCGATCGACACCATGGTTACATATTGCGGCCGCCGACCCACTCCGATCTGCCACGGTATAATCGAGCACCAGTTAGGCGGCGCAGTAAAGCGTGTAGACCGGGAGGCTACCGCGTTCGGTCAGCGGGATGCAGAATACAGCTTCATGAGTTTAGGTGTGTGCGCCGAAGCGTCCGAAGCGGAGGAATGCACTCGGTGGGCGCGGGAGTTCTGGGACGCGATGCAACCTTGGTCGACCGGCGGAGTATACGTTAACTATCTCGGCCGGGAGGCCGACGAGGGCTCCGGACGGGTCGAGGCAGCGTATGGTCAAGAGAAGTATGCGCGCCTGGTCGCGCTGAAAAACAAGTACGATCCTGCTAATTTGTTCCGCTTCAACCAAAACATCAAGCCGAGTCAGGCAGCACAAGTAGCAAGAAGCGCCTAAGGACCAGCGTGTTGGTGTCTTTTCAATATATGGACCAGGTGCCTGGGGTGGCGAGTTCGAGCAAATGGCGGTCGGGATCTCGAAAGTAGAGGCTCCAGCCGCCCGATTCCCACGGACGTTTCTCCTCCACAGTGATCCCTCGCTGCTGGAGCCACAACTCCCAGTTGGTCAATTCCGCTGCCGGGATCGCGAACGCGAGGTGCAGTTCGCCGTCCCCGTCGTGGGGCGATGTGATTGCGCGCGAAGCGCCCTTCCTGAATAGCAACAGTACTTGGCGTGGTCCTGCTTGCATGGCGCAACCGCGCTCGCCGAATTCGCTGATAACGGTGAATCCGAAAGTTTGCTGATAGAAGAGAACGGAGCGAGGCACATCGCTCACATACAAAGAAGATTCAAGGATGCCATCAGTTTTCGGGCGCATCGGCCCCTCCCGCCTGATTATCTGACGCTATTGGATCCAACGCGAGACGTTCGGCTCACGGGTTATGCTGAAAGCCCCAGGAGCCTGTTCATCAGAGCGCAGCGGAGGTAGCGATTATGGACGATTAGCGCGTCAATCGGGACTTATCCTGCTCGGGTTGAGCCCCATATCTTCGTTTGCGCCCGCACGCGCGTTTTCGCTCTTCCCAATCCGTTTTCCACGATGCTCCAAATATGGTTGCAAAGGACACCGTCGGAGCGTATACCCATGTTCTAACCTAACCTGGAAACCCCGGATAGCCCGACCCGACCGTCGGTTTTCCGCAGAGAGGGTCTTCCCAACTTGGAGGTGAATCAATGTTGAACGCCATGAAGTTATTTGGAACTTGGAAGCCAAGAGTGTCCCCAAAACTATACGTCACGATGGGCGCGGTCTTACTGGTGGTAGTGGCTTGCGCATTCGCTGGAATGAGCGCGCCTCAATTCAGCGATGACCAGGGTTCCGCATGCTCAAACCTTCCCAGCTTTTCCGCGCTAAAGAACGCTCTTGTTGCAGCGACTGCTGCAGAAACCAGCGGTCTAAACAACCAGATGTGGGCGACCATTGTCAATCGCGACGGGGTGGTTTGCGGGGTCGCATTTTCTGGCGTGAACCGCGGCGCCCAGTGGCCCGGCAGCCGGGCCATCTCCGCCCAGAAGGCCAACACCGCCAATGCCTTCAGCCTCGACGCTTCGTCAAGTAGCAATGGCTCTGGGCAACCCGCCGGGTTGGCACTGTCCACTGCGAACCTCTATTCTGCCGTCCAACCCGGCGGTAGCCTTTATGGACTACAACACAGCAATCCTGTCGACACGGGCGTAGCCTACGCGGGACCGCCTTCGAGCTACGGCACTTCTTCTGATCCGATGGTCGGAAATAAGATCGGCGGCGTGAACGTCTTTGGTGGCGGCTTGGGTCTCTACGCTCAGGGCCATCAGATCGTCGGCGGAGTGGGCGTAAGCGGCGACACCTCCTGCGCGGACCACAACATCGCCTGGCGAGTGCGAAATCTCCTCGGTCTCGATCATCTGGCCGCCTCCAACTCGCTGCCGGCTGTTGGCGGAGTTTCGGGCGATCCCGCGCGCCCGGACAACATCATTTTCGACATCATCGCAAACCCGAATGGCGGCACCGGCGTTAGCAAATCCGGGTTTGGCCATCCGACGTGCCTGAATACCTCCGGATCAGCGGATCTTCATCCGGTCCAACCCTGATGGCAGGGCAGTCGGCAGTCGGACCGGGCGTTATCAAGGAGGATTTCACTTCTCCGAGAACCGCGTCTATCATATCAGGAGCTGGAACCCTTCATGTGACGGGAACCAAATATTGCCTCCCGGTGTCTCAACAACAGCGCGATGTCCATTCTCACTGCATTGGGATTTACGATTATTGTGGGCAGTTCTTATCGTCACAGCTAAGTTCTAATTCTATGTTCTTTGTCTGATGGCAGCCGCCGTATACACGACATCTTTTCTTGCTCGGACCGTATTTCGCCTGCGCCGTCTGCAAAAGAATGTACCATCGATCGGCGCAGCACTTGTGAGGCGTCGCCTAATTGAAATGATCACGGGAATTGCAACTCAGCGTCAGTTCCACACATTGCTTTTCTTCCTATTCGGAATGTTCTTCGCGAATGAAATGTTGGCCACGCTTCGAGGGATTGAATACTCCTCAATGTCTCTTTCCGCAGCCAGGATTGACGTGTTTGAGGCGGTGACAGCATTCGCGTTTTTTGTCTTCGTGGTGCTTGTATTTCTCCACGCCTTTCAATGGATCCTGGCAGCCCGCCTACGATCATTATCGGACACCTCCGATTAGCACCTTGCACGCTCCTTTTCGGGTAAACTTGCGCCGTGACACTTCGCGAATTCTTTTGGGAGAACTTTGCTGGCGATCTGGAATACCATCCGCGCCGCGCCGTGCTCTATTTGAGCCTTGCCACCGCTGCCCTTTGCTTTTGGATCTTCTCGCCTTCTGAGAGGAAATTTACGGCCATTCCTTTAGTCTTCGCACTTGGCAGCCTTACACTTCTACTCAAAGGCATATTCCTTCTTCGCAAGTCGTCTGAGGGACTCGGGCTTTCGGAACAAGACCTCGCTAATCTCTCCGATCCAGGCAATCGCAAGAGCCTTCCTTCAATCGCCACACAAGCCGCCCAAATCGTTCAGGATTTCGGTACAGGCGCGTTCCTCCTTTGGCCCCTGCTCAGCGTCGGTAAGGATATCGACAATTCCTGGAACAACCCGCCGCGCTTTCCCGTCTTTCTCACCGGCGCAGTCCTCTTCTTGCTCGGCTGGCTCATACGCCGCCTCACTTCGTCTCCGCCCGCGTAAGCTGCGGTTTTGGCCGAGCAGCACAATTGTCATGCGACTAACTTTGGGGGAGGCGGCCCAACTCCCGATTAGTGGGGAAACCGGACTTGTGACAGTTCAGCTTTTGCGGCGGATTCCACATGTACATGTACGCTGTTTCCCAAGAGTTGAACATCGTATCTCGAATGACAAACTTGGGAACTGCAGTGTTATCCTCGTCTTGCATGCCCATCAGGTTACCCTCTAGCGTTCTAATCTCGGCAGTCCTGCTGTCACTTCTGACGCGTACTGCTTTGCGGGATTGCCTTGCGCAGATTCCCTCAAAGGCAGCGGATGCTGCGGCTCGCTCGGCCACTTCGGTGAAGGAACCGCCCTTTGACAAACTGGAGCTGTTTGGATTTCTTGCGGCGGCACCAAATGACGCCTATGCCAATCGTGTGGTTCAGGAACGTGGGACTAGCTTTACTCCTGACGCGACGTTTACCGCATCATTTCCATCGCCGGGATTTCAGGCCATCCTTAGAAGCCTTAAGCCGCAAACTTCGAAGACATTATCCCCAGACCGAGAGCGGGCCTATGAATTGCTTCATAAAGCCTGGAACGCGAAACAAAATCGGCAATGGGCCGCCGCCGGCGAAAGCTTCCAACAGGCGCTGCAATTGGCCCCGAGTTCCGCTACTCTGCATCTGGCATATGCAGCCAGCCTTCTTGTCCCTCAAAATTACCGAGAGGCAGAGGCTCAAGCTCGGCAATCCCTAAAACTCTGGCCCGAAAACGCCGTTGCCCACGCGACCCTTGCTCTTTCTCTGACGGCCCAAAAGCATTTCGGAGAAGCCGAAGCAGAGTCTCGGGAGGCATTGCGAATCGCTCCTGATGACCACTCTGCACTATTCACGCTGGCACTCTCTTTGGCTCACGAGCATAGGTACAAGGAAGCAATTCCGGTACTAAAGAATGCGATGGCGATGCTGCCGAATGTGCCAGAGCTAAAGAAACTCATGGGCATTTCCCTCATCGAGACGGGAGAAGTTGCGGCAGGCATTGACCAACTAAGTTTGTACGTGAAAGCGGTGCCTGAGAACGCCGAGAGTCATTACTACCTCGGCGTGGCATTTCGACTGAAAGGCAGCCCAGACGATGCTCACGCGCAGTTTGCGGAAGCGTTGCGCTTGGAGCCGAATAATTTTCAATACGAAGCTGCCGCGCATCCGGAGGCAACGTCATTTGCAAACGATGCAGTGCCGGGACCGAAACCCGAGGATGGTTCGGTCTTGGAAAACGTCTACACCAACAAAGTCTTCGGTTTCACCTATGCGTTCCCCCAAGGCTGGGTCGTTCTCGGCGCAGACGCTGCTCGTTCAGCGCTCAAGGTCGGCGAACATGTAATCACCACGGATGACCCGGTTGACGAAGACATTAAGAAAGCAGGGGAAAGGCTGCGTCATCCTCTGCTTTTTGTGACGGAAGGGAGCGCTGGCACACAGCAGGCTTCCATGAAAACTGTTTTGGTCAGCGCGTTTGACGTGCGGTCGACCCCAGAGATAACCCCCGAGTCTTATTTGAAGGACTTTGCGCGGCGAATAAACCAGAATACGATGCCGATGGAGGCCAGCACAGTGCCGGAGAAAGCAACCTTTGGAGGCCGAAACTTCTGGAAATGGAGCACCGCGTTCCAGACATCGGCCGGTACAATCTACGGGTCCGAGTTTGCAACCGCAAACAAAGGCTATCTCTCGACGTTTTCCTTCAGCAGCCCGGAACTCGCAACTCTCCGCGAAATCGAAAAATCTCTCGGGTCGATTCACTTCTTGGACAGCGCAAACTGAATTTGTTGGTTGGTGACCGGTGGCCTTTCGCGGCCAATTCCATATGGAAGCGAACGCTGTTACTCAGGAGTTGACCGCAGATGCTTGGAAGCTTGGATTCAGTCCGGCTCGTCGTCTTTCGTCGTTCCCTGATTGAACCACCCCGCAGCCACTCGATAGAGAGTGCGAAATGTTCCGCTTGCAAGGAGATAAACTCCTAAGACAACAGCTACTACATATTTGCCGAAGCGGTGGGAATCAATATTGTATTTGGCAGAGAAAATAGCCGCTATTCCGATGCCCACAGCTATGAGCATCCCAACTCCCAGGAGTTTGAAAAAATCGCGTGTCGGATGCTCACTCCTGGGTTTGATATCCCCAATACGAGAAAGTAATGGTCGCCTTTGCGAAGCGTGCGAATGGCTTGGTCCCAAGTACGTTTTCCCTCGGGGTCTTCCAGCTTCAACCTATCGTAAGCATGGTGGAGAAGCCGTGAAATCTTAGTTTCATAATCAGCTGTGTCATATTGTGCTTCAAATTCTTCATTCAGCTCCACAGGGTTATCACACGACGTGGCATCGCTTTCTGTGAAGTACATCATTTTCTTCTCGGTCTCAGAGAGCGGGACACTCTCCCGAGCCGCTTGCTCAGCAGTTTGCTGTACGAGAAAATCTTTTGCTTGCTTGGTTTTCATTTTGAAAGAATTGATTAGGGATATTATGCCAAATCTATCATGATTTGGCGTCAGTGCCCGATTAGTGGGGTTCCTTCGCGGAAAAGTGGTTTCGGGCCGATTCCACATGCGACCGCAAATTGGACTTCCCCCTATGATATGAAGCGTGATTAAATCGTGTTCATGCCAGATGGTATGTGGCCAATCTTCGTGATACTTGTCTTTCTTTTCTTCGCGGGCCTAGCTCTCATCCTTCTAGTTTGGCCATCCCTGTTTTTGCGCCGGATTCGAAACCCGCTACTGCCCGATACGCCTTGGAACCGAGTGCAAACGCGTGGAATCGGTTTAATTTTGTGCTTGTTTGTGTTGCTTGTGCTTTCAGGAGGTGCCCCGGGATCAGAATTGCACGAAGGATTTCATCGCAATATCTTGGTCGCTCTGTGGGTCTCGGTCTTCACCGTGCCGATACTGTTGTGGATTCTCTGGCAATTCTCGGTCCGTTCTTTCGTTCGTCGCGGCTACGTCAACGGAACATCGGAGGACCCAGCATGGGAGCGTCGGATGACCCTAGTATTTTGCAGCGCACTGGTCTCCGTTATTGTTCTCGCTTTGTTGGCCGCCAACGGGCATCACCCTTAGATTTGAATTGAAGTTGGGAGGATGGAAATTCGCAACAACCAACCAAGTCCTGTGTAGTGGGGTACTCGTAGAAGTGGCCTGCCCGATTCCGCCGATTCCGCAACGGATTGCACTTGTCCGCAATCGCTGTCAGGCATTGGGCGGGAAGTTATCCTGGCAGTCCCTTCTAGTGCGCCGCAACCCGCACAATGTGATTGGGGAAAAGTGCTGTCGTGCCTACGCTGTCGCCCGTCGCGCTAAGCTTTCCGCTCGACAGGTCCCGGCTAAAGGTTACGATTTGCGAACTCGGAAATCCCGGAGTCCCCAAGTACAAACGCGTGCCAGTCGAATCCGTCTCCATCCCCATCGAACCTAGTGGAGTGGCAACAGGTGAGCCCGGCAAGGCGGTCAAAGCGCCTCCCGCGGTCGAGAACTCATAAATGCCCCCATTGTCCTGGTCATCGGTGTAAACGTTTTGTCCTGTGGGATCCAAACAACCTCTTGGAGGTTCGCGTTTGGCGCGGCTTGCGCTTCGGTGATCCCCGAAACCGTTCCATCCGTGCCATTCACGTCGCCCACGTAAACCCAGCCATCCAGAGTGGTTGCGGCAATCTTGTTTCCCGCCGCGTTCAAACGAATGCGCACGGCGTTTCCACCCAACTGCCCCGGCGCAAGCGGCAGCGGGGCGTCCTGGATCAACTGCAACGAAAGATCCGGCGCAACCGAGAAGACGGCAATGGCGCCGCCGGCATTCAGCGCGTACAACACATTGCCGTCCGCGCGAAACGCCATATCCTGTGGGCTTACGCTAGTTTGGACTGCAAGACCAGCCAGCAGAGCATTGTTTTGCAGCGTAAAGAATTGAATAGTCGAAAATCCGTCGGAAATAGCGATCACTCCTTGCGATGCAATGGCCATTCTGTAGGCGTTGGCCACCGGTGCGGTTAGTGGCGTCACCGAAATCGCTCCACCTGACGCGATGTTCGCGGTGGGTGCGACCGCGAAGGCGGTCAAAAGCGTTAGTGGGGGAGAGGGAGAGGCCGGCACGAAGCTCACTGACGATCCGGGAATCGGCTCCAGGTGGCCCGACGGGGCGCTGAATCCTTCGACTTGCCCCGAGAAACTCTCGACGAAAAACCATTCCAAGGCTGTGGGGGGCGGCGGATTCGTTGAAGAAGTCCCTCCGCCACACGCGACCGCAAAAATCGCCAGCCATGTCGCCGCCAGTATCACCAGCTTCGGCTTCAGTGTGTGTTTCGGTGGGACTCCTGAATTTCCTTGAGGACTCCACGCTTCATGATTCGGCTCGCAGCGCACGGTTTACCCCTCCTGCTTTGCGCCGAAACCCGCTCTCGACCCTTAGATCCGGCTATGCATTCGACGCTTCATTGAAAGGAATTGTTACCTGTTTTTCTGTGACCGTCGCCACTGCACCTTGTAGCTTCATCACCCGAATGCCTATTAACCGGACTTGGCGTGTTTTTCCTTCCTGACGCGGTGCATCATTCTGTGCAGTCGATTTGTTGAATTCGAATTATGCCAACCCTTCTCTTCCATTCGCACCGCGAGTCGCACCACTCCTTGAGCCTACCGACGAATTCACCAGTGCGAGACCGCTTGAAAGTTCCGCGAAATCCGCCGAAACCTGTCCCCCACCAAATCCATAGCCTGCTACCCTTCGGTCGCCACACCCAGAGCCTCTCCATGAGATTGCCGCTCGCAGGTATGCTTCGCACCGCGAACATTTCTTTGCTTGATTCGAAGGCTGGTTCACTTCGCAGCTGGAATCGTTCTGGAATCAGTTTTATGTCTTCATCCGGTGGCTGCCACGCTAGAGAAACAACCCGATAACACCCGGCGAATAGCACGTGAGCCGAGGGCTGGCCTTGGCTACACATTTGGACTGGACAGACCAACGCGATGACAAGAAGCCATTTATGGTGACTCATTCCGCCAAATTATGAAGCGTCGCAATGAAACTGTCGAGAACAGGAGAATTACGCCCACAACCTACCTGAAATTATGAAGCAACGTGCGTTCTTGAGTCTAAGTGCCTGATTGTCGCGTTCTCGTCCATGTGACCCGCCGGCTTTCGCGACGGATTTCAAGTCTACGAGAACCGCGTTAATCGGGCACTGCGACGGCTTTTGCTGACGAGTACCGAGATTAGTGATAGATGAACTGAAATGTCGCGTGCTTTTTGAATTCGCGGTAGAAAAGTTCATAACCTCCGACATTGTATCGATCAATGGCAAACAGAAGTTCGGATTTGCCATCGCGGTCGTAATCGCCTGCATCCACTAGCCACAGTCCTGAGTCCAAAAAATTAATCGCTCCGGAGGGGTCAGCGACGTACCACTGAATGTCGAACGGGCCGCCGCCCTCGATTGGGCCGTCGCATCGATACGTGGTCAGCTTCATCCCGGCCACGAACCATTTCTTTCGGGAGCCATACGCCTTCTCGATCGCTATATCATCGTCACGATACTGCCACGGCTTCAAACGATTCTCGTCCGGATTACTGCAGTTTGAAACATTCGGAAATTTATTTCGGAATTGCTGACGCAGTGCAACAGTCATTTCGGCCGACAACTTTGCAGGCTTCCACACTTCCCAGTCCTCGAAGTTCGCTTGAGAGACGGCTACGAGTGGACGATAAACTTCAACCTCCACGAATCCAGAATAGTTCTGCGAACGTTTTCCTACTGTTGGAACCGAACTGGTGCTACTGATTTCTTCGAGTCCAACATCCGCAGGATATCTGTACTCCGAGGGGCCGCGACTCGTGACTTGCCCGAGGTTTTTCCCATCGAATGCAATGGTCCAAACCACTTCCCGCGGGTACTGTGCAGCAGTCGCCTTTAGGCAGGCTGCGTCACGGCAGGCGCTCCGAAATGGCTGCCATTCATCGCCATTCTTCTGAAATAACACACGCACAGCGCGAAACTCAGGGTGTTGTGCATCTCGTCCTGGAACGTCTTCCAAAACTCCCAAGAAGGGATTGACGTCCGAGAGTACTGAGGAAATCTGAGCTTCTATCCGTGTACACAGGGGTGCTTCACCAGACGGGCAAAGTGATTTTGCGTTTTTCGCAATACTTCTCAATTCTTCTTGAGAGGCCAATTCATCTATGTGTCTGAGGACGAACTTCTCAAACCCCTTATCCCTCGCAGCTAAACGAGCCAGGGCGTCAATATGGTTCCAATCTTTCCCCAACAATCGAATAATCGAGTCATCTAGGCCTTCTGAAACAGCTCCGTTGTCGCAATGCGCAAATTCTTTGAAAAAGCGATAAACGGCATCCCAATCCTTCAACCGATCAGTTTCATTTTCGGCACGGAGTCCTTGATCCATCGTGCACGCTGTTTCAGTTGTCGTTTGCGCCT